>Ga0209172_10001360_pt1 | contig 52637 bp, 46 predicted proteins | sample LarsenN4metaG_FD_184113 | JGI IMG/M metagenome (GOLD analysis project Ga0209172, IMG submission 184113) | Hot spring sediment bacterial and archeal communities from British Columbia, Canada, to study Microbial Dark Matter (Phase II) - Larsen... ...
AGTTTTGGGCTGATTTAGCTCATGAATTCATGCGTTTAAAGCCCAGTAAACTACTCTATTTCCAGAAAGGATTACATGCTATGCACTTTATACAGTCTGCTTTGTAACCTCTTTGTCACCCCTTCAGGTAAATTATTTTAACTGACTATAAATATAATTAAGTTTTTTCTAGCAGTCGAGTATTTTGGGAAAAAATTTGCTAGATATGAATGTGCAAGTAGCTATATTCTCTCCAGAGAATAGCCAGCGTAAATCTTAACACTTAATCTAGAGTTATGGAACGGCTCAATCTAGAATCTCATCCCAAAATTCCGATTCTATCTCTAATCTTACTTTGGCTAGCTTACGCCATTTTAGGATGGTATCTGGCGGCTCATCACATCATTTGGTTAGTAGGAGGCTTCATCGCCACGCTCGCTATAGCTGTAGTCCGCAAAAGCCTCTCCTGGTTAGAGCGTTTGGTATCCTTGGGTTCTCGCGTCTTGGTAGTGATTTTAGGATTGAGTATGTCAATAGCTTTAGTCGCTACTTGGTCACTATTATTTAGTCTGTTTCTCATTCCTGTCGCTAGCACACTGTTAGCAGATTTAGAAATGCGGTTTGCAGGCTTCAATAAGATAGATTCATTTTGGATTTTAACTTTCTTAGCTGCTACTGGTTTATTAGTAGGTGAACTTGTGGATCTTTCGGTTCTACCTAGTATCAGATATTAAATACAGGCAAAGGAAAGAAGACAGGAGGTAGGAGGAAAAAAGGTTCTAACCTAGTTTATGTTTTCAGATGCTTGCGTTTTTACCTACACTCTTACACCCCTACACCCATTTTTAATAGTTACTGCTAACTTGAAACAGATTGCCAACTTTGTAATGCCATTTGATGAATTTCCCGCCAAGGAATATTATATTGACGGGCTAATGCTGCGCAGTCTTCGTATTCCGGTTGAATGTTAGCAACACTTCTATTTTCGGCTTTTCCGTGCCATGCAACCTTAATTCTTACCGTGCCGTATTTCGTTTCTACTTGTTGGATTTCCCGTTCTAAGATAGCGCGTTGTTGGGTAGTACGACGGATACCTAAAGTCGTGGTTTCGCGGAATAAAATCGTTTCACAAGCCAGTAAATTTTCTGGATGGCAAATCACAGTCAGTAAAATCCCAGGACGGGATTTTTTCATGCCTATGGGTTGGGTAAAGACATCCACAGCACCAGCTGCAAACAACGCTTCAAATACGTAACCAATAGCCTGTGGATTTAAATCATCAATTTGAGTTTCTAGTACTGAGATAGTTTCTAAATTTGTGCCAGTTTCCTGAGAATCCATGAAATGGGGCTGTGAACTAGCACTTTCACCCAGCCAGAGCCGTAGTATATTGGGAATAGGGATGTTGATTGTACCAGATCCTAATCCTATCTGTTTGATGGTCATTGATGGAGGTGCGCCAAATTCTCGGACTAAAGTAGTTGCGATCGCAGCTCCGGTTGGTGTGACTAATTCTCTATCAATCCCATTGCTATAAACAGGACAACTCCGCATTTCCCATAACTTCAAAACGGCTGGTACTGGTACTGCCATCTGCCCATGTGCAGCCCGTACAGTACCCCCACCCGTAGGAAATGCGGAACAATAGAGTAAGGGGAATCCTGCCGCATCATTAGCAATATCTAACCAATCCAATCCCAAACAAGTACCAACAATATCTACAATTGCATCCACTGCACCCACTTCATGAAAATGCACCTTCTCAGGAGCAATCCCATGTACCGCCCCTTCAGCTACAGCTAATTGTCGAAATACAGCCAAACTCCAAGCCTCAGCCCGTGCTGGCAACCCTGCCTTCAGAATCATTTGCTCAATTTCTGGCAGATGGCGGCCGTGATGGTGTTCGTGGTGATGGTGATCATGGTGATGTTCAATTAAATCCACATGAACTTTAGTAGCCTGCTGACCATTTTTTTGGACTAGTTCCGCCCTTAACTTATATTCCTGAGAAATACCCAAATTATTGAGTTTTTCTGTTAAATATTCTAGGGGAACGCCCAGACTCACCAAAGCTCCCAAGCACATATCCCCAGAAATCCCTGCCGGACATTGAAAATAAGCAATTTTAGTCATAAGTCAATAGTTAATAGTCAATAGTTAATAGTCAATGGGCTTTGGGCTTTGGGTATTGTATTTGTCTCCGCCTGCCTTTCTATTCCCAGTCCCTAACATTTGCCTGTGTATGTAAATATGTGCAAACCTGGAATTTACATAACGTCACTGTAAGAGTATATCCCTTCCTATAAGGGACATTACTCATAAGGCATTAATTTTATAATCGACACCCAATGACGGCAGTGCGGTCTTGGGGAGACCTCAAGACCGCACTGCCTCCCCAATGTCCAATGCCCCATACCTACGCGTAACCGAACAATTTATGGCAAAAATTATCGCAGTCCATCCGGAGAATCCCCAAAGTCGCAGAATAGAGGAAATAAGGTCGGCACTTGCCAGTGGCGCAGTTATGCTATATCCAACAGATACAGTTTATGCGATCGGTTGTGATTTAAATGTCAAATCTGCAGTCGAAAAAGTACGACAAATTAAGCAGCTAGCAAATGATAAGCCACTGACGTTTTTATGTCCTTCACTGTCAAATGTAACTACTTATGCCTTTGTTAGTGATACAGCTTACCGGATTATGAAGCGATTAATCCCAGGAACTTATACATTTTTGCTACCTGCTACTAAGTTAGTACCGAAACTGGTACAAAGCCCTAAACGCAAAACCACTGGGATTCGTGTACCAAATCATGCTGTATGTTTAGCATTACTAGAAGCCCTAGGAAATCCTATTATTTCAACTTCGGCTCATTTACCTCCAGATGAAGTAGATGACGGCAAATTCAAACTCAATTCAGAACTGAGATTGTCACGCGTGGAGCTATTTGATTGTTTGGATAAATTAGTAGATTTAATTGTAGATACAGGTCAAGACCCAACATATGAAGTATCTACAATTGTGGACTTAACGGGAGATGAACCCATGATTACTAGACGGGGTTTAGGCTGGGAAGCTGTAGCTGCATGGGTTTAATAATTGAACTTCACAGCCTTCTGCCCCGGTTTCGGAATCATGTCCGTAAATTACTCCAGTTTCCTCATCGTCATACATACAAATATTGGGAGTGGCTAGAGCAGAATGGCAGTGATGGAGACATATTAAGCTTTTTAGCGATTTTAAGGGCAAAGCAAATTTGCTTGTGTTAACCTCGATGGGGTTGCTTGTGAAAAAAGCGACACACTACCTTCTCTGTAACTTTTTTGGATTGCGTACAGTCATATATATGAGCGGTGCTTGTCATAGGCGTTGATGGTTTTCCACTCAAGCCTAAATTTAAGTGCTGTTTGTGCATTGTCTTGAAGGTGCAACACCACACCCAGGAAAAGTCATGAAACTAAACCTTGCAAATCTACCAACCTCCACATCTACTTTTGTTAGCGAAGTTATCAACGAAGAGTTCTCCGCTACAGATACTTTGATACAACTGCTATGTCAGGAAATGCAAGCTCAGGTCAAAGCAACACCCAGGTGTGTAGAAGCTGTTGCCCAACGGATTGCTAAAGAAGTCAAACGCATTTGTGATAAGAGTTCCCGAATTCAAACCTCTGGTGAAATTCAGTCTTGGCAAATTACTTTATCTCGTCACCGCCTGCAAAAATGCCTACATTACTATAAATTAGCTTCTAGACGCGGGCGAGTAGAATTACATAGTAGTTTGGGTTCGATGGTTTACCGTCATGTCACGGTAGCAGGTTCAGAATTGGGATTTGATGGTCGCTATAATCTGATTGAAGATTTTCTCCAAGCATTTTACATTGAAGCCATTAAAGCTTTTCGTCGGGAAAACGAATTACCGGAAGACTACACTCCCCGCACGCAGTTGCAACTAGCTGAGTATATGGCATTTACTGAGCAATATGCCAAACGTCGCATTAATTTGCCTGGTGGGAACAATCAACAATTGATTATTTTACGCGCTCAAGGTTTTGCCCGTCGTCAGCCCCAAGAAACAGCTGTAGATATTGAAATGGCTGTGGAATCTGCCAAAAGTGAGGAAGCAGAATCTTACCAACGGAACTCGGCGGTACAACAAATTAGATCGCAAATGATTGCTCAGGCTAATTTTGATCCTTCAGAAGAATCAGAACGCGATCGCATTATCTCAGAACTGATTCAATACTTGGAATCTCAAGGGCAATCTGACTGTGTAGATTATCTCACTTTGAAGCTGCAAGACCTCCCTGCACCCGAAATTGACCAAATCCTTGGTCTTACTAGTCGCCAACGTGATTATCTCCAACAGCGGTTTAAATATCATGTGCAGAAGTTTGCCAAGCAACATCATTGGCAATTAGTACATCAATGGCTAGGCGCAGGTTTAGAGCAGAAATTGGGGTTATCTGTCCAACAGTGGCAAACTCTAATCACTACCCTATCTTCCCAACAACGGCAATTATTAGAATTAAAAATTGCTAAACACAGTGATCAGGCGATCGCAAAAACTTTAAAATGCACCCCCAAGCAACTCCAAAAGCGTTGGACACAATTACTAGACATAGCATGGGCTATCCGCAACGGTCATACTGAAGCCCAAACAGGCTAAATTCCATTAGAAAGAAACTTGACTGCTGATTGTAATTAAGTTGTTTTCATTATCTATACAACATCCCTATTTTCGGTTCTTAGCCAAAATATTCATGAAGTCAAAATCACAAACACAATCATATTGAATTATCTTACCCCAGGAACTTCAGAACCCTAATTTCTTTGAGAGATTAGGGTTTTTAGATTTCATACTTGATTTATGATTTTTCTTACAATTTCTATTATCAGAGTTTACCGTATTTTAAATAACACCAATACTAGCAAAGGCATTGAAAAGAGGATTTTATTAATGTATAGTTAAAATCTTTTCAGTAACACAACTATCAAGTACAATTGTACTATATAGATTCATGATGTCTTAGGTCAAAAAATGGTTTCCGTAAATAAGTTAGTAAAACCGTTTCTAAAATGGGCAGGAGGGAAAAGACAACTTGTTCCATTAATTTTAGGAAATTATCTTCCTAAAAATTACAGTCATCAAGTTTACTACGAGCCTTTTGTTGGGGGAGGCGCAATATTATTTAGTCTACAACCCAAAAAAGCAGTTATTAATGATAGTAATTCTGAATTGATCAACTGTTATAAAGTTATTAGAGACTCTGTTGATGACCTTATTGAAAATTTAAAATCACATAAAAATAATGAGGATTACTATTATGCTATTAGAGATTGGGATAGAGCAAAAAGTTTTCAGAATAGAACGCCAATAGAACGGGCATCAAGAATTATTTTTTTAAATAAAACTTGTTATAATGGTCTGTTTAGAGTTAACTCTCAAGGACAGTTTAATGTTCCTTTTGGTAAATACAAAAATCCTAACATTTTAGATGTAGCAGTTTTAAAAGCCGTAAGTAAGTATTTAAAAGAAAACGAAATTACTATTTTAAACTTAGATTTCCAAGATGCTCTTAAAGATTCAAAGAAAGGGGATTTTATCTATCTTGATCCTCCATACGATCCGATTTCAGAGACTGCTTCTTTTACAGGTTATGATGTGAATGGATTTAACAAAAATGAGCAAATTAGATTAAAAGAAACATTTGATAATTTAAATATTAGAGGCTGTAAGGTTCTACTGAGCAATGCCTACACAGACTTTATTAGAGATTTATATAAGGATTATAAGCAAGCCAAAGTATCAGCGATTAGAGCCATTAACTCAAATGCTAAAAAAAGAGGTAAAGTAGACGAAATTTTAGTAAAAAATTATGAGTGATTTAACCAACAAAAAACCACAAACTAAAAATGATATTGCCTGGCAAAAGTTGTTTCAAAAATACTCTATTTTAGAAAAAATATATAAAATAGGTTTTTTTGAAATAGACTCTGCCAGTATTAATGAATTCAGAGAAAGTAGATTAATGGCCAAATTCGACCATTATGCAAATTTGCCTGAAATATTTAAAAAACATAACCTATCTATTTTAGCAATATCTAGATATAAATATGTTATTGGTAAATTTGATGCTTATGCAAAAGTCACATATGATGATACTTTAGAAGCAATTCCGGCAGAGTTCCCAACAGGAATAGAAAGTATAGACTACACAAATTTATCTTCAGAAAGTTCAGCAATAAGCTGTGCATTTCATACAGGTATGATCAATGATCTAACAAATGGAGAAGATTTATACTACACAGTTTATGGACGAATGTCCACGGGTGTATTTAAGTTTAAAATTAATACAAAAGTAGATGAAACCCAATATAATATTGAAGTTAATAATGCTCAATGTGAAATAGATGGAGGTTTTGAAAGCGAAAGTTACTTTTTATTGTTAGAAGCAAAATTATACAATGCAGATGATTTTTTGATTAGACAACTATATTATCCTTATAGGTTATGGTCTAGTAAATTGCAACAAAAAGAAGTTATTCCAATTTTAATGACTTATTCTAACTCTAGCAATATATTCAGTTTCTTTATATATAAATTCGATGATGCCGCAAATTATAATTCAATAAGGTTGGTTGAACAAAGAAATTATGTAATAGCTCATGAAATAATCACTCATGAAGATGTTTCTAAACTTTTTAAATCTATCACTATAGCCCCAGAACCAAACAATATTCCATTCCCACAAGCAAATAATTTTGAAATAATTATAGATTTAGTTACACTTTTGCAAGACAAAGAATTAACAAAGGAAGAAATTACAGCTAACTATCAATTTGATGAGAGACAGACTAGTTACTATACCGATGCAGCAAGATATCTTGGATTAATGGATAAGTATGTAGCTCCACATACAAAAGAGATAAAGTATTTCTTGACTAAAGAAGGTAGCGATTTACTAAAGAAAAGGTATAAAACAAAAATTCTATCTTTCATTGAAAAAATTTTGTGCCATTACGTATTTTATAAAACGTTTGAATTTACTCTTCTCAATGGTTACATACCAAATACCAGCGTAATACAACAAATTATGCAATCTTGTGATTTCAATATCAACATTACAACTATTAGTAGGCGATCAAGTACAGTACGTGGATGGATAGGATGGATTTTAAGTATGCTATCCGATGAATAAAACTAAAGACGCATATTCTATATTAATTGAGTAGTTTTCCAGCACAATGGATTACAATGGGGGGGATAAAGTATATCAAAACAAACGTTAATTCTATAACAAGGCAGTCTCAATTAAAATGTTTGACGGATTTTGGGATAACGTTTTTCGCTACCCCCGCTACTTGATTACTATCGTCTTAGGTCTGTTGCTGAACACCTTTGAACCGTTGTTCCCGCTATTAAAGCGTCCAGTTACCCTGGTGGCTGTTTTGGGTTTATTGATAGGTGGACTGGCATTTCTCACTTTCACACTACGGGCAATGTTGGGACTGAGTACGATTTAGATTAAAAGTATATTGTCGATTGCCCCAAGGACAGTGTTGCTTCAGCCTCAACTCTTGTCCTAACTCACTCATATTTGTTGTTGTCCAACCTCTGTGGAGAGGCATGATTTATATGGCTACAAATCGCCGCGTTTCCCGTGTTGCCGAATTAATTAAACGGGAAGTTAGCCAAATGCTACTTAATGGTATTAAAGATGACCGTGTTGGTACAGGAATGGTCAGTGTAACTGATGTTGATGTTTCTGGTGATCTCCAACACGCCAAAATCTACGTCAGCATCTACGGTACAGAGGAAGCCAAAGCAGAAACTATGGCGGGACTCAAATCAGCCACCGGTTTTGTACGTAGCGAACTGGGGGCGCGGGTAAGACTGCGTCGTACTCCCGAAGTAGTGTTTATCGAAGACCGTTCTATTGAACGAGGAACGAAGGTGTTGTCACTATTAAACCAACTCCAGTATCAGCGATCGCAAGAAATAACGGATGAAGATGATGAGCAAATTTCAGAATAAGTAGCTTCTGCCACTTTGTCATTAGAAAACAATTGTCTCGGAAGAATCCGCCAAAACATTTACAGACGTGTTGCCAACGCGTCTGTTTTAATGTGACTTCATAGAGGAATTGGACAAATAAAACGAACTTGGGGGTGATAACCCCTAAAGCCTTTAGAGACAAAAATGTTACGATTTGGCAACAAAATTACTCGATTTTATGACTTGATAACTTCACTGACAGCAAAAACCACTAATTAAACAAAACTTTATAATTTTATTGCTATGTACTTACGTAAATATATGTCATCAAATTATGACCTGAGTAAATATTGTCACATTTTTGATTGCCTAGCTACACCTCAAGTTAGATATGACTTTTACTAGTTACTGCTACCTTAGAGGTGTCTCATTTCTCCCTATGACAGATGTTTGTATCTAGCAATTGGCTAAGAAATAATACCGACCTTGATCAGAAAATTACAGTTTATTTTAAGAAATCATTAACTTATGACTAATAATAAGCTTCCTAGTGTACGGTAGCCCTTAGTGAATGAAGTAAGCAATAGTTTATACATTTACTTACGCTATCCATTTCTGGTTGTGGAGTTATGAGTCAATTACTACATGTCTGGAAGTGGGCCTAATGTTCCCATCAAATTTGTAAATTCGTTGCTGATTGGCCTGAAAAATTAGGCCATTGGAAAATACACTGTTGCGACATCAATGTCAGGAAAATTTGACATTCTTAACATTTATTTACATAATTTGGAGGTAGGTAGCGTCAAAATGGAATCAGTTCCGTATAGCAAACTACAAAACCTTAAGCGCGAGTCTAAATCCTTGTCATGTTTGTTCCCCGTAATTAGTGGGAACACTATTTACGTGTAAATTTGTGAGTAAAAACCATGAGTGTGAATACGGTGCCCTCTATAAATTACTACTCTCTAGATGTAATTCAGGACGAAGCACGCCGACTAGTAGAAAAAGGAATGGTTAGCCGACAGCAACCAATATATACACTCTGCCAATACATTCCCGCTAGAGAGTGGGTTTGTGTAGAGTGTGAGTTAGAAAAGTGTGATTTCTTGTTACGCGATCGCATTGGCGACCTCATTGGTCGTGAACATTGGGACAATGACTAATCTGGGATTGTTCAATATATGATTTCAGATTTTGGATTGGGAGATGACTGGATTTGACTACACACGATTCTTTGCCCACAACGAGGGATAATCTCTGGTTTTAATAACTCTTTCCCCATCCATAATCTGACAATTTCCACTAAGCCTAGAATTTTTGAGTTTGAAGACCAATAGAAAATAGTTTTTGTGTAGATCCTGTTTGATATATAGAACTTTTCTGTTTAAAATAACACCGGGGTAGGTTTCTGTGCTGAACTGCTCCGGTAGTTTTTTAGAGCATAGTTCAATATTGGCACTTGTATCATTGAAAGCCCCAACCAATCTATAGTCACAACTATATTTTCACCTGCGATCGTCGTTTACAGATTGTTCCAGAAGAAAGGCGGGTCTGATCCTAACAATGCAAACTTTATTACCAACAATTTCTCAATCTTCTATTTCCAATTGCAGGAAAATATATTGCCATTTCAACACTGTGATGATATTAGTTTAAAGCCCTGATTTATCAAATCAATCGGGGTTTTTGCTGGATTATTTTTATATATATTTGGGAAACTATAAACAACAACTATTTTTATGATTTGAGCAATATAAACAAAATTTTACATGGGATTTATTCCAATTTTTATATTAACTTATTGATTAATATGTTCTTTTATTAACAATTGAATAATAGGAATATTTATCTTAAATAAAGAGAATAAACTTCTCTTTTCCACTATAAAAAATGTATTATACCTAGATAGCTATTGTAGTAAAGGCAATGCTCATAAACCTACTACGCAGGTATTCAGAGCGATATAGATATCTATATTTATCAGCTAAATATTATATAAATAATAAGCTTTTATTGATGTAAAAATTTTCTGTCCCTGATTTTTATATTCTATACTCCAGCATGAACCCAGTTATAGATAATCGAGTTAAGCTAGATCAAGCCACTATCGTTTTCATCGTTTTTTTGTAACTTAAATAACGAAAAAAAAACGAATATAAGCAAAAGTGGGCAGATAGCTGTAGATAATTCGATATATTACTTCAAATCACATTCCCCATGAGTCCCCGCGCTTTGCTATTAGTAAATCGTCATGCCCGCCAAGGACAAAAACGTCTCTTGGAAGCAATTAATTGCTTGCAAACATTCGGCTTGGAATTAATAGAAGAGTCTACAGAACACCCTAAACACTTGGCACATATTATACATAAATATAAAAATCATGTGGATTTAGTTATAGTTGGTGGTGGTGATGGAACTCTAAATGCAGTCGTGGATGCTTTGGTAGAGACACAGCTACCTCTAGGAATATTACCTTTAGGAACTGCCAATGATTTAGCGAGGACATTAGGGATTTCTAACTCCTTACCAGAAGCTTGTAAAACAATAGCCTCTGGGGAATTGCGGCGTATTGATTTGGGGTGGGTAAATGGTAAACACTTCTTCAACGTTGCTAGTTTGGGACTCAGTGTCAAAATTACCCAAAAACTGACCAAAGAATTTAAACAACGCTGGGGAGTTTTAGCTTATGCAGCTACAGCATTACAGGTGATTTGGGAATCTCGACCCTTTAATGCAGAAATTCGAGTGCAGGACAGATGCTATCGAGTGAAAACTGTGCAGATTGCTGTCGGGAATGGTCGTTACTACGGTGGTGGTATGGCTGTGGTTCACGATGCCAAAATTGATGATCAAAGGCTAGACCTTTATAGTTTAGAAATTAAATATTGGTGGCAAATCATTCCTTTATTACCAGTTATCCGCAACGGGAGACATATTCATCGGCAAAATGTCCGCGCCCTAAATGGACAAGAAATAGAAGTTTATACTCCTAAACCCCGACCAATTAACACAGATGGGGAAATCACTACATATACCCCCGCCCAATTTCGAGTTATTCCTAAAGCTGTAGCTGTTTTTGTACCGCCAGTTTAGAGAGTGGTGAGACAGGAAATATAAGGAAGCCAGAGGAGAACTAATGACTATCAACTATAGTCTCAGGAATCATGATCAGTGTGTTTGTATTTAAGCTCAATTCTCTTGTAGTTAACTAAATTCAAGTATTGTGGCAACTCACATTAATTCTAGCCAACTGCATTTGAGATTTTCTCAAGAGATTAAATTACTGCTAAAAAGATTAGCCGAACAGCATTTAAGTCTCGGTGATATTCTGGCGGAAACGTCTGAACGGGGTTTTAGCTTAGTTATTGCTTTATTAGTTTTACCATTTTTGTTTCCCATGCCACCAGGTTTAGCAGGGCCTTTTGGTGCAGGGTGTTTACTATTGTCTGTACAGATGATACTGGGTAGGCGATCGCCTTGGCTACCCAAACGCATTGCCCGTTATAAATTTCCTCGTCCTTTTGCCCAATTAATCTTACAAAATCTGCGCCGTGTCACCCAAATCTTGGAGAAAATCACCCGTCCTCGTTTGACTAAAATTGCCGAAAATCCTCTAACTTGGCGAATGAATGGCTTGTGTATCTCCTGGCTGACACTATTACTCATGTCACCGATACCATTTACTAATCCCATCCCAACTGTGGGAATTTTACTTTTTACAGTAGCCACTATTGAATCCGATGGCTTACTGATTTGCGTGAGTTACGCCATCACAGCTTTGACTACTATACTATTTGGATTTATTGGTTATGCCTTGTGGTTAGCACCTAGCTTACTACCATCTTTATGGCGATAATAAAAGCCCCTAGCCACAGACTGAGGGGCTTGCTTTTATTTAAGGTGCATCTACTTAATTTATATATCCATTTCGTTTTTAGCTGCGTCAGGAAAGATTAAAGACTAGTCATCAGTGATAGTTTCCATTGATTACTAAGTATGAGATGAATAAAATCTTCTTAATTTAATGGTATTTTCGCTTTTTGAAATACCTGTTCAGCCGTAAACTGCCAGCCTGGAAATAAGGAATCCTGAATTAGTTCTTCTCCCATATAAGTTTTTGGTGCTGCATCGGGATAAAAAACAGTAATACTTCTAGCTTTACTATCTAAAACCCACACTCGCAAAACATTAGCATTTAAATAGTCCTGTGCTTTAGCTGCCATTTTGCCAAAGGTTTGTCCTGGAGAAATAATTTCAATCACCAAATCAGGAGGTACAGGACAAGCTTCATCTTCGTTCCAGTCACTGGGTAAACGTTCATAGGAAATGTAGATAATATCCGGTACTGGAATCCAATCTTGTTCTTGTTTTTTCAATAAAACAGCCCATTCGGGACAAACAAGTCCCTGGCTTTGACACCGTTCCTCAATTAAAGCAAGAATAACATGAGTCAGCTTGGCATGAAAAAACTTTGGTGACATTTTCGGGACTGCTTGACCATCAATAAGTTCATAGGTTGTATCATCTTCACCTGGGGGGAGATTGAAGAACTCTTGCAAAGTGAGTTGATTATCAGCTTGGAGAAGCATAGAAAAAACCACAGGATAGCTACTTAAATTTTAACTACCCGAAATTATTTTGAATTTTCTAGTAAAATCCCCTAGGGGATTTTAAATTGTTTTACATTGCCTGTAAAACTTCTCTAATAATCTCTGCGGGTACTTCATCAGTAATTGTGACTACACCTATTTGAGTAGGTAAGATAAACCGCACTTTACCGTTTTTAACTTTTTTATCTAATTGCAGTGCGTCAATAATGCCTGTGATATCTAAACCTTCTGGTAATTTTGTTGGTAAACCCGCTTTTTGAATGAGGGCGTTTTGACGTTCTGTATCTTCTTGTTGCCACATTCCTAATTTCACTGCAATTTGTCCAGCCGCTACCATGCCGATAGCTACAGCCTCGCCATGATTCACTAGACGATAACCTGTCAAGCTTTCCACTGCATGGCCAATGGTGTGTCCATAATTAAGAATTGCCCGTAGTCCACCTTCTTTTTCGTCTTTGCTGACAACATCGGCCTTAGCTTGACAAGAACGGGTGAGAATAGAGTTGATCAATTCCGGTTTAATGTACCGCAGTTGATTCAGATTTTTGCTAGCTTCCATTTGGGCAAATAACTCAGCGTCCCAAATCACACCGTACTTAATTACCTCTGCCATACCCGCCCGAAACTCTCGCATGGGAAGGGTTTTCAGCACTTCTGGGTCAACTAATACTAAACGTGGCTGGTGGAATGCGCCAATTAAGTTTTTACCTTGGGGGTGATTCACGCCTGTTTTACCACCTATTGCGGAATCTACCATTGCCAGGAGAGTGGTTGGCACTTGTACAACATTAATCCCTCGCAGCCAACTAGCAGCAGCGAAGCCAGTCATATCACCAATTACGCCTCCCCCTAAAGCTACCATTGTGGAAGAACGTTCCAGGCGATTTTCTAGAGCGATATCGTAGAGTTTTTGAATGGAGTTGAGGGTTTTGTAGCGTTCTCCAGCTGGTAAGCAATAGCTAGCTACTTGAAAACCAGCAGCTTCTAGTGACTTTATGCTTTTTTCACCATAATGCTTAAATATTGTGGGATTGGAAACCAGCAATACCTTTTTGCCCAGTTTCAAATCAGCCATCCGTTGACCCAGTTGTTCTAAACTTCCAGGTGCGATCGCAATCTCGTAAGACTGCTGTGGTAGATTCACATTAATTACAGAAGTCATTACCCAAACCCTAACAAGTGCCGTGGGCTTGTATTCTACCGCATTCTAGGGGAGCAGAGGAGCCAGTGCGTTGCGGTGAATCCAGCCCTGTCGGCGGGTCTCCCGCCGTAGGGGACTGGTGAACCCGAAGGGAGGTTCCCTCCGTTGTAGCCACTGGCGTGAGCAAGGGAGCAGAGGAGAAAAACTAATGACTAATGATTAATGACAGATGACTGCTGACTAACGACTAATGATTAATGACCAAAAATTAATGCTTCAATATAGTTAGTAAAGTATTGTGGAGAAAAATAAATGTTAGGAGTAGTATCTTACATCCTGTTTTTGGCCTTGTTCACTGGCATCGCTGTAGGTTTGCTGTTCGGTCTGCGTTCTGCCAAAATTCTCTAATAATTAAGGGTATAGGGGTATAAGGGTATGGGGGTATAAGGGTGGAAGAGAGGAAGAATTCTACACCCCTACACCCCTACACCCCTACACCCCTACTTGAGTAGCTACCCGATTCGGTCGTTGGGAGGGTGGACGCATTTCTAAGCCCAGTAAATTCAGCATTTCCTGGTCTGCATCGTAGTCTGGGCAGGGGGTAGTGACTGTTAACATCTTGTTGTCGTCGCTGGAAAAGATGGAGTTAGCCCCCGCCATGAAACAAAAAGCTTGTTCAACTTGAGAAAGTCTCGCCCTACCAGCACTTAACCGCACATCGGAAGTTGGCATAATTATCCGGGCCGTAGCTATCATTCTGACAACATCCCAAATAGGGACATCTGGCTGATTTTCTAACGGTGTACCTTCTACTTGGGAGAGAATATTAATTGGTACTGATTCTGGGTGAGGATCAAGATTAGCCAATGTGTGTAACATGGAAATCCGATCCTCGATGCTTTCGCCTAAACCGAGAATACCACCGGAACAGACAGTCACGTTAGTCTGCCGGACATTTTCAATGGTGTTGAGGCGATCGCTATAAGTTCTAGTGGTGATGATTGTACTGTAGTATTCTGCTGAGGTATCTAAGTTATGGTTATAAGCATACAATCCGGCGGCTTCTAAGCGTTTGGCTTGGTCTGTTGTCAGCATCCCCAAAGTACAACAAACCTCTAAACCCATGTCAGTGACATCTTTGACCATATCCAGAACTTTCTCAAATTGAGAATTATCCCGCACTTCCCGCCAAGCTGCACCCATGCAAACACGACTGACACCTTTTTGTTTAGCGGTTTGGGCAATGTTAACTACTGTTTCTTTATCTAAGAGGGCTTGGGGCTTGACCTCGGTTTGATAGCGGGAAGATTGAGCGCAGTAGCTACAATCTTCTGGACACCCACCAGTTTTAATGGATATCAGCTTACATACTTGGATTTGTTTGGGGTCATGAAATTGGCGATGGACGCTAGCAGCCTGATAAATTAGCTCTAGCAATGGTGTATTATATACTTCCCGAATTTCTAATTCTTGCCAATCGTAGCGTATTCCCGACATTAGTATCCTTCTTCTAGACTGGATTAAATAACAGCTGTCTTTTTGTTATATCCCCTAACGTACATCTTTTGGCGCAGGCTACTGCACCCATTATCCTCGACCAGATTGGAGATATGTGATTAACCAGCGTAAGGAATGCGGAGAAAATTTCTGTAAATTTAGCGACAATATAATTATTTCTTGCTCTTACACCCCTGCACTATTTTTACATCTATCGATATGAAATCAGAACTACCCATAATTACAAGCGATCGCCTCTTGTTGCGAATAGGTATTCAAGAAGATATACCCAAAATTCTCAAATATTTTCTTGAAAATAGAGATTTCTTGACACCATTTTATCCTATTTGGGCAGACCATTTTTTCACAGAATACTATTGGCACAACCAAGTAGAAAATAATTTTTTAGAATTTATTCATGACCAGTCTTTAAAGTTATTTATTTTCCCTAAAAAACAACCTAAAGAAATCATTGGTACTATCAATTTTAATAATTTTATTCGGGGGGCAGCCCATTTCTGCCATGTGGGGTATAGTTTAGCGGAAGCTGCTCAAGGTAAGGGTTATATGACTGAAGCTTTGCAGGCGGCTACTCAATATGTTTTTCAAGAATTAAACTTTCATCGCATTATGGCTAACTATATGCCCCACAATCAACGCAGTGGCAATGTCTTAAAGCGATTGGGATTTGTAGTGGAAGGTTACGCTAGAGATTATTTATTAATTAACGGCCAGTGGCAAGACCATATTCTCACTAGTTTAATTAATCCTAACTGGCAAGCCAATAATTGGGAATAGGGAATGGGGAGTGGAAAGCATGGGGAAGCAGGGGAGGTAAGGGAATAACAATCCAATACCCAATACCCAATACTCAATACCCCATACCCTATTAACCGATTAAATCGGCTTTCTCCAAAGATTCTGGTAAATCCTCAGATTTCTTAAAGGCAAACCGCAACAAAGGCGGTGCTAAAAAGGTGGTGAGAATCACCATAATCACAATTGCGGCTTGCAGAGGTTTATCTAAAGTGCCGCTAGCTGCACCAATACCTGCAAAGACTAAACCAACTTCACCACGAGGAATCATACCCACACCAACTGCTACACGGTTGATTCCAGGTTGACCGAAGACTGCCCAACCAGTGACAACTTTACCTATAATTGCTACCAAAATTAAGAAGGCAGCAATAACTAATCCTTCTCTGTTTTCAGGAACTACAGGATTCAGCACACTTATATCTACTTTAGCTCCCACTGTCACAAAGAAAACTGGTACAAGAATATCAGCAATAGGCTTAACTTGCTCATCTAACTCGTTGCGCCTATCAGTTTCATCCAAAACTAAGCCAGCTGCAAATGCACCTAAGATAGCTTCTAAATGAATGGCATTGCCTAAAAACGCCATGAAGAAGGCAAAAATAAATGCGGGAATTACTAAATTACCTCGCGTTTTTAAAAGGCTAGTAACAGTGCAGAAACTTTGGTTGAAAAATTTGCCCAGTAAAATCGAGCCAATCAGAAAAACAGTCGCACTGACAATTAAATAAATGACATTGAAAACATCGACTTCGCCAGTTTTAGCTAAACTAGCGACCACTGCTAAGACAATGATGCCTAAAATATCGTCGATGACTGCTGCACCAACAATAATTTGACCCTCTCTCGATTTGAGACGGCCTAATTCTGAGAGAACTTTGGAGGTGATACCAATACTTGTTGCGGTTAAGGCTGCACCAGCAAAAATCGCGGGAATAACAGGGGCATGAAATAATAAAATCAGCCCAGCTGTACCAGCAGCAAAGGGAACTGCTACCCCCACACAAGCCACTATAGTTGCTTGATAACCGACTTTTTGCAGTTCTCTTAAATCTGACTCCAAACCGATTTCAAATAACAGAATAATCACACCCAACTCAGCCAGAATGGAAATAGCTTCACTCTGGCTGTTAAAAATTGCTGTGGCTGCATCAGGGGTGAGATTGTTAATAAATTGCAGCACAGTCATAATCATGGAGTCACCGGCCACTGCACCACTTTCGGGAAACACAACCAAATGCAGTGCTGAAGCACCCACCAATACACCACCAACTAATTCACCTAAAACTGGCGGTAAGTCAATCATTCTAGATAACTCACCACCAATTTTACTAGCCAGATAAATGACTACTAAACTCAGTAGTACACCAGTCAACACAATGGGAGCATTTTCGGCGTTGGTTTCTGTTGTTAACAACAAAGGTGGCAGTGCAGAAATTATGGGTGTCAAAGAATTCATCGCATTAAGGATTGGTTCTGAAAAAGTCATCTGATTTATCTGTAAGTGATGGACTCAAACAATTTCGGGTTTTGGATTGTTCAATCACTAATCGATGTGGTTGACAAATAATTGGACAGGCAAAAACCTGTCCGAATTAGTTGTATCTTTTGCTAGAGTTTAACTTGTTGTAGTAAGAGAAGGAATAGGTAATAGGTCATAAAAAATCACCTGTAACCCATAATCTGTCATCTACAATTGTCTCTTACTCCCCTGGAGAAGCAAGCTACGCGGTAGCATTGCGTAGCAAAGAGAAGACCGTGCCGACTCACCTTTCACTTAGTAGACACTAGTTGCAGTATCACTTTTAACTAAAGCGACTGCTTGTTTGAGGGCTTCTACTCGGTCTACAAACATATGATGTGCTGGTACAAATCTAGAAACGCCAAAGTTTTCTAAGCGGCGTTTGACTTTGCCTGTTGCACCGACTATGAGAACGTGACGACCCTGCTCAGAAGCATCTTTGATGGCATTCTCAATAGCTAAAGAAGCTAAATCATGAGTTTAAAGCGATCAAGGTTAAGGGTTTGAGGGAGTCATAAAACTGCTAGGGGTATGAAAAAGGCAGCCAAAGGACGGTCATGCTTTGGATGCAGTTCCCTGGATCGAGACAAGCTCAGTTGTCAGTGAGTGACATGGGTGAATAGATGTTTAGATTATCTTGAATCACAGTCAGCTTCTCTGCTTGGGCATCATCTAAATCGACTAACGTTTTGAGTAACGACCACCAAAAAGCCGGGATCATGACCCAGTTTCTTAGGTCTGCATCGTTTCGATTCAACAGCCGTCTGGTCCACAGAAAGTTCTCCCGTACAGTACCTCTGCTTCACAGATATAGATAATGCCCGCATAATCGGTGAAAAACTTCATTGCGACCTGATCCGCGATATTCTCTGCCATCTCCCGATTTTCGGTGAGTACCTCGAACTTTACATTGGAATCGGTGTCGGCAGTGTTGGGTTTACCCGTAGAGCGCACGTTGCGACTGCCTTTACCGCCAGTATCCACCACCGTATAACCGGTCGCCCCAGCTTCGTCAATGATCTTGGCGATCTTTTTCAGCAGAACCTTTTCCGTGACGATGACGAGCTTGTTGGCTTTCTTGGCCATGTTTGGTTACCTCCTTACATAATGTATATCGATCTACTTGGTCTGTCGGGTCAAGAGAGTGCCGACAGACAGCGACCCGTCTGGGATTAGCCGCCGATCGCCTGAGCGAGTCCGAGGAAGAACGGTATACACAAGCCAATCGCAACTGGCGTACCGACGGCTGTGGACGCGCCTATATAGGCGGATGGATTGGCTGATGGGATACCGGCTCGCAAGGTGGGCGGACCTGAGATGTCGGAACTAGAGGCAGCAATCACAGCCAGAACCACGACACCGCCCATGCTGAATCCCGCCAATTTATGGGCAATCATACCGAGACCGAAGGCAATTAACCCATGTACAAACGGTGCTACCACACTATACACGACGTACCACTGGGCTACCTTACGCAGTTCGCCAACCCTTGACCAAGCTTCCATACCCATAACCAGCATCAAGATCGAAAGCAAGCCGCGAAAGGCGGGATCGTAGAAGCTTTTATAGACACTTTCCGGTTGGGTGAACAGTCCAAGAGCAAGGCCTAACAACATTGCCGATAGGGCAGGGCCCCGGAGGCTTTCCTCGATGATCGGCCATATCTTGACGCGATTATCCTCATCTCCCTTCTGCTGGCTGAGATACTCCTGCCGACTGCTGGGATAATCTTTTTGATCCGGATAATCGCCAGCCGCAACAGGCTGCCCAGGAGAGTAGACTGCTTCTTTACGCTTCTTCTTGTTGATGTAAATGTTAGCCACCACAATCGCAGTGACGAGCGCGGGGATATCCATGAAGGGATAGAGTGCGCCAGCCCATGGCTCGTATGCCATCTTTTGTTCTTCCAATACTGTCAGAGCGGCAGCCATGGTAGAGCCACTCACGGCACCAAACAAACCCCCGGTCGCGATCGCATCCACGGTTTTGACCTTCGGCATCTTGGCTAATGTATAGCGCGCGATGAATACAATCGTAATCCCTGTTATTACAGCAAAGATCATGGGAAAGACCATAGCCACCAGGTTGGAATTGCGGATCGCAATTCCACCGGTCAGACCGATTTTGGTGAGCAGCATGAAGACGATGATCGTACAAATCGCCTCTGGAATTACCAATTCGCTACCAAGGGCGGCAATAATCATACCGCCAATCAGAAACGCAAGCGTTGGGGACTGCAACTGTTTAACGAAGTCCATCAAAAAAAAGGACAAAAAATCCACGAATGCCTCCTTGTTTCTCCTCTGACGAGGAGTATTGCAATAAATGAACTCTAAAGAGTTAAAGAGAGTCAGAGTGAGGCGGTTCACCCCTACAGCACAGGTGTTGCACGAGAACGTGTAGACAGGGCTTACGGTCATTAGCCTGGTCGGTTCAGCGATCAGCGTTAGAGTACCGCCACACAGGGCAGCAAAAAAGCAGCCACAAACTGCTCCATAAAGTCGAGCGAGTGAACCCAACTCAAAGGCAACGCCGAAAGCCAGAGCCAGGGGTAATGAGACAACGGCAGCCGTGACACTGCTGAAGATCTCAAACCATCGCTAAACCAGTTTTCTGGTCGCCACCAGCTAAGGCAGTCATAGAACTGACAATTGCAGTCATAACTACAGTCATCGGCCCTGTAGGTTCAGAAATCAGGGTTGGTGTACCACCAAATAGTGCTGCAAAAAAGCCAACACACACAGCACCATAAATACCAGCTACAGGCCCGGCACCAGAGGCGATACCGAACGCTAAAGCTAGCGGTAGAGAGACAATTGCGGCAGTTAAACCACCGAATAGATCCCCTCGCAAGTTTCTAAAATTGATCGTATTGGTCAGTGCCATTTTGGGTTCCTAAAAACAAGCAAAGAAGTTTTGATGGTTGATAAATATTGAGGCAGTCTTGGGTAAACTCTTTATTTCATAGCTATGAAAAAATTTAGACAAAGAAAACAAAATCTCTTGTCCAAGCAAAGACAGGATAAACAAGCTATATATACTTCCTACATCGAGAGTAAGTTTTGTTTATAGCTGAATCATTACTGAGAATAGCTTACAGTGTTTAAAGCCAATGTTTTACATTGGATATGTTTATGATTAAAAAAATATTAAATCGCAACCATAAATAAAAACTTATACGTCTTTATATTTGTCGGTTGTATGAGTAATGACATTGTTTCAATAAGTCGATAAAACATATAACTGAAAGTTATTTATCTATCGGTAATGTTTCTTTATATTATTGAAGCGCGTCTGCTAACACAAAAGTTTTGGCAATTTGGCAACCGCAGTCGTAAGAAAGTGGTTTTAATAGATTTATCAACAGGGATAGCGGATATCGCCAGACAAAAAATGCAGGGATCAATTGTTGTCTGCGTATTCCTAGACCATCGCCAGTTGTTAATCAAGGGCTAAAAAGTGCCGCTACATAATTGAAGCACTAGATTTAAAGCCCTTACCGCTTCATACAACTGGCTATAAATCCAACACAACAGAATAAATGTGAAGACTGATGATTATATCTAATGACATAGATTAATTAGATTTAGTAGTAAGGACTTTAGTCCTTGTTTTCTCAGCACCAAAGTGCTGACTACAAACCAGACTCGCTCATACTATATTTTCTTCGTTTAACCGAATTGAATTTTAGCTGAGGGGGTGACATGAAAATAGTGATAATTTATAACCCCGGTTACTGACAAAAACCGGGGTTATCACCTTTCAATACTCTTGTAGATGGCTGGATAATTTTATGCTTGCCAAGGTGAAGGTATTGGCGTTGTGGAAATGACTTTATTTGCCATCAACTTAATCGCAGTTCTACCACAACTAGGACAAGGAACATCCAATGTTTGTAATGAGACTCCTTCTACTTCACTTAATAAACCTTGTTTACAGTGCCAACATTCAAAAATTATGCGATGTACTGGCTCATTACAATCAAGTATTTTAACGTGTTGAAAATTTCTGATTTCGTTGTCTTGGTTTCTGGGCTTGTAGGGTTTTTTAATTTCTCTTACTTCCATCATGTTACCTGTCTAACTCACTGATCAATTTGTCCGGTACTTCAGTGATGATTTTTACTGAAAAGCACGACTCATAGAATAATACAAAAATCAAAATGCGTAGATGCGAAAAGTCCTAACCATAGAGTGAGTAAAAAGGAATAACAATTATTAGGGTGTTAACTTTTTACTGATTTTCAGATGATAGCTTGATTTTCGCACTCCTATATTAAGGAATCAAAATTTTCATATTTATATTTTGCTAACTCTATATTCATTTTATCAGAGTTATGAATTACGCATCATTCACAAAAAAATCAAATGTTTTGTAAAACTAAATACTAATCTGGAAAATTATTCTAGCATTGGGTAGATTAATGTATGTGGTTGAGGGAATAGATGACAGAGGACAGGAGACAGGAAATAGATATGTTATTTTCTGTACAGATATATAAGAGTCCTATTCGATATTTGAACAACTTCAGTACATCTCATATCCTTTCTTCCCTGTAACCTGTAACCTTTAACTTGTAAACTTATGGCTGATTTAACAGAAGTATTGAAATTTATTGAGAAACTAGAAAAAGATAACCTTGGTCAATCCGCTTATGAAATAGCGAATAAGCTGCGTGGTTATACTAAACCACAATACACAACCAAATTATGGACGTTAGCAACAGGATACGACCAAAAATATATTCAGGGGGAATTGCAAGGAAAACTCGGTCTGGAATTAGTTTTAAGTGGTGAAAAGATTGATTTTGGTCACTTCATCGCTTCTCTCTCAGATCAAATCAATCAACAGGGAATACGTAAGTCTGATTTAACGAGTTGGACAGGCGATCATACTTCATGGGCAGGAGATATTGGTTCGGCTATCGTGTTTTATCACTCCCAACCGCTTTCTGCTACGAGAATTACTCTTGATGAAGCACTCAAAAGACTAGTTAGTGATGCTGATTGCTCTGCTGATGTTGCAGCTTATGTCATTGGTAATATCTTGAATTGCGATCGCAAAGCTACTATTTCCCAGGCAATTAAGCAGTATGATGCTACTGGTTATGCGACACATATCAAAACATTTCTCACCAAACGTTTTGGAGCGAATATTTTAGGTAATCAAATTCAGAATCCCCATACTGTAGAGGCTGAAATTCGGCGTGCTGTATCTACATATATTAGGTTGTCTGGTACGGCATCTGATATCTATAAATCTGTGAAAAATTTAGTCAAATTACAACCGAAATTAGGATCAGAAAACAATAATTTCCCCAACGCCAGCGATTTACTGACTGGTTCTGTACATTTCTTGTCTCACTTAGTTAAATTCGGTGGCTTAGACGGTCTGCATTTTCAACCATACCAAGTTCCTGGAGTATCTTGGTTAGGGAAGGTGGATTATTTTGTTAATAGTCAGTAGTTATTAGTGATTTCCTAACTAACCTACTGTGTCTATCTTGTACCTTCTGCTTCTACTCTTAAGCCAAAGTAAGTTAGCACTAATTCATTTGCACTGTTATTCACAACTTCGTGAACTTCTCCCACTTCTATAGCTATGCAGTTTCCTGGTAGCAAGGGATATTCTTCTCCATTAATGCGGATTATTCCTGCGCCAGATTCTACAAAGAAGACTTCGCACATATCTTGGTGGGCGTGGGCTGAGGCGATTTGTCCGGGAGCAAAACGGGCTTGGGAAAAGTTGGTGAGGTGAGGTAAATCACCAAACCTCAGCATGACCTTTTTTTTTATTTCTGGATTGTGAGAAACAGATTCTTCCGGTAGTTCGTTCAGGGACTTGGTGATCATGTTGGCTGTTGAGTGGGTATTGGGGAAAATTATACCTTGTCAATTCTTGCCCCTCTGCAATTGCTCCCTGTCTCCTGCCTTAACAGGTGTAGGTTTTTTACGCTTTGCCTATAAGACACTGTTTTAGGGTGTAAGGGTATAGGGGTGTAGGGGTGGATGAAAATATGATTCTGTTGTTGGTTTGATAGTCATCACTCAATGCTCTATTAAAAACCTACACTTGTTAATGTCCCCTGCCTCCCTCAAGTTGGTCTTAAATCGTTCGATAGTTCCACAATACCTCTAGACCCATCAATTCTTACCCGTTGGTCATCTTGCAGTATCCATGTTGCACCTTTAACATCCATGACTGCGGGAATACCGTATTCACGAGCGACGATCGCACCGTGGGAAAGTCTACCTCCGGCTTCGGCAATTAAGCCTCCAGCCCTGACTAATAAAGGGGCCCAGCCGGAATCTGTATAGGGTACGACTAAGATTGTGTCTTTGTCTATCTCTGGGAGGTTTTGTAAATTTCGCACTACCTTGATGCGCCCTTCGGCTTGTCCGTGGCTGGCGGGAATACCTTGTAAGATTTGGTCTGAGTAAACTCCGACGGCGGTTGTGGGGTGGGGGGGTATATCGCCGTAGACAACGAGGGGAATTTGCTCAATTTGGCTATCTTGGGAGAATTGCGATCGCCTAAATGCGATCGTTTGGTTTAAGCCTTGTAGTAACTGGGGGCTAGGATCGGCTACTAGTAACCGCACTTCTTCTAGTTCTAAAAAGAAGATATCTCCTGGCTGTTTTAGCCAGCCAGATTGTAACCACATCTGCTCTAAAACTAAAAATTTCCAGCGCAATTGGGCTAATAACCGAGAATAAAGCTCTGTAACTCGTCCTTTAATATCTATACGTCTCTGGACTATCCCACGTTTGCGTTTACTCGGTTCTAAGTTAATTTTTTCTGGTTCACTCAACTGAATTAACTGCACAAATAACTGTTTGATGGGTTGGGGTTCTTCCTTCCAAGTCGGAATGGCGATATTTGTCCCTACATCGCTTAAATAACCATAGTCCTCTAATAATTCATCCAATTCATAGAGAATCTTTTCGCCTTCTGGGGTTTGTGCCAATAAATCAAATACTTGCTCTGGTTCGCATTCTGCTAATATCTGTTTGGCATCAGCGGCTAAGGTTCTCAAGGAACGCATGGCGGCTACTTCTGGGGTGATGCTATTATCAATTTGCTCATCTTTAACGCGAAAAATACCCTGGCGAATGGCGGCACTTAAGGGAGCTAAAATGCTGTAGTATGTGCCGATACGGAGTAATTCCAGGTTAAAATCTATTCTTTCTAAAATTTCCGCAGGCTCTAACTCTTCGGTGGTTTCATTAGCTAATCTTGACAAACCGGGAATGAAAACTTTTTGGTAGTCCCGTTTAAAGTCTTTTTCTAGATTTAATTCTTGCTGGAGTAATTTAAATAACCCTGGCAGATTTTTGAGGGTAGACTGCAAGGGCGGTTTAGTCATTTTTGCGCCCCTAGTTAAAAACTCTAGACTTTCTGGCGGTAATCCCATCCGCAAAAAAATCTCTCCCAGGAGAGAAGCATTAAAATAGGCTCTAGAGTAATGCAGAGTGGCTGTATCTGTAAAATCTAACCCTGTAGCGCGATCGCCTAATACTAAACTAAAAATATCTCCCCAAACGCCACAAGTTAAAGGACGATTAATCGACCAAGTTAAGGGATGCACTACGCCGGGAATGACTTCGGCGGCGATTTTCCTCGTCCAGATGGGAAGGAGGGTGGTAATCGGCCTAGCTTGCAGTAACCACAGGGTTTGACCGTCGTAACTCCATTCAATATCTTGGGGAACACCAAGGTAACGTTTTTCGATGCGGCGGGCTAAGTATGCTACTTGCTTAATAATTGCTTGGGGAACTCGTCCTGTTCCCTCCAACTGTACAGAGGAAAGCTTTTCTGCTTCTACTACAAAAGCCCGATACTGTTCTGGTGTGACTTTACCGGAGACAACTTGTGTTGGGCTACCGGGTAAGGCTTCAATGATCACTGCATCACCTTGTTGGGTGATGGGATCGCGACTAAAAGCAACTCCCGAATACGCGCTTTGCACTTGCTGTTGAATCAGCACCGCCATTGCTGTATCTGGTAAACCGCGATCGCGCCGATACTGTACCGCAGCTGGATAATTATAGGAATCCCTCACGGCGGTAATGGCTTGCTGTAATTGCTCTTTACTGGTGACGTGGATAATTGTGGCGTATTGTCCAGCCGCCGAAGCTTGTTCAGAGTCTTCGCCAATGGCGGAGGAACGTACTACCAAAGGAGATAAATCGGAAGGTTGGAGAAATGCTAATAATTTTTCGGGATCATCGCCGGGAACGAGTACCCAGCCTTTGGGAACTGAGTAACCCCAACGCTTAATTTGCGAAAGAGTGGCGGCTTTTTGTCCGACGAGTGCCGTATCTAACTCATCATCTAAAGAGAGAATAACGCGATCGCCACGCAAATATTCAAAGACAGCCTGGGATTGGGCATCGACTTCTTGGGGTGGTAAATTCAAATCATCTGGAATTTTTTTATAAATCCAACCCAATAATGCAGCTAGGGCGATCGCCACCATAATTTTAGGGAAATCTTCAGCATGGAGAATAGCTACAAACAAGGGAAACACAAATAAAACTCCATACTTCACCAAAGTTCTTGATTGCGACAGGGTAAAGGTAATAATTGCCAGTAAACTTACAAAGATAGCTAAGAGGGGATCATGTACTAAAATCCCCCAAACAACGTTAGTTGTCCCTGCGCCTCGTCCTATTGAATATCTACCAAATACCAAAGCAATTAACGCCAGTATTTCCCAAAAAGATCCCTCTGGGAAAAAAGCACGGGCGAGATAAACAACAGTCATACCTTTTATGGCTTCTGACGCTACCGCCAAAACCCCTGCTACAGTTCCACCGTGGTAAAAAGCGGCAGAAACACTGATATTTTTTGTCCCAATTTGCGCTATTTTCTTTTTCTTGAGCGCGTAAGTAATCCAAGCGATTACAGGTAACGCACCCAAGAAGGGACAGACAATTAAAATAGCTAACGCACCCCACAGTTCTCTCATTATGGATTTTGGATTTTAGATTGATCCTGCACCTAAAATCTCAAATCTAAAATTTTATAGTTTTTCCGCAATTTTTTGATAATTTTTAGGGCGCGAGTACAAGAAGGCAAAGATAAAAAGAAATAACGCTTACTTTGTAAGCTTTTTGCCTGTTTTAAGCTGGTTGCTCTGTTTACTCTGTAAGGACACTCGGCTGTTGCCGATGTCCTCCTAGGCTACTATTTGCTCAATTTAGAGCGTAAGCAGACTGTAACGCCCAAATAATTAGGACAGCAATCGATCCCAATAGTAACACAGTAGAGATGGTGACTACTTTAGGGGTATCTGCCCCATCAAATTTCATAATTCCTCGATTTAGGTCGGACATAGCTTTGTAGTTCTCCCTTTATTACAGTGCTAATTTGTCCGTTTTTATCTTAGTCCTTCTCTATGCAGATAGGGGAATATTTTACATAAGAATTTGTTTAAGCTTTGCAACGTTTTCCACACTAATTTTACGGTTGATTATAAATCTGCTGTGGAATTTTATACTGAAAAATTAGAGGTAAAAGTTCAGGCTGGGCATAAATTAAGTGTTGCAGTCTTATAAAGAAAGATACCCGTCTTGACTAACTGGAGATTCAGCTGCATGTCCAAAATCCCCTCCCCTCTATCCCAGTGCTGGCGATTCTTGAGCAGGTTGCAATTCTCGTTACTCCTGTTCTTTACAACTGCACTCCTATTAGTTAATTTGTCTACTGTCGCTCAAGCCGGATTGCGTACCAGGTGTAATGAAGCTCACCCAGAATTCCCTGGTATTGTCAGTATTGCCATGAGCAAAGTCGTGCAGGATGCGATGGATTTAGACTGGAAAGCCGGACTGAAAGACCAAACGGAACGAGGACGATGGATTTTTTGGAACAAGCAAACAGGAGAATTTTCTGTTTCTGATGTAAAAGTTGGAGATGCCACAACGGGTGATAAAGAGGTGGATATTGGGACTGCACCACCGGATACAGGGAATATGTTCACCGTTGGGATGTATCATACACATCCACCCAACCCTAAATACTCAGATGTTGGCCCCAGCAAACCAGATAAATTTAAAGCCAACGGGTTGAGAATTCCCAGCCTAGTGCGTGACATTGACCCCACGACCCCAGATCCCAATGATTATCAAAATTATTTAGTCGGGCCATCACAAGCTTGCGAACCTGAAGATCCTGAAACTGCCGATCGCTCTGTTAAACTACCTCAAGAGATTTTTAAATCGGCCAATCCAGGGACTGGTAACACGGCTGGGAACAGCACTAACGGTAATACTAACAGTAATAATAGCGACGCTGGTAATAATAATTCAGCAAATAACCCATCTAACCCAGCCAGTAGCGGTTCTAAGGGTACGGGTAGCAGCTACGGTGATCCCCACATCATCACCTTGGATGGTTTTCGTTATAGTTTCCAGACAGTGGGTGAGTTTCTCCTAGAACAATCAAGCGATAGTAAATTTATTGTCCAAACTCGCCAAGAAAAAGTACCCAAACAAGAACTCAGCTTAAATACGGCCGTTGCTGCCAAAATTGGAGGCGATCGCATCGGTTATTATGCTCCCACTGGAGGCAAATCTGAGGCTGTGTTGCGGGTGAATGGTGAAGTCGTGACCCTCAAAGATGAAACAGTCAAATTACCTGATGGTGGTTTCCTGCAAAAACAAGGGACAGAATACACGATTGAAAGTTCTCGCGGTGAACAGGTGATCATTCGTCCGATCAAGGTTGCAGGGTTACAATTTGTGAATGTAACGGTGACAGTTCCCCGCAACTATCAAGGTCAAATAGCAGGTTTATTAGGAGATTTTGATAATAACGTTAATAATGACCTAAAAACACGCAGTGGCAAGCTGATACCTAGTCAATCTAGCTATAGCACTGTCCGGCGGGCGTTAACTAATTTTTTACCTACACCCATTCCGCTAGATGAAGTAGAAAAAAGCTATTTTGACAAACTTTACCGCGATTTTGGCGATAGTTGGCGCATCAAGCAAGAAAACTCACTATTTGACTATGAGTCAGGACAATCGACTGCTACCTTTACAGACCGCAACTTTCCTAAACGCTATCATCATCTGGCTTCCCTGATGCCAAACCAAATCCGCCAAGCGGAAAATGTCTGTCGTCAAGCTGGGGTTAATGATTTCATGCTAGAAGGCTGCATTCTTGATGTTGGGTTTACAGGAGAAACTGGCTTTGCCAACAATATGGTGAATGTCTTAACTCACAATGTAGTTGATCATGCTGTAAATCGCGCCTTGGATGAAGTGCGATCGCGGGTGAATATTCCAATTCCAGTAAAAATTCCTGGATTTCCCTTCTAGAGTATAATCGTTTACTTTAAATTCAGTTTTTGGCTGAATGACTAGGAGGGTGTTTGCTCATGAAATTATTGTTAGTGATTTTGGCGGTGGTGCTGGTGGCTTTAGTGTTAGGGGAGATCGGATTGCGATCGCTGTTTGGTTTTGGTAATCCCCTAACTTATATTGCTGATGACGAAATTGGTTATTTGTTAGCACCCAATCAACGCACTCGTCGCTTTGGTAATCGGATTGAGATTAATGAGTATTCGATGCGGAGTGCATCAGTTTCTCAGACACCTGCACCCTCAACACGGCGACTATTACTTTTAGGAGACTCCATTGCTAATGGTGGTTGGTGGACGGATCAAGCTAATACTATTTCTAGTCTGCTGACGGCTAGCTTGTCTCATCATCAGACCACCGAAGTGTTAAATGCTTCCGCTAATTCTTGGGGGCCGAGAAATGAATTAGCTTATCTTCATAAATTTGGGACTTTCCAGGCTCAGGTAGTCATATTACTGATTAATACTGATGATTTATTTGCAACTACACCCACCTCTCTACCCGTGGGACGCGATCGCAATTATCCAACTCAAAAACCAGCCCTAGGATTAATAGAAGTATGGCAGCGTTACGGCAAGAAACAACAGCCGATTCCTGAACTAGCGGAATTACAGAAGGAAGCAGGTGATCGCGTCGGTGTGAATCTAGAAGCCATTGCTCAAATACAGACTTTAACTCGTCAACATCACAGTCAATTCCTGCTGGTGATGACTCCATTATTGCGAGAAATCGGCGAACCAGGCCCCCGTGATTACGAAATTACCGCCCGTCAACGCCTCAAAGATTTTACCCAAGCACAGAAAATTACTTATATAGATTTCTTACCGATATTTAACGCCACTACCAACCCTCAAGCCTTATACCAAGACCATATTCATTTGAACTTACAAGGTAATCAGTTAGTCACTCAAGAAATCGCGCGATCGCTTGATCGCTTTTCCATTAATAACCAGCACACTGCTCTTTGACGCTCCCCCGTTTATAAAACGGGGGATTCTTGGGTCAAAAGGGAGCTATTGCTTAACCCCTCGCCAAGCATCTTGACCGTATGCCCTACGGCTGCAAGTCCACGCTGCATCAGCACCATAGCGGCGGCAACGTCTCTATCTGTTTCAAATCCACATTCATAACAACGATGTACTCGCTCGGATAAATCTTTTTTGCCTGTGTGGTGGTTGCAGTTTGGACAAGTTTGGCTTGTACCATGAGGATTGACCTGGGCAAAATAAATTCCTCGTTTCCAGCACACCCATTCCAAGATTGAAAGAAATTCACCAAATCCAGCATCTAAGGTGTGTTTTGAAAACATTCCCTTAGCCCATGCTTTCAAGTTCAAATCCTCAGTAAATATCATTCCACCTTGGTCGCATAGGTGATGCGCTAATTTGAAATGGAAATCTTGACGAGTATTGTGAATGTGTTCATGTAGTCGAGCTACCTTGTGTTGAGCTTTTCGCCAATTCTTTGACCCCAGTTTTTTTGACGAGACTCTTTGTTGCAGCAATTTCAGCTGGCGTTGGAGATCCACAAAAAATCTAGGTCTAGCGATTTGTTCACCAGTAGATGTAGCCAAAAAACTTTTTAGTCCTAAATCAATGCCAATTGGTTGACCATGTGGCGCAAAGCTTGGGACATTGACATCTGATTGCAGTGTGAGCATTACATACCATCCTGAAGCCTTCTTCACTACTTGGGCTTGCTTTGCAACAAACCCATCCGGGATAGGTCGGGACAATTGCATTTTCACCCAGCCAATTCCAGGAAGTTTAACTTTGTTTCCCTGGATAGGATTAACTCCTAACTGTGGAAACAATAATGAGCGCATTCTCCCTTGTTTTTTAAATCGAGGGAAACCTCTTCCTGACTCCCACATCCCAATAAACGATTTCTCTAATCGTCTTAACACTTGCTGCAACATCTGAGAATGTGCTGCATTTAGCGCAGGATTAGCTTTTCTGGCTTGGGTTAAAGCCTTGCATTGAGAAGCAAAGGTTGGGCGAGGTGCATCAGCGGCAATGATGTACTCACTTTTTAGACTGCAAGCATCGATTCTGCATGACCTTGAGTTATACCAATCTTTCCTTTCTCCTAATGCAAAATTCCAAACCCTACGAGATGTTTCTAACCATTCGTCATAGGTTTGGGACTGTTGCTGATTTAGTTTTAAGCGATAGGTATAGGTTAGGTTTAGCATACAACTATTATATCTTAAAAACAGATAACCTGTTTTTAAACCCAAATAAATTGGGCAGCGTTCGCTTATATCCCCCGCATGAATGACCTATCCATTAGTCACATCTTTCTTAACAATCCTAAAACGCTTGTTTTGTAGTCATCTTGAAGACTGAGGGGTCAAGCATACTTGACAAATTCGCTTTTTGTATTCTCGCTAAAATTGGCTTTTTATTGAGAATTAAGAACGAAGCAATCAGGGTTAGAAAAAGCGTGAGTGAATACTCTCATAAATGTTGAGAAAGATCCGGGTAATGGATAGCGCATGAATGACGGGGGCTTTACGCATCACGACCCGTAAATCTTCTCACCCTGTGAATGGGTGAGAGGTCAAAAATTTACATTAACGTGAAGAAAAAACATAAATTTCTCAAGTGTGTTGTTTAAAGAAACAACACAATCTACAATGCTATCTATGTATATTGTATGTAGAATTACTGTAAGTACCGTATTTTCAACAGTTTGGCAATAATGTTTAACTTACTTACTATCAAGTGATGATTACAGAACAAAGGTTACAAAAAAAATCCCCTACAGATTTAGATTCACCTTACTGTGTATTTTTGGCAGGTAGTGTTAAGCATAATCGGGATTACGCTGTAAAGGGAATGCGAATCACAATTGAAAGTTGTCGCCTTTCTAACCCTGATATTCCTATTGCTGTAATTATCGATGATGATTCATCAGAAATTCGGCAGTTATTTGCAAACTGCGAAATCATAGTCATTGATCCTTCAGACATTAAGTTGGGTTTGCGGCAAGATTTAGGGATAGGAGTATATTTCATCTTTTATGTACATTTATTAAGTCACTACAAGAAAGCCCTATATGTTGATGGCGATACAGTTATTCTTGGTGATCTAAAACCTCTATTTGAAATGGAGGGAAGTCTCATTACTAGACAGTTTACAAGAGATTTATCAGTTGAATATATAGATCACAATCTCGTCATGCACAAAGAGAAAGTGCCTCAAGTTACTGATTGTATCAATACTGGAGTAGTTTTATTTGATATGGAGTATTGGCGTAATGGTAAATTACTGCGAGAATTCTTATCTATAGCAGAAGAATACGGATGGCATTCTTTTAAAAATCCGGATCAGGGATTTTTGAATATAATTTCTTGGAGAAATAGGATTAAATATAATCTTCCTGAAGCTTACAATAAATTTGCCTCAGAAATCTATAAAAGTCCTGTACATGAGACGAAAGTTTCTGAATCTGGAATATTGTTCCCCTGTGTATCTAACTCAGATATCAAAATTATTCACTTTTTAGGGCCTCTTAAACCTTGGAACTTTGCCAGAGAAGGGTACTCTTTGCATGGAAGATGCTACCGTTATTATGAACAATTTTTACCTTGGTATAGTCGTATATATCAACATCTGATTGTCTACCCAAATTTCATTAAACGTAAATTGCACAGCCTTTTACATAAATAAATACTCGCAAATCCTCTGCATTCAGATTTAGATAAGAATGTCAATACAATCATCTGTATTAGCAGAAATTTCGCACATTAGATTACACTTAAATTCACACGTACAACCACATCGTTATAATCTTGGTCACCACCATTAAATAAATCCTCAAAACCAAAAGTATTATTACCTAATAAGTGGATATGATCTGCTTGGTCAGCATTAGCACCTAAAAAGGGGAAGTAAACTGTTGGGTCGTTATTCTGATTGATATCCAGAAGTGCATCTGGTGTACCTTTAACGATCATAAACGGCACAAAAATTCCCCCAGGCTCAAACATACTGGTGTAGGTTGTTATCCCTTGGTTGCTGACTCTCAAATCAATCCCACTCACACGTTCACGCACAGCCGCTTGTGTATAACCAACTTGCCCTACTAAGATGTCTGCTTTACCATCACCGTTAGTATCAATCCCGCCACGATCATCAACTACTCGATAAAAGCCGACAAAGTTATCAAAAGCTGCTTCTCTGTTGACAATAAAATCTGCTTTAACCGCTTGGTTTACACCCCGTAAATCAATCACTTCTCCTTGATGTTTGGCTTGCAGATTGATACCCAGGGGCAAATCTTGTTGTGTAGTTTGAATCCTCACTCCAAAATCTACAAAGTTAACAGAAAATCCATCATCTTGTGTTTGAATATTTTGATTTGAGAGAAACAGCACTTCTGAGAAGGCTGTTTTTCCTGATAACACGGCATTAGTTGTGCTGTTAGGTATCAAATAAAATCGGAGATTCTCCCCAGAATTAAATTCTAGTGTTCTTTGCTGCTCAAAGGGATTAAAACTATTGGGCGCATTAGCTAGAGAGAATAAAACTATCTGCGATCGCGCTAATGCAGTGCGAGTGTAATCAGTTGCCCCCGGAGCAATACCGCCAATATTACCTTGTGCATCATCAACGCTAAATACTCCCAATTCATAGATGATACTTGCACTCAGTTTTGTGAGTTGAAATTGGAGTTTAGCTTTGCTATTACTATCTGAATTTTGAATAGTTAATACATCATTTTGACTGTTAGTGATTACAGTTCCTTTGACATTAATAGTTAATTGATTCGTCTCTATACTCTCTTCTGCACCGTCACTCACTTTGAACTGAAAACTGGCATAATTATTGCCGATCGCAGTTCTATCAGTTTTGAACTTTAGCTGGTTTAAATCTTCTATGGCAATAATTTGTCCCGCTGTAATCTGTTCACCATCTGTTTGCTGTTGATCATCATTTTTATCTAGGAAAAGCTCTCCCAATTGTGGCAATGTGACAATTGTTAATGCTTGCAAACTGTCATCAATATCTGCATCGTTAAAAGGAAAGTCAGATGCTTTGAAGGTGTAAAGGCTATTTGGCTGAGTGTAGATGTTGGTATCTGCGGCAATCGGGAGGAAATTTTTTCTAAACACGGCTACAGCCGAATCGCCTAATCCCGCCGTATAGATAAATTGACTATCGGGACTAGTAGCAACAGAGAAAATACCATTCAGCCCATCTACACCATTGGTATTATCTTGTTGAAATTCAATGAAAGTCAGTTTACCTGTACTCGCATCTCGCCGAAATACTGCCAATTCATCGGTTAAGATAGCAGCATAGAGAAACTTACCATCAGGACTGATGCTGATGGCTTTAACACCAGCCGTTGCTTGAGTATCGGAAGCTGCATCTTCTTGAAGTTCAACTAAACTTAATTCGCCTGTATTGGTATTGCGTTCAAATACGCCGATGACACCACTTACTCCCACTGCATAGAGGTATTTACTATCAGGGCTAATGACTAAAGAGTAGGGAACAAACGGCTCATCAATACTATCTGTGTAGCCTGTTTGCACTTCAACGAAACTCAGTTCTTCGGTATCTAAATCACGCTCAAATACGGCTATGGCTTCATCAACAATTCCAGCTGCATAGAGGAATCTTCCATCAGCACTAACAATGAGGGAGTAAGCACCAGCTAGTCCATCCACCTCGTTTACATCATCTTGGAGAACGTCAACCAAACTTAATTCGTCTGGTGCATCACGTTTAAATACTAATACTGCATCTTCATCAGAGGCGATCGCATAGAGAAATTCCCCGTCAGGACTAATAGTGATGTCACTGATACCATTCAGAGATTCATCTTCTTGAAAGCCTATGAGTATTAACTCGCCTGTGATCGGATTCCGCAGAAATATTGCGATCGCTGAATCATCAGATCCACCTACATAGAGATAATTACCGTCAGGACTAATAGCGATCGCGTAAGCACCAAACAGATCAATATCCTGCTGTGCTTCTACAAAACTCAGCGTCGCTGTAGTTGCATCTCGTCGAAATACTGCGATCGCAGACTCATTACTTTCTGATGTGAACTCATTATCTAATGCTGTTACATAGAGAAATTCGCCATCAGCACTGAGCGTTACAGAACTGGCAAAATTCAGGCTAAATACATTGTTTGTCCCATTCTTTTGAACTTCTACAAAATTCAAAATGTTGTTTTGCATATTGATAACTCTTTCCACTAAATTTATTTATGGAGAGTAAAAAAGTGCTACCTCATGATTCACATGACAAGATTGATCTGTTTTTAATATTCCAAATGAGTTGACTATGTTTTTCATATCATTTAGCTGAATAATATATTACACCTTGCTCAAACAGTTTGTACTTTGAAATTGATTCATCAACTCAATTTTCTTATAGCATCAAGCAATGACTAGTCTTAGATCATTATTCAATTAATTCAGATAACTCAATTAATTCAATTAATTCAGTTAAAAAATCTCAAAAATATTATGGCTATTAATAACTCTCAATGTTAGTGAAATCTCACGATAAAATATGGTATGCTTGAAATCAAGCTTTTGCATTAGATAAATAAAAAACAAAATTAACTGTCATTTTTCAACCCGTTGATGTTCGAGTTGTTGTATGATTATCGATTTATGATTTTAGTCAAGCCATACGACCCGAAAAAACGGAACAATTGCAACTAGAGATTGACCTCGCATGAGGCAGTAACCAAAAATTATTTTACTAAGCAGCAGTCGTGAACTGCGTACATAAGAAAACATGGACATAAGTGTGTCTCCATAATTGTTCTGTAATTACATCCTTAACCAAACGCTCTTATGGCAAGGAAACATCACTTGTTACAGTGGCTATTTATGATTAGCCTATTTTCCTGCTTGGTAATAAATCAGAGTTTTTTTACACATTCCTCAGTTGCATTGGGTGAAAAAATTAATATTGAGCAGAAAGCAAATGCCTTGTTTAACATTAACACCCTAAATCATGATGAGGCTCAATCTGTAATTGTCAAAGAATATAAACGCGGTGCTTGTAATCAACAGAGAGACTCCAATGTTGACGCTCAAGGTGTTTGGTCAAGATTTCATCGGCAGTTAATTACTAGAAAATTGAATTTATTGTCAAAGAATTTTATAGATAATCACCAAAAACTCTACTCTGTAATTACTGATATGAGTGATTTACAGCTAATGGAAATCCAAGGCTTTCACAATCAAGAGTGCCGATTGCCATTAATGAATAACCAAGAAATAAACCATAGTTTATCAGCAGCAAATACAGCAATTTTTAACTCCATAATTTTAGAACAGAAAACTGCGATCATAGTTCAGTTTCCTAGAACTAATCAAAAACTAAAATTGCATTGGATTAATATAGACAGTCAAGCATTTCGAGAAGAAATTAACAAATTTCGTATAGGGTTAGAAAACTATGGTGACATTACTTACAATCCTCAACAAGCACAACATCTGTATGACTGGATTATTAAACCTTTTGTGGATGATTTAGAGTCATTACAGATCAACACTCTAGTGTTTATCCAAGACGCAATTCTTCGTAGTGTACCGATGGCGGCGTTGCATGATGGCGAAAAATTTTTGATAGAGAAGTATGCGATCGCTACTACTCCCAGTCTGAGTCTGACGAATCTGCAAACATCAAAGCGGACAAAATTCCGTGCTTTAGCCGTTGGCTTAACGCAAGATGCGATAGTTGACGGTCGCAGATATGAAGCGTTGAGTAATGTCGCTACAGAAATCCGTGAAGTTGAAAAACAAATTCCGGGTAGCAAGCAGTTGTTGGATCAGAACTTTACACGCGATCGCATCAAATCAGAACTCCGCGAAAGTTTTTACCCCGTTATTCACATTGCTACACATGGTGAATTTGGACAATACCCGGATGAGACTTTCCTGGTAACAGGTGACAATAAAAAGCTGACTATTACAGATTTAGATAATATCTTTCGTAGTCTCAGTTACAATCATAAAACTGTAGATTTACTGTTACTAACTGCTTGTGAAAGTGCAATTGACAATGATCGGGCTGCTCTGGGATTAGCTGGAGTCGCAGTCCAAGCTGGTGTCAAAACGGCTTTAGCTTCCCTATGGTCGATTAACGATGCTTCCACTGTTAAATTAGTAACTAAATTTTATGAAGCTTGGTGTCATTCTGGTGTCAGTAAAGCAGAAGCTCTACAAATAGCACAGCGATCGCTAATTACCAATGGTGGATTATCTTCCCACCCTGCATATTGGGCAGCATTTATCCTCGTAGGGAATTGGTTGTAAAAATTTTAGATTTTAGATGGGGATTTAAGCCAAAATCCCCATCTAAAATCTAAAATGCAGGCTGGTTTCATACAAAAAAAGAAAAATCTATAAGTTTTGATTTTTCTTTTTGTAACCGAGATTTTGACCCCTCTCCAAACCTCTCCCCCACGGGGAGAGAGGCTTTGAAAGCTAGGTTTATTTTTTTCTCTGGTTGTATGAAACCACTCTGCAATCTAAAATCTAAAATGGAATCGCACTAATCCTGATAACCCAAAGCAATTTGACTGAAATTTTTCCGTTCTACCGATTTTTCTAATTCGGCAAGACTAGCTAACAAATGAGTAAATACTTTACCAATTTCCTCTTGATGAGAAGAGGGGAGAACTTCTTTGATCGCATCATACCAGATACCATACTTCCCATACAGATTAGCTTTGAGTGATGGATCATTAGTGATAGCCAAGTCACTCACAAGAGTTTGGGGTACTGGTACAACTTCTATTTCGGCTCTGGCTATGGGATTATGAGAAGGACGATCAGGGTTACAAAAACTTTGCAACTGCCAGAGATATCTTTTACCTACACTTAAACCTGGCAATTCCTGGGGTAAGGATCGCTTCATTAATCCTGGTGAACTTGGGAATATTTGTGTGTAGCTATTGAGCTTTTTGGGTTTGAAATTTGCATCAAATTCATAGAGGCTAAATTGTATGGGTACAGACTGATTATCAAGCACAAACCAAGCAAACGTAGGATGAGTTGAAGTAGTTAGTCCGACATGAGTTATAGGGGCTAATAGTATGAGCGATCGCCCACTGCTAGACCTGCACTTTCCTCTTACTCCTGATGAGTCTGAATAACCACTTGGGGGTTTTTGATCTTTGGGTGGTTTATACCCAGCTAGTGCAGTCTGAGTTACACCTAGAATTGCACTCAAGATACAACATGTTAAAACCCTGGTATACCGAATTGGATGTCTAGGTTTATTGTTGTTAGCCATCATAGGGTGTATTTCACTGTGAAAGATACTAACTAAACTACACATTGAATATTTTAATTTTCGCTTTTTTTTTTAGATTTGTTCGTGTTAAATAAAGAGGTTTGCTTCACCTTCTTGCCTCCTGAAAAATGACGCCAATTAAATCATTGGATAACCTTTGAAATCTCTTTAATTTCAGAAAAAATGTTTGTATGAATACATTATTTTTTTGCTTTTTAATCAGTCCATATTATTGATAGTAACATATACTAATTTATAATTAGCAAGCAATATCTAACTAAATTTATTCGGTTTTTAGTAATACTTATAGTAAGCTCTATGTGCATTTTAAAGTTATAGCTTTGATAGTATATTCATGACAAATAAACACCATATTATTCCTTTTTTCGCTGCGTTTGCTATTCTTTAGCAGTCTTGATTTTTGACTATAAATATCTCTAAATTTGTTGCACAAAGGAAATTGAGCTTTAAGATTTTTTAGGATGAAATGCTACAAAATTCTCAATAGTTACAACAACAAGTAACTAAGAATAAGTATATACGTGAACGAGTAAAACCCTTAATTTCAAAAATATCAGACTTTGTTGCTTTATAGCGATTTTCAACAACAAAGATTGCCATAGGGTAAGAATATCAATAAAAGCATTTCATTGCATCTTTCTACAGAGAGATTTATCAAGTCACTTCTCTACGAGACGGTACGCGAACGATCCAGTGAAAAATTAAAGACAATCAGTGAGGGCTTGTACCCAGAATTAATTAATTTAAAATTATTCTTAATTTTGAGTTTTGTATTTTGAATTCAAAAAAAGTCAATAGTTATTAGTGAATTTTGTTGGCATTACTGAATTGAGAGATGATAACAACTAGATCAAATCCCCTACATCCCTCAATTCACTCCCATGTTATGTAACGCCGTATTTTCTACTTTGTCTCTCCAGTCTCTAATCCCTTCACATCCAAAACCAAAATTTCGGCATAGGCCAAGATAACTCGCAAAGAGTTCCTCTAGGAGAAAGAGGTACTCGCCGAAATTTGCCTTTGAATTGTTTAGCTAAGTTTCTAAACTGTTGAGTACCGCGACCTTCTGTAGATGAAGTGACACCTAAACCATCATCAACAATACTCAACGTATACCAACCCTCAGATGATGAACAAGTCACTTCGAGTCGGGTTACTCCTGTGGCGTGTTTACCGACATTGCATAAAGCTTCTTCGAGAAAACGGCAAAGGCTTCGTTTTTGTTCAATAGTCAAGTGTCGTTCATCTAGAGGTTCAAAATTACGAATTTTAATTCTAATGCTTTTAAAGCAGGGAAACTCTCGCTCTAAGGTGTAACTATAAACTTGATAGAGAATTTCGTGTAGGGGATCTTGCAAATTCAGTACTAAACTTTTTCCTAAATAAAGACTAGTATCTTGGTTGGGTGGTTCTCTTTGGAGAAATTCGTAAATTCCCCGGAGTTCTTGATTCAATTTTTCTAGTTCTTGTTCTATTTCTGGGAATAATTCATGAACAGGTTTGTCTTGATCTCGCACTAGTTTTAAAACTTTAGCAAGGTTTTGTAAAGGGCCGTTATGAATAGTTTCAAAGGTACGTTCAATTATAGCTTGACGGGCTTTAATTCCTAAACGTAAAGCGTGATCATTTTGATATAAAGCTGTAAGTTCTATGCCATTTAAAACAAAAACTAAAAGTGCAGGAACAAATGGAATCCACCAGCCCCAAATTAGTAATAAATAACTAGTAATTATAAGGATACCGCTAGCTAAAACAACAACAAAAGCATTACTTAAAGGAGATTTAGTCAGTCTCGCACTGGCAATTCCTAAAATACCCCAAGCGATAATCCAGAGATATTCCCATCCATCTGACCATGTTTTTAAAAGTGGTCTATTGTCTAGCACTGCGCTGATAATTTGGCTAACAGCGTGTGCTTGAATTTCTAATCCATAAACTCGACCAGGAGCAGGTTTTTGAGATTTAATTGCTGAAGTCGTGATAAAGTCTTTCCGGCTGGGGGAAGTTATGCCAATAATCACTATGCGATCGCGTATCCAGTCTGGCTGGAATTTATCGTTTTGAATGTCGCGCAAAGATATAACTCTAAATCTTTCTCGACCTCTCCTAAAATTGAGCAGAATTTGCACTCCGCCTGCGTCAGATCGTACATACCCCCCAGAGTTGGGTAGAAACCGTGGTAACTCAGTCTTACCAAATCTCATAGCATGGCGATCGCGAATTCCATTACCCAAAGAAATCCCTTCCTTGGCTAAATAAATTTCTGCTAGTCGTATAGATAAAGAAAATTTGTAGTCTGAAGTTGATGGTGATGGCGTTGATAACAAGCTACGCCTTAATTTGCCATCATTATCAGGGATTTGATCTGAAAATCCAATTTGCTGAGATGATAGCGTATGAGGTGGGGGAACTGGATCAGGTAATACTTTTTCAATCGCGATTAAGTTTTTGATATTTTGAAATACTTTCACTAATTCAGCATGACCAGGATTGACGGGTAAGTTTCTATAAATATCTAAACCAATGACTCTCGGCTGATAAGTCTGTAATTTTAATAGTAGTTGAGATAAATCACGATCTGATATAGCGGAATTGACTGCATAATCTTTGCCAATACGCACATCATCTTCATTAATTTCCACCAGCAAAATTCTTTCATCTATAGGTTCTGAAGACCTGATACGCAGAAAATGATCAAACGCTAGCCACTCTAAATATTGCATTGCACCGCTCAGACGGGCAATAATCACCAGTCCCATCAATGCAAGACCTGGTAAAGCACCTACGCGCCATATGGTAATTTCTTCTTTGATTCTTGTCCAAATTCCAGGCTGCATGAGTGTTTGTTGATGAAACTTCAAAACCCCGAATTTTTGAATAAGCCGGGGATTTATGGTTTAAATATTACGACACAAACAGACTGCATTCCGAATTGGTGTAATGATACTTCAATCAATCAATTAATCCTTCTTGTCTAGCTCGCATTTCAGTTTGAATGCGGATATTTTTCCCCTCTTCAGGATAAACATCTAAAGCATCTTGTAGTTTACTCCAGTAATGACGCACCATGCGTTCAGATATGCACATACGTTCAGCAATAGTTCTATCTTGTAGTCCTTCACCAAATGCTAAAGTTAACATCCTTAACCACTCTGGTTTTACTTCTAATCCTGAATGAATACCTTTAATATCTTTTGTATGAGTTAATCCTTGTAATGCCCAATCAACTCTAGTCAACATTTCTTGAGTAGAAAGACTTTTATCAGCGACAGTAAAACCTCCCTTATGGCTATCAATATCAGGCCTAATTCGCACGAGCGTTCTGACATTAGCACTCTGAACTACAATATTGAGGTGGGGATATTTTTTCATCAAAGTTCGTAGGAGTTGCACACCTGTCTCTGGTTTTGCTGTTGTATCTGGATGTTCGGGAATCGACAGATCCATAACTACGAGATCAGGTTGTGAGATAGATAGTGCTTCAAGAGCATTTTTAGCAGTTACGGCTGTGACGAATTCAGCATCAGAGAAATATTTTCGCAACACATTGAGCGTCCCAAATAACACCGATTCGTGGTCGTCAATTACTAGAATCTTCAGCAAATACTTCTCTGTTAAACTTTCTTTCATCATTAAAGTTTCACCTCTTGAATGCCAGATTTTCAATATATTTATATACTTTCCTATATAGGCTTATTATACTAAATTGTTAGATATTACTGGCACAGTCAAAGAAATTAAACAATATTTTTGGAGCAGGGCGAGACGATTATATTAGCCAGTAGTTAGTTTGAATCAGATAAGTTTTCTCACCCAAGACAAAAGATATTTTTACCCTACATCCCTACACTTGATATGCAATCCTTACCAATAAAAGTAGTAAGCTACGAGCAGATTATTTATCCGATAAAATAATTTTCCTGCTGTCAAAGCTCTAAAGCTTTCACAGAGATAATCTAATTCTCTCAAGTTAGAATAAGAAATTAGCATAGATAGATCAGAGTAGGTCATTGTGACAATTAACTGAGCTAAATTTTGCCGTTGTTGTAAACTAATATTAACTACAATCGGACTCAATAACTCTGGCAGAGTAATTATCAGTAATTCTTCTAAAGCATTTAAAACTATCAGACTATGTTCAGCAGGTTCGTATCGCCAGCTAAAGGGCATACTCATATGAAAATCTAAATGGGGATAGGAAACAATCCACGGTTCTAATAAATTTTCAATAGCTAAAGGAAAGTTATCTTGTAGGTATGATGGAAATAGGCGATCGCTCAATCGTGCTAGGGAGCGATGTAAATGATCAATTTGTTTTACATAGGATTGACTTTTTTCAATTGATACATCTTGATTATCTATGGCTGATAATTCCAAATTACGACGGACGGTAAATAATTCCTGTAATAACTCTTCCCTAATTTTATCAGCCTCTACAGATAATTTTAGAGATTGTCTAAAAGACCACCATTGCAATGCTTGCTGAATTCTATGATAGGATTTAACAAACATAATCATGGTCACGTCTCTTCACTCCGATTCAAAATTTAAAGTTAACAATCTCCATAAATAAAATTAAGGAAAGCATTGTTATAAGATTGTGAGGTAATTACAAATCAGTAATTAATCTAACTTTTCTCAGCACGAATTGCAGTGCTGTTTCCTGTTTAGAAATAATGTCCGCTTTCGCTTCCATTCCAGATTGCAGACGACACTGACGGCTATGTCCAAAACTGAGACTATCTGGCTGAATAGTCACTTCAAAATAACTAGCAGTAGATGTTGCTGTGTTGGGTTTTGGTGTATCTGTATTATTATTGTTAGGGTTAATGGAATCTGGAGAAATAGCTTTGACTACGCCTTTAAGAGTGCCATAATCAGGATAAGGACAAGCATCAATTCGCAATTGTGCTGTTTGACCAACGGCAACATTGCCAATTTCCTGGGTGGGAATAAATGCTTTAATAATTAGAGGAGCATAATTAGGAGCAATTTCCACAATTGGTTCACTAGCACGTAAAACTTGACCAGGGTTGCGTAAATTTAGCTTTAAAATAATACCGTTGCTACTAGCTTGTAAAACAGTATCTTGTATTTGCTTGGCTAATTGCTGGAGTTCTTTTTGCGATTGTCCAATTTGATTTTGAACTTCTACTCGCCTTTGAATCAAAGCTTGTTTTTCTTTCTTGAGAGTAGCAATAGTGGCTTTACCTCTAGCGGTTTCTTGAGCAATTCTTTCATTAGCGATCGCAACTGTCGCATCTGTGGGATTAGTCGCAGCTTCAGCCGAATTAACTTTAGCTTGGGCGATATCAACGGATTTTCGCGTAGCTTCTAAAATCGCTTTCGTCTGTTCCACAGCGAGTTTTTTCTGTTCATATTCGCGTCCCCCAATCGCACCAATTTCTGTTAATTTTTGATAGCGATCGCGATCCACTTCTGCAAAACTGACATCAGCTTTAGCTTTTTGTAAATCAGCTTTGGCTTTTTCTAAGTTGGCTTGTGCTGCTAATAATTCATTGCTGGTAACAACTTGCTTTTCTTGAAATTCTCGTTGAATGCGTGCTAAATCTGATTGAGCCGAGGAAATTGATCGCTGTGCGATTGTATCTTCTGCAAAAATTTGGGTATTTAAAGCTCTAATTTGGGCATCAATTTGAATAATTTGTAATTTGTTCTGTTGAATGCTATCTTGCAACTGGCTCTTTTTAATCTGTAATTGTTCATCTTCCAAATAAGCAATTATGTCTCCCCGTTTCACCAGTTGATTTTCTTTCACCAAAATACTTTTCACCGTACCTTCAGCTTTAGGCTGTACCAGCCGAATTTCTCCTGTAGGACGTACAGCAGCCGTCGCTTTTACAGTGACGTTGTATTTTATCCATGAAGATAAACTAATCCCGGCACTAACACTAGCAATCAGAAAAATTCCAGCTAAAGATGTCCAAGGACTAATAGGAGGAAGAAATTCCCCACTAGGAACTGATGGTAAAACCTTTTGATTATGAGTGTAGAGCATAATTAAAATCTACAATTTTTATGAGTTATGAGTTATTAGTCATTGCTGATTTCTACCTTGTCTAATAAATTCCCACTAAGAATTTAAAAAATCTAAATGCTCTCCATTTACGGAACGTAATTTTTCTAAAGAACCTTGTATTTTTAACTTACCTTGGTCTAGTAATACAACCCAGTCAGCACGGTTAATGACCTTAGGGCGGTGTGTAATTAAAATCGTAGTTTTACCCCGACGATGTTGAAGTAATTTATTCAAAACCTGTGCTTCACTAACGGGGTCAAGTCCAGCTGTGGATTCATCTAAAATTAATACTGGTGGATCTGAGACTATAGCTCTGGCTATGGCTAATCTTTGTCTTTGTCCACCTGAAATATTTGCTCCAAATTCTCCTAAAACCGTCTGATATTTGTCCGGTAATTTACTAATAAATTCATCAGCTTCAGCAATTTGACAAGCCCTGACAATCTGCTCAAATGTTGTGTGTGGCGAACCTAAACGGAAGTTTTCAATAATAGACCTACTCCAAAAGTGAGCATCTTGAGGAACTAAAACTATCTGTTGACGTAGACAATCAAGTGACAAATCTTCTATGTTATAGAGTCCAATACGGATATTTCCTGATTGGATGGGATATAAACAAGCCAAGATTTTTGCTAAGGTGCTTTTACCACAACCAGATTTGCCAATAATAGCGATGACTTGACCACCAGGAATATTTAAAGAAAAGTCTTCTAATAATTCAATTCGACCAGGATAATGAAAATTGATATTAGTACAAACAATGTCAGCATCGCCAAGGATTTTCGCAAATGGCTTTTTACCATCTTCTTGGTTTTCTGGAGTTGCATCTATGACTTCTGTTAGCCGTTGAGTAGCAGTTTTAGCTCGCGTAAATTCATCCACAAAAGTAATGACAGTGCCAATCAAACCCACAAAATTAGCATTCATAGAGTTAAAAGCTAATAATTGTCCAATACTCAAATTCTCTTGGGGATTAACTACTAAATTACCCCCATACCATAGCAAAGCCACACTACCAACCGCAGAAACAAAGTTAGAAAATGTCCCGTTAATCACGCTAATTTGAATAGTGCTGAGAGTCAAAGTAGACATTTTGCCGAATCTGATTTGAAATTCCTCCCAAAATTGCGGTGAAGCAGTGGTTGTTTTGAGAGTGAGCGCACCTTTAAAAGTTTCTACTAAAACCCCTTGTGCTTCAGCTTCTGTGACTAAAACATCACGGGTTTTTTGTTGTAAAGTTGGCTGAAAAATTACTGTAGATATTGTCATTAATATCGAGATAAATAGAGCTACTACAGTTAGTTTCCAGCTATAAAAAGCCATCAAACCCAAAGAAATAAGAGCGATAAAAAATTTACTCGGTAAACTCACAACAACTTGTGAGACTAACTGGTTAATCTGGTCAATATCTCGCAGACGACTGACAATTTCACCACTGCGCCGAGCTTCATAGTAAGAGAGCGGTAATTGCAAAATTTGCCGCCCAAATTCTAAAACTAAACCTAATTGTAGACGTTGGGCAAAGTGAGCAATTAAGTTAGATTGTACCCAAGATAAACTACTAGAAATTACATTCATCACTACCACAGCGATCGCCATCGTGTTTAGTAGTTTTGTATCACCCCGAACCAACACATCATCAGTAAGAATTTGTAGTAGGAACGGAGAAGCTAAAGATAGTAATCCCAACAAAATATTTAGGGGTAAAGCCTGAGCTAAAATCCCTCTAAAAATCCAAATTCGTCTAAATAAACGCCAAAAACCACTAATTTTCCCATTCTCTTGCTCATTAAACTTGATGGGATCAGGTTCGAGCAACAGCATTAACCAGTCATTCCATCCCTCTGTGAGAGCTTGTGGAGACAGATAACGCAAACCAACAGCAGGATCAGCTACTATAAATTTTCTGCCCTTTTTACCATATAAAACTACCCAATGATGACCTTGCCAGTGAATAATTGCTGGTAGTGGTGCTTCATTTATCCGCTGTATAACATCTGGTGAAGTTTTCACTGGACGAGCATTAAAACCAAGCGTTTCTGCACCTCTTTTTAGTCCCAGCAAAGTAGTACCAAATTGTCCAGTCCCTACAGCATCACGCACGTAGCTGAGAGTAAAATTCCGTCCATAGTGTTTAGCAATGGAAGCAATACAAGCCGGGCCGCAATCTTCTTCACTGTGTTGCTGAACATAAGGGTATTTCATATAGGAAAAATGCTTATATTGATGGGCAAGAAAACTTTCAAAAAAAAATGAATATGCAGATTTAATTGCATATCAACTAATACAGCATTAATTTTCCATCTCATACTAGATGTGAGATCATCTACTACGCCTGCCTCTGCGAGAACGTGGAGCATCCTCAAATACAAATGATGACTCCCAAGCAAACTGAACCTCCTCTGGAGTTAGACCAGGATTACCTAATAAAACACCAGCCCCCAAAATGAAGAAGTAAGTATTCCAGTCGAAACTCACTCTTAAGCCACCGTTAACGACTGATGCTTCTGCTGAAGTAATTTCCGTGAACAGTTGATTTTTATTTTCCATGTGGCAAATGTATCTTAATAGTATGAAAAGATAAATTATGATCATCCTTAATCCCAATACCTAGGATTTTGGATAATTTATACTGATAATTGCATGAAAAATTAAGACTTGAGGCTTGAGCTTTATTTTCAGGTTACATCTGAAGCATCAACCAAAAGTCAAAGCTATATAACTGAAAAAATGGCTCTATTGAACTGGTTATAGTTTATGTAAAACAACTTAAAATAGAGCCAGAGATTTCATGTAAAGGCTGAGAATACAAGACCCGAAACTGGAGTAAAAGCTGAATTTAAACCCGTATATTGTGGTGAGACAAATGGGGAATAAGGTGGTGCTGGAGGTGTGGTTGGTGTAGGAGCAGATGGAGAAGTAGGTATGAGTGGTAATAATATCTGTAATAAGTCGAGAATATTATTACCATTTCCCCCATTAATAGCCACGGCTTCTTCTTTTGTTAGCTCAGTGAACAGTAAGCATTCATTTGTTTTTAACATGACCTTTATACCTCAATTCATCTTTAATTAAGGCAATAATCTAAATACTGGGGAATTTAATAGTATCCAGTATTTAGATTAGTTATCCTTACTTACTAAAGCAAGGATTATGGCTATACAAGTCTGATAAAGTTGGATAAATTCCATTAACTTTATCAGACAATTTATCAAGTAAAGACTGGTAGGAGTCTATTAGTATCTGCGGAAAATAGAAGATGTTACAGCTTCTTGGAAGAGGTTTAAACCGAAGAATGCACCTACTCCTAGTGTGTAGAACAGGTTGTTCCAATCAAAAGCGAAAGATGTATAAACTGGTGCATCGCCACCGTTAACGAGTGCAGATTCTTGAGCAGAGATTTCGGTAAATAATGTATCTTGCATGATTTTTATCCTACAATAAGAATGTTTGCAATTAAAGCTGGCTAGGAAAGAAAGGTAATTTTTGTTCCCCTTTCGCTCCTGGCTTAATAAAGACAATAAGGGAAAATACTGCCTATAGTCATGTATAGTTTCTGCAAATTTAGTTACCAAATTTGGCAAACTACATTGCACATTTAGGCAATATAGTATTTCCGAAAACTGCATTCTAGCTAGCGAAAGCCCTTTCCAGAGCCAGTCAACTATTATCTACTCAACACTCCACCCATATTGATTACACTCCCATGAGTGTCAAAAGGATACAATCATGACGCTGGACTCACCTTGAGACAGTCTGTGAAAGATATACTTTCTTGAAAGAAATTTAACTAAGAGTTATCTAGGAAAAATCTTCTCGTTCACGAACCCACAATGCTAAACCTCCCCCACGTCCACGTGCTGCAATTAAATCTGCGTTAACGAGAAAGAAGGCAAAAAAGGGTAGTTTAGCGATAGGTTGGTTGTAAAAATTTTCAGATTGACCTTTACCAGAGCGAATCTGTTGTTGATAAATGGTACGGCCAAATAAACGGAGGTACATTTGGTTAAAGTCAAAAGCTAAGATATTCTTCTTGCCTAAATACTTGGCTGGCCCTGTCAACTGTAATACTAGTGACCCGAATTGCACCTGATTACTAATTTCACCTGTATTAATATCTGGCTCTATAGTTGCATTGAAGGAAATATGAATCTTGACCAATTTTGGGACATACCAACCCTGACCTAAAATAATTCCCCCTCGTTCTTGAGCTTTTTTCGTCCCGGTAGCAAAACATAAACGCCATTGGCCCACTAGAGATGCAAAATTATAATTCAGTCGTTGTTGTTTGGCGGTTGTTTCTGCTGCTAATAAAGCATTGACAATTGCTTCTGTAGTAGGAAGTTGATGATTTTTCTCCCTATATGCAGTAGCAGCTTGAGCCAAAATACTCACAAAATTATCTGTATTGGTACTTGTCATAATAATTGACTAATTTTGAAATTTTAAATTAGGAAAAATGAGATATTTCGTATGATTATAGATTGTTTTATTCACTAAGTACATGAGTATGTAAGATGGCAGATATTCCGTCCTAACCTACCCAAAAATAAAAAGCGATCGCCTACATGATAACAGCAGCGATCGCTTCTAGGAAACCAAAATATTGCTTGTACTAACTCACTAATTAGGAAATCTCTTCCAAATCCACCCATTCGTCATAGGATGAATCATAACCAGCGTAGTGGACAAAGTATTGTTGACCCTGAATTTTGTTAATAGTTGCAGAATACCAACCTTCATCATCCTCATCCCAAACTTTTACCTTGAGACCCACCGCATATCCATTATCATCAGATGAGTTGTGGCTACGACTACGGATGTCATCAGGGCCAACCCATTCATCATAGGATGAACCATAACCAGCATAATGAATAAAGTATTCGTTATCTTTAACTTTTTCAATAGTTGCAGAATACCAATCCTCTTCTTCCTCATCCCAGACTTCTACGGTTTTACCCACTCCATACTCATTGTTATCGCCCCTAACAGCAGAGGTAGTATCAGAACGAGATGATTGTGATTGTGATTGTTGCTCTTGTTGAATTTCCTGTTTAACTAAAGCATGAGCTTCTTTAATCACCTTGTTAGCGACACTTTGAATCCCCGTATGCTCGTAGTAATTTGTCGTTTGGTCGAGGAATGCTGCTACAAAGTCTAGATTATCATCGGCAATCTGAATAAAATTACCTAGACTACTAAAGATTGCTTGGGGAGTTATACCAGTCTTAGATACTAAGCCACCAATCCAGCCTTGTACAGAGTTAAATCCTAGAGAAATAAAACCAAGTTTCTCGGTGGGATTATTGCCTGGAATAGAGCTATTAACTGCTAAAAAGATAGGATTTTGAGCGAGTTGAGTAGAAGCATCATTACCACTAATTAATCCTTGGATTTTGCTGAGGAAATCAGGGCCTAATGGCAGAAGTCCGTCTAGACAAACTAAAGCTATCATCCGCATCAAAGACGCATCTTGATAGTTATTGCTCAGGGCTTTCACAAACTCTTGGGGGTTGGGTTGAGGAATTCCGTTCAGTTTGCAAAAAGCAATAATTTCAACTGCAATTTTCAAGACTAAATCAATTGTCTGAGTTACGTCTGCCTTGGGTGTAATATTGCCTAAAAAAGACAGAAAACCAATTTTTTCACCAACTTTATTAGCTAAAGCCGCCGCCGCCATAACTGTATCCGCTTTATCAATTGTTTGATACAGCTTGATTACACTCTGGTAGCTCTGTTGCGGATCTTGATATAAAGCCGCAGCACGTTCCCGAATTCTCTGGATCACTCTAGGATCAGTTTCTCCAGTAATAGCGCGAATGCTATTATCAAAACCCACCACATTATTCCATTGACTGGGTGCGACAAAATCGACAGCCTTCAAAACCTTGACAGTGATATTATCATTTGATAACTCATCAACCAACTGAGTAATTGATTTATCCATTAAGCAATCCTCAAAACTAAAATGGCACTGAGAACACAGTTCAGATCAGCCGTTAGATGAAAGTTGGTAGTTGCGACGATGCTTTACTGGTATGAGTAAAGTTCTACGAGAACTAGCTTTAACTGAACCGTAATGATAGAGTTCCCGAAACTAGTAAATAACTAACTTTGATTCCCGAAAAACTACATGAAGTTACGTAAATAGTGATGGTTTTGCCAGCTTTTGTGCCGAAAATGGTGAGTGCGATCGCGCATCACTCACAACCCCAGCGACACGTTAGACTTTTGACATAACTGCATCATCAATCAACTGGGAGTACGTTACACCAATGGAGAAAGCAACATTTGGGGCTGGCTGTTTTTGGGGTGTAGAAGCCGCATTTCGTCAGATCAAAGGAGTAGTATCAACCTCAGTGGGATACATGGGAGGGCATTTTCCTCACCCGTCTTATCTAGATGTGTTATCGAGGATTACTGGTCATGCAGAGGTAGCGCAGATAGAGTATGACCCTCAAATTGTGAGTTATGAGGAATTGCTGACCATATTTTGGGAGATCCATGACCCCACAACTCTCAATCGCCAAGGCCCAGACAGAGGAGAACAGTACAGGTCTGTGATATTTTTTCATACTTCCCAACAGGAAGAAATAGCCAGGCGATCCAAGACAAAAGTTCAGATGTCAGGCAGGTTTGAACGGGATATAGTCACAGAAATTAAGCCTGCTGGTGAATACTACTTAGCTACTCCAGAGCATCAACAGTATTTTGAAAAGCAGGGAGGAAATAGAGAGCAGCCTGGTATTGGACTTTGCCCAAGTGGAACGACTGCGGACGAACAGTAAATCAAAATATGTAGTGTAACGATATATCTTGATTCCGTATATTTCCATGAAGTAATTGTTGATCAGAGCAAAAAATAGATCACAATCAAATTACTAGTGTTAATTAAAAACCAAGTTTGCCATAACTCTACGAATTATTTTTGGTGTGGTAGGAGTAGCGATCGCTAACAACTAGAAAATCCAACCAATAATGAGAGAAAACTATGGACACTCATCAGATTTTAGGTTTATATACAGCAGGCGAAAGAAAATTTGAGCAAGCAAATCTACATCAGGTCAATCTTTACGCCACTGATTTAAGTGGTGTAGACTTCACGGAGGCTGATTTAAGTGGAGCTAACCTCAGTCGCGCTAATTTAAATGGCTGTAATTTTAGTCGAGCTAATTTGACTGATGCTGATTTAAGTGGAGCTAGCTTGATTGGTGCAAACTTCACTGAAGTTAACCTCATTGGTGCAGATTTGAATAGAGCTAACCTCAAAAATAGCAACCTCACTCATGCTGATTTGCGCGGTGCTAATTTAGCGCGAGCTAACTTATCCGGTGCAAACCTCTATGAAGCAGAAATGAGCGGAGCTAATTTCCAACAGGCTAATTTCCAACAAGCCAACTTGATGGGTAGTAATGTGATTGAAGCCGACCTCAATGGCGCAGATATCGACGAAGCCATCATTTCTGAAGGAGAAATGAACGGTACAGTGATACGTATGGGACTATCTCACAGATGGATCACCTGGGCTGGTTGTCACTGATGACTCAAGAACGCCCTTGCACTATCAGGTTTTCTGACCCTGAAAAAATTAGACAGTCGCCACAATAGAGTTTAACTCTACCTTGCGACTGTCTTCTGTTGTCCATGTCAAGCCAAAGTAGCTGATTGCAGACTTTATACGTAAATAGAGGAATACTGAAATCCTAGTACACCAAAGGAGTTACACCACGCATTTGACGTAGAGAGTTAATACAAGCAGGACAATCGCAACCAAATAAATTAATTGCTATGTCACTTTCTTCGTCGTTGAATTCTAGCATCGGTGCATCTTCAACAGAAAACTCAACTTCTGGCTGATAGCTAGGAATTTGGGCTAAGACGGAAGCCCGCGCACATACTAGACCTACTTTATGTTTATTTCTAATACAAGTTAACTTATCCGTAGTCTTGGCCTCTGGCTCAACAGCTTGCGCTTGATTGACCATAACTGTCATAGACAGAATAGATGCAATCAGAACAGGGCTAGAAAGTAAGCTAAGTATAAATCTGTTCATAGGGTTTCCTTGGAAAACAATCCTGAGATTCCAGAATACTCCGATTAAATCTTACAGAGAAATTGAATTTCTATCAGGACATAGTAACAAACGGGAATAGGGAATGACGAGTGAGAATTGAGCATAAGTTGACAATCCCTCTATTTCTCCCATATCCCCAAACCCTTACACGCCTACTTCACTTAACTCATTTCTTGCACCTGGAAATATGAATGTCAAAACCACAACTAAGTGCAAGATGAGCAAGGCGTTCAATATCAAGTAAAAGAAGATACACAACTATATGAGGGAAAATAGATTCAAGAGCAGTTTG
>Ga0209172_10001361_pt1 | contig 52635 bp, 46 predicted proteins | sample LarsenN4metaG_FD_184113 | JGI IMG/M metagenome (GOLD analysis project Ga0209172, IMG submission 184113) | Hot spring sediment bacterial and archeal communities from British Columbia, Canada, to study Microbial Dark Matter (Phase II) - Larsen... ...
CGCCCATCGTCAAGAAACAAATTTCTGTGATTCAATGGCTATTTGTCCACAATCGACCAGAAATCAATTTGCGCATTGAGCGCGCCAGGGTTGGTGATGGAAAGCAGATACTTGCTATCTGCGCTGATGCGCAACAAGCCGCCTGCGATTGCTTCTGGAATATTGCGTTCCCAAAGCAACCCGGCAGTGGTCGGGTCCCAGACCTGGATACCGTGTCGGAAGGTGAGCAAATATTTGCCATTGGGAGTAAATGTCATTTGTTGCGGTTCCTCGTAACCAACCCAGGGCAGTTCGGAAGAGACCTGGCACGAATCCACCCGCCAGTAGACCAGCGCGCTTTTTTGCATATCGGCCACTGCCAGACGTCCATCAGGATGGAAGGCTGCTGCTACGCCCTGGAGCGTACAGACTTTTTTGCCATCTGTGGCATTCCAGGCCGTGACCTGCCCGGTCAACCCCTTTGAGGCGACCAGGACGACGAAGCGTTCATCCGGGCTGATGAGCAGCGCGCTCAACGATCCCCCGGTCACCGAACCAACCAAATCGCAATGATAGGGGGCAATGCCCCATTTTCGCACCTCAACTGGAGCGGTGATTTTGTCACTTTGCGCGGCGGTGAACAGCTCTTTCATGCCATTGCTCAAGTACACACTCTGGCGCAAGATGGCATCACCACACTCTTCGAGGACGCGTTTCTTTTCAATCAGCTCGCCTGTTTTTGCATCAAATTGATAAAGGGCCGGGCCAGTGTTGAATGTGACGATGACATTACCGTTGGTGCTAAGGCTGGCCGCCCGAAACGCGCCGTCTTTGTTTTCGGGCATAATTGACCAGTCCTTTTTGGTATCCGCAATCAGATACGAGGTCAATTCGCGTTCGCTGACCACCACAAACCGGCCGAATTTGAGATTCCATAAAACTTCATAAGCCTCGGCATGAGACCATTTGGCAATCTTTTTCAGCGAAACGGTGGCCGGGGTCGGCGAGGGCGTGGCTGGCGTGGCGGTAATAATTTCTGGCGCGGGCGTATCGGTTGGGAACGCGGGCGGCTGCGTGTAGGTTGGGCGCAGGTTGGGAAATTCGAGCGTGGGAACATCCCTTTGTGATGGCTGCGGCAGGTTGCAGCCAGCCCCAATCACGAGCAAGACAAACCAGACGAACAGTGATTTTTTCACAGTTTTCTCTCCCTGCGATGATTGTATCGTTATTATAAAAACGAGTTGGACTGAAAATCGTTCCAGGAAAATCAGAAGCCGTCCAAAGGCTCTTGGTGTGAGACCCCTCGGAGATTTTGGTTCCTCAACGATGGTAAATCAAACGTTTCGCAGCGATTTGCGCTAGAATAACATATGCCGAATTCTAAGGAGCGCCCTATGCCTGCCAACAAACGCCCTATTTCTGCCGAAGACCTGTATCGGTTGGAACTGGTTTCTGCACCAGCTATATCTCCAGATGGAAAGCACATCATTTACCGTCAACAGCGGGTGGAGCGCAAAACGGAGAAGAAATATGCCAATTTGTGGGTCGTCTCGACGACGCTCGACGCAGGTTCACCGAAACAATTCACCTATGGCGACCAGAACGACTCCTCGCCGCGCTGGTCGCCGGATGGGCGGCAGATTGCCTTCCTTTCGAATCGGGGCGATAAAGAGAAGCCACCCCAAATTTACATCATCCCCTTCGATGGCGGCGAGGCGCGGCCCCTGACCAGCATCGAAGGCGAAATTACGCTGGTGGATTGGTCGCCAGATGGCAGAAAACTGCTCTGTCTGGTACGGAAAACGGATGAGGAGCAGTTGGAGCGCGAAAAAGACGAGCAGAAAAAGAAACTGGGCGTGGTCTCGCGGCAATATACGCGCCTGTTCTACAAGCTGGATGGCTACGGCTACCTGCCCCATGAGCGGACTCACCTCTGGCTGGTGGATGCGCGGACAGGCAAAGGCAAACCATTGACTGAGGGTGAGATTTGGGATGAATGGGACCCGGCCTTCTCGCCGGATGGGACGCAGATTGCCTTCCTCTCCAATCGCGCAAAAGACCCGGACCAGGCGCCCGATAAAATTGATTTGTTTGTGCTGGACCTGGGCGGCGCTTCGACTTCGGGTTTTGACAAGAGCCACTCACCGCTCAGCGCGCGCAAAATCAAAACCCCTGTGGGCTATAAAACCCAGCCGTCGTTTTCACCGAATGGCAAGTGGATTGCCTACTTTGGCCGCGAAGGCGAGGGCGAGGACTGGCGCAACCTGAACCTGTGGATGGTTCCGTCCGATGGTTCGAAAACGCCGAAGAACCTGACGGCAAAATATGATATTCAGTGCGGCGCGAATATCCTCGCCGACTGTGGGACGCCGGAACAGGCCGCGCCCATCTGGTCGCCGGATGGGAAGTCCATTTACTTCCAGGCCTCGTTGCACGGGTCGGTGACGCTCAAACGAATCAGCCTGGAAAGTGGCGAAATAACGGAGGTGATTGGTCAGGGTGGGGCGGTTGGCTCTCCTTCGTTCGATAAAAGCCACTCGCGGGTTGCCTATTTCTTCGGACAGATGCACGACCCCGGTCAAATCTATCTAAAAGAATTGACCAACGGCCCTTCGACAGGTTCAGGAACCACCCGTCACCTGACGCGCGTCAACCGGGCGCTGTTTGATGCGCTGGAGTTGTCGAAAGTGGAGGAAGTCTGGTTTAAGGGGCCGGATGACAACGACCTGCAAGGCTGGGTGATGTTTCCGCCTGGTTTTGACCCGAAGAAGAAATATCCTTCCATTTTGGAAATTCACGGTGGGCCGCTGACGCAGTATGGCAAGTTTTTTATGCACGAGTTTTATTTCCTGGCGGCGCAGGGCTATGTGGTCTATTTCTGCAACCCGCGCGGTGGGAAGGGCTATGGCGAGGCGCACGCCCGCGCGATTTATGGCGCGTGGGGTGGAGCGGATTATGCGGATTTGATGGCCTGGGCCGATTGGATGGCCGAAAAGCCGTATATTGACCCCAGTCGAATGGGCGTGACCGGCGGCAGTTATGGCGGTTACATGACGCTCTGGATTATCGGCCACACCGGGCGCTTCAAGGCGGCGGTGGCGCAGCGGGTGGTCAGCAATTTTGTCAGCGAGTGGGGTTCGAGCGATTACAACTGGACTTTCGAGTACGAAGTGATGGCCGAGCCGCCTTATAAGGATTTTCAGAAGTGGTGGGACCTGTCGCCCATGAAGTATATTGGCAACGCCAAAACTCCGACGATGATTACGCACTCCGAAAACGACCTGCGCTGCCCGATTGAGCAGGGTGAGCAGGCTTTTGTGGCCCTCAAACGCCTGGGCGTGGAGACGGAGTTCATCCGCTTCCCGGAGGAGTTTCACGGGTTATCGCGGACAGGGCGGACGGATAGGCGGATTGCGCGGCTGGGGCATATTGCGCGATGGATGGGGAAGTATTTGAAATAGCCAGCCATTCCTTCTGTACGGGTCATCTTTTCACAAGAGCGTCTTGAAGACCTGGGGATGGCTGTGGGGCTGGTTCATTCACTTTTTGCCGGATGCCGCAATCTTTGCTTTGGATGCGATTGCTGGGGTTCAATTCCTGCCTGTCACTACGGCAGGGGAAACCCACCCCACGTGCCGGTCAGCCACAGGCGGAACAAATCAATCAGCGTAATCTGGAGCAGGGCAATCGTCAGCCCGGCCAGGACGGGCAGCCAGGCGGCGCGCAGGGTCAGATAGGTATTCTCCTGACGCATCAGCATGGCCCATAGCATGGAATAGACCATTGTCAACAGCAACAAAACGCCCCCGGCGCTGAGAAAAATGGCCGGGTATAGCACGGCTTCCCATTCCGTCAGCACCAGCAGGACCAGGCCAACCGCCAGAGCAATCAGAATCCCCACCTCTCTCCACTTGCCCAGGATGGGACGGTCGTTCCAGTCTCTCCAGATGGTTTGGTTGAAGGATAAGAAAACCGCCACAGCCAGCCCCAGCCCCATCCCGGTTCCGGTCAACAGCCGCAGGGTGTTATTGGGGATGTACAGGTTGGGGATGAAGTCCAGCCGCCCTGCTGAAGTCTGCTTCATCAAGTAGAGATAGGAATTCCCCCCATCAACGGCAAACACCAGCCCAAACAGCGCCAACAGCGCAATCACCGATTTGGGCGGGGTCCCAGCGCTACGCGGCTGGGTTAATGTGAGATATACGATTCCCAATACTGCGCCCAGATACATGCCTGAACACCGCGCGCAAAGCGGAAGCCGGTGTCCATCTACATGGAAAGAGCGCTCATCCAGTTGATGGCAAACGGCGTAACCGATGGCATCGAATTTGCTTAAAATTCCTGGCGGAGCAATGGAGAGAAAGGCCGCCAGAATGGCAATCGCAGCCAGAGGTACCATCCAGCTGGATAGTTTTTGGGTAGCGTCGAGAAGTCGATTGTTCATGGGGGCGATTATACCTGTTGCAGGGCGAGATTCCTCTTTATGAACCCGCATGGGGGATGAATCCCGTGTTCCAAACTTTTGCGGTATGATAAAGGGAAGGAGGAACTATGCGACGTTTCTTAATGTCTGGTCTCCTGGCTTTCGTTGTCACAGCCTGTGGAGTCGTTTTGCCTATTGCCTCGCCCAGTCCGCTTCCAACAGTCAATCTGCCGACTGAAACGGTTACCGTTACGGTTACGCCAACGGTTACCGAAACACTCACCCCAACCGTCACGCCTACCCCCACCCGTGACTATCCTCTCCAAGGCTATGGGCCGACGGGTTTCCCGGATGATGTTAATCCACTGACCGGGCTGAAGGTTGAGAACCCGGCTCTGCTGGAGCGTCGTCCGATGATTATCAAGGTCGCCAACTTGCCGCGCGTCTATCGCCCGCAGTGGGGGCTTTCGCTGGCCGACCATGTCATTGAGTACTATATCGAAGAAGGCACTACCCGCTTTGCGGCGGTTTTCCTGGGGCAAGATGCCTCTATGGTGGGACCGATTCGCTCTGGGCGTTTTTTTGATCACCATCTGATTACGATGTATAAGGCCAACTTTGCCTTTGGCTCGGCGGATGCGCGCGTTTTGAATCTGCTCTTTAATCAGAGTTACGCCAACCGGCTGGTGATTGAGAGTGCCTGCCCACCCATGTGCCGTTATGAGCCGAACGGCGTTAACTACCTGATGGCAAATACCGCTGACCTGACAACTTTCATTAACAATCGCCGCTTGCGCGAGGGAAATGGCCCTCAGAATCTGGATGGTTTTGCGTTCAATTATGACGTGCCTGTTCAGGGTGCGGAAGCCAGTCGGGTTTATGTCCGCTATTCTGCAGCCATTTACAACCGCTGGGATTACGACCCTGCCACCGGCAAATATTATCGTTACTCTGACACCCAAAACGACCTGGAACAGGGCCGTAACGAAGTCTATGAGCAACTGACCGACCGGCTGACCGGTGACCCCATCAGCGCCGATAATGTGGTCGTGATGTATGTATCACATCGTTATTACTCCAAAGTTCCCGAAATTATCGATATCGTTCTGTCCGGGCCAGATAAAGCCTATCTGTTCCGCGACGGTCAGATGTTTGAGTTAATGTGGTATCGCAACGCGCTTGACCAATTATTTATTCTGGTCGGCCCAGACGGTAAGCACTTCCCGCTCAAACCGGGCAACACCTGGTTTGAGATGGTCGGCGCCACTTCCAAAGTCACCAGCGAAGGCAGCGATTGGCGTATCCAATTCCAAATCCCCTGAGACAGGTCAGAGAGCTGTCTCAGGAGGATGGTTGCATTGCTGACAGGTCAAATATCTGCCTGGCGCCGGTTCGGCAGCAGGTTTGAGACCTGGGTCACATTCAAAAGGAGGTTGCGATGAAACGAATTGGCGTGTTAACTGGCGGCGGGGATGCTCCCGGCCTGAATGCGGTCATCCGTGCTGTGGTCAAGACCGCGCTGGATGTATATCACTGCGAGGTCATCGGCTATCGCAATGGCTACGACGGATTCCTTGAGCCAGAAGGCGCGATTTCGCTGAATTACGATTCGGTACGGGGCATTCTGCCGCGAGGCGGCACAATTCTGGGCACGGCCAATCGGGGGAACCCGTTTGCGCGCAAAGTGATTGTGGATGGGCAGGAAAAGGTTGTCGATGCTTCCGAGGACATTCTACGCGCCATTGAATCCCAAAAACTTGATGCGCTGATTGTCATTGGCGGCGACGGTACGTTGCGGATTGCGCTTGAACTGTTTCAGAAGGGCGTACCGGTGGTCGGTGTCCCCAAAACGATTGACAATGACATCGGCGGCACGGACGTAACCTTTGGGTTCGATACCGCGCTGGGAACTGCCACCGATGCCATTGACAAACTGCACACGACTGCCGAATCGCATCAGCGGGTGATGGTGCTGGAACTCATGGGGCGCGATGCTGGTTTCATCACGCTGCACTCTGGCGTAGCGGGTGGGGCCGATGTCATCCTCATCCCTGAAATTCCGTTCCAGTACGAGTCGGTGGTTAAGAAGATTTTGCGCCGCAAGGAGCGCGGACGGCCCTTTAGCATTGTGGCTGTTTCGGAGGGCGCCAAACCATTGCAGGGCGAACAGGTCTTCAGTCGCCCTGGCGATGCGATGTATGTGCCGCGCCTGGGCGGGATTGCCCAAAAAGTGGGCGAATACATCGAGCGCCAAACCGGCATCGAAACGCGTGTCACCGTGCTGGGGCATCTCCAGCGCGGTGGAATGCCCAGTCCCTTCGACCGCTGGCTGGCGACCCGTTATGGCTCCGCGGCTGTGCGCGTGGCTGCTCAGGGCTGGTTTGGGCGGATGGTTGGTCTGGATAGCGCCCGCGTCAAAGATGTCCCCCTTGAAGAAGCCCTGGCCGTTCCCAAACGAGTCAACGTCAACGGCGACGGCGTTCTGACTGCCCGCTCGGTGGGCGTCTCCTTTGGGGATGAGTAAACTGGGAATTCCATCTGTTGCGCCCGCAGTTTATTTCAACGTTCGCAGGTAGGCCACAATTTGCCCAATTTGCGCCTCGCTGAGCACATTTTTCCAGGCAACCATGGCTGTTCCCTCTTTTCCTTCAGAAATGCGGGCGGCAAGATATTTGTCATCGTGGGTTTGCAAAAGAGCCGCCAGGTCGGCGGGCCTGGGCTGAAGTGTAGATGCCGCCGGGCCATCCCCTTTTCCTGCCGGACCATGACAAGACAGACAGAAATTTTCGTACAAAGTTTGCCCGGTCTGCGTGTCCGAAGAAATGGTTGCTTTCGGACTATTCCCATTGCACCCCGTCAGCAGCGAAAGAGACACGAAAAGAACCAGGAAAAGAGAAAATGATCTACGCATAGGGTAAATGCCCGGCCTGCTTGTAATCTAATGCCCGCAGCCGATGAATAAAGTAAATTGAGAGCGCAAACAGCACCAGCGCCATTGCCTGGTGCGTGAGCGCCAGCGAAATGGGTACATAGAATACCACCACCAGGATGCCAAGCACGATTTGCGTGCTGCCCAGGGCAATCAGGAACAATAACCCGTTGCGAATATCCCTTCCATATCCTTGCCGGCGCGCCGCAAAATAGAGCCAGATGACAGTCAACAGAGCCACAAATGCAAACCAGCGGTGGATGAACGCCACCGTTTGCGGCGATTCGATAAAGTCGATTGCCGAAGTGAACAGACCGGGCGGAAGGAGCTGTCCAAACATCAGCGGCCAGGTCGAAGAAACGTGTCCGGCTTTTAGACCGGCGGTGAATCCACCATAGGCGATTTGCACAAGCAGAACGACCATGCTCACCAGCGCCAGTTTAGAAAGATGCGACCATCTGGCTTTTTCGCCATGTTTCGGGAATCCGAACAGGTGACCCAACCCCACCCATAGGCTCAGGCCCAGCAGACTGAGTGCCAGGAATAAGTGCAAAGTCAGGCGGATGTGGCTTACCGCAGGCCGGTCCACCAATCCGCTGGCGACCATGAACCAGCCCATGAAAGCCTGCCCGATGAACAGCACCCCCATTAGAAAATAAATCCCGAATTCGCGGCGGGGGATGATGCCTTTGAACAGAAAATAAAATACCGGAATGGCATAGAACAGGCCTGCAAAACGCGCAATTAGACGATGGAACCACTCGATGTAGAAAATTTCCTGGTAGGCTTCAAGGGTCATCCCATGGTTGACCAGCTGATATTCTGGCGTTTGCTGATAGAGTTCAAATTCCCGCAGCCAGGCCTCTTCACCAATTGGCGGAAAGGCCCCGTGAACTGGATTCCATTCAACAATCGAAAGCCCAGAGCGCGTCAGCCGGGTGTAACCACCAAACACAACCAGAAAGGCGACCAATCCGGCGAATATGAACAACCAGAGCATGACAGAGCGATTTTGGGTTTGTGGCATAAAAAACCTTTTATGGCGTCGGACGAGGCATCGTTCGGCATGGGTTGGATAATTTGCCATCCAGAACGTAAAAATTCGCCAGCGTTGCTGCATCAATTCGCGCAGTCATATCGAGGGTCAGTGGCGTTACAGAAACGCGGCGTTTTTTGAGCAAGACGAAAATATCAGTGTTGGGTGGTTCCTGGTCCCAATTGACCGACATTTCGTAACCGACCGTGCCAGGGACATCCCACGAGGCACGCTGGGGCGCAGTGGGATAGTAGTAGCGCTGTTTCGAGAGTTGCGTCCACTCCCAGGGCGTCTCTGGCGTGGCATTGGCTGGCACATCTACTTTGAGAAGTTCCATGCCAGGTAGCAGACCGCGCTCCAGCAACAGGCGTCCAAAACACTCGGCAAAATGCCCGGCAACCGAAAAATCAACCTCGGTGGAATAAGAGAGATGATGAATCTTGTCGGTTTCCAGCGAAATCGCCATGGAGGGAATACCGACTGCTGCCGCTTCCATTGCTGCGCCTACTGTGCCTGAGATGGTAATTCCGGTGGCGACGTTTTCGCCGTAGTTGATGCCTGATACAACCAGGTCAGGCTTTTGGGGCAGAATTTCGAGCAAGGCATGTTGCACGGCCTGGGCAGGGGTGCCGCCAACCGCATAGACCACCCAATTCTGGTCGTTGACGCTGACCGTTTCGCGCTGGATGATTCCATCGCTGCCGCCAGGCAGGCTGCGCCCCATGCCAGAGGATTGCTCGCGCGGCGCGGCGACGGTCACAAAACCGAGTTTGGAGAGCGCGGCAGCCGCAGCCCATAGACCGGGCGAACGAATGCCGTCATCATTGGTGAGCAAAATTTGTGGCTTGGGCATAGCGCAATTGTAATTCTGATTTACTCCATCTACAGGTGACAAACAGATGATTTTGGAAGGGGAATGGCTTAACGCAAAAGAGTGAGACCGTGTCTCACTCTTTTTGGCGCCCTCGGCGCGACTCGAACACGCGACCTATTGCTCCGCAAGCAAGCGCTCTAATCCACTGAGCTACGAGGGCATTTGCGGACGGTATTTTACTCCACACGGGGAGGAAGGTCAAGGCTTGAATTCGCCAAAAGATACACGAACCCCGCCTGTTTTCTCGAAAAAATGCTGCTTATGCTATACTCAAAGTAGAAATGAACACAATCTTCCGAGTTTGCTCTCCCGGTGTTCCCCTTTTTGGAGAAACGGCTTTATGTCTCAGGACCAGCGTGCGGTATTAGAGTTACTTTACAAAGTCAGCCGGGAGTTCGCCTCGGCGCTGGATTTACACACTGTTCTGACACGCGTTTTGTTTGCGGCGCTGAACAATGTGGGCGGCGAGCGTGGCACCATTATTGTCATGGATGACAATGGCCGCGCTATCGACTCGGCTATTGCCTACGGCAACCAACTGCGTGAAAGCACCACTTTGCAACTGCGCGAAACCGTAGAGCGTGGCCTGGCCGGGTGGGTGGCGCGTAAGCGCCAGGCCGTCCTGGTTCCAGATACCAGCAAAGACGAACGATGGCTGCGACGGGAAGATGACGCCATTGACCGCTCTGGGGCAAAGTCGGCCATTTGCGCGCCGCTCATGGCGCGCGAAAAAGTGGTCGGCGTGCTGACCATTGTCCATTCTATTCCCAAAGCCTACAGCGAAGAACATCTCGAACTGATGCAGGCGATTGCCGACCAGGCTGGGATTGCGGTGTTGAACGCCCGCCTGTTCTCCGAAAGTCAGCGCCAGGCGCGGGTAATGACCGTGCTGGCAGAAGGCGCTGCTAATCTGAGCATGTCGGTACGCATGGAGGACATCTTTGCGGGCATTCTTTCACAGGTCAAACAGGCTCTTCAGGTGGAAATTTCTGCGCTGGCTCTTTTGGATGGAGATGAAGTTGTTTTCCGCGCCGCACTCGGCCCGCGCAGCGAGGGCCTTATCCAGCGGCGCGTCAAAATTGGCGAGGGAATTGCCGGCCTGGTGGCGCGCGAGGCGCGAGGCGTCATCATCCCGGCGATTGTTTCAGACACCCTGCTTTCTGGCGCAGAAAAAATTCCCGGTGTGCATGTGCGTGCTCTGGCCTGCGCTCCTATCCATTTTCAGGGCAAAGTGATTGGCGTCATTGAAGCCTTCAATCCTCTCAACAAGATGTTCGACCCCGATTCTCTACTGGTGCTGACTGGCCTGGGTTCGCTGGCAGGGACCGCCATCCAGAATGGGGAACTGTTTCAGCGCCTGGACCTGGCCCGAAAACGCTATCTCGACTTGTTTGACGACAGTATTGACCCAATCGTCATCACCGATACCAACGGAAATATCCTGGAGGCCAACCGCCAGGCATCGCGCTTTTCTGGTCACCCGGTGGAGGACCTGAAACGTTTTTTGATTGGGCAAATGCATGACATCAACTTTGAAAAAACCGGCCCCGCTTTCGAAAAAATTGGACAGGCCACCCTGCATTACGAATCTACGCTCTATAGCCAGCAGGGAACAACCTACCCGGTGGGCGTGTACGTTCGCAGGGTGACCTTCGACGGGCAGGATGCTATTCAATGGATTATGCGCGACATTCGTGAGCGCAAAGACCTGGATGCCCTGCGCGAAGACCTGGCGGCCATGATTTACCATGACCTGCGCTCGCCATTGGGCAATATCCTTTCGAGCGTGGAAATGCTCAGTTCAAGCATCCCCGAGACAGAGAAAGAGGCCGCCGCGCCTTTTCTGAAAATTGCTCGTCATTCCATTGCGCGCATTGAACGCCTGATTAATTCGCTGCTCGACCTGAACCGGCTGGAACAAAACCAACCTGTCACTGAGCGGCAGGCCATTCCGTTTGAAACGCTCCTGGAGGATGTTCTGGAAACTGCCCGCCCAACGCTGGATGGTCGCAGCCAGAGCGTGGAAACCAGAGTGGAGAACAACTTGCCAGAATTAAATGTCGATGCGGACATGATTCGGCGCGTTCTCATCAACCTGGTTGAAAACGCCGCTAAATATACGCCGGTTAATGGGCATATCGTGATTGGCGCAGAACCAGTACCGGCCTCAAATTTTGTGCAAATCTATGTTCAGGACGACGGCCCTGGAGTTCCCGAAATTGACCGTGAGCGCATTTTCGACAAATTCACCCGGCTGAAGAACAAAACCGGCGCGCGCGGTCTGGGCGTAGGATTGGCTTTTTGCAAGCTGGCCGTTCAGGGGCATGGTGGCAAAATTTGGGTCGAATCGGCCCCTGAACGCGGCGCGAAGTTTGTATTTACCCTGCCAACCATGTAGCCCAAGTCACCATCTTGCGCTATGAGAGAACCGTTATCTTTTCTTTTCTCAGGAGACCTATGCAAACTCTTGCACCTCAGGTTTTTATAGAAGATGCCTATCCTGGCGTGACGTTGGGGGCGATTGCCCTGCCACACGGACTGATTCAAATCGATGCGCCGCCCTCCCCCGAGGACGGACGCTCATGGCGCGCCGCCCTGCTCGGTTTGAATAGCGGCGTCGAACGCCTTCTGGTCAACCTGGATGCGCATCCTGACCGGACCTTGGGCGCGCGCTCGATGGATTGCACCATCATCGCTCATGAAAATACCGCCCGTGCCTTTCGGAATCGCCCAAACACCTTCAAGGCTCAGGGCGACGAAACCGGCGCGGATTGGGAATCGGTCGCCGGGCTGGGCAGCATCCGCTGGGCGCCGCCAGAAATCTCTTTCACCGAACGCATGTATATTGAGTGGAGCAACTTTCCAGTCATTATTGAAAGCCGCCCCGGCCCAGGGATTGGGGCTTCGTGGGCCATTTTGCCCGAGGCAGGCATTGTCTTTGTTGGTGACCTGGTCTTGAAGAACCAGCCACCTTTCCTGGCCCAGGCCAGACTGCCCGAATGGCTGCAATCCCTCAAAGATTTGATGGCAGAATACAAAAACTACACCATTGTCAGCGGGCGTGGCGGCAGCGTGCCATACGTCGCAGTGCAGTCTCAATATGACCTTCTGGAAAAGATTCACGCTGAACTGGAGAACCTGGCCCGGCAACAGGCGGAAGCCGATGCGGTAGAAAGCCTGGTGGCGCCCCTCATGGCCGAGATGAAAACACCCTCTCACCGGCAAAAACAGTACGCCCAGCGACTGGCATACGGATTGCGTCAGTACTATACCCGGGTTTACCTTTCGGGTGGAAATGCGGATTCCCTCGATGAATAACTTAACCAGCCCATATCGACCTGTATTTGAATTAACGCGCGGTGAAATAGTCGAATCGGTTCATTTTGGCGCGTTCGCCGTTGTCGATTCGCGTGGAACCCTGCTCGCATCGGCAGGTGACCCGCAATTGGTCACTTTCCTGCGCTCCAGCGCCAAGCCTTTTCAGGCTTTGCCATTGATTGAACGCGGTGGACATGAGAAATTCGGCTTCACCCCCAAAGAGATTGCCCTGATGTGCGCCTCGCACTCCGGCACGGATGAGCATGTTGAAACCATCCGGGGGATGCAGGCCAAAATAGGCGTGGGCGTTGACAACCTGTTGTGTGGCGTGCACGACCCAATCCACCAGGCTACCCGTGATGCCATGTTACTGCGTGGTGAACTGACCTCGCCTTATCGTCACAATTGCTCTGGCAAACATACTGGCATGTTGGCGCACGCCCGTCTGCGCAATCTGCCAACTGAGAACTATCTCGATTTTGACCATCCCGTTCAAAAAAGCATCCTGCAAACCTTTGCGGAGATGTGCGATATTTCCGTGGATAAAGTCGAACTAGGCATTGACGGTTGTTCTGCGCCCAATTTTGCCATCCCACTCTACCATGCAGCCTACGGATTTGCCCGTTTGTGTGAACCGTTGAACCTGTCTTCAGAGCGCGCTGCCGCCTGCCGCGTCATTACATCGGCCATGATGGCTCATCCCGAAATGGTCGCTGGCCCCGACCGGTTCGACACCTTGCTCATGCAGGTTGCGGAGGGCAAGGTGGTTGCCAAAGGCGGCGCGGAGGGTTATCAGGCGGTTGGAATTCTACCCGGCGTGCTTGCTCCCGATTCTCCGGGGATTGGCATTGCCATCAAAATTAGCGATGGGGATGCTAACGACCGCGCTCGCACAGGGGTCGCCCTCTCCATTCTCAAAACGCTTGGCGCATTGGATGACGCCCAATTGGCCAATCTAGCGGCTTTTGGCCCGGTTAAACACCTCTATAACTATCGCAAACTACGCATCGGTGAAAGCCGCCCGACGTTGTAAGCGGAATTTTTCTGACACGAACACAGCCTCATGAATTTACCCGTCAAAGCCCTTGCTGTCCATCAGACCTTGCTCGCTTTTTATGGCGAGCCAATCTGGCGTCATCCATTGCCCGCCATTGACGAACTGGTCTCGACCATTCTTTCACAGAATACGAACGATATCAACCGTGACAGGGCTTTTGACTCTCTACGCGCGCGATTTTTGACCTGGGAAGCCGTGCGCGATGCAAACACCGCTGAGGTCGTGGAGACGATACGCGTAGCGGGGTTGGCCAAACAGAAAGGGCCACGCATCCAACAGGTATTGCGAGACATTACCCGCGAGCGAGGCAGTCTCGACCTGTCTTTCCTTAATGATTTGCCGCTCGAAGAAGCCCGCGCCTGGCTGATGAAATTCCATGGCGTAGGACCCAAAACCGCCGCCATTGTCTTGTGTTTTTCGCTCAATCGCCCAGCGTTCCCGGTGGATACGCACGTTTACCGCGTTACCGGACGGTTAGGGTTGCGGCCAGAAAAAATGTCGGTGGAAGAGGCCCACCCCTACATGGAATCACTCCTGCCGCCTGAGACCTATTATGCCGCGCACCTCAATCTTATCCGCCTGGGGCGCGAGATTTGCCAGGCTCGCAAGCCAAATTGCCTGGCCTGTCCATTGCATTCCGTGTGTGATTTTGCAATGAAATCGGCAGGAAAATGACCAGCGAACTATGCGCCTGTTCTTCCCGAATATCAATAATATGCTAGAATTGTTAACGCTCTAGATTTGGATTTACGTATTACGCCGATACGTAAGAGGTATTTATGGACATCCTGCACCTCGTCGACCGTCTCGAAGAACTGTTCAACGAAGCCCGCGCTGTACCATTCACCCGCAACGTCGTTGTGGATGAAGATAAAATGCTGGACATCATTGACCAGATGCGCGTCACCATCCCCGAAGAAGTCAAAAAGGCCCAACAACTGGTGGCGCAGCGCGACCGCATTGTCGCCCAGGCGCAGGAAGAGGCCAGCCGCATCGTTAGCCTGGCCAAAGAAAAAGCGGAACAAATTGTGGAGCGCGAGGCCATCGTCAAAAGCGCGCAAACCCGCGCCAGTCAGATTGTGAACCAGGCGCGCGAAGACGCCGCTGCTACCCGCCGCGATGCCGATGCCTACGTGATTGACTCTCTCCAGGCGCTTGAGGAAGAAATCAGCCGTCTGCTGACCCAGGTGCGCAATGGCATTCGCAAAGTCGAAGAAGACCGTTTGCGTGGGCCATCCGTTCCGGTCGGTGAATTAAAAAATGAACCGCCGCCCGCGCCGCTTACCGAAACCGCCGATTAAGAAACATCCCCGCCCAATGGCGGGGAGTTCGCTTATATAATACCCGCACCGGGTATAGAACCGGAGATGTATGTACTCACCTAACGGAATTCGAGCAGTCTTTTATGACCTGGATGGCACCCTGCGTATCAATGTCCCCCTGGGGCGCGAGGCTTTTGTGCAACAGGCAGCCACGCTTGGGCTTATGATAAGCCCTCAGATTGCGCGGCAAGCCGCCATTTGGGAACATCGCTATTTTGCGGAATCGCCTGAACTGATTCAGGACCGGCAAGAATTTCAGGACGACAGCCGCGCGTTCTGGGTAAATTACTGTTATCGTCAGTTGCAGGTCTTGGGCGCAACGCTCGAACAAGCGCGCGAATTGGCCCCACAATTGAACGCCTACATGGCGGAACATTTCAAACCGCAAGACATCATTTTGGAGGATGTTCACCGAACCCTTCAGAAATTGCGCGAAAATGGATATTTCCTTGGAATTCTCTCCAACCGCTTTGAGCCATATACGGATTACCTGAATGAACGCGGTCTGGGTGAGCTGTTCGACCTGGTTATTTACGCGGGGGAAGCCGGGATTCGCAAGCCCAACCCTGAAGTATTCCATTTTATGCTCCATAAGGCGGGCTTTTCCCCCTCAGAGTCAATCTATGTGGGCGATAACTACTTTGCTGATGTGGTCGGGGCGCGCCGGGCCGGGATGTTGCCCGTGTTGTATGACCGGGAACAGCTGTTTGATTCGCCCGACTGTCCCGTCATTACTCAACATGCGCAAATTCTGCAACTTCTGATAAGGAGGAACTGATGGCCTGGGAACAGAAAATCAGCCGCACGGTGCGGGTGCGTAACGAACAAACAATAGGACAACTGGCCCGCCTGCTGGCGGTTATCTCAGAAGCGGGAGGCGGCGTGGGCGATATTCACCTGCTCACCGAAACTTCGCGCCATGTCGTGCGCGACATCGTCATCTATGCCGACCATCTGGAGCAGATGAATCAAATCATCGAATCCGTTCGCGCCATTCCCGGCTCAAAAGTGATGGACGTGCGCGATGAAGTGCTGGAACTGCACCAGAAGGGCAAAATCGCCATCCGCTCGCGCTACCCTATCGATTCCCTGGCCACTCTGCGGCGGGTTTACACCCCCGGCGTGGCTGAAGTTTGTCTCAAAATCGCCAAAGATCCCTCTCTGGCGCGGCTTTACACCAGCACCAGCCACATGGTCGCCATTGTCACCGACGGAACGGCTGTTTTGGGCCTGGGTGATATTGGCCCGTTGGCCGGGATGCCAGTAATGGAAGGAAAAGCCATGCTCATGGAAACCCTGGTGGGGCTTTCGGGCATTCCGATTTTGCTGAATACGCGCGATGTCGACCAGATTATCGAAACAGTAGTTGCCATGGCCCCCACCTTCGCCGCCATCCAGTTGGAAGATATTTCGGCTCCGCGCTGTTTCGAGATAGAAGAGCGCCTCCAAAAGCGGCTCGACATTCCGGTCATGCACGACGACCAGCACGGGACGGCCGTCGTCACCACTGCAGCGCTGATGGTGGCTTCGCGCCAGACGGGGGTCTATCTCTCGGCAGCCAAAATTGGGCAAATTGGTTTGGGCGCGGCAGGATTTGCCACCGCTCGGATGTTGATGCGGCTGACTGGCAACCCGGTTTGGGGTGCAGACCTGAATGCTGAAGCCCTCAAGCGGCTGGAACAAGCCGGGGGGCGGCCCTCCAGCCTGCGTGAGATTATGTCCAATTGCAATATCGTCATCGCGACGACCGGCGCGGCCGGGCTTATCAAACCAGAGATGGTGCGCAAAGGGCAAATTATCCTGGCGCTCTCCAACCCCAATCCCGAAATTGACCCGGAAATCGCTCTGGCGCAAGGCGCGCTTTTTGCGGCAGATGGCAAATCGGTGAACAATGTTTTGGGCTTTCCTGGCATTTTCCGTGGCGTGGTCGATGCCAACGCCCCGCGCATCACTCACGAAATGCTGTTGGCTGCCGCCCAAACCATTGCCGACCTGACCCCGCCCGGTGAACTGGTTCCCAACCCGCTGGACAAAAAGGTTCATCTGGCCGTTGCCCGCGCCGTTGCCCAAAAAGCCATTGACCAGGGCATTGCCCGCGCTGAGTATGTGCCATATGTGGAAGAATAAGCGGTGATGCTGTAAAACGCCAACGGCCACATTTTGAGAATGTGGCCGTTGTTTATGTTCGATGGTCAGTTGTGCATGGCCTACAGCCTGACGTTGCTCTCAATCGTATAAATGCTTTTGCCGGGCGCTCTTTGCCACTTCCTCGCGCAACAACAAGCCCAGGCGGGTAATGCCCTCGCGGATAACATCGGGTTTGGAGTATGAGAAGTTGATTCGCATGGTGTTGTTTCCGCCGCCGGTGGGGTGAAAGGCTGCCCCAGGAACAAAGGCAACTTTTTTGTCAATCGCTTTCTTAAGAAGTTCAGCGGCATCCATGTATTCGGGCAATATGCCCCACAGGAACATGCCGCCCTGTGGCCTGGTACAGCGCACCTCGCGTGGGAAGATTTCGTCCATCGTTTCGAGCATCACGTCGCGGCGTTGTTTGTATGTGGCGCGAATGACTTTGACATGCTCATCTAAAAATCCGCCTTTGGCAACCTCATAAGCCACAATTTGGTTGAAGGTGGCGGTGTGCAGGTCGGCGGCCTGCTTGGTCATCACAATTTTTCGTATCACCTGTTCGGGCGCAATCACCCAGGCCAGGCGCAGGCCGGGCGCCAGAAGTTTTGAGAAGGTGCTCATGTAGATGACGTTGCCAGTATATGTGCCGTTATCCTGGCGGTACTGGCTGTCGAGCAGCGCCACCGAGGGTAAGTGTTCGCCCTCGAAGCGCAGTTGACCATAAGGGTCATCTTCAATAATCGGCACGCCGTAATGGTCGGCAATTTCCACCAGCTTCTGGCGGCGTTCCAGCGACATGGTTGAGCCGCTTGGGTTCTGGAAATTGGGCAAGACGTAGATGAACTTTGGGCCGATACGCAATGCTTTCTCCAGTTCGTCTACAATCATCCCGTTTTCGTCGGAGGGGACAGAGATGTATTGCGCGCCGTAGGCATTCCACGCCTGGAGCGCGCCCAGATAAGTGGGCGATTCAACCACAATATAATCGCCCCGGTTGAGGAACAGTCGGCCCATAAAATCGAGCGCTTGTTGCGAGCCAGACGTGATGGCGATGTTATTGGCATTAACCTTAATGCCATAGCGACCGGTGTGGCGGGCAATCATCTCCCGCAGCGGGGTATAGCCTTCTGTGGTGCCATATTGAAGGGCTTGCGCTCCCATCGTTTCAAGAACGGTATTGCAGGCTTCTTTGAATTCCTTGACGGGAAAAACCTCGGGGGCAGGCAGGCCGCCTCCAAACGAGATGATGTCGGGCTGCTCTGTCAATTTCAGCAGCTCACGGATGACCGAACTTCCCATTTTCTGCGTGCGGTGGGCATATCGGTATTCCCAGGGTGTCTGCATTCTTGCTCCTTTTCGGTAGGGGTTGAAATTTTGGAGGATGGCAGCGTTAAGAGATAAAAAAAGCCTGGCAGGTATGTTTGACCTGTCAGGCTGACCTGATTTTATGGCATAAGGATGCCGCAAAGCAGTGGAGTTTCCAGAACTATCAGCATCGCATAGTGATATTAATCCCATTTTTCCATTTCCGCAACCGGCAAAAAATCTTTTGTTTGCATGACACTTGTCAGGTTTTTTCAACTTGCATTTCCAGCACCCGGTCGAGCCGGAAACTGCGCTCGTCGTTGCGCAGGTGGCACCAGGCTTGCAGGTAAATATAATCGGCCAGCCCAATCACTTGCCGGGGAGTAATGATGCGCTCCGTCCGCTCGCCGTTTTTATCGACATAATTAATTCGGACGCGCTTGCCGCTCAAAATGGCCTCGCTCCATTCGACCGGCAGGCGAATGCCATCATTGGGCCAGGCCGGGGAATTGTACAAGCCAATGAAATCATCAAGCGTCTTCCCAATCGATTTAATAGCCTCCATCAGAGCAAAAAAGACGCTTTTGCCGGTCAGCGCGTCAGCCAGGGCGCGGTGCGCCTCAGGATTCTGGATGCCAAATTCGGCGGCGATATTGGTGAGCGTATTAGAGCGGAACTCGAAATACTCTCGCGCAATGTGCAGGGTATCAATCAGGTTGGGGATTTCGAGTTGCCAGTTCAGTCGGCGGAATTCACTATCCAGAAATTGCAGGTCAAACTGCGCATTGTGGCAAACCACCACGGAATCCTTCAGCAAATCCCGAACTTTAGGGGCAATCTCCGCAAACTGTGGCGCGCCAGCAAGCATGTCATCGTTCAGCCCATTGGCGCTGGCCGCGCCGGGCGAGAGCGGTCGCTGCGGGTTTAGCAGCGTTTGGAAAGTTTCCTTAATGCGTTTTCCCTCGGTCAGAACGATGCCCACTTCACAAATCCGGTCGCCAAACCAGGGCGAAAGACCGGTTGTTTCCAGGTCCAGGAAGGCAAAGCGACAGTTAGAGAGGTCAAAAGTTGACATGGTTAAATCTTAACGCCGTTTCGCGTTTCCGACAAGATATTAGAACGAATGTTTGAAGTATTTACCCACCAATCTGATTCATAACGCGGTTGAGCGGAATAATTCCCTCTTCCAGCCCATGACCCCAAGGCTTGTTCCAAACGCCATCCAGGATAATCTGGCGCAACTCTTCATCGCTCGCGCCACCGCGCATGGGGGAAAGCAAATCCAACTCCTTTTCGCGCAGCAGACACATCCGCAGCACGCCATCGGCGGTCAGGCGGGCGCGGGTGCAGGCCGAGCAGAATGGAACGGTTACAGAGGAGATGAAACCCAGTTCACCCCTTGCGCCGCGAATGCGGTAGATGCGCGCCTCGCCATCGTATTTGCCGCTCGCTTCGAGCGGGCCAAACTCTGATTCGATTTTCCGCTGAATTTCAGCAGCCGTGACGACCTGCCCGGTCTGGACATCCGTCACGCCAGCGAAGGGCATCATCTCGATAAAGCGCATCTGCCAGGGTCGGTCGAGCGTGAGCGCAGCCAGGTCAATCACATCGTCTTCATTGTAGCCTTTGACGACCACTCCATTCAACTTAACTGGCGTCAGCCCGGCTTCCTCAGCCGCCAAAATGCCCTCCCAAACCTGCTCCAGCCTGCCCCAACGCGTTAATCGGCGGAATTTATCGGGGTCGAGCGTGTCAATCGATACGTTCACTCGTTGCAGCCCGGCCTCCTTTAGCGGCTGCGCTAATTTCGAGAGCAGAATCCCGTTGGTCGTCATCGAAAGCGAGCGGATGCCAGGGGTCGAGGCAATCGCGCGCACCAGTTCCACCACATTTGCCCGCACCGTCGGCTCGCCGCCCGTCAGCCGGATTTTATCGAAGCCCAGGCTCGAGAACAACCGCACCAGACGCAAAATTTCATCATCTTGCAACAGGTCGGCATTGGGCCGAAACGTCTGGTCTTCTGGCATGCAGTAGATACAGCGTAAATTGCAATGGTCGGTCAGAGAAATACGCAGATAATGGATGTTCCTGCCAAAGCGGTCAATTGCCATAGTCACCTCGCAAAAGTCGCACCGTTAAGTATCTCAATTATACAGCCTTCGACAAGTCCACGCCTGGCAACTGGAGTAGAATAGCACACGATGAAATCACATCGCCTGATGCTGTTGATTCTGACCCTGCCCGCCCTGGCCTGCCGCCCCGTGCTTGCCGTTGGCTGGGGCGAACTGCTGATTCTGGTTGGATTGTTCCTGCTCCTGTTTGGACTGCCTTTGTGGGGATTTTGGAGAAAATGGCGGGCGTTTCAACATCGGCGGGAAAAGGATTGAGAGGTTCTCATGGTGAGATTTTCCCCCCGCCCCCGGCAGGTTGCCAGCCTGTTCGTTCTCTCGCTCTTACTGGTCTCGTGCCTGTCTCCCCTTATCGCGGCAGCCCTCCCGCCGACCGAGACCCCGCCGCCCCCGCCCACCCAGACTCGCGCACCGACCGCCACGTTCACCCCTTCGGCCACCCCGCGCCCCACCTGGACTCCCGAACCGACCCGCACCCCCGTCCCCAGTCTCACGCCACGTCCTCTCATCCGGCGCGGCCTGATTCTCAGTTTCGACGGCCTGCGCCCGGATATTATCGACCTGGCGCCGATGCCCCATCTTCAGGCGCTGATGCAGGCTGGAGCATATTCGCTCACCGCTCAAACCACCTTCCCCAGCGCCACCCTGCCCGCGCACGCTTCCATGCTGATGGGAATGTGTCCCCAAAAACACGGCGTCGATTGGAACGACTATGACCCCACCCACGGTTACGCCCAGGGCGTGGACATCTTTGACCTGGCCCACGCCGCCGGTTTGCAAACCGTGATGGTCGTTGGCAAGCAAAAACTCACCCAATTGACCGAACCCAACAGCCTGGATATCTACCAGTATATCAACGACCGTGACCTGGTCATCGTGGATTGGATTTTGGAAAACTTCCCAACGGATTTCGGCCTGATGTTTGTCCATTTTCCCACCATCGACTTTATGGGGCATGAACATGGCTGGCTCTCGTGGGAGCAGCTCAGCGTGGCAAGGCGCGGCGATGATGCCCTGGGTAAATTGCTGACAGCCCTTGAGGAGCGCGGCATGCGGCAGGAAACCATTCTTGTCATTACCGCTGACCATGGCGGACATGAGCAAAGTCACGGTTCGCGTAACCCCCTCGATATGACCATTCCCTGGGTCATTGCTGGCCCTGGTGTTCGCCCTGGCGCGCTGGTTTCGCCAGTACAGACGACCGATACCGCTGCCACCCTTGCCTGGGCGCTCCAACTGCCCATTCCGTTGGAATGGGACGGCGTTCCCGTGACCGAAGCGTTTGGCTTTCCCGTCCAGCCGCGCCCTATCCCATTTTGTCCGTGAGATTGCTTCGGGTCTCCATGCGCCGCTGCGCGGCTCATGGACCCTCGTATTCACCGTCTATTTTGCGCAAGGATGAAATCAATATGTTCGAAACTCTCGATTTTTTATTCATCGGCCTGGCGGCGCTGGCAGCGGGAGTGATTAACGCTCTGGCAGGCGGCGGCACGCTAATCACCTTTCCCGTCCTGATTGCGGTCGGCGTCCCGGCGGTCATGTCCAATGTCACCAACACGGTCGCGCTTTTGCCGGGCTACCTGGGCGGCACGCTGGCGCAGTGGAGAGATATGAAGGAGCAATCCCACCGTTTGTGGTACATTCTACCGGCCAGCGTGGTCGGCGGTTTGCTTGGTGGAATTTTGCTCCTGTACACCGGCGAAAAAGTCTTTCGTCAGATTGTCCCCTATCTCATCCTGGCGGCTTCGCTCTTGCTGGCCGTGCAAGACCCGGTTCGTAAATGGCTGGCGCGTCGCGCCGAGCAACACAGTGCTGGAAAAGTCTCAGAGTTATGGAGCATCATCCCGATTGGGCTGGCAGCCATTTATGGCGGCTATTTTGGGGCTGGGTTAAGTGTCATTGTGCTGGCCGCGCTCGGCTTGACGATGGACGAATCACTGACAAAGTTGAACGCGCTCAAGCAGAGCGTTGCTTTTAGCGTTAATGTGGCGGCAGCTGTCTTTTTCGTTTTTTCAGGGCTAGTGGTTTGGCAAGCGGTGCTGGTGATGGCCGTCTGCGCGCTGCTGGGTGGTTGGCTGGGGGGCAAACTGGCCGGGTCGGTCAAACCTGTCACTCTGCGCTGGATGGTTGTTTCAGTTGGCGTGATTGTAGCGGTGATTTATCTCGTGCGCGGTTGAACGCTGCGTGCTATACTGAAGTAAAATCTCGCAACTTGTGCTGGTAGAAAGGAAGAAGCCCAATGCAGACAGATGTGGTGTTGACATTGACCGGTCACGACCGCGTTGGCATTGTCGAGGCGGTTACGAAAATCCTTGTCCATCGCGGCGGCAACGTGCAATCCAGTCGCATGGCCCGATTGGGCGGCGAGTTCGCCATGCTCATGCTCGTCAGCCTGCCTGGGCAGGCCTTCGATACCCTGGCGCAGGATTTCCAGCCCCTGCGTGATGAAGGCTATCACATTCTCCTGCTACGCACTTCCGATGCGCATGTCGAACGCTACAAAGGCTGGCTGCCTTACGAAATTGAAGTGCTGGGCGCGGACCATGAAGGAATCATCCACGACATTGCAAGCCATCTTTCAAAGCAGGGAATCAATATTGAGACGATGGACACAGGCGTTACGCTGGCCCCCATGAGCGGCACGCCTTTATTCAGCATGAAGGCGATTGTGCTGGTGCCGCCGCAACTGCCCTTCCAACAGTGGAGCGCGGCCCTGGACGAAATCGGCGACCGGTTAAACGTCAATATCAAGGTGGGGATGGTGAAAGGCCCGTAACCATCGAAGCGGGCAACATCAAAAAAGCGCGGAACCGTTCCGCGCTTTTTTGCTTCACCGGGGCAGGGTTTCCATCTGAGACTGGATTTGCTCCAGAATCCCGGCAAATTCCCCGACCGGGTGCTTGCGCAAGATGGCCTTGCGCGCCTCGCGGTCGAGCCGATGCAGGCCGAGGTACTGCATGGCATGTTTGCGGAACAGCCGCTGGCCGTCTTCTTCCCCATAGAAGGCAATGTTTTTCTCCAGATGACGCCGCATGGTGAGGCGGATTTGTTCGGGCGAGACCTGCTCCCGGTCGAGGCGGGAGAAAATCCAGGGATTGGCAATCGCGCCACGGCCAATCATCACCGCGTCACAGCCCGTGAGCGCCTTCATTTTCTGAATATCCTCGACCCGCCGCACATCCCCATTCCCAATCACCGGGATTTTGACCAGTGATTTAACCTCGGCAATGGCATTCCAATCGGCCTGACCTCCGTAGCCCTGCTGTTTCGTCCGCCCGTGAACAGCAATCAGCGCCGCGCCGTTCTCTTCCGCAACTTTGGCGATTTCCTTGTAACTCAGGCAGTCATCCCAACCCAGGCGCATCTTGCCAGTGACGGGGACGCGCAAACGGGCGGTGAGCGTGGCAAAAATCTGACCTACTTTTTGCGGCGCGCGCATCAGCCCAACGCCACAGCCGCGATGCGCCACGCTCTTGGCCGGGCAACCCATGTTGATGTCGATGATGTCGGGGCCTGAATCTTGCGCAATCAGGGCGGCTTCGAGCAGCACGCCGGGGTCGTCTCCGTAAATTTGAAAGACCACCGGGCGCTCATTCTCCTCGTAGGCCAGTTTGGCCCTGACGCGCCGGAAAGAATGAATGAGATATTCTGCTTTGATAAATTCGGTATAACTCATGGCCGAACCGAGCGACCGGCACAGCGAGCGAAACGGCCAGTCGGAATAGCCGTCCATCGGCGCAAGAATCGCGTCGCCGTAAACAGGAATATCTCGGATAAAAAAGACCGGTTCTGCCATGCAGGAAATCATATCATTGTTTATGGTATGATAAAAGAGCCTCAGGTTGGTCGGGCGGTCGCGGCCCCGCGAGTTCGAGGTCGAGGAAAGTCCGCACTCCATAGAGCACGGCGTCGGATAATACCCGGGGCGGGGCGATCCCTCATTCGTGGGGGGCCAACCTGCCGGACAGGGCCACAGAAAACAGGTAGCCCCCGCAAGGGGGTGATAGTGAAAAGGTGGTGTAAGAGACCACCGGTGTCCGTAGTAATACGGGCGGCCTGGTAACCCCCGCCGGGAGCAAGGTCAAGCAGGGACGAAGTGGTCTGCGGACCAACGGGAAATGTGCTCGTTTCCCTATGCGCCTCCTGTTCAGGAGGTCAGTCCCGGGTAGGCTGCTAGAGCGGCGTGGCGACATGCCGCCAAGAGAGATGACCGCCCAGGCGCGGAGGAACTCTCTCCGTTGCTGGACAGAATGCGGCTTATAGACCGGCCTGAGGCACTGTTTTGAATTGGATGCGGCATTTTCCCCATTGAGGGGATGCGAGCCCGGCCTGATGGCAAAAGGACGAGGATTTCCACAGATTCTCGTCCTTTTGATTTGGGTCTTGTTGTATACTGAATGCAACATCCTTCTTCACAGGGAGGCCGCCATGCACACCATCCAGGAACAAATTGAAAAACTGCGCAAGAAAATCGCCGCCCGCCGCGCTTTGCAGGAACTGGGCGAAGACCACAGCCAGGAAATCGCCGCGCTTGAGACTGAATTGCAAGCATTGGTCAACACCCAGGGCGGGGCTTATGTCGGCGGCAGCGTGAACACCGGCGGCGGGGATTTTGTTGGGCGCGATAAAACCGTCAGCGCCGGGGATGGCGGGGTGGCCGCCGGGGGGAATATCAATGTAACTATCGCAGAAGTCACAGTCGGTGAGGTGGCGAAGCAGGTTTGGGCGGGCGCGAAACCCAAATTAGACGGCGAAACGCTCAAAGCCGCCACCGAATCTTATCTCCAATACATCCACGACCGCCACACCTACCTCACCATGAAAGGCATGGGCCCCGCCGAAAACGTGCCCCTGCAACTGAAACTGCTCGACCTGTACGTGCCGCTCCAGGCCCGCCGCCAGGTGCCAAAGGGCGAGACCTGGGAGCGTCACATCACCCTGGCCGGGCGGCCGGGAGCCGAAGCCCTGCGCCTGGGCGAACCCGAACCTGTGCTGGACATTCTCAAGGAGAAGGACGGCCTCATCCTGTTGGGCGACCCCGGCGCGGGCAAATCCACCTTTCTCAAGTACCTGGCGCTCAAACTGGCGCGCGGCGAAGGCGCCGACCTGGGCCTGGAGGGCCGCCTGCCCATCCTGCTGCCGCTGGCTGCCTACGCCAACGCCTTGGCCGAAAAAGACACCCGCCTGGACGACTTCATCGCCCACTACTTCGATGACCTGGGCTGCGACTTCCCCCTGGCCGCCATGCTGGGCGAAGCCCTGGCCTCCGGCAAGGCCCTGCTGCTGCTGGATGGCCTGGACGAAGTCAAAGACCTGGCGCGGCGGAACGTCGTCGTGGAGCGGGTGGCCGATTTCTACAGCGCCCAGCGCCGCAAGGGCGCGGGCAACAAGTTCGTCCTCACCAGCCGCATCGTTGGCTACCGCCCCGTCCGCACCCTGGCCGACGGCATGGTGGAAGCCACCCTGGTGGACTTCGCGGACGATGAAATCGAGCAGTTCATTGCTCGCTGGACGGCTGCCCTCGAAAAGCAAGCCCTGGGCGATACCGCTGTGGCCCGCCGCGACGCCGAACAGGAACGCCGCGAACTGCTGGAGGCCATGCAGACCAACGAGGGCGTGCGCCGCCTGGCCGCCAACCCCCTGCTGTTGACCATCCTGGCCCTGATGAAGCGCAAGGGCGTCACCCTGCCTGAGCGCCGCGTGCAGTTGTATGACCAATATGTCAAAACCCTGCTGAGCACCTGGAACCGCGCCCGCAGTGTGAGCGGACGCGCCACCGGCCGCGACCTGGACGAAGTGCAGACTACCCGCGTGCTGGCCCCGCTGGCGCTGTGGATGCACGAAGTCAACCCCGGCGTGGGGCTGGTGAAACGCCCCGACCTGCACCGCAAACTGGAAGAAATTTATGCGGAACGCAATGACCCGAACCCCGAAGCCGCCAGCCGCCTGTTCCTGGATGACGTCCATGAACACGCCGCTCTGCTGCTGGAGCGCGGCGCGGACGAATACGGCTTCATTCACCTGACCTTCGAGGAATACCTGGCGGCGGTGGCGCTGGCCTTTAAGGCCCAGGGGGACCCTGCCCCGGTGGTGGCAGCCCTGGCTCCGCATATTGGCGAGCAGGCCTGGCGCGAGGTGGCCCTGCTGGCGGTCTCTTACATCGGCATCATCCAAAACCTGCCGCGCGTGGCCGGGCTGGTGGTGGAGGGGCTGGCCGCCGCCCAAAATGGCGCGCCCGCCGAAGCCGCCGTGCTGGCCGGCGAAGCCGCCCTGGATGCCCTGCCGGATGGCATTACCCGCGAGAGCGCGGCCAAAGTCATCGAAGCCCTGCTTCCTGCCATGCAGAACCCGGCCGCCAAACCCGACCTGCGCCGCCGCGCCGGGCTGGCCCTGGGCAAATTGGGCTGGAAGCCGGATGATTTGGATGAGTTCGTTCAAATCCAGCCGGGCAAGTTTATCGCTGGCAGTGATGATGAAAGCGATAATCCCAGGCGTGAAGAAGAAATCAAGCACCCCTATTGGATTGCCAAATACCCGGTGACCAACCTGCAATTTGCCCGTTTTATGCAGGCGGGCGGCTATGAGAACAGGGAATGGTGGAGCCAGGACGGCTGGGATTGGAAAACAAAGAATAACCGAAATGAACCAGCCTTTTGGGATAATCGCGAGTTTGCCAACCCAATCTTTCCTGTCATCGGCGTGACCTGGTTCGAGGCCCAGGCCTACTGCCTCTGGCTCAACAGCCAACCGCTGGGGTTTGACCTGCCGAAAGGCTACCAGGTGCGCCTGCCAACTGAACTCGAATGGGAGCGCGCCGCCCGCTTCACCGATGGCCGCGAATATCCCTGGCAGGGTGAGTTTGACTTTTCCAGAGCAAATGTAGCAGAAGATGGCGGGCGCTGGGTTGGAACCACTGCCGTTTGTACTTACCCGCTTGGCCAGAGCCAGGAAGGAATTTTCGACCTGGCGGGCAACGTCTGGGAATGGTCGGCGGATTGGTATCAAAAAGGCATTGTCCGTTCCCTGCGTGGCGGCTCGTGGTTCCACAATCGTTGGAACGCGCGCTGTGCTATCCGTCTCGGGAACTTCCCAGACGACTTCGACCCCATTGTCGGTTTTCGTTGTATTGTCTCCCTGGCGATTTCTGACTTCTGATTTCTGGTTCCTGAATCCGGATTTCAGAATCCTGAACGGGGGGTGTGGGGGGCGTAGCGCCCCCACATGTTAAGCGAATTTTTTGGGTTTTATGGCGCGTTTTTCAGGGCAAACCTCAATAAATATAACGGTTGAAACGAATTCTTCGAGTGTAAAATTAGGTACAGTCAGCCATCCGTGAGCGAGCAAACTCGTTAGCGAAAAATGACCTGGGCGCGATTGATGCTTTGCATGTTGCGGCCAGTGAAACGGCCGGCTGCGATTATTTTCTCACCTGTGACGACCGGCTGCTTAAAAAGCATAAACTCTTTACTGTAAAAGCCATGAACCCGGTTGATTTTGTTCAAAAAGTGATAGGAGTGAACCCATGACGACGATTAGCGTACCCAGCGAGCGGCAAATTGTTCAGGAGGCTGTTCAGGTTCTTATGCAGCACATAAGTCCATCCAAAGCGACTCGTTTTTGGGCCTCCTGGCAGGTTGGCGAAGGTGATTACCTTCAAATCCGAAAAGAATTGTTCGCCAGAGAGACGGTGGACTCTCTCTACGAACAAATCGAAGCCTTCCAGAAATCGAAAAGATAACGCGAAAATCAGGGCGCATGCCCTGATTTTTACAATTTAATCAGGAGATGCACATGGCAAACAAAAAGCAGCATCAACCCGGCCAGGTGGACACCGGCGGCGGAGCCTACATTGGCGGCAGCGTCCACACCGGCGGCGGTGATTTCGTTGGGCGGGATAAAATCACCCACGCTGGCAGCGCCACCAACCTCCAGAACGTTTTCGCCCCGGTCTACACCGCCATCCAGCAGGCCGTTCTCCCCGCGCAGGAGAAGGACGACCTGGCCGCCGAGGTCAAGGAAATCGAAACTGCCATTGTCGCAGGCGAAGTGAAAGAACCCTGGCTGGAACGTAAACTACGCAGCCTGAAAAAGATGGCCCCCGACATCGCCGAAGTGGCCCTGGCGGCCCTGGGCGGCCCCGGCGCGGCAGCGGGCGCGATTGTCAAGAAGGTGGCGGAGAAGGTGAAAAGCGAGGGATGAAGGTGGGTGCAAAATCCCACTGGCAGCAATCTGGCTGGTTTGCCCAATTGCAGCCCACCACACGGAGATTGGGTTTGTGTGGTGGGTTGCTTTAAAACCCAGCGAATACCCCCAGAAGGCGGCTGGGAGATGAGGCATCAAGAGCAACTGTGATATGCTCAAAGCATATTGGTAATTCGTCAATAATTAGATTCTCTCTGGCTGGAAAAAGTCCGCCAACGATTTACCCCCGAAGTCGTCATCTCCGTCGATATGACCATGCGCCCCCCCCCCGTGGAGCGTCGCATCGAAGCCGGGCTGACTGATTACCTGCTCGACTACAACCAGGAATGGGCGATGAAAGCGGATTTGGATTTGCCTGAAGGCGGGCAGGCGCTGACCGACGATTTCCGGCGGAATATCATCAACGGGGTGGCCGGGAGCGGCAAGACGTTGATTTTGCTATACCGGCTGCGGCTGCTCTATCGCCTGTATCCGAACAAGCGTTTCCTGGTGCTGACGCATCACCGCCCGTTGCGGCGCGATTTGGAATCACGTTTTGCCCGGCTCGAGGGCCGGTTGCCTGAAAATGTCAAATGGCGCACCTTCAATGAATTGTGCTGTCATCATTGGCCCCAGGAACCTGCCTGGGTAGACCCACTCAAACTGGGCGCGCGCCAGCGGCTGGTGGATGAAATCTGGAATTTACATCTGAAAGATACCTCGATTTCCGCGCGGATGTTTGCAAGCGAGATTGACTGGCTCAAAGACCAACTCCCAATGAACCGCGAAGCCTACCTGACGGCTGATCGGCGCGGGCGCGGTTTTGGTTTAACCACCGAACTGCGTGCGCAAGTCTATGAGGCTGTTCTGGCTTATCAAAAGGCCCTCGAAACCCGGCATACGCTTGATTGGGGCGATGTTCCCCGACGTCTATGGCAATCCGCCGAAAGCGGCAGGATGAAACTGCCTCAATATGATGTGATTTTGATAGATGAAGCCCGGTTTTTCGCCCCGCTTTGGGTACGGATGATTCAGAAATTGCTCAACCCCACGACCAGACACTTGTTCATAGTGGCCGACCCCACCCAGGGTTTCCTGGGGCGCGGCGCGTCATGGAAATCGTTGGGGCTGGAAGCGCGCGGGCGTACCCACCAGTTGCGGCGCAGCTACTGCGCAACCCGCGAAACCATGCAGTTCGCCACCCTGCTTTATCGCTTGCGCCTGACAGACGAAAAAGACGCTGACATCCTGACCCCTGATTTGCTCAATATGCCGACCAGCGTTTTTCCGGAAATCATCCCGCTCACCAGCCCACAAGACGAAATCACGCGGCTGGCAAACGAAGTGGCTGGGTTCGTCAAACAGGGCTACCCGAAAAAGCACCTGCTTCTGTTGCACAGCGATGGGAATGGGGTTAAATCGCTCGTCCAGGCCATCAATGACCGCCTGGGCAAAGATGCTGCTCGAGATACAAAAACGATTATCCTGGTGATTATGTCCGCGTGACCACCCTCAACGCCGGCGCCGGGCTGGAAAGTCCAATCGTTTTCCTGGCTGGCCTGCGTGAGATGTTTGAAGCCGAGCAATCTCTACGGTTGTCGGATGATGAGCGTGAAGCATTGATACGAGACAACACGCGCAAGTTGTATATGGCGACCACCAGGGCCGGGCAGCGACTGGTTTTAACGTATGTGGGAGAGTTGCCAGAGACGCTGAAAGTTGCTTTTGAGCAGATGGGATAAACAATTCCACTGCCTGACCATTTTTCATACAGCTGTCTGACAAAAGATTGCCAGACGGCTGTATTTTTGTATAACTCACTCACCTTACGCAGCCAGTTGAGCGAGATTGAGTTCCCGCAACCTAGTATAAGCGATATGAAGGGCGCTCAGATACCGTTAAAGAACCTGCGCTGTCTGTGTCTTGTTTTAACAGTGGGTAGCTGCGCAAACAGGATGAACTTTGTTCGCTATTCTTTTAGACACCCTGAGTGTAACGGAACAGGTGTTCCATGCATCTTTCGGCTATAATAAAAATTCACCGTTGCCGTCACACAAACGCTGAACCGCAAGAAATCTCCCAAGGAGGCCCGGCATGGACCCGCGCTTTCAAGAACTCCTGCTCCTCTACGCTCAGGACGATACCAAAACCGCCCAGGAACAAATTGAAAAAACCTTATGGAACGAATTTGGCACGCAAGGGGCGGTATTGGTCATGGACATGTCCGGCTTTTCGCGCCTGACGCAAAAATATGGCATCGTTCACTACCTTTCCATGGTGTTGCGCATGCAACTGACCTCCCAACCCGTCATCGAATCGCTGGGCGGACGGGTCGTCAAATTCGAGGCCGATAACTGCTTTGCCATGTTTCAGACCGTTCTGCCCGCTGTCGAGGCCGCTGTCCGCCTGAACATCGCCTTCGACTCTATCAATCGATTCACCGAAGAAGCCTTTGACATTCGCGTCGCCATCGGCATTGATTATGGCGGTATCCTGCTCACCGGCGGGCCAGATTACTTTGGCGAGGTGGTCAACGTAGCCAGCAAACTGGGCGAAGACGTGGCCGGGCCGGGCGAAATTCTGCTCACAGAACGCGCCTTTCAGCAACTCCCGCCCAAAACGGGTTACACCGGCAAGCCTATCACGCCGCTTCTCTCCGGCATGAGAATCAAAGCCTACAGCCTGGATTATTCTTTGCAAACGCGCTGATTTTTTGAGAAAACGATGACCTTTTCCACGCTGATTCGGCGCTGGCAAACCGAGCCTTTAACCGCCCCCAACATCGCCGTCTGGAACGTTCTCCCCGCACGCCTCGCTGATTTCCGCGAACTACCGTCGGATTTACCCCGCCAGGTGGCCGCTGCGCTGCGCGAGCGTGGAATCCACTCCCTTTACAGTCACCAGGCCGAAGCGTGGGTCGCTGCGCGCCGGGGCGAGCATCTCGTCATCGCCACCGGCACTGCCTCCGGCAAGACGCTCTGCTACAACCTGCCGGTGCTGGCCACCCTGGCAGAACATCCCGCCGCCCGCGCGCTTTATTTGTTCCCCACCAAAGCCCTGGCGCAAGACCAGTTATCAGTCATCAGTCAGCAGTTTTCAGTTTCAGCGGCCATCTATGACGGGGATACGCCGCAAGCCAACCGTTCGCTGGTTCGCAAAAACGCCCGGATTGTGTTGAGCAATCCCGACATGCTGCATACGGGCATCATGCCGCATCACACCACCTGGGCCGAATTTTTCCGCAACCTGCGCCATGTGGTGATTGACGAACTGCACGTCTATCGCGGCGTGTTTGGTTCGCACGTTGCCAATGTCATCCGGCGGCTCAAGCGGGTAGCGGCCTTTCACGGCGCGCAGCCGCAATTCATTCTGACCTCCGCCACCATTGCCAACCCGGCCGAACTGGCTGAAAAGCTCATCGAAGAACCTGTCACGCTCATCGAGCGCGACGGCTCGGCGCGCGGCGAGCGGCATTTCATCCTCTACAACCCGCCAGTCATTGATGAATCGCTCGGCCTGCGCAAAAGCGCCACCCACGAAGCCGTCCGTCTGGCAGGCGATTTGCTCGAAACGGGAACGCAAGCGGTGGTCTTTGCGCGGTCGCGGCGAAGCGTGGAGATTTTATTGAGTTATATTCAGCCCTCACCCTCATCCCCTCTTCCGCCGGGAGAGCGGCGCAGGGGTGATGGGCGCATCCGCGGCTACCGCTCCGGCTATCTGCCCTCACAGCGGCGCGAGATTGAAAAGGGACTGCGCGATGGCTCAGTGAGTCTGGTCGTCGCCACCAACGCCCTCGAATTGGGAATCGACATCGGCGGGCTGGGCGCAGCGCTGATGGTGGGCTACCCTGGCTCGGTTGCCAGCGTCCGCCAGCAGGCTGGCCGCGCCGGGCGGGGTGACGCTCCCGCTGCCGCCATGCTCATCGCCACCGCCAATCCGCTTGACCAGTTTCTTATCCATCATCCCGAGTATCTTCTGGAGCGTTCCCCCGAGCAGGGACTGGTGAACCCCGACCATCTGCTCATCCTGCTCAACCACATCCGTTGCGCGTTGTTCGAGTTGCCTTTTGGGGCAGGCGAGGGCTTTGGGCGCGTACCGCCCGAAGTGGTGGCCGAATACCTCGGCGTTTTGAGCGAAGCCCACCAAAGCGGTGAAAAAACCTACTGGATGGCCGATTCTTACCCCGCAGCGGGCGTTTCACTGCGTTCAGCCTCGCCTGAAAACGTTATCTTGCAGGCTGAGGAGGGCGAACGCAATCGAACCATTGGCGAAGTGGACATTGAATCCGCGCCCTGGATGGTGCATCCGCACGCTGTATACCTGCACGAGGGCCAGCAATATTTCGTGCAGGACCTGAACCTGACCGAAGGCCGCGCCACGCTCATCCCGGTCGCGCTCGATTACTTTACCGAACCGCTGCGCGAAACCAGCCTGCAGGTGCTATCGGTGGCGGCTTACGCTGCGCCCAAAGCCTGGGGGGAAGTTCGGGTGACGACGCAAGTGACCGGCTTTCGTAAACGTTCGTGGGTTGGCAATGAAACCCTGGATGAAGAGCCGCTCAATCTGCCACCGACCGAACTGCAGACCACCGCCTACTGGCTATCCATTTCAGACGAAATCATCCAATTGCTCAGCCGCGACGGCCTGTGGACAAATGCCCCCAACGACTACGGCCCGCAGTGGCCCAAAATTCGCGAGCAAGTCCGCGCCAGAGATGGCTTCCGTTGTCAGATGTGCGGACGCGCCGAAATGGGCCGCCAGCACGATGTCCATCATAAAATCCCGTTTCGGATGTTCCGCGATGGGGCGGGAAAAATCCAGCGCGAACAGGCCAACCGGTTCGATAATCTGGTAACGCTCTGTCCTGCCTGTCACCGCAAAGCCGAAACAAACGTCCGCGTGCGCAGCGGGCTGGCCGGGCTGGGCTACGCCCTGGCAAACCTGGCGCCGCTCTTTCTGATGTGCGATTCCAGCGACCTGGGCCTGCACATCGAACCAGTCGAAAACGCGGTCTTTGGGCAGCCATCGGTGGCCCTGTATGACCAGATTCCGGCGGGAATTGGCTTCAGCCCGAAACTGTTTGAAATGCACGCAGAACTTCTGCAGCGCGCGCTCGAACTGGTGAGCGGATGTCCGTGCGAGGAGGGCTGTCCTTCCTGCGTTGGCCCAGCCGGAGAAAATGGCATGGGCGGCAAGATGGAGACGCTGGCGATATTGAAAGAATTGAACAGTCTTTAAGTGCTCACCCTCTTTTCCAAAGAGTCAGGCGAGGGGCAGGCCATTGGCGCGGAGAACAACAAACAAAACCGCCTGCCCATAAAATGTACCAGCAGGCGGGGCATCAGAAAACGACCGGGGCTGGTTGGCGAGCCAGCGAAAACAGAAGGGATTAGCGGATATAAATCGGGTTGCTAAAAATCCAACCGCGCAGACGGCCGAGCGCCCGGCGCCAGACCTCTACGCGGTAAACGCCCGGCTCGGTGGTGATATAGGTGCCAATATCGGTGTCTTTCCAGGCGCGAATCACCTTTCCATCTTTGAGCAGGCGGCAATCGGCCATTCCGGGCAGGCGGATTTTGAGGGTCACTCCGCCTTCCGCCGGGATTTCGTCGCCCATGATGACGTTCTTGTCGCGCCCCTGGGCGGTAAAGCAAAACCCGCGTGCGGAGTGGTGCAAATCGCAGGCTACGAAGCAGTGACCAGCCGCCAGAGCTTCATAAATCATCTTTTTATCTGTTGCCAGGTCGCCCGTCAGCGCAGAGGGGGTTAGCAGATGGGTGTTAATGGTCTGAAAGTGGAAAGCGTATGGAAAAACGACCCGCCGCAACGGCCCGGCGCTGATTTTAAACGCATGCGCATCCGAACCGCCAATTACAACTACCCGTTTGCCTGCGTTGAGGAGTTCATCCCATTTTTGCAAGGTGGGGAGTGGCGGCTGCAGGTTAAGGAAATGTGGAAAATAGACAAAAAACAAGATATGCAGGAAGCTCTTGCTGCGTGTTTTGATTTCGCTCAATCCGTTCCATAATTCCAACCCGGTGTAGCCCTGCACATCCCAATCTTCCCACGAAATAGCGGTTTCTTTGAGGGCGGGAAAGGCCGAGTCGTGTGGGTGCGCTATAAAGGCCAGCCCGCCTGCGCGACGCACATGGTCGATGAGGTTTTGCGGGACAGTAGCAAAAGTTGCCAGTTCTCGGTTGGCGTTGAAGACCAGCAGGTGATTTTTTTGTGGGATTCGCGCCTGGTCGTGAATTTCCTCTCCAACCAAAAGCAGAAAGCGCTGTTTTCCCCGGTTGTGGTACCCTTCTGTCCCGTTCACCAGAACGTTGTGGTCGGTTACGATGGCAACATCCAGCCCGGCCTCCAGCCCGGCCCTGGCAATATCCTGATGCGTGCCGGTCCCATCGGAGTAGGTTGTGTGCATGTGCAGGTTAACGCGCAATTCATGAAATTCAGGCATAATTCTCTACCATCTGCGCTAATTTATGCGAATTTTGAGCGCCGTGATTTTACTCGCAGTTCGTTTATTAAAGTAGGGCGGATTTTCACTTCCCCAATTTTCTTTTGCGTCAATCGGGACAAAGCAATGATATAATCACGCTGTTAAATTTTCAGGAGGCACATCCAAAGCATGGAAACAACAATTGAAATCGGTTTAATTATCACCTCCATCGCCCTGATTGCGAGCGTGATTTTGCAGAGCAAAGGCGCAGGCCTGGGCGGGCTGACCGGCGCAGAGAGCGGCACGGTCTTTTCAGCCCGGCGTGGCATCGAACGCACCCTGTTTTTTGTCACCATCGGCCTGAGCGTCCTTTTTTTCATCCTGGCGATTCTTGCCATCCTGGTTTATCGCTTCTAATCGACTTCATTGACTGCTGAAAGGCCGCTTCATCTGTCCTGGCCAAAGTTCCTCGTTCGGTGAGGGATGGCGACCTGGTCAGGGAAAGGCCTTTCTTTTTTCTATGATTAAAAAACTGCGCTGGCAAATCCTGGTGGTGGCGATTACCCTGGTCGTGGTGGGCGCATTGCTCGTGACCGAAGAACCAGGGACGCAAGTGTTTGCGCCTCAGCCTGCTGAAGGCGGCATCTACACGGAAGCGTTGGTTGGCTCGCTTGGCCGCTTGAACCCCTTGCTTGACCAGAACAACCCTGCCGATAGAGATATTAACCGTTTGATATTCAGCGGTCTGATTAAATTCGACGCGCGCGGTCTGCCGGTCCCCGACCTTGCGGAATCGTGGGGCGTTTCAATGGATGGAACCATCTACAACTTTTCCTTGCGCTCAGGCGCGGTCTGGCATGATGGTCAGCCTGTAACGGTAGAAGATGTCCTGTTCACCATCGAGCTTATCAAGGCCGATTCGTCCTTCTTCCCTGCCGATGTGCGCGAGATGTGGCGGCAAGTCCAAATTAAAGAACTACCCGATAACAAACTACAATTTATTCTGCCTGAACCTTTCGCGCCTTTTCTCGATTACCTGACCTTTGGCATCGTGCCGCGTCACCTGCTTGAGGGTACACCGCCTGACCAGATTGCCGCCTCATCCTTCAACCTGGCCCCCATTGGCTCTGGCCCTTACCGTTTTGAGCGGTTAATTATTGAAAACGGGCAGGTGCTTGGGGTGGAACTCCGCTCTTTTGAGCGTTATTTTGGTCGTAAGGCGTATATGGAGCAGGTTATCTTTCGCTATTACCCAACCTCGGCGGAAGCGTTGGATGCCTACCGCCAGGGACAGGTTCTGGCGATTGGCGAACTGACCCCCGATGTGTTGCCACAAGCCCTGACCGACCCCACCCTGAACATCTATACCGGGCGTTTACCCGAGTTGAGCATGGTCTTGTTCAACCTGAACAACCCCGAAGCGCCTTTCTTGCAAGACCCCAAATTGCGCCGCGCCCTGCTGATGGGCCTCAATCGTCAGCAGATTGTGGATAAACTGCTCGCCGGTCAGGCCATTCTGGCTGATGGGCCAATTTTCCCCGGTACCTGGGCGTATTATGACGGCCTGGAACACGTTATTTATGACCCCGAAGGCGCAATTTCGTTTTTGAAGAACAACAAATACGTTATCCCGGCGACGGGTGGCGAGGTGCGCACTGACCCGAACGGTAACCTGCTCCGTTTTACCCTGCTGCATCCAGATGACCCGCTCCGCGCCTCGATGGCCCAAATCATCCAGCAAAACTGGGCGCGCATTGGCGTGCAGGTTGACCTGGAGGCCGTGCCGTATGACGTGCTTGTGAACGAACGGCTAGCCCCGCGCAATTACCAGGCTGCGCTGGTCGATTTGAACCTTTCGCGCACGCCAGACCCTGACCCCTACCCATTCTGGCATCAGTCCGAAATTACCGGTGGGCAGAACTATAGCCAGTGGAACAACCGCGCTGCCAGTGAATTTCTGGAACAGGCGCGTATCACGTCAGATTATGCCGTGCGCGAGCGGTTATACCGCAACTTTCAGGTCATTTTTGCGCGTGAGTTGCCGGCTCTGCCGCTGTTTTACCCGGTCTATTCGTTTGGGGCCGCTCAGCAGGTATTGGGCGTGCAAATCCCGCCGTTGTTCGACACCAGCGACCGTTTTCAGACCCTGCCAGACTGGTATCTCGTCACCCGTCGCGCGCTGGAGACCACCAGACAGCCATGAGCCAGCCGCAGCAAGACCGCTGGTTTTTAGAAGAAGCCCTGCCACAGTTGCAGGAATACTTGCTTGGAGACGAACTGTACTGGGCATTGGGAGGCAACCTCCCTCGCCTGACCCCCGGCAACCTGCTTCTGGCCTTGACCCGGCTGAATGCGATTGACCCGGCTGCGGCCTGGATGTTGCGCCAGAAAGTGAATGCGATTCAGACGCAGTGGCGCAGCGCCTGGGAGAAGAAAACAGCCCGCGAAACGGCCAACAGGCTGCGGCTTTGGTCTCAATTCCTGGCAGAGCAGACGCATGCGGAAGGCCCTCACCGCGCTCACTACGCTGCGGCGGTTCGGGAGCGAGTCATTCTGCAATTGCTTCAATGTAAGGCGCCACAACTGGCCGAGTTGGACACTCTCCTGCGGGCACGTTTCCTGCCGGGCGGGTTCGGATGGGATGCAGTTTACCAAAGCGTTTTTCCTGAAAGTGAGTTCTGGTTTTTGTATGGCAGCCTGTAGGATGGAATTAATTTCGTCCTGCCGAAGGAGATTTTATGACCGACCCTCGTCAGATGGCGCGTGAATATGTCCGCCAGAATCGGACCAAATTCCTCGACGCGTTGAAAGAGTTCGTTTCGATTGCGTCCGTTTCGACCGACCCGGCTGCCAGCCTCGAAATTCATCGCGCCGCCGAATGGGTGGCTACCCGGCTGAGGGCGTTGGGCGCCGAAAATGTGGTCATCCTGCCGACCGATGGGCATCCAGTGGTGGTGGGCGAGTGGCTGCGCGCGCCAGGCAAGCCGACCATGTTGGTCTATGGACATTATGACGTGCAGCCTGCCGATCCTTTGGAGCAGTGGCATAGCCATCCTTATCAGCCGGAAGTGCGTGGCGAAAACCTGTATGGACGCGGCGCCTCAGACATGAAGGGGCAGGTGATGGCTGTTCTGAGCGCGCTGGAAGCGGCGCGCGAGACGGGTGGTCTGCCCATCAACGTCAAATTCCTGATAGAAGGCGAAGAGGAAATTGGTTCGCCCTCGCTGGCAAAGTTTATTGAACAAAATAAGGATTGGTTGAAGGCCGATTTTTGTTTGAATACCGATTCGGGCATGCTCGGAAGAGACTATCCGACGATTACTTATGGCTTGCGCGGCCTGGTGACTTTTGAATTGCGCGTGAGCGGCCCAACGAGCGACCTGCATTCAGGAACCTACGGAGGCGTGGTGCATAATCCGGCTATAGCGTTGGCTGAACTGTTGGCCGGGATGCATGATAAGGCCGGACGTGTCACTATCCCTGGGTTTTATGATGATGTGCAGCCTATTAGTGAAGCCGAACATGCCGAATTCAGCCGCCTGCCCGCCGATGAAGATTATTACCTCAAACAAACCGGTGTTCCATCTCTGTGGGGAGAACCCGAGTTCCTGCCTGATGAGCGCGTGGGCGCGCGCCCAACCCTGGAAGTGAATGGGATGCTTTCTGGTTTCACCGAGACGGGGTTCAAAACTGTGCTTCCTGCTCAGGCGATGGCGAAAATCTCCTGCCGTCTGGTGCCGCATCAGTCCCCCGCCAAAATTGCTGCCGGATTGCGTCAATATCTGGAACAGAACGCTCTGGCGACCATTCGCTGGGAGTTAATGGAGCTTGGCGGTTCTCCGGCGGCGATTACTGACATCAACCAGCCGGGAGTGAAGGCGCTCCAACAGGCATTGAAGACAGTTTGGGGTATCCATCCGCTCTTCAAGCGCGAAGGAGGCTCGGTGCCGGTTGTGACGCAGATGCAGTCTATCCTGGGCATCCAGTCGGTGGTTACCGGATTTGGCCTGCCCGATGACAACCTGCATGCGCCCAACGAAAAACTGCACCTGCCAACCTGGTATAAAGGCATCGAGGCGTTGGTGGAGTTTTTGTTCAATGTTGGTCATTGGTAATTCGATGGTGGTCATTCGATGTTCAGAACAACAATACTGGTAAACAAGGAAACAGGAAACAATGGAAGATAGAATCATCACCTACGGCGGGCAGGCGGTTATTGAGGGTGTGTTGATGCGCGGTCAGAAGGCTCTGGCAATTGCCATGCGCGCCCCGAACGGTCAAATTGTGGTTCACACCGAAAAGTTATCAGGTTTGTATCAGTCAGCCGTTGCAAAAATCCCTTTTCTGCGCGGGGTTATTCTGCTTTCAGACGCGCTTGCGTTGGGCATGAAGGCGCTGACCCGCTCGGCCAACCTGCAAACCGGCGAAGATGAGAAAATCGAAGGCCCCATGCTTTACCTGACGATTGCCTTCTCGCTGGCTTTTGGAATTGCGCTTTTTTTTCTGGCCCCTTATGGAATTGGGAAATTGGCCGATTGGCTGGCCGCTCTGCTTGGTTGGAGCCTGGGCGGGAATGTCTGGGTGATTGCAATTGCTGAGGGCCTTGCTCGCCTGGTGATTGCGGTCGGCTACATTTGGGCAATTGGTAAAATGCCCGATATTCAGCGCGTTTTCCAGTATCACGGCGCAGAGCATAAAACGATTAACGCTTTCGAGGCTGGGGCCGAGTTGACGCCTGAAAACGTTGCCAGATTCCCGCTGGAGCATCCGCGTTGTGGAACGTCCTTCCTGCTGACCCTGTTGATTCTTTCAATCTTTGCTTTCAGCCTGCTGCACCCGCTCGCCTGGGTCTGGCAGGTTCTGGGGCGCATCTTGCTGATTCCCCTGCTGGCCGGGATTGCGGTCGAGTACATTCGCTGGACAGCCAATCATTTATCTTCGCCATGGGTGCGCGCCCTGGCGCGCCCCAACTTTGCCCTGCAAGGGTTGACGACCCGCGAGCCGGATTTGTCTATGCTGGAAGTGGCGATTCGGTCTTTTGAGGAGATGAGGAAAGCAGAAGTTCAATAATCCGTGTCTCTGCCTGGGCGGTTGACTTCCCAGAACCGAGGAGGAATGGGTCATCAACAATTCGCCGTCCCGAAAGTTTTCGCGCTGCAATGCGCAGGAGCGCCTTCGGGACGGTTTGGTTACGGGCGGATTTCGACGGGTTTCGGTATGTGACTATTCTTTTCGCGTTGGATGCTCAATTACATTGCCAGCATTTGCCCAACAATGGCGAGCAATACGCCACCTGCGATGACCGAGCCGAGCTGCCCGGCGGTGTTAGAACCCATCGCATGCATCAGGATGAAGTTGTCGGGGTCTTCGTCGAGCGCGGCGCGCGCTGACAGGCGGCCAGCCATGGGGAAGGCGCTGATACCGCAGGCGCCAATCAGCGGGTTGATTTTGCCGCCGCTGAAAAAGGACATAATTTTGCCAAAGGTCAGTCCCGCTACCGTATCCAGGATGAAGGCCAGCAGGCCCAGCACCATAATGCCGAGCGTGCGCAGTTGGAAACCTGTCGCCGGGTCGTACAGGAACTTCTCGGCGGTCATGGTTGCGCCAATTGCCAGGCCCAGGAACAGGGTGGTGATGTTGATAATCTCGTTTTGGGCGGCCTTGTTCAGGCGGTCGACTACGCCCGATTCTTTGAGCAGGTTTCCGAGCATCAGCGCGGCAATCAGCGGGGCCGCTGCTGGGGCCAACAGGCTGATGGCAATCGTCACCACAATTGGGAAGGCCACCACTGTGCGATTGGACACGGGCCGGGGCGCATAATCCATCCGAATCAGGCGTTCTTTGCGGGTGGTCATCAGTTTCATGATGGGCGGCTGGATGATGGGAACCAGACTCATGTATGAGTAAGCCGCTACCGCAATGGGGCCGAGCAGTTCGGGGGCCAGTTTGGAGGTGACGAAAATGGCGGTTGGGCCGTCGATGGCGCCGATGACGCCGATGCTGGCGGCTTCGTTGAGTGGGAAACCGAGCAAGGTCGCCAGGATGAGCGCGCCAAAGATGCCGAACTGCCCTGCTGCGCCGAGCAGCACCATTTTGGGCTGGGCCAGCAGTGGTCGAAAGTCAATCATTGCGCCCACGCCGATAAAAATCAGCAGGGGGAACAATTCGGTCTTGATGCCCGCGTCGTACAGCACCTTCAGGAAGCTCTCCTCGTTGTAGACCGACATGCCCAGGTTCGCCAGGATACAGCCAAAGCCAATCGGCAGCAACAGCACCGGCTCATATTCCTTGACCACCGCCAGGATAATCAGGCCTGCGCCAATCAGGAGCATGACAGCGTTGGCCCAGGTGAACTGCAAACCGCCAAAGACGCTCAGCAGCAATTCGCCGATGTTCATGGCTCGAACTCCACCAGCGGCTGTTTATGGGCTACTGTTTGTCCGGCGTTGACGAGCACGGCCTTAACCACGCCGCTGCGCACCGAGCGAATGCTGTTTTTCATCTTCATCGCCTCAACGATGAGAACCACCTGCCCCGATTCGACTTCCTCGCCCGGTTTGACAAAGATTTCAACCACAGTTCCGGGGAGCGGGGAGACCAGAACGTTTGCGGCGCTTTCTGTGCTGGAAGGAATGGAGGCCACAATCGCATTTTGGGCCGTTAAACTGGCAGGAGCCGCGCCCTGGGCGTGAGCGGCTGGGGGCGTCTCGCGGCGCTCCACCAGTATCTGAAATACTTCGCCATCGACACGCGCGATGACAGGTCGTTTGTTGATGTCTTCAATCTCGACTTTGTAGGTTTTCTCGCCTACGGTGACGTTATATTTCATCTGCGTTTGCCTTTCTCGTACATCTGCCGCGAGCGGGTTCCCAATTGCCAGGCGCTGACCAGCGCGGTCGGCGGGGTGGGGAGCGGTCGGGCCGAGGATATCTCCTGCTCGGCCAGGGCCAGGGCCACCGCCGCTGCAGCGGCTCTGGCCTTGAGCTCGCTATCTATAACGGAAACAGGTTGCGGCTCGTCTGTATTGGCCGGTTTCTCGGGAATTGCCGTCAGCCCGGCCATCATCCACCATAATAGGACAATCGCCGCAAAGGTGATTCCCATGCCAATGGCGGTGATAATGAGGGAATTAATCAGGTTTTCAGCCATAACTACACCGGAATATTCCCATGCTTGCGCGGCGGGGCAGGGGCATATTTGTCGCGCAGGGCGGCCAGGGCAGCGATAATCTTCGGGCGGGTTTCTTTTGGCTCGATGATGTCATCGACATAGCCAGTGCTGGCGGCATGATAGGGATTGTTGAAGCGGGCGCGATAGTCGTCGGCCAGGCGTTTGCGCTCGGCGGCAGGGTCGGCGGCGGCTTCGATTTGTCGTTTGAACAGGATATTAACCGCGCCTTCCGCGCCCAAAACGGCAATTTCGGCGCTTGGCCAGGCGTAGGTCACATCGGTGCCGAGATATTTGCTCGACATGACGACATACGCGCCGCCATAGGCTTTGCGGGTGATGATGGTCACTTTGGGAACGGTGGCGTTAGAGTAGGCATAGAGCAGTTTTGCGCCGTGGCGAATGATGCCGCCATGTTCCTGGGCAATGCCGGGCAGGAAGCCGGGCGAATCGACGAAGGTCACGAGCGGGATGTTGAAGCAATCGCACATGTGGACGAAGCGGGTCATTTTGTCGCTGGCGTCGATGTCGATGACACCCGCCATGACGGCTGGTTCCTGGGCGATGATGCCGACACTGTGGCCGCCGATGCGCGCCAGCCCCACGATGGCGTTGCGCGCCCAGTTGGGTTGAATTTCAAGGAATGTGCCCCGGTCGACCACTGCTTCAATCACCTGGTGCATGACGTAGGGTTCGGTTGGGTCTAGCGGCACGATGTGGTTGAGGTGTTCATCCATGCGGGCTGGGTCATCGCTCGGCTGAATATAAGGCGGGTTTTCAATGTTGTTGGAGGGCAGGTACGAAAGGAATTTGCGTACCGTCTCCAGCGCTTCCTGCTCGCTTTTGACGGCAATGTGCGCCACACCGCTGACCGACATGTGGATGTCGCTGCCACCCAACGATTCGGAGTCGATGACTTCGCCGGTGACGGCTTTGATGACATCGGGGCCGGTCAGGAACATGAAGGACTGTTTTTCGACCATCACAATCAGGTCAGTCAGAGCCGGGGAGTAGGCTGCGCCGCCCGCGCATGGCCCCAGCATCACCGAGACCTGTGGAATGACGCCTGAATATTGGGCGTTGCGCCGGAAAATTTCGGCATAGCCGCCGAGTGCTTTGACGCCTTCCTGAATGCGCGCGCCGCCCGAATCGAGCAGGCCGATGCAGGGCGTGCCATTGCGCAGAGCCAAATCCATGACGCGGCAAATTTTATGGCTTTGCATTTCGGAGAGTGTACCGCCGAAGATGGTGAAATCTTGGGCGTAAACGTAAACCGTGCGACCGTTAATCAGGCCGTATCCGGTGACTACGCCATCCCCAAGAAATTTTTCGGTGGTCATGCTCATGTCGTCGGCATGACCAGTGATGAATGGCTCCAACTCGTTGAACGTTCCGGGGTCGAGCAAGGCTTCTACCCGCTCACGGGCGGTGAGCTTTCCCTTGGCGTGCTGTTTGGCAATTCGGTCTGCGCCACCGCCTTCGCGCGCTTTAGCGCGCATCTGGCGCAATTCTAAAATTCTGGGGTCTTCTTCAGACATGGGGCATCCTTTTGAGTCTTTTGTGAAATCAGTCACAACAAGTATATATCTGACCAGGAATGGTTGCCAGTGATACCCGTCAGAGGAAAGTCATAGGGCGTATGAAGAAAAGGGTGATAAGTGTCAGATTAATCAGAGCAATACGAGAGGCGCAGACCTTTAGGGCCGACATTTCCCTGTTCCTGTTTTCCGTGTATACTTTTGATATGCCAATTCTCCGCGTCCCGACTCTGTTCAAATACTACCTCAACGGCCAAACCGAAGTGACCGTTACCGGCCAGACGGTTGCCGATACGCTCACCGACCTGACCCGGCAATACCCGGCCATTCAACCGCATTTGTTTGATAACAGCGGCAAGGTTCGCCGGCATATCAATCTGTTCGTCAACGCCGATAACATTCGCGATTTGAACGGGCTGCAGACGGCGGTAAAGGAAGATGATGTCGTCAAAATCCTGCCCTCGGTGACGGGCGGGTAGGGGAACGGATTATGAAGCGGAGAAGCGGAATCGACAACGGATGAAATGGAATAGCGGAATCGACAACGGATGAAGCGGAAAAGCGGAATCGACAACGGATGAAGCGGAGAAGCGGAATCAACAACGGATGAAACGGAGAAGCGGAATCAACAACGGATGAAATGGAATAGCGGATACTGATAACTGCTCACTGATAACGGGATACTGACTATGGAATTGACCCGCGATGAAATCCTGCGCTACTCGCGCCACCTGCTCATCCCCGAAGTGGGGCTGGAAGGGCAGCAAAAACTCAAAGCATCCTCCGTCCTGGTCATTGGCACGGGCGGACTTGGTTCGCCGGTTTCACTCTATTTGGCGGCGGCCGGCGTGGGACGGATTGGGCTGGTGGATTACGACGTGGTCGATTCGACCAATCTCCAGCGGCAGGTGGTTCACGGCACGTCCACCGTTGGTAAGTTGAAGGTCGAGAGCGCCCGCGCCCGTCTGCTGGATTTGAACCCGATGATTCAGGTGGATGCGTACAACGTCCCGTTCACCTCGGCCAACGCGCTGGAGATTGCCGCCCCCTACGACATCATCATCGATGGTACCGACAACTTCCCCACCCGCTACCTGAGCAACGACGTGGCCGTCTTTTTGGGCAAGCCCAACGTCTATGGCTCGATTTTCCGCTTCGATGGGCAGGCCAGCGTTTTTTACGCCAAAGAAGGCCCTTGCTACCGTTGCCTGTTCCCCGAACCGCCCCCGCCTGGCATGGTGCCGACCTGCGCCGAGGGCGGCGTGCTGGGTATTTTGCCCGGCACCATCGGCAGCATTCAGGCTACCGAAGCGCTCAAATTCCTGCTCGGCATCGGCGATTCGCTGATTGGGCGGCTTTTGCTGTACAACGCTCTCGATATGTCGTTTGATTTCGTCAATCTGCGCAAGAATCCGAAATGCCGGGTGTGTGGGCCAGATGCGGATATTAAGGAGTTAATCGACTACGAGGAGTTTTGCGGCGTTCCGGGTCATGACCACGAAACCGGCTCTGCCGGGGCCGATTGGGATATTTCCGCGCCGGAACTGGCACGCCGTTTAAGCGAAAATCCCCCGCTCTTGCTGGATGTGCGCGAACCGCACGAGTTACAAATTTCTGCCCTGCCAGGCGCGCTCAACATTCCGCTTGGCGCGCTGGCCGCGCGCCTTTCGGAACTGGATTCGGCGCGTGAGATGGTGGTCTTGTGTAAAGCCGGGACTCGCTCGGCGCGCGCCCTGGAACTGTTGGTGAGCGCTGGCTTCAAGCGCGTCAAGAACCTGAAAGGCGGCATTAACGCCTGGGCGCGAGAAGTGGACCAGAGTTTGCCGGTTTACTGAAACTCCATCTCATTGTCAGCGAATCGCCGGGTCTCGATATGGATTGTGTCCTGCTCGAACAGCGGCGCTTTTTGCTTTTTATGCTTCGCGCCCAGCCAGGTAGGTCGAAATCACTGTGTCATAATGCGCCGTTGCCTGGAAACCCTTGATAGCCAGGCGTCTGCGCATTTCGGCTGGAATCTCCCCTGTTTGTAAGGCACTCAATACTGAAGCATAATCCCCCGGGTCGCAGACCAGCGTTACCCTGGCATGATTTTTGGCGGCAGCGCGAATCAGCGTCACCCCGCCGATGTCGATGTTCTCGATAACTTCCTCGTAAGTCACATTTGCTTTGGCAATGGTCGCCTCGAAGGGGTAGAGATTGACGGCCACCAGGTCGATGTAATCCCAGCCAAGATTGAGCAATTCCTGATGGTCAGTATCGGTTGGCCGCGCCAACAACCCGCCGTGGATGGCCGGGTGAAGGGTCTTAACCCGGCCGCCGAGGATTTCAGGCGATTTGGTGTAAGTGGCGACTTCGGTGACAGGGATATTGTTTTCTTGCAATAGTTTGGCTGTCCCGCCTGAGGCGAGCAAATTCCAACCGAGGCGGTTAAGGCCTTTGGCGAAATCGACCAGGCCGGTTTTGTTATGGACGGAGAGGATGGCAGTGGGCATATGAACTCCTGAGATTAGATTGACGAATGATTTTGGATGACTATGCGGAGTGTGTTCACCAATAAGTGATGTTCGACCGCATGAACTCGTGCTTCGAATTGTTCGAGCGTTTCTTCTGGCTGAAAGAAAATCTTCTCGGTGGCGAGGACGGGGCCGTCATCCACGCCTTCATCGGGAACGAGATGAACCATTACGCCGCTGTGGTCGGTTTGGCCGTTTTGCCAGGCTTCGTAAGCGCGTTCAATGGCGTGCGTGCCGGGGAATGCGCCGGGCAGGGCAGGATGGAGGTTGATGACGCGGTTGGGATAGTGAGACAAGAAGTTATTCGAAAGCAGGCGCATCCAACCAGCGAGGACGATGTAATCAGGGTTATAACTGGCTACCAGGGCGGCTAAACGGGAGTCGTAATCGCGGCGGGATTCACCATCCGCTTTGGGGAAGGCAATCGCAGGCACGCCAGCGTTCCGGGCGCGGGTTAGGCCATAGGCTTGGGGTTTGTTTGAAATAACGGCAACAACGTCTGCGGGGAGTCTGTTCTCTGCGCAGGCATCGAGAATGGCCTGGAGGTTAGAGCCATTGCCGGAGATGAGGACGACCAATCGAGCAGGCATTTTCCAAACTCTCAGTGATGGAACAACCGGACACCCGTAAACGCCATCACCATGTCGTAGTCATCGGCGGCGGCGATGACATCGGCATCGCGGGTGGAGCCGCCCGGTTCAAACACATAACGGACACCCGATGCGGCGGCGCGGTGAATGCTATCGGAAAAGGGGAAGAAGGCGTCAGAGCCGAGGGCTACGTTGGTCAGACTGTCGAGCCAGGCCCGTTTTTCATGGGAGGTGAGCTGGCGCGGAGGTTCAGTAAAAATCTCAGACCAGGCGGCTTTTTCGCGAGGAGTGATGTCATCGCGCAGGAACTGGTCAATTGCATTGTCACGCTCAGGACGTTTGATTTCGGAACGGAAAGGTAGAGAAAGGACGGCTGGATGCTGGCGTAGCCACCACAGGTCGGCTTTTTGCCCGGCAAGACGGACGCAATGCACCCGCGACTGCTGCCCGGCGCCTACGCCGATGGCCTGACCGTCTTTGACAAAGCAGACCGAGTTGGACTGGGTGTATTTCAGTACAATCCAGGCGATTTGCAGGTCGCGTACCGCAGAGGGGGGGAGATGCTTGTTTTTGGTGACGATGTTCTCGAAATCGGCAGTGGTTACGGCGCGGGCGTGGCGCCCCTGCTCGAAGGTGATGCCGAAGACATCGCGGGTTTCGGTGGCAGGGGCTTCGTAGGCAGGGTCAATCTGGATAATGGCATATTTGCCCGCTTTCTTTTTCTTAAGGATTTCGAGGGCTTCTGGCTCGTACCCAGGCGCAATGATGCCATCTGAAACTTCACGGGCAATCAGGCGGGCAGTCGGGACATCAACTGTATCGGACAGCGCAATAAAATCGCCAAAGGAGCACAGCCGGTCAGCGCCGCGCGCGCGGGCGTAGGCAGCGGCGAGGGGACTGAGTTCAAGGTCCTCTACGAAATAGATTTGCCTGAGTGTTTCATCAATCGGTACACCAACCGCCGCTCCCGCCGGGCTGACGTGCTTAAACGAGGCTGCGCCGGGCAGCCCGGTGGCAGTTTTTAATTCGCGCACCAGTTGCCAGGCGTTGAGGGCATCCAACAGATTGATGTAGCCGGGTGAGCCGCCGAGTACATGGATGGGCAACTCGGAGCCATCACGCATGAAAACGCGGGCGGGCGTTTGCTGGGGGTTCATTCCATAGCGAAGGAGAAGGGAGGATGGCATGAGAAAAGTCCTTTCAATGAGCAAAAGAAGCGGAGGGGACAGCGGAGGAAACGGAGAAGCGGAGTGGACAACGGAGGAAGCGGAGAAGCGGATGTCAGACTGTGAGATGAGTCTTGCGCTGGCCATCGGTCAGTTCGCCAATCACGAAAGTTGTTTCTGGAATCAACTTTTGAATTTCTGAAGCAGAATTTTTATCCACAATCGCCACCATGCCAATTCCCATGTTGAAGACCCGGTGCATCTCCTCAGTGGAGATATTTCCTTTACGCTGAATCAGTTTCCAGAGCGGCGGTACAGGCCAGGTCCCCAAACGGATGACGGCATTCAGATGTTCGGGCAAAACGCGCGGAATATTTTCGATAAAACCGCCGCCGGTCAGGTGAGCGAGCGCCTTCAGGCCCGGATGGTCAATCACCGCTTCCAGGATGTTCAGATATGAGCGGTGAGGCGCGAGCAGCGCATCGGCGAGCGGAATGCCCAGTTCGGGGAACACCGTTTCCAGCGGCGTATCTGCAAACACTTTTCGGATGAGAGAATATCCGTTGGTGTGCGGCCCCGAAGAGTGGATACCAATCAGTATATCCCCCGCTTTGAGTTCGGAAACGCGCGGAAAAATCCGCTCCTGCTCTAATACGCCGACAATCGTTCCGGCCACATCGAACTCACCCGGTTGGTATACGCCCGGCATCTCAGCGGTCTCGCCGCCGAGCAAAGCCATTCCTGCCTCTTTGCAGGCTTCGGCAATACCGGTTACAACTTCGGCGGTTTGCTCTGGGTTAAGTTTGGATGTGGCGAAATAATCCATAAAAAACAGTGGGCGCGCGCCCTGAACCAGAATGTCGTCAATACAGTGATTGACAATATCGTGGCCGATACTGCGATAGCGCCCAACCGCCGCCGCCAGTTTGACCTTCGTCCCAACGCCATCGGTGGAGGCTACCAGTACCGGGTTTTGCATCTGTTTCAACGCCGAAGCATCAAACAGACCGCCAAACGAACCGATTCCGGCCAGCACGGCGGGGGTGTACGTGGCCCTCACTGCGGATTTCATCAGTTCAACTGCGCGGTTGCCCGCATCAATGGAGACGCCAGAAGCAGCGTAAGCGGATGTGGACAACAGAGGAAGCGGAGACGCGGAGGGAGAATCGGATACGGGCGGAGTGGACAACGGAGGAAACGGAGAAGCGGAGGGGGAATCGGAATCAGATGTAGAGGGGATTTCTACTTGACGAGAATAGGGGCTATTGACAGAAAACCGAATTGGGTAAGCGGAATCTTGAGCAGAATAATCCGGAAAAACTGTTCCTGGAATCTGCCAAACATAACGGGAAAGGTGTTTTTGCCAATCCTGAACACGTTTGGGCGGGAACACCCGGCGTTGGTCAAACTGCTGCATCCCAAAATTGAATATTTTTCCCACGGGACTTCCCGTAGCGGCAAGGTAGGTGATAACCTGCCCTATTTCTTTATCGGTAATTCCATGCGGAAGTGTTTTGCACTCGACTACCAACATCTCATTAATCCACAAATCCATAAAAAGATATCCAACCAGAGAATCCCCCACCCAAACTTCGACTCGTTTTTCAACTTCGACTTGCAAACCAGCCTCGACGCATAATTCGGCCAGCCGGCGTTGATAAAATTTTTCACGGTGTCCGGGTTGTAATTCTTGATGTACTCTCATCGCCAGGCCGGTAACCAGGTAAGTCAATTCATCGAACTCTGTTTTGGAGACCTTTGTTTGATAAATTGCACGCGACTCAAAAACACCAACTGCATCTGTTACATTTGCTTGCTGATACAACATCCGTTTCTCCGCTTCGTCCGTTGTCCAGTTCCGTTTCTCCGCTTCGTCCGCTGCCCAGTTCCGTTTCTCCGCTTCGTCCGTTGTCCAATTCCGCTTCTCCGCTTCGTCCGCTGCCCAGTTCCGTTTCTCCGCTTCGTCCGTTGTCCAATTCCGCTTCTCCGCTTCGTCCGTTGTCCAATTCCGTTTCTCCGTTTCGTCCGTTGTCCAGTTCCGCTTCTCCGTTTCGTCCGCTGCCCAGTTCCGTTTCTCCGCTTCGTCCGTTGTCCAGTTCCGTTTCTCCGCTTCATCCGCTGCCCAGTTCCGTTTCTCCGATTCATCCGCTGTCAACAATGCCCGCGCTGCAATATCCGTCCGATATTGCATCCCCTCGAACTCGATTTGTTCCACGGCATCATACGCTAGTTGTACCGCCGAGGCCAAATTCGCTGCCTGCGCCGTGGCGCCCAACACCCGCCCGCCTGCCGTGACCAGGCATCCTTCGGCATCCGTTTTCGTCCCGGCATGGAAACAGACTATCCCCTCCGGCAGGCCGCCAATGCTGATAAGGCGTCCCGTCTCGGCTTTTTCGGGATACCCTTTCGATGCCAGCACCACGCAGACGGCTGCCCCCGCCTTCCAGCGGATATCTGTTTCTGCCAGTTTCCCGTCCACGCAGGCTTTTGCCACTTCGAGCAAATCCGTTTCGAGCAGAGAAAGCACGGCCTGGGTTTCCGGGTCTCCAAACCGGCAGTTAAACTCCAAAACGCGCAGCCCATCGGCAGTAAGCATCAGCCCGGCATAGAGAACGCCGACAAACGGAGACCCCTCCAGCCGCAAACCGGAGACCGCCGGTTTCAAGACGATTTCCAGGGCTTCTTCCATCAAGTCCGCCGTGAAAATCGGCGCAGGAGCATACGCGCCCATGCCGCCGGTATTGGGGCCCTGGTCGTTGTCGAAAATCCGCTTATGGTCCTGCGCCGGGAGCATTGGAACTATCGTCTTCCCATCCGTAAAGGCCATCAGCGAGACTTCCGGCCCGCTCATGCGCTCCTCAATCACTACCTCGCTGCCTGCCGCGCCAAATGCGCCGCCTTCGAGCATCTCCCGCAAAACGGATTCGGCCTCCGTTTTTGTCTCCGGCAAAATTACGCCCTTGCCCGCCGCCAGCCCGGAAGCCTTAATCACCATCGGATAATCTATCCGTTCCAGGTGCGCCAGCGCGTCTGACAGTTTGCTGAACGTGGCATAACGCGCGGTCGGAATCCCATGCCGCGCCATAAAATGCTTGGAAAACACCTTCGAAGCCTCAATTTGGGCGGCGGCTTTTGACGGCCCAAAACAGCGGATTCCTGCCCCGGCCAGCGCATCCGCAATCCCATCCGCCAGAGGACCTTCCGGCCCGACTATTGCCAGCTCAACCCGTTTCTCCTGGCAAAAATGGATGACTGCCGCATGGTCGCCAGGGTTAAGCGATACATTCTCGCCGCATTCTGCCGTCCCCGGGTTGCCGGGAGCGATATAAAGTTTGTTTAGTTTCGGCGATTGCGCCACCTTCCAGGCAATTGCGTGTTCCCGCCCGCCCGAACCAATGATTAAGACATTCATGATTGCATCTCCTATTTCGTTCCGCGCTCGAAACCCGTTTTTACGCTCGTTAAATCCACCGGCACGGGATACTTGCCCGTAAAACAAGCCTGGCAGTAGCCCTCTGCGCTGCCCACTGCCCGCATCATTCCCTCCAGCGAGAGATAGGTCAGCGAATCCGCGCCCACCTTCCGGCGGATTTCCTCGACAGTTCGGTTGTGAGCAATCAAATCCTCGTAGCCGCCCATATCCACGCCCATAAAACACGGATGCGCAATTGGCGGACAGGTAATGCACATGTGGACTTCCTTCGCGCCCGCCTGCCGCAAGAGCTTAATCAGCGGCCCGGTTGTATTCCCGCGCACAATCGAATCGTCAATCACAATCACCCGCTTATCGCGCACATTCTCGCTAATCACATTGAACTTCATCCCCACGCCGCGCTTGCGCAGCGAATCGGTCGGCTCGATGAACGTCCGCCCGACATAACGGTTTTTGACAAACCCATCGTTATACGGAATCCCGCTCACCCGCGAAAACCCAATCGCCGCCGGAATGGACGAATCCGGAACCGGAATCACCACATCGGCCAACCGCCGCGCATCCGCTTCTCTGTTTCGTCCGCTGTCAACTCCGTTTATATCCGCTGTTCCGCTTCGTCCGCTACCAACTCCGTTTCTCTCCGTTTCTCCGCTTCGTCCGTTGTCCAACTCCGCTTCTCCGCTTCGTCCGCTACCAACTCCATTTCTCTCCGTTTCTCTGCTTCCTCCGTTGTCCAACTCCGCTTCTCCGCTTCGTCCGCTACCAACTCCGTTTCTCTCCGTTTCTCCGCTTCGTCCGTTGTCCAACTCCGCTTCTCCGCTTCGTCCGCTACCAACTCCGTTTCTCTCCGTTTCTCTGCTTTCTCCGTTGTCCAACTCCGCTTCTCCGCTTCGTCCGCTACCAACTCCGTTTCTCTCCGTTTCTCCGCTTCCTCCGTTGTCCAACTCCGCTTCTGCGCTTCGTCCGCTACCAACTCCATTTCTCTCCGTTTCTCCGCTTCCTCCGTTGTCCAACTCCGCTTCTCCGCTTCGTCCGCTACCAACTCCGTTTCTCTCCGTTTCTCCGCTTTCTCCGTTGTCCAACTCCGCTTCTCCGCTTCTTCC
>Ga0209172_10001363_pt1 | contig 52588 bp, 41 predicted proteins | sample LarsenN4metaG_FD_184113 | JGI IMG/M metagenome (GOLD analysis project Ga0209172, IMG submission 184113) | Hot spring sediment bacterial and archeal communities from British Columbia, Canada, to study Microbial Dark Matter (Phase II) - Larsen... ...
CAAGAACGACCTGTTTGTACGAAAGGTGCAAGGTGAAGAAATCGTCGAGCCTTATTGGTTTGAGTTTGTCGATGAAAGGATCACCCTCGAGGGTGAACGCAAGCGGGCCCGCCTAGGGAAGCTATCGCACGCACGCGAAGCCGAGATCTTGAAGGCGGAAGCCGAAGGACGAACAAGAAGAACGGTGCGCGCCCACTCTTATGACGTCCCGCTCCGGATTAGGATTCCCCATCCGGACTATAAACCCTACAATAAGAGCAACGGACAGCTTATTTACGCCAAGCCCGACCATGTTATCTTCTGGAAAAATAACGGGGAAGCTGTCCTGACCTTCAAGAAGACCGGGAATTGGTACTTGCACGGAGTTGGTGGGCAGCCTTTCTTTGGCCGTGAGGGGCTGACATGGCCCCTCGTTGCCGGTCGGTTCCGGACACGCTACCTGCCGCCGGGATACATTCTTGATAGCGGTTCGCCGTGTGGGTTCCTCAAACAAAATGTACCTAAGGACGAACTGTTCTTCGTGTTGGCGTGGACTCTGTCCCCCTTGTGCGCTCAGGTCCTGAAGTCAGTCATAAATCACACTGTCAATATCCAGAGCAAAGATTTTGAGCGTTTGCCGTACCCGCATTGGGTTGACCCAGTCGAGAAGGAGAAAGCAATCCGTCAAACGAAAGACCTGATATCGCGTGCCAATGCTGGCCAGAAGTTCGACTTCGATTCACCAGAGATTCTCGAGCTTGGCCGCTTTTTTGAGTTCCCCCAAAGCAAGACTGCGCCCGCACCTTAGGAATCCACTAGCCTAATCGCTTCCCCGCCCGAAGGTTCGGCCGAAATCCTTTCGCATACGATCCCCTCCTCGACAGTGTCAATACAAGCCAACCTCAGGCTGGCCGAAATCCGCCAAGCCCTGAAACTCCTCTCCTAGCTTGTCGAGGCCTGTTCGGCCTCCCTCGAAGGAAATCGCGCCCGTGGAAGGCAGTCTGAAGTAGCTGTCAGCCATCAGTTTTCAGCTCTCGGCTTCCGGCTGCAGAAGCATCCCTGGTCGTCCAGCCGGTGTCCACGGTCAGCGCGGTGGCGTCCCTGCCGCAGGCAGCAGTCAGCGCTCAGTTTTCGGTTCTCAGTTATCAGCGTCCAGGTTTTCAAGCTCTGCGCACTCTGCGGTGGATTGGTTTACCCGTCGCGGGTCGCCGGTCGCTGGTCATTAGTCACGGGCCACCAGCCTGTCCCGAGCGCAGTCGGGGGATCACGAGTCACCAGTCACGAGCTTGCGCCGAGCGGCTTGACCCTGCCCGCCAGCCGTGTTAGCGTGGCGCGCACCGGAGCAGTTGCAACAGGGGTGATCTTCGCACCGGCGGAGCCGCATGGCCTACGAAGCCCTGGGAATGATCGAAACCCGCGGGCTGGTGGCCTCGATTGAGGCTGCCGACGCGATGGTCAAGGCCGCCAACGTGGTTCTGATTGGCAAGGAATACATCGGAGCGGGCTACGTGACGGTGATGGTGCGGGGGGATGTGGGTGCGGTGAAGGCAGCCACCGATGCGGGCGCCGCCGCCGCCCGCCGCGTGGGTGAACTCGTGAGTGTGCACGTGATTCCGCGTCCTCACCCCGAAGTGGAAAGGATTCTCCCCGGAGGCGGACTGACTCCGGCCGCTCGCAAGGGTGACTGATAACTTCTCGGCTCCGACGAGAGCCTGCTGTCCCCCGGGGCAGAGGGGGGGGCTCTCTCCCGGAGCCTATCTTTTTTGGAGCAGCTAAGCGATGAGCGTGCAGGACGCTGACCTGTTGTCGTTGCAGGAAGTGCGCCATCTGATCAGCCGCGCCGCGGAAGCGCAACAGAAATTCGCCACCTTCTCGCAGGCGCAGGTAGATGCCGTCCTGGAGGCTATGGCAGAGGCCGCCACAGCGGCGGCCGAGGAGTTGGCGCGCCTGGCAGTGGAGGAAACCGGCTACGGCAACGCCCGGGACAAGAAGGCCAAGAACTTGTTCTGCTCGCAAGACGTTGCTCGTGCCATTCGCGGAATGAAAACGGTCGGCATCCTGCGCGAGGACAAAGAGAACAAAGTCCTGGAAGTAGCCGAACCGGTGGGAATCGTGGCGGCCATTATCCCTTCCACCAACCCGACTTCCACCGCCATCTACAAGACCCTGATCGCCCTCAAAGGACGCAATGCCGTCATCCTCAGCCCTCACCCCTCCGCCAAACGCTGCATCTGCGCTACCTCCGATGTCCTGAACCGCGCCGCGCTCAAAGTCGGCGCCCCGGAGGGAATTATCGGTTGCATGACGCAAATCACCATGCCGGCGACACAGGAGTTGATGCGCGACCGGCGTGTCGGCGTCATCTTGGCCACGGGCGGCACGGGTCTCGTGCGCGCCGCTTATAGTTCGGGCAAACCGGCTTTCGGTGTGGGTCCGGGCAATGTCCCCGCCTTCATCGAGCGCACTGCCAATGTCGAGAAGGCCGTCGCCGATATCATCACGGGCAAGTGCTTTGACAACGGTACCATCTGCTCCGCCGAGCAGGCCATCCTCGCCGAGGAACCGGTGCGCGAAGCGGTTTTGGCCGAGTTGCGGGCGCAGGGAGCCTACTTCCTGAATGCGCAGGAGGTTGACAGTGTCGGCAAGCTCGTCATCCGCTCTGACACCTTCACCGTGAACCCACGGGTGGTGGGCCGCCCGGCGACCGTGATTGCCGACTTGGCCGGAATCCGCGTGCCGCCCACTACGCGCGTACTGGTCGCGCCCCTGACCGGTGTGGGCAAGGAGCACCCGCTCTCTGCCGAGAAGCTCTCGCCCATTCTGGCCTTCTACACGGTGGCCAACTGGCAGGAAGCAGTGAAGCTGATGACCGAGATTCTCCGCTTTGGCGGGCTTGGGCACACGGCGGTGATTCACTCGAACAATGATGCGGTGATCCGTGAAGTAGGCCAGCGGATTCCAGCCTATCGCGTCGTAGTCAACTCAGCCGCACCGCACGGCTCCATCGGCTACTCCACACGCCTGTTCCCGGCGATGACACTGGGCTGCGGAGCGGTGGGCGGCAACATCACTTCCGACAATATTTCGCCGCTGCACCTCATCAACATCAAGCGTATCGCCTGGGAAACGCGCCCGGTGGAGCACATTACCGACCGCGTTCCGGCCGCTGCCATGACGCAAGCTCTTCCCGCCCCCGCGGTGCCTTCCGGCTTTCTGCCATCGCGGGAAGTCGTCGCGCGCGTCATCGAACGCTACCTGGGCCCGAAGGGGGTGCCTGCGTCCCCACCTGTTGTTTCTGCGGCTGCGCCGACCCCGACCGCACCCGCGCCCGTCGCGGAGTTTGTCAGCGAAAGCGATGTGCAGGCTGCGCTCAAGCGGCAAGAAAAGATCTGGATTTCCCCGCGCACGATCCTGACGCCTTCCGCGCGGGACTTGGGCTACGCCCGCGACGTTTTTGTCGAAACCAGCTCCCGCTCCCTAGTGCCTTCTTCCCCGGGCGAGTAGCGCGCCGGTTGCGCTACCTGTGCCCCCCGCCTATACTGCCCGCTGAGGGTGCAGTATGCAGCGGGCCACGCTCGAGAAACTCCGTCGCCTCACGCTGGCTCTGGCGGTGACCGTGGTGGCGGCCAGCGCGGCCACCTACGCGGTTCGCTCTTGGCGAGCCCAGCAGGCGCGCAAGTCGGTGCCGGTGGTGGCCAGCGACGTCGAGCAACAGGCGCAGGGGTTTACGCTGTCGCGCTCGGAGGCCGGCCGAACTCTCTTTGTCATCCAGGCTTCCCGCACCATTGAACGCGGCGGGCGCCAGATCCTGCTCGAAGGTGTTTCCGTGGTGGTGCACGGTCGTGATGGGAGTCGCGCCGACGAGATTCATACCGGTCGCTGTGCGTATGACGCTTCGGGCCCGGGTTCCATCTATTGTCCCGATCCGGTGACGCTCAAACTGGGTGCCAACGGCATGCACAGCGGAGGTGCCCCGCGAGAAAGCCACAAGCTTCGGCTTGAGACGTCCGGGGTGCGCTTTGACCAGAAGAGCGGGGCAGCGCGGACAGGCGAGCGTGTGCACTTCTGGTTTCCTGAGGGCGAGGGCGAAGCTGTGGGCTTGCGCTACCAGCCCACGCAGCCAGCACTCGTTCTGGAGCGAGCCGTCGAGATTGTCCTGCGGCGCGGTCCCAATCGCACGGTTCAGCTGCGGGGTCGGCGCTTGGAGTTCGACAGCCGCCTACGGCGGTTCTCCCTGCAGGCACCGCTCGAACTGCTGGCGGATGGGCAACGGCTGCAGGCGGACGAGCTCGCCCTGCACCTGGATTCCGCGTATCGATCGGAGCGATTGGAAGCTCGCGGGAGGGTGGTAGCTCAAAGCGAGGAAAAAGCCGGAAGTGAGGGGGTCGGCTGGCGGCTCCGCGCCGGAGAGGCGGCAGCGGAGTTTTCCGCGGGTCGGGGCCCTGAACGGATTATTCTGACGCGTCAGGTGCACCTGGAGTCGGAAGGAGAAAGGCAGGACGTTGTCCGGTGCCAGCGAGCTGAGATTCACTTTGATCCCGCGAGTCATCAGGTGAAACGAGTGACGGCGGAGCAGGACGCCTACCTCCGTTCTGCTCAGGGGAGCGAAGTCCGCGAGCTGGCCGCGGAGAGAATCGAGTTACGGATGCGTCCGGACGGCCATGCCGAGCGCATGCGAACACACGCGCGGGGTCTTCTGGCCTTGACGCACGCTGCGGGAACCCGGCGGCAGATCGAAGCGGATCAGATTGAGTTGCATTTTTATGGAGAAGGCCGGCTGCAGGGGCTCGGTGCCGAGGGCGGCGTGGAGGTGAGTTGGCACACGCCCGGCGAGCCGCCTCGGCGCAGCCAGAGTGCGGAGTTGCGGGGCGAATTCAGCGCGCATGGCGAATTGGCTTGGATCGAACAGTGGGGCGGCTTTCGCTATCAGGATACAGAAGGCGAAGCCACCGCCGGGCGAGCTCGCTATGATGCCTCCCGTTCTGCGTTCATTCTGACTGAAAACCCGGTGCTCTGGGATGAGACGTCGCGGCTGAGCGCGCAGCGCATGGAGTTGGGCCAGCGGGAGGCGCGGCTCGTGGCCAATGGCGAGGTCCGGGCGACCTATGCAGGCAGCGCGGCCAGCCAATTGTTCGGTTCGGGTCTCCCCGTCCACATCGCCGCCGAGCACATGGAAGGTGAGCGGGGAAGGGAACCGGAAGCGGATTGGGTGCGCTACACCGGGCATGCGCGGCTCTGGCAGGGTGAGAACCGCTTGGAGGCTGCCACGATCGAACTCAGCAAGAGCCGAAGGCAGCTGACAGCGAGCGGAGAGGTCTCCAGCCTTTTGGTGGAAAACCGTTCCACACCGGCCACGTCCGTGGCCCGCCTCACGCGCATCACCAGCCAGCGGTTGGAATACTTCGAAACGGAGCGGCGGGCCCTCTACGAAGGAGCCGCGCGGGCAGAAGGTTCCTTCGGGATCCTCTCCGCAGACCGACTGCAGGTATTCCTGGCTGCGAGTGAAACGTCCGACGGGCGGAGAATTCAACGGGTGCGGGGAAGCGGGCACGTTGTCATCGAGAATTCATCCCGCCGGGCCGAGTCGGAAGAAGCCGAGTACATCGCGGCCACAGAAACGCTTGTTCTCTGGGGCGGCGCTCCCCAGCTTTCGGATGCAGATCACAGCGTCGTTCGCGGCACTCGATTGACTTTCAATCTAGCCGACGATAAGATTACGGTCGAGTCGGGGACGGGTTCACGGACGGTTACGCGTCGCTTGTGGTCACAGTAACCCATGCTCAAGCTGACCGGCATCGAGCTGAACAAATCTTTCCGGGGACGCCACGTCGTTGACGACGTCAGTTTTGAGATCGGGCAAGGCGAAGTCGTAGGTCTCCTGGGTCCCAACGGCGCGGGCAAGACCACCACCTTCCACCTCATCGTCGGGCTGCTCAGCCCGGATTCCGGGCGCGTGTATCTCGATGGGAAGGACCTCACGCCGCTGCCCATGTATCTCCGGGCCCGCTACGGGGTCGGTTACCTCCCGCAGGAACCTTCGGTGTTCCGCAAGCTCACCGTGGAGGAGAACCTCTTGGCGGTGCTGGAGACGCAACCGGTGTCACCGGCGGCACGGCGCGAACGCGTGGAAGAACTGCTCAATGTGATGGGCCTGGCGCACCTGCGGGCGAATCGCGCCTACATACTTTCCGGCGGCGAGCGCCGCCGGGTGGAGATTGCCCGCGCCCTCGTGATCTCCCCTTCCTTCATTCTCCTGGACGAGCCCTTTTCTGGCATTGATCCGATTACGGTGCTGGACATTCAGAAGATCGTGCGAGACCTGCGCGACCGCAACATCGGCGTCCTCATCACCGACCACAATGTCCGGGAAACCTTGCGCGTCACCGATCGCGCCTACATCATCCACAACGGCAAGATTCTCCACAGCGGCACGCCGGAATCCCTCAGCAACGACCCCGAGGTGCGGCGCATCTACCTCGGCGACCACTTCCAGTTGAATTAACGAGGCTGCCAATGAGCTCGTGGAACCCGCGATTGGAGCTCAAGGTCGCCCAGAAGCAGATCCTCACTCCCGGCCTTGTCCAGATGGTCAGTCTGCTGCAGCTGAACAAGCTGGAGCTCAGGGAGATGATCCAGCAAGAGTTGATGCAGAATCCGATGCTGGAGGAGATAACCGAAGACGGGCCTGCCCGCGAAGAAGAGGTTGCCGCCGAGGCTGAAGAGCGCAGCGAAACGGAAACTTCTGTCGATGAGATTGCTGACCCGTTCAGCGAGTTCGACATCCACGCCCTCTTTGAAGAGTACGCGGACGCGACGGAACGGAATCAGCAGGAAGAACTACCCGAACGCCCGACCTTTGAAAACTTCCTTTCCTGTCCCAGCACGCTCGTGGATCACCTGAACTGGCAACTGGGCCTGAGCCTGGCGGAGGAGCCGGTCAAGGAGGCGGCGCGCTCGATCATCGGCAATCTGAACGAGGACGGCTACCTCACCGCGACGCTGGAAGAGATCGCCACCACGGGCGGTCACGAACTCTGTCAGGTGGAAGAGGCCTTGAAAGTGGTCCAAGAGTTCGACCCCTTGGGGGTAGCGGCGCGCGATGTGCGGGAGTGCCTGCTCCTCCAACTGCTGACTCTGGCACCCGAAAACAGCTTGGCGCAGCAGATCGTCCGCGACTACCTGCCCGAGGTGCAGAACCGGCAATACCGTGAGATTGCGCGGCTGCTGAATCGTCCCTTGCCAGCGGTGCTGGCCGCGATCGAAGTCATCAAGCGGCTGGATCCGCGCCCGGGCCAGCGCTACAACCAGGTGCAGCCCCGGCTCATCGAGCCCGACGTGGCCTTCGTGAAGGTCGGAGAGGAATACCAGATCATCATGAACGAGGACGACGTGCCGCAGTTGCGCTTGAGCTCCATTTACCGGCGGCTGCTCGACCGCCGGGCGGCCACCAAGGAAGTCCGGCATTATGTGCGCGAGCGCTTTACCGCCGCCATGCAATTGCTGAAAAACATCGAGCAGCGCAAGCACACAATTCGCCAGGTGTGCGAAATCGTCGTGGCCCGCCAGGCGGACTTTCTGGATCGCGGCCCGGATGCGCTGAAGCCTCTGATGATCAAGGACGTGGCGGAAGAGGTGGGGGTGCATCCCTCGACGGTGAGCCGCGCGGTCGCGAACAAGTATGCCCTCACGCCCCAAGGAGTGTGTCCGCTGCGTTTCTTCTTCTCGGAGGCGGTTAGCGGGCCGCAGGGCGCTGACACCTCCTTGCTGGCCCTGAAGCGGCGCGTGCGGAAGATGATTGAAGAAGAGGATTCCGCCCATCCGCTCACCGACGAGCAGATTGCCAAGCGCCTGAGCGAGGAGGGAATCCAGGTCACCCGGCGGACGGTGGCGAAATACCGCGAAGACATGCGCATCCCCAGCACCCACCAGCGCCGCGTAAAGGCCTAAGCCACCACCGCGGCATGAGCCCTCGAGACAGGCAGGGCAGGAAATCCAGGCGCAAAATCCCCGGGCGGCGGCCGCTCGTCATCGTCACAGGCCTGAGCGGGGCGGGCAAAGGCTCGGTGTTGAAGGCCTTCGAAGACCTCGGCTACTACTGCGTGGACAATCTGCCGGTTGAGTTGATTCCCACCTTTGCCGACCTGTACGTAAAGGCGGGCAGCGAGGTGCAGCGGGCCGTGTTGGTGGTGGACATCCGCGGAGGCCGTGCCCTGACGCGGTTCCCGCGCCTCTATCAGCAACTGCGGCGCGAAGTGCCGACCTTGCTGGTGTTTGTCGAGGCCGGTGAGGACGCGCTCTTGCGGCGCTTCAGCGAAACGCGTCGCCCGCACCCGCTGGGGCTGAATCTCCCCTTGCGAGAGGAGGTTCGGCGGGAACGCCGGCTCATGCAACCGATTCGTGCGCTGGCCGACGTCTGGATGGACACGAGCAGATTCACCCCCCACGATCTGCGGCGGTTTGTCTCCGAGCGGTTCGGGAAGACCGAGGGCGGCCATCCCTTGCTGATTTCACTCGTGAGCTTTGGCTATCGCTTCGGCATCCCGGCCGACGCTGACCTGGTCTTCGATGTCCGCTTTCTCCCTAACCCGAATTTCGTGCCCCGGCTGAAACGCCTGTCCGGGCGTGACCGGCGGGTGGGCGAGTACGTGTTTTCCTTTCCCCAGACGCGCGAATTTCTTCGCCGCCTGCAGGCTCTTCTGCGGTACTTGATTCCGCACTACCTGCGGGAAGGGAAAAGCTACCTGACGTTGGCCCTGGGCTGCACCGGGGGACAGCACCGTTCAGTAGCCCTGGCGGAACGGCTGGCTGCGGCGCTGGAGGAGACGGGCCTTCCCGTGCGCGTGCTTCATCGCGATCTGCCCCAATCCGGCCTGGCGGGTTGACGCCTGTGAAGCCGCCCGCGTATCGTACGTACTCTAGACCGGCGAACCACGCCGCGGACTGAGGCGAGAATGAGAAACCTCCGGGACTTGTTGGCCTACGCACGCCCGCACACCGGCTGGCTTCTGTTGGGCGCAGCCCTGATGGCGGTTGTGGGCGTGTTCGAAGGCGCCACGGTGCTGCTGATTCGGTCAGTGGTGCAGTTCGTGCTGGATCCCACCGCGACGGCAGCCCAGATTGTCCTGCTCGAACTGCCCTATCTGGCCGGTCCGATTCGCTTGAACGACTGGATACCCCTGCCGGTGCAGTCGGCGGCGCTGCTGGTGGCGCTGGCCCTGATCGGTGTCTTCCTCCTCAAGGCCGCCAGCGAGTATGCGGGTGAATACGTGGTGCAGCGCTCAGGCCTGCGGGCGGTTACGGCGCTGCGGGAGAGGGTCTATGAGCATCTGCTGCGCCAGTCGCTGAGCTTCTTTCATCGTCACGCCACCGGGCGGCTGACCTCGAACGTCATCAACGATATCGAGCGCATCCAGCACGCTGTCTCCCACTGGCTGGCCGACTTCTTTCGACAGAGTTTCACCTTTGTCGTGCTGCTCATTGTCTGCTTTCTCATCAGCTGGAAGCTGACACTGGCCTGCGTGGCCGCTGTTCCGCTGCTCATCGTCCCGGTGGCCCGGCTGGGCCGGCGCATCCGCCGACTGAGCCGCACCAGCCAGGAGCAGGTGGGCGACCTGAGCCAAATCCTGCAGGAAACGTTCAGTGGCGTGCGGATTGTACAGGGCTTCGGGATGGAGGAGTTCGAGACCGGAAAATTCCGGCAGACAGCCCGGCGCTTGCTGCAGACGAATCTGCGGTGGGTACGCATATCCATCCTGACCTCGCCCGTCATGGAGGTGCTGGGGGCGGCCGTGATTGCGATCCTTTTGTGGTATGCGCGTGCGCAAATCGCACAGGGGATGATGACACGGGAGATGTTCTTTCCCTTTGTGGTCGCCCTGGTGCGGCTCTACGAACCGGTCAAGCGCCTGACCAACATCTACGCGCTGTTTCAACAGGCGTTGGGAGCCTCCGAGCGTGTGTTCGAACTCCTGCAGCAGCAGGAAACAGTGGCAGAGCGGCCGGGAGCCCGCTCCTTGCAGCCCCTGCGCGAGCGGATCGAATTCCACCATGTCCAGTTTGCCTACGACGGGGATGCCCTGCTGCTCAAGGGGATTGACTTGACGGTGCCGGCCGGAGCGGTGGTGGCGATTGTGGGCTCGAGTGGCGCGGGCAAGACGACTCTGGTCAACCTCTTGCCGCGCTTCTTCGATGTGACGGCGGGACGCATTCTGATCGACGGGGTGGACATTCGCGAGGTAACGCTGGCGTCGTTGCGGGGGCAAATCGGGATCGTGACCCAGGAGACGATCCTCTTCAACGATACCGTTTGGAATAACCTGTGCTACGGGCGCCAGCAGACCCCCCGCGAACGCGTACTGGCGGCGGCAGGCGCGGCACTGGCACACGAGTTCATTGAGCGGCTGCCGCAGGGCTACGAAACGGCAATCGGGGAGCGCGGCACGCGACTTTCCGGTGGGCAGCGGCAGCGACTCGCAATCGCCCGGGCGTTGCTCAAGGATGCCCCCATCCTGATTCTCGATGAGGCGACCTCCGAGCTCGACAGCGAGTCGGAACGCCTCGTGCAACGCGCGCTCGAGAATCTCCTGCAGGGCCGAACCACCTTTGTCATTGCCCACCGGCTCTCGACCGTGCGCCGGGCCGACCAGATTGTGGTTCTGGAAGAGGGCATGATCCGTGAAGCAGGAACCCACCGCGAGCTGCTCGGCCGCGGCGGACTCTACCGGCGCCTCTACGAAACTCAGTTCATGGAGATCGACACACCGGAAAGTGTTCAGGTGCGGGAGCCGGCCTAGAGCCATGCTGCGCAGCATGACGGGATTTTCGCAGGTGCAATACGAAGAGCCTCCGCTGGTCGTGCGCGTCACGCTGCGGGCCTTGAATCATCGCTTTCTCGACCTGCACGTGCGGCTGGCACCAGAGCTAGAAGGCTTGGAGCCGCGCATCCGCAATCAAGTGCGCGCGGCGCTGCGTCGCGGCCACGTGGATGTCAATCTTCAGGTGGAATCGAGCGAGAAGCCCGTGCTGCAGGTTGATCGGGAGTATGTCCGCAGCTACGTGGAGCTGTTCAATGCGCTGCGCCAGGAACACAGGCTGACGGGTGAGCCCGACCTGATGGCCATCCTGCGGATGCCCGGTGTAGTGCAGAGCGGTGAGCGCCCGGCCGGGTTGGATGAGGATTCGCAGCTGGCACGCCTCACCGAGCAGGCTCTGGGCCGGGCGCTGGAAGAGCTGGAGCGTATGCGTCGCGCGGAGGGTGCTGTCCTGGAGGAAGAGCTGCGGTCCCGTGCGCGCCGGATCCAGGAGCTCGTGGATCAGGTCGCCGGAGCCGCCACTGGTGTCCAGGAAATCGTGTTCGCGCGGCTGCGAGAAAAGCTGCAGGAGCTGCTGGGCCAGGCTCCTCTCGATGAGGCCCGGGTGGCGCAGGAAGCCGCCTATCTGGCCGAGCGCAGCGACGTGAGCGAAGAGGTGGCACGTCTGCGGAGCCACCTGGAGCAGTTTCTGGTTCTACTCGGCAGCGAAACCGAAGTGGGAAAACGGCTGGATTTTCTGCTCCAGGAAATGAGCCGCGAAACCAACACCTTGCTCTCCAAATCCCCTGCCTTTGATGCCGGCGGGATGGAAGTGACGCGCGCGGGGTTGGCGATCAAGGCCGAGATTGAGCGCTTGCGCGAGCAGGTCCAAAACGTGGAGTGAGCCGTGGCGCGGACGCCCATCCTGTTTGTCATTTCCGGGCCTTCGGGGTCGGGAAAGACCACGTTGGTGCGTCACATCCTGGCGGCGATCCCGGGTACGGTTTTCTCCGTGTCCTATACCACCCGGGTGCCACGGCCGGGCGAGGAAGACGGTCGTGAGTACCATTTCGTGTCCCGGGCGGTCTTCGAGAGCATGAGCGCGCGGCAGGAGTTTCTCGAACACGCCTGCGTGTTCGACGACTACTATGGCACGCACCGCCGCTTCCTGGAACAGGCGGTGCGCGAGGGAAAGGACTTGATCCTCGACATTGACGTGCAGGGGGCCGCCCAGGTGCGGGCACGGCAGAAAAGCGTGGTGTTTGTGTTTGTTCTTCCGCCTTCCTGCGAAGATCTCAAGCAGCGGCTGCGGGCGCGCGGTCTGGACACGGCCCCGGTGATCGAGCGCCGGCTGGAATTTGCCCGCCGGGAGATCGAACGGATTGAGGACTATGAGTATGTGGTGGTCAACCGCGACCGCGAGCAGGCCTGCGGCGATATCGAGGCCATCGTCGAGGTCGAGCGCAGCGCGCGCGGCATTGCTTCTGCCTCTGCCGCCAGCCGGCAGCGGGCGGCTGCCAGTCGCCGGGGCCCGCAAGGGGAGAAGATTTCTGCTATCCTAGAGAGCTTTCGGGTACCGACGCCATGATTCCTGTCGACAACATCGAGAACAAGTTCAGCTTCGTTCTGGCTGCGGCCAAGCGCGCGCGGCAACTGCAATCGGGCGCCAAGCCTCTGGTCGCGTCCCAGGCCCGCAAGCCCACCTATGTCGCGGTGGAGGAAATCCTGCGCGGGGCGGTGAAGTATGGGCTGCCGCCGGTCGAGAACGAAGAAGAGGAAGGCGAGCCGAAGAAGGGCAAGCGGAGCAAGTAAGCGGAGCCCCCGATGAAAGTCGCACTTGGTGTCACCGGCTGCATCGCGGCCTACAAGGCCGCTGAGCTCGTCCGCCGCCTCCAACAGGAAGGCATCGAAGTGCGGGTGATCATGACCCGGCACGCGCGGGAATTCGTGACTCCCCTGACCTTCGCTGCCCTGAGCGGGCAGAAGGTCATCACGGAAATGTTCGGCGGGGCAGGCAGGGAGCCCGCCAACATCGAGAGTGCCATCGAACATATCGCGGTCGCCACCGAGATTGACGCGTTGGTGATTGCGCCTGCGACCGCCGACATTCTGGGCAAGCTCGCCCACGGGATTGCGGATGACTTCCTTACCACTCTGTATCTGGCCAGCAAGGCGCCGGTGGTGGTGGCGCCGGCGATGAACGTGAACATGTGGGAACACCCCACGGTGCAGGCGAACGTGGCTCGGCTGCGCGAGCAGGGGGTGCGAGTGGTCGAGCCGGATGCCGGGTACCTAGCCTGCGGCATGACCGGGCCCGGGCGGCTCGCGGCGGAAGAGACAATCCTCGCGGCGGTTCTCCAAGTACTGGGCAGCAAGCGCGATTTGGTCGGAGAAACCGTGGTGGTAACCGCGGGACCAACGTGTGAAGACATCGACCCCATCCGCTATGTCACCAACCGCTCGTCCGGGCGGATGGGGTACGCGGTGGCGGAGGCAGCGGCGCGTCGGGGAGCACAGGTAGTTCTCGTCAGCGGGCCCACGGCCCTGACACCGCCACCGGGGGTTGAGTTTGTCTCGGTGCGTACGACAGCGGAGATGCGGGCGGCGGTGGAGGCGCATGCGCCGGGAGCCAGTATTGTCGTGGGTGCGGCGGCCGTGGCTGACTTCCGCCCGAAGAAGGTGTTCAGGGAGAAAATTCGCAGAGGGCGCGGAAAGTGGGAGTTGGCTCTGGAACCAACCACGGACATCCTGAAGGGGCTTGGGGAGGCGAGGAACCATCGCGTGCTGGTTGGGTTTGCCGCCGAGACCGAAGATGCGGTCAAGAATGCCCGCGTCAAACTGCGGGACAAGAAGCTCGATGTAGTGGTGGCGAATGACGTGACCCAGGCGGGCGCGGGCTTCGACGTCGACACCAACATCGTGACGATTATCACGCGCGACGGCCAAACCATCGAGCTCCCCAAGATGAGCAAGCTGGCGGTTGCGCATCGTGTGTTGGATGAAGTGCAGCGGTTGCGTGCCGCCCGGGGCGCTTCCTGATGGAGGAGGAGCGGCTTGCCCGCCTGCGGGCGTGGCTCGCCTACTACGAGGAACTTGGCCTGAGCCCGTTCTTCCGCGATCGCCCGGTCACGAGCGAACCCCCGACCCAGCCTGCGGAGTCCGTTGTTCCCTCGCCACCCGTGGGACAAGAGCTATCGCCACTGCCCGACACCGTCCGGAGCACAGCTTCCGGCACACCAGCCACACTGGCCCTGTTTGGCGAGGCACCAGGACGAATTCCGGGGGACACACTGGAAACCATCCGCGCCGACATCGGCGACTGCCGGAGGTGCAAGCTCTGGCCGCATCGCACGCACATTGTGTTCGGGACAGGGAAGGCAAGAGCCGAACTGGTCTTCGTGGGCGAAGCGCCGGGCGAGGAAGAAGACCGGCAGGCACTCCCTTTTGTCGGCCGGGCAGGGCAGTTGCTGACCCACTGGATCGAATCGCTCGGCCTGAGGCGGAGCGATGTGTACATCTGCAACGTCATCAAGTGCCGCCCTCCCGGCAATCGCTCTCCCGAGCGGGACGAAATCGAGACCTGCTCGCAGTTTTTGTTTCGCCAATTGGACGTGATTCAACCGAAGCTCATCTGCTGTCTGGGCAGCGTGGCGCTGCAGACGCTGCTGGGGAAAAGTGTTTCCATTACGCGCGTGCGCGGCCAGTTCTCAGAGTGGCGTGGACTGAAGCTCTTCGCCACGTTCCACCCCGCCTACCTGCTGCGCAATCCCAACGCGAATCGCGAGGTGCAGCAGGATTTGCGGAAGATACGCGAGTTTCTCAGCCTGCCTGCCGCTGGCAGGCAGGAGCGGCCGAGTCGTTCCGACCGTCGTTCGTAATCACCCGGTATGGCTGAGTTGCGGGTCTGCGAAGTCGCGGTTCCTCTCCCCTTACCCACCACCTTCACCTACCGGATTCCGGAAGGAATTGCCGAACAGGTGGCTGCCGGGGTGCGGGTGCGCGTTCCCTTTCAGAGTCGGCGTCTGGTCGGGGTGGTGACCCAGCTGGGTGATGGACCAGCTGGTGCCGGCACTCCGCAGGAGCTAAAGGACGTCCTGGAGGTCGTCGATTCCGAGCCGCTGCTGACACCCCTGCTGCTGAAGCTGGCCGGGTGGATTACAGACTACTACTTTGCCCCACCGGGGGAAGTGTTGCGGGCCATGCTGCCGCTGTCGGAGCGCGGGCGGAAGCCCAGGACCAAGAGGGCGCCGACGAATCGGCCAGGTCCCGACCTGCCGTTGCTGGAAGATGTGTGGTCGGCGGCACCCGACCTCGTGCTGAGCGGGGAGCAGACCACAGCGCTGGCTGCGATCGAGCGGCAACTCGAAGCGGGAACATTTGCGACGATTCTCGTGCATGGCGTGACCGCCAGCGGCAAGACGGAAATCTACACTCGCGCCATCGAGCGTTGCACCGAGCAGGGACGAGCGGCCCTGGTGCTGGTGCCGGAGATTGCGCTGACCCCGGCGGTGTCGCAGCGCTTCCAGATGCGATTTGGCGAACTGGTGGCGGTGCTGCACAGCGGCTTGGGCGCGCGCGAGCGGGCCCAGGCGTGGTGGCGGCTGCGACGCGGGGAGGCGCGGGTTGCGGTGGGCACCCGCTCGGCTGTCTTTGCCCCGTTGAGCAACGTGGGGTTGGTGATTGTGGATGAAGAACAGGACGCGAGCTACAAGCAGGAGGAAACGCCGCGCTACCACGGACGCGATGTGGCGGTGGTGCGGGCAAAGCTCGAGGGGGCGGTGGCCGTGCTGGGCTCAGCCACGCCGTCGCTGGAGTCGAGCTTCCAGGCGCGGTCTGGTAAGTACCATCTGGTGCGACTGGAGCGCCGTGTGGCCGAGCGGCCACTGGCCTCGGTGGGAGTCGTGGACATGCGCCAGGAGTTCGAAGAGACCAAGAAGACAGCGCTGTTTTCCCGGCGCTTGCGCGAGGCAGTGAGCGAGACGCTGGCGAGCGGTGGGCAGGTGTTGATGCTGCTGAACCGGCGCGGTTATGCGAGTTTTCTGTTGTGTCGCAAGTGCGGGGCCGCGGTTCTGTGCGTGAACTGCAGCATCTCGCTCACCTACCACCGCGCGCGCCAGCGCCTGCTTTGCCACTATTGCGGCTTTGCCCGGGCGCTGCCGAGTCGTTGCCCGAAATGCGACAGTGAGCATCTCTATTGGGTGGGCGAAGGGACAGAGAAGGTGGAGCAGACGCTGCGCGAGTTGTTTCCCGCAGCGCGTGTGGGACGGTTGGACCGCGACACGGCCAGGCGGAAGCGAGCGCACGAGCGCATCCTGGGACAGTTTGCCCGGGGCGGGATCGATATCCTGACCGGGACACAGATGATCGCCAAGGGACACGATTTTCCCCGCGTGACGCTGGTGGGCGTGGTTTCCGCCGATGGCATTCTGGGGCTGCCGGATTTCCGCGCGGGCGAACGCACCTTCCAGTTGCTGACGCAGATGGCGGGTCGTGCGGGCCGCGGGGAGTTACCCGGCCGCGTCGTCGTGCAGAGCTACTATCCCGACCACTACGCGATTCAGTTTGGGGCCCGGCAGGACTACAACGGGTTTTACGAGAAAGAGCTCGAGTTTCGCCGCCTGATGCACTACCCGCCGTTCACGGCACTGGCCAGCGTGATCGTGCGTGACAGGAAACTGGAGCGTGCGATTGGATACGCCCGAGTGATCGAGAAGGCGTTTGCGGCCGATGCTGCCCCTCCAGCGCGTGTGCGCGTGCTGGGACCCGCACCGGCGGCCCTGGCGCGGCTGAAGCGGGACTTCCGGTTTCAGTTCCTGCTGAAGGCGACCGACCGGCGGATGCTGCAGGAGACTCTGCGGGGGGTAATGGTAACGGCGCGGCAGGCGAAGATTCCCGCGGGTGCACTGCTCGTCGATGTAGATCCGATCAGCCTGCTCTGAAAGAGAGGGGCGGGACGCTCGTCGGACTGCAGGCGGGCAGGTTAGAGGGTGCGCAGTTCCTTGCCGGGTTTGAAGCGGACGGCCTTGCCGGGCGGGATTTCGACTTCCTGGCCGGTGCGAGGATTGCGGCCGACGCCGGTCTTGCGCGCACGAATGTTGAAGACACCGAAGCCGCGCAGCTCGATGCGGTCACCGCGCACGAGCGCCTGCTTCATCGCCTCGAAGACGGTTTCGACGGCCAATTCCGCCTTGGCCTTGCTCAAGCCGGTGCGATTGACAATTTCGTTGACGATGTCGAGTTTGATCATTCCGGTCTCCGAGCGCAGACGACCGTGCGCTGGCGTTCGTTTGATTCCCCGTGGGAAAAGCAGTGTATGCTAGTCAGCGACGTTTCGCGTTGTCAAGCGGATTCATTCTCCGCTAGACTCCGCCCTGCCCGTCTGGTGCCCGGGTGGTCTGGGTGAAAAGCGAGCAGGGGGCGGCGGTCGGGTTTCTATCCTGAAACTCCCGGGTGAGGTCGAGGTATGCCCATCAAATCGGACCGGTGGATTCGGCAGATGGCCCGCGAGCAGCGCATGATTGAGCCCTTTGTGGAGGCGCAGGTACGTGAGGGGGTGATCAGCTTTGGGGTGTCGAGCTATGGCTACGACATCCGGGTGGCGGATGAATATCGGATTTTTACCAACGTGAACACAACGATTGTCGATCCCAAACATTTCGATGCGCGCTCCTTCGTCGAGCACAAGGGCGACATCTGCGTGATTCCGCCCAACTCGTTTGCGCTGGCACGCTCGGTCGAGTATTTTCGCATTCCTCGCAACATCCTGACGATTTGTGTGGGCAAGTCCACCTACGCCCGCTGCGGCATCATCGTGAACGTGACCCCGTTCGAGCCGGAGTGGGAGGGCCACGTGACGCTGGAGATCTCGAATACATCTCCGCTGCCGGCGCGCGTATATTCCCAGGAAGGCATCTGCCAGGTGATTTTCCTAGAAGCGGATGAGGTCTGCGAGGTTTCCTACAAAGACAAGAAAGGCAAGTACCAGGCCCAGCGGGGCATCGTCCTGCCGAGAGTCTGAGCCGCCACGCCTACGCCGATGGTTTCATGCTGCGCGTGCCATCGGTGGTGTTGACAGCACCCGAGCCAGCGACTAGGCTGCGGCTGCTGGATGAGAAAAGAAGTGACGAGGAGACTAGTCATGGGCAGCGAAGAAGAAAAGGCAGGGCTGGAGCGACGCGATTTCTTGAAGATCGGCACGGCGGCCACCGTGGGGTTTCTGGCGCGCGGCGTCGTGGCGCCGCCCGCGCGGGCACTGCCGCCGCTACCGTCGAATGCCGCGACCCCAGTGGCGATGCCCACGCGCAACCTGGGCCGCACGGGCTATCGCGTGGGCCTCTTCAGCCTGGGTGGTCAGGCAGCCGTCGAGCAACCGAACAACGCCGACGTGGCCGTGGCAATCGTGGAGCGGGCACTTGACTTGGGTATCAACTACATTGATACGGCGGCGATGTACGGCGGGGAAGAACGTTGGAGCCAACGCTACATCGGCGAGGTGATGAAGCGGCGGCGCGGGGAGACCTTCCTGGCCTCGAAGACGCACGACCGAACGCGCGAGGGCTCGCTGCGGCTGCTGGAGGAATCGTTGCGCTTGCTCCACACCGACCATCTCGATCTCTGGCAGATCCACAATCTGTCGCGGATGGAGCAGGTGGAGCAGATCTTTGGGCCGGAGGGAGCGGTGCAAGCGTTGATCCAGGCACGCGAGCAGAAGATGGTGCGCTTCCTCGGCGTCACCGGTCACGCCGACCCGCAGCTGCTCGCCGAAGCCATTCGCCGCTTCCCCTTTGACACCATCCTGATGGCCCTCAACGCGGCTGACAAGCACCACCTGAGTTTCATTGACCAGCTGCTGCCGCTGGCGGTGGAGAAACAGATGGGCGTCATCGGAATGAAGGTGCCGGCCCGCGGGCGCATTCTGTCCACCTGGACGCCGCCGCCTCCTGAGGAGCAGCGCGGCTGGATGCGTGCCAGCGGTCCCGGGACGCTCCAGATGCGCGAGGCGATTGATTACGTGTTTTCGCTGCCGGTGAGCACGGTCATTATTGGCTGCGATTCGGTCGCGCAGTTGGAGGAGAACGTCGAGCTGGCCCGAAGCTTCACGCCCCTCAGCGACGAACAGATGCACAGGCTCGAGGCGCGCACCCAACCCATCGCCCGCCAGGCGCTCTTCTTCCGCCGCTGGGCGTAGCCGTGCCCTTTGCGTTTCCTGCGCGAGTCGTTTAACATAGTCATGTAGGGTCTCCGATCCCGGCGACCTACGGGAGAGACAACCTAATGCCCCGAGGGGCTGGTGCCGGGACGATACCGCGTTCGGCGAAAGCGGAACGCGCCCCGTGTTTACCCTGAGTTCGGTCGCAAGGCCGCACGAAGGGATTGGAAAGGAGAGCCGCACAGCCTACGCCCACACGGGTCTAGGCTGTTTGAGTTTGGAGTGACAATGGGAATCTTCGGTGGCAAAGACAAGACGGACAAGTTGACACAGGAGCAGGTGCTGGACGCCCTGCGCACGGTGATGGAGCCGGAGCTGCATCGCGACATCGTCTCGCTGAACATGGTCAAAGACCTGGCGGTGGACGACGGCCGCGTGTGGCTCACCATCAACCTCACCACGCCCGCCTGCCCGCTGAAGGATGTAATCGAAAAGGATGTCCGGGCAGCCCTGGGGCGACTCCCCGCCTTTCAGGACGTCACCGTCAAGTGGGATGCGACCGTGCCCCGGGGACGCGGCATCGAGGGCCGGGCCTCGCTGGAAGGCGTCAAGAACATCATCGCGGTGGCGAGCGGCAAAGGCGGCGTGGGGAAGACGACCGTGGCGGTGAACCTGGCTGTGGCGCTGGGCCGGATGGGGGCGAAGGTCGGCTTGATGGACGCCGACGTCTATGGCCCCAACGTCCCCGTGATGCTCGGCGTCAACGAAACGCCGCGCGCGCTCAACGACCGCATCATCCCGCTGGAAGCCTACGGAATGAAGGTGCTCTCGATGGGCTTTCTGAACCCGGGCGACCGGGCGCTCATCTGGCGCGGGCCGATGCTGCACAGCGTGGTGCAGCAATTCATTCGCAACGTGGACTGGGGCGAGCTGGACTACTTCATCATTGACCTCCCGCCCGGCACCGGCGACGTCCACCTCTCGCTCATCCAGACGGTGCCCGTCACCGGCGCCGTCATCGTCACCACGCCCTCTACCGTCGCCCTGGCGGACGTCCGCAAGGGCATCGAGATGTTCCGCCAGGTCAAAGTGGAAGTTCTCGGCGTCATCGAGAACATGAGCTACTTCCTCTGCCCGCACTGCGGCCAGCGCACCGAGATCTTCAGCTATGGGGAGGGCAAGAGCACGGCCGAACGCTTCGGCGTGCCCTTCCTGGGCGAGATTCCCCTCGACCCGCAGATCCGCCTGGGCGGGGACACGGGCAAGCCGGTCGTGCTGCTCGGCGAAGAGGACCCGCTGGCCAAGCCCTTCTACGAGGCCGCCCGGCAGGTGGCTGCGCGCGCCAGCGTGGCCGCCCTGAGCCAGTCCGGCCAGCTCGTCCAGATCGTCTAGCCTCGGGGGGTGGTGTTGTCTTGCGCCCGTCGTACCCCTGTGCTACTTTCACTCGCTTGAACTCCACTGATTGTTGCCGATGATACTCCCCTATAACGGGCGCAGGCCGCAGATGGGGAAAGGTGTGTATGTGGCGCCCAGCGCGGACATCATCGGCGACGTCACCATCGGCGACCACTCGAGCGTCTGGTTCCGCGCTGTCATCCGAGGAGACGTACACTACATCCGCATCGGCGCGCGGACGAACATCCAGGACGGCTCAGTGCTGCACGTGATGCGCGGCACGCACCCGCTCGTTCTGGGCGACGACGTCACGGTCGGGCACAACGTCACTCTGCACGGCTGCACCATCGAGTCGCGCTGCCTCATCGCCATGGGCTCCGTTATCCTGAACGGCGCAAAGATTGGCGCCGGCTCCATCATCGCCGCGGGCTCGGTTGTCACCGAGGGCACGGTCGTCCCGCCGAACAGCCTATTCCTGGGTGTGCCGGCGCACTTCCAGCGCCACCTCAACGAAGATGATCTGAGAATCATTGAGGCTTACGCGCAGAACTACGTCGAGTACAAAGAGACTTACCTCGGGGCCAGCCAAAGCCGCGTCGGGGTTGCGGAAGGGGAGGGCACGCCATAGCCAAACGCCACTTCCAAGCCGTCAAGGGCACCCGCGACGTCCTTCCGCCAGAATCCGCTCTCTGGAACCGCGTCGAACAAACGGCGCGCGGGGTGCTCGCCGCCTACAACTACCACGAAATCCGCCTGCCCCTGTTTGAAGAAACCGAGGTCTTCGCGCGCTCCGTCGGCGTAGACACCGACATCGTCTCGAAGGAGATGTACACATTCGCAGAGCGCGACGGGGCTTCGCTCTCGCTGCGGCCGGAGGCAACCGCCTCGGTGGTACGCGCCTACATCGAGCACAGCCTCTTCCAGCAGCCGGGGCTGACGAAGCTCTATTACATCGGCCCGATGTTCCGCCGCGAGCGCCCACAGAAGGGCCGCTACCGGCAGTTCCACCAGCTTGGGGCGGAGGCGCTGGGCCCTTCCGACCATCCCGCGATTGACGCCGAAGTCATCGAGATGGTGCTGGTCTTCATCGAGCGTTGCGGCCTGAAGGCGACGGCTCTTTACATCAACTCCATCGGCTGCGGGACTTGCCGGCCCACGTATGTGGAGTTGCTGCGGCGCGAGTTGAAGAAAGTGGAGAGCCGGCTGGGGCCGGATAGCCAGCGGCGGATTGAGACCAACCCGTTGCGGGTGTTGGACAGCAAGGTAGAAGGCGAGCAGCCCATCATTGCCAAGCTGCCCTCCATCCTTGACCACTTGTGCAAAGCGTGCCAGGAGCATTTCGACAAGTTCCAGCAGGAACTCAAAGACCGCGGTATCGGCTATGAGATCAACCACCGGCTGGTGCGCGGGCTGGACTACTACATGCGGACGACGTTTGAAATCACCGCACCCGGCCTGGGGGCGCAGGACGCCATCTGCGGCGGCGGGCGCTACGATGGCCTGGTGGAGTTGCTGGGCGGCCCTGCGGGCATCAAAGGCATCGGCTGGGCGCTCGGCATCGACCGCTTTCTCTTGGCACTCAGCTCTCAGCCATCAGCGGTCAGCGCCGAAACATCAGGGCCAGATGTGTATCTTGCCTGGCTGGGCGGACCGACCCGGCGCGAAGCCCTGCGGCTGGCGCGTGCGTTGCGGCAGCGCAATCTTCGCGTTGAAATGGCTTACGACGAGGCAAAGTTGAGGAAGGCGCTGGAACTGGCAAACAAGCTAGGCGCGCAGTTTACGGTGATTCTGGGCGAGGACGAGTTGAAGCAGGGAAAGTTCACCCTGCGCGAAATGGCTTCGGGCAAGCAGCATTTGCTGACCGAATCCGAATTGTTCCAGCGGTTGACCACGAAGAAGCACTAGGTACAAAGGTACGTTTTCCGTGCTTGACCCACTCGGCAACCTGAAGCGTACGCACACCTGCGGCGAACTGCGCCCGAGCCACGCCGGCCAGCGGGTGACACTGCTGGGCTGGGTGCAGGGGCGGCGCGACCTCGGCAACCTCATCTTCCTCGATGTCCGCGACCGCTACGGTGTCACGCAGGTCGTGTGCAACAAAGAAAAGAATCCCGCCGCCCACGCGCAAGCCGATGCTTGCCGGCCGGAATATATCGTTGCCGTGGAAGGAACAGCGGCGCGGCGGGAGAAGGCCAATCCCAATCTGGCAACTGGTGAAGTTGAAGTCATTGTCGAGCGGCTGCACCTTCTGAACGACGCCCGCACGCCGCCGTTCCCCGTTGAAGACGAGATCAGCGCGAGCGAGGAGACGCGGCTGCGCTACCGCTATCTCGACCTGCGCCGACCGCGACTGCAGCGCAACCTGCGCTTGCGGCACCAAGTCACGCTCGCCATACGGCAGTTTCTGAACGAGGAAGGCTTTTACGAAATCGAGACGCCCATGCTGACGCGCTCGACGCCGGAGGGAGCGCGGGACTATCTCGTGCCCAGCCGCGTCCATCCCGGCCACTTCTACGCCCTGCCGCAGTCGCCCCAGATGTTCAAGCAAATCCTGATGATTGCGGGCTTCGACCGCTACTTCCAGCTTGCCCGCTGTTTCCGTGACGAAGATCTCCGTGCCGACCGCCAGCCTGAGTTCACGCAGGTGGACATCGAGATCAGCTTTGCCACGCCCGACCTTGTCTTCGACATCGTCGAGCGGATGCTGGCGGGGGCGTTTGCCGCGGTCGGCGAGAAGATTGCAACGCCCTTCCCGCGGCTCACCTATGCGGAAGCCATCGCCCGCTATGGCACCGACAAGCCCGACACGCGCTTCGGGTTGGAACTGGCCGACGTTTCGTCGGTTTTCTCGGACAGGGCCGTGCGGGAAGCTTTGCGCATCGAGCTGCCCGTGCATGCGCTCGTCGTGCCGGGGGCGGCGGCGCATTCGCGCAAGCAACTGGACACGCTGGCGGAGTCCGTCAAGGCGCAGGGCGGGCGGGCGCTCTACCATGCCAAGGTGTCGGAGAAGGGAATCGAGTCGCCGCTCGAAAAGACGCTGGGTGCTGAGCGCCTGCAGGCCTTGCAGGCTGCGACCCGGGCGCAGCGAGGAGATTTGATTCTGGCTGTGCCATCCGATGTGGCCAAGGCAGAAGGGGTTCCTCACGGCACGGCAGTGAGCGTCGCGGGAGCCCTGCGGCTGCGCGTGGCGGAGCAGGAGAAACTCATCCCGAAAGGTAAATGGAGTCCCCTGTGGGTGACCGACTTCCCGCTGTTCGAGTGGAGCGCAACCGACAGGCGCTGGGTCTCGTCACACCATCCCTTCACGGCGCCAGCAGAAGAAGATCTCGACAAGCTGGAATCCGAGCCGAGCCGCGTCCGCTCGCACGCCTACGATGTCGTGCTGAACGGCTATGAGCTGGGCAGCGGCTCCATTCGGATTCACCGCCAGGACATCCAACAACGCATCTTCAAAGTGCTGGGACTGTCGGAGGCCGAGGCGCGGGAGCGGTTTGGTTTCTTTCTCGATGCGCTCGAGTATGGGACGCCGCCGCACGGCGGGATTGCGCTCGGGCTGGACCGCATCGTCGCGCTGCTGGCGGGCGAGTCTTCCATCCGCGAAGTCATCGCTTTCCCCAAGACCACCGCCGCCCAGGACTTGATGGCGGATGCGCCATCCGGAGTGCCTGTCGTGCAGCTCGACGAGATCGGGATCACCCTCAAGAAGAAGTAGCAATGGCTGCGATACGGATTCTCTCCGACGATCTGGTCAACAAGATCGCCGCTGGTGAGGTGGGAGCCACGGGCGGAAGCCCGTGGCCTGAACAGCGGGAGGCAGAGTTTGGGCAGGGCACGGCTTCAGCCGTGCCGTTAAAGACGCACAAAAATTGGGGCTTTAGCCTCTGAGGTTCATGCTTCTGGTCGCGGGTCGCTGAGCACGAGTCGCTGAGATGGCACAGATACGCATCCTGCCGGACAACTTGGTCAACCAGATCGCCGCTGGTGAAGTGGTGGAGCGCCCGGCGTCGGTCGTTAAGGAGTTGACCGAGAACGCCCTGGATGCGGGAGCGCGGCGGATCACGATTGAGGTGGAGGCAGGAGGAAAGCGGCTGGTGCGGGTCACGGACGATGGCAGCGGAATGAGCCACGACGACGCGCTGCTGGCCTTCGAGCGGCACGCCACCTCGAAGCTGCGCACAGCCGACGACCTGCGCGCCATCGCCACGCTGGGCTTCCGCGGTGAAGCGCTGCCCTCGATCGCAGCGGTCACACGCGTCGTCCTGGAGACACGGCCGCGGGAACAATCGACAGGTACGCGGATTGAAATCCACGGCGGCAAGATGGTCTCCGTCAAAGAAGCTGGCTGCGCGCCGGGGACGATGGTGGAGGTGCGGAATCTTTTCGGCAACGTGCCCGCGCGGCGGAAATTCCTGCGGAGCGACGCGACCGAGCTCGGCCACGTCGTTCAGCTTGCGACGCACTATGCGCTGGCGCATCCGGAATGCGGCTTTGCATTGAAGTCCGGGGCAGAGATGGTGCTGGAGGCTGCGCCGGTCAGCGCGCTCGGCGAGCGAGCGTACCAGGTGCTGGGACGGCAGGCCTTGGACGAGCTGGTGGAGATGAGGCGGGCAGTCGCCGACATTCCGGCGCCGCAGTTCCCGAGCGCCTTCGGCACGCAGGCGGGGACAGCACAAGGGTCTCCGGGAAGCATTGCTCTCGAGGGGTTCCTCTCGCGTCCGGAAGTGGAGCGAGGGAGCGCGTCGAGCATTTACGTTTTCGTGAACCGGCGGCTGGTGCGCGATCGTACGCTGCTCAGCGCGATCCGGGAGGGCTACCGGAACATCCTGCCGGCGCGTGCCTATCCGATGGTGCTGCTGTTTCTGGAGCTGCCCGCGACGCAGGTGGACGTCAACGTCCACCCGCAGAAGATTGAAGTGCGCTTCCGCCATCCGGGTTTTGTGCACGATTTCGTGGTGGAAGCCATCCGACAGACGTTGACCGCGGCACGGCCGCTGGCGCCGTTCCCGGTGCGCACGGCGGAGCCGGTGGCACCGACTGAGCCGCTCGTGCTCCGCCCGCCGAGCGCGCCGCCGCTGGCACAGCGGTTGCCCTTGGCCGCGCGCGAAGCTCCGGTAGCGGCTGAGTGCGGGGCGACGGCGGTGGCAGTGGAACGTGCGCCGGCCGTGAGCGAGCCGAACGAACTCGGCTTGCTCAAGCCGCTCGGGCAGATTGCGAACAGTTTCATCGTGGCCGCCAGCCCAACGGGTCTCTGGCTGATTGACCAGCATGTGGCGCACGAGCGGGTGCTGTTTGAGCAGCACCTGCGGGCGCGGTTGCAGGGCGTGGTGGAGGGGCAGCGGTTGCTGACGCCCGCGCTGTTGGAGCTGACGCCGCGCCAGCAGGCGCTGTGGGAAGAGATTCGGCAGGAGCTTGAGGCGAACGGGTTCGAGATGGAGCCGTTCGGGCCGCGGACCGTGGCGGTACAGGCAGCCCCGGCAGGGGTGGCGGCGAGCGCGATCGAGCGGCTGCTGGGAGAGATATTGGAGGCGGTGGAGCGGGAAGCGGAGGCGCGCACGCTGGAATCCTTGCGGCGGCAGATTGCGGCCTCGGTGTCCTGTCACGCGGCGATCAAAGTGAACATGCCGCTGGATGGGGCGAAGATGGAGTGGCTGCTGGGGGCGCTCGCGCGCACCGAGGCGCCAATGACGTGTCCGCACGGCCGGCCGGTGGTGCTGCACTATTCCTTGCGAGAAATTCAGCGGGCGTTCAAGCGAATCTGACCGTGCGGGCCAAGGGCATTGTCATTGCGATTGACGGGCCGTCGGGGGCGGGCAAGAGCACGGTGGCGCAGCGGACGGCGGAGCGGCTGGGCTACCTGTATGTGGACAGCGGGGCGATGTACCGGGTGGTGGCGCTGGTGGCGCGCGAGCAAGGAATCCCGGCGGACGCCGTGGGCCTGCTGGTGGCCTGCGCGGCGGAGTTGGACATCGACCTGAAGAATACCGCCCACGGGTTGCGCACGCTGATCGACGAGCGCGATGTCACCGAGGCCATTCGCGCTCCCGAGATCAGCCAGATGGCCTCGCTAGTGGCCACGATTCCCGGGGTGCGGGAGCACTTGGTGGCGCAGCAGCAACGGCTGGGGCAGGAGGGCGGCGTGGTGATGGAAGGGCGCGACATCGCCACGGTGGTCTTCCCCGACGCCGAGCTCAAGGTTTTCCTCGATGCTTCCCCCGAGGTGCGCGCGCGGCGGCGCTACGAACAGCAGCAGGCGCTGGGATTGCAAACAAGCCTGGCGGAGACCGCGGAAGAAGTGCGGCAGCGCGACCTGCGCGACCGCGAGCGCGCGGCCTCGCCCCTGCAGCGCGCGCCCGACGCGGTCTACCTGGACACGACCGCGCTGACTGCGGATGAAGTGGTAGAAGTGATTGTGCGGCTGGCCCGCGGACCGGCTCCGGAACAGGCGCACGCCCCCCAGGAATCCCGCGGTTAGCTTGACTGGGACATGGAGGAGAGGAATTCCCCGTTGCTCTTGGTCTTGGAGAGCTTGTCCACCAGCAGCTCCATGGCCTCGACGGGGGAGAGCTGGCTGAGCACCTTGCGCAGGATCCAGACCCGGTTCAGCTCATCTTTCGGGATCAGCAGCTCTTCCTTGCGGGTGCCCGAGCGCGTGATGTCGATGGTGGGGAAGACGCGCTTGTCCATCAGTCGGCGGTCAAGGTGGACTTCCAGGTTGCCGGTGCCTTTGAACTCCTCGAAGATGACGTCGTCCATGCGCGAGCCCGTGTCCACCAGCGCGGTGGCGATGATGGTGAGGCTGCCGCCTTCCTCGACGTTGCGGGCGGCGCCGAAGAAGCGCTTGGGGCGCTGCAGGGCGGTGGATTCCAGGCCGCCAGAAAGCACCTTGCCCGAGGGTGGCACAACCTGGTTGTAGGCGCGCGCCAAGCGAGTGATGGAATCAAGCAGGATGACGACGTCGCGCTTGTGCTCGACCAGGCGCTTGGCCTTCTCGATCACCATTTCCGCGACCTGGACGTGGCGCTGGGGCGGCTCATCGAAGGTGGAGCTGATGACCTCAGCGGGCTTGACGTTGCGTTGCATGTCGGTGACTTCTTCGGGGCGCTCGTCGATGAGCAGGACGATGAGGGCGATTTCGGGGTGATTGGCGGTGATGGAGTTGGCGATGTCCTGGAGCATCATGGTCTTGCCGGTGCGCGGGGCGGCCACGATGAGGCCGCGCTGGCCTTTGCCGATGGGGCAGAGGAGGTCGAGCACGCGCGGGGTGATGCGCTCGCCGGGGGTTTCGAGGCGGACGCGCTCCTGGGGGTAGAGGGGCGTGAGGTTGTCGAAGAAGATCTTGTTGCGGGCGACCTCGGGGTCTTCAAAATTTATCGCCTGGACTTGGATCAAGGCGAAGTAGCGCTCGCCGTCCTTGGGTGGGCGGACTTTGCCGCTGACGGTGTCGCCGGTGCGGAGGTCGAATTTGCGGATTTGGGAGGGCGAGACGTAGATATCGTCGGGGCCCGGCAGGTAGTTGTAGTCGGGGGCGCGGAGAAAGCCGAAGCCGTCGGGGAGGCACTCGAGCACGCCTTCGGAGAAGATGTAGCCTTCCTTCTCCGCCTGCGCACGCAGGATCTGGAAGATGAGGTCCTGCTTGCGCATGCCGCTGGCGCCGGCGATGGCGTGCTCGCGGGCGAGCCGGGTGAGCTCGGTGATGTTCATGTGTTTGAGATCCGCAATGTTCAATGCGGTGGTGGGTTGTTCTTCTTTGGCGTTGGCCAAGGTCGTGACCTCTCTGTGGGAATGTTTGGGGCACAGGCCCCGGTTCTAGAAATCCGTCCTGATCAGGGCACTCGGGATGATGGATACGAATTCGGCAGGTTTCCGGTTCGCGGCGCAGTTGCGGGTTTGTCCGGAACTGGGCCTGAACAAGAGCCCGTTACTTGCCTCGTACATTGGCTTAGATGGTGTCAGCCCTCAAATGGTTGATTCCGAGTCCAGCAACCGGCGCCACTCGAGCTAGTTCGTTACCGCATCCTGATCTTTGTCCGCCTCATAGCCGGGGCGAATCTGGGTCTCGCTGAGAGTGACCGGGAGCGAGGTCAGCGGACGTTCCAGGGCGAGGTCGAGGACCTCGTCCATGGTTTCGGCAAACTTGATGGTAATTCCCTCTTGGACATAGGGCGGGATGTCGGCCAGGTCTTTTTCATTACCCTGGGGCAGGATGACGGTGCGAATCTGGTTGCGGTGGGCGGCGAGCAGCTTTTCCTTGACCCCGCCGATGGGGAGGATCTTGCCGCGCAGGGTGATCTCGCCGGTCATGGCGGTGTCGGCGCGCACGGGAATCTTGCTGAGCGCGCTGACGATGGCAGTGGCCAGGGTGATGCCAGCCGAGGGGCCGTCTTTGGGGATGGAGCCCTCGGGGACGTGCACGTGGACGTCAATGTGGCGGTAGAAGTCGCGCGGGAGGCCAAAGCGGGCGGCCCGGGAACGGACGTAGCTCATCGCTGCCTGAGCGGATTCCTGCATCACATCGCCGAGCTTGCCGGTGAGGGTAAGCTTGCCTTTCCCCTCCATCAGGGTAGCTTCCGTGCCGAGCAGCTGGCCGCCCACTTCCGTCCAGGCCAGGCCGTGGGCCAGACCGATTTCGCTCTTCTTTTCGCTTTCGAGGTCGCGGAACTTGATGACACCGAGGAACTCGCCGACGGTTTCGGGGGTGATGGCGATGGCGATCTCGCGGCCTTCCTTCAGCACACGGCGGGCGGTCTTGCGGCAGATGTTGGCAATCTCGCGCTCCAGGTTCCGGACGCCGGCTTCGCGGGTGTAGTAGCGGATGATGTGGTAGATGCCTTCGTCGGAGAACTGAACAGTCTTCTCCTCGAGACCCGTGGCCTTGCGCTGCTTGGCGACGAGGAAGCGCTTGCCGATTTCGAGTTTTTCCTGGTCGGTGTAGCCGGAGAGGCGCAGGATTTCCATGCGGTCCTGCAAGGGCTGGGGAATCGTGTGCAGGACGTTGGCGGTGCAGATGAACATCACCTGAGACAGGTTGTACTCGACGTCCAGGTAGTGGTCGGTGAAGGAGTGGTTGAGCTCGGGGTCAAGAACTTCCATCAGGGCGGCGCTGGGGTCACCCCGGAAGTCCATCGACATTTTGTCGACCTCGTCGAGCATGAAGACGGGGTTGACGGTGGTGGCCTTGCGCATCATCTGGACGATCTGGCCGGGGAGCGCGCCGATGTAGGTGCGGCGGTGGCCGCGGATTTCGGCCTCGTCGCGCACGCCGCCGAGCGACAGCCGGACGAACTTGCGTCCGGTGGCGCGGGCAATCGACATCCCCAGCGAGGTCTTGCCGGTACCGGGCGGCCCGACAAAGCAGAGGATGGAGCCCTTGGGGTTCTTCACGAGGCGGCGCACGGCCAGGAATTCCAGGATGCGCTCCTTGATTTTTTCCAGGCCGTAGTGGTCGGTTTCCAGAATCTGTTCCGCCTTGGTCATATCGCGGATTTCTTTGCTCTTTTTCTTCCAGGGAACCGCCAGCAGCCAGTCCACGTAGTTGCGCGAGACGGTGGACTCGGCTGACATCGGAGGCATGAGTTCGAGCCGCTTCAATTCCTGGATGGCCTTTTCGTGGACTTCCTTGGGCATGCCGGCGGTGTCGATCTTTTTCTTGAGCTCGTCGAGTTCGCTCTTTTCGCCGCGGCCCAGCTCCTTCTGAATGGCCTTGAGCTTCTCGTTCAGGTAGAACTCTTTCTGCGCGCGCTCCATCTGGCGCTTGACGCGGGACTGGATGGAGCGGTCGAGGCTGAGTTTTTCCACCTCGAACTCGAGGAGGTCAGCGACGCGGTTGAGGCGGTCCTGGATCTCGAACAGCTCGAGCAGCTCCTGCTTTTCCTCGACGGAGACGGAGAGGTTGGCGGCGATGGTATCGGCGAGCTTGGCGGGGTCGTCGCCGCGGATGGCCGCGATCATGGTGTCGTAGTTGAGGTTCTGGCTCATCTTCACGTACTGCTCGAAAAGCTGCGTGACCCGCTGGATGGAAGATTCCAGTTGGGGGGAGGGCTCAGTCTTGACGCTGATCAGGCGCACAGCGGCGCGGAGGAACCCTTCCTCCTGGGTGACCTGGATGGCCTTGGCGCGCTCGGCGCCTTCGACCAGGACGCGAATATTGCCGTCGGGCAGCTTGACGCTCTGGACGATGTTGGCGATGGTACCGACGGAGTGGATTTCGTTCGGCTTGGGGTCGTCCACGGAGGCGTCGTGCTGGGTGGCGAGGAATATTTTCTTATCCCCGGCCAGGGCTTCCTCCAGCGCGCGCACGGAGCTTTCCCGGCCCACGATGAAGGGAGTCATCATGTAGGGGAAGACAACGATGTCCCGGATGGGCATCATCGGCAGCCGGCGCGTTTCGGTTTTTTCCCGGTTGAACATCTCTTTTTAACCCGCCCTGGCAAGTAAGCCCGGGTCGATGTGGGAGCTTTCCACCATCGCGCGGGTGACGATGAATCGTTGCACCTGGCCTAACGAGGGCAGGTGGTACATCAATTCTAGCATCAAATCCTCGAGAATCATACGCAGTCCGCGCGCGCCCATCTTGCGTTCCACCGCTTTGTGGGCAATCGCTTCCAGGGCGTCGGGGGCGAACTGGAGCTCGACCCCTTCGTACTCGAACAGCTTCTCGTATTGGCGCACGAGGGCGTTTCTGGGCTCGGTGAGGATGCGGACGAGGGCGGTCGTATCCAGGTCGTTGAGCACGCCCACCACCGCCAGGCGGCCGACAAACTCGGGAATCATGCCGTACTTGATGAGGTCGCCGGGCTGCACCTGTTCGAGCAGGGCGATATTGCGGCGTTGGGCGGAGATCTCGGCCTCATCGGTGAGGAAGCCGAGGGACTTGTGGCCCACGCGGCGCTCGATGATGCGCTCCAGGCCGACAAAGGTGCCGCCGCAGACGAAGAGGACGTTGGTGGTATCGACGGGAGTGAATTCCTGGTGCGGGTGCTTGCGGCCGCCTTGCGGGGGAACGTTGGCGACGGTGCCTTCGAGGATTTTGAGCAGGGCTTGCTGGACGCCCTCGCCGGAGACGTCGCGGGTAATGGAAGGGTTTTCGTCCTTCTTGGCAATCTTGTCGATTTCGTCGATGTAGATGATACCCTGCTGGGCGCGCTGGACATCGCCGCCGGCCGCTTGGAGGAGTTTCAGGATGATGTTTTCGACATCCTCGCCCACGTAGCCAGCCTCGGTGAGGGTGGTGGCATCGGCGATGGCAAAGGGAACGTCCAGGCGGCGGGCCAGGGTTTGCGCGAGCAAGGTCTTGCCCGTGCCGGTGGGCCCGATGAGCAGGATGTTGGATTTCGTCAACTCCACGTCGTCGTCGGGTTTGCTCAGATGGATGCGCTTGTAGTGGTTGTAGACGGCGACGGCCAGCTTCTTCTTGCAGGGTTCCTGGCCGATGACGTACTGGTCGAGGAAGGACTTGATCTCGGTGGGCTTGGGGAGGCGAGCGGGCATTTGGGTGGGCTCGGGGCGCTCTTCCTCGAGAATGCTCTCGCAGACGGCGATGCACTCGTTGCAAATGTAGGAGCGGGGCGACTCGCCCGGGGACGCGATGAGGCGCTCGACCGCCGCCTGGCTCTTGTGGCAGAAGGAGCACCGCACGGTTTCTTCACTGCTCCACCGTCGCACGCCGTGTTCTCCTTTCGCTTAGATGTCGAAGCCCGGAAATGAGTTTCGCCAGCCTGGGTTCAGCGCACCTTCTCGTGGATGATCTCGTCCACGAGGCCGTAGGCGCGGGCCTCTTCGGCGTCCATGATGAAGTCGCGGCCCACGTCCTTCTGGATGCGGTCGAGCGCCTGACCGCTGTGCTTAGCCAGCAGGTGGTTGATGACCTCGCGCATGCGCAGGATTTCGCGGGCATGGATATCGATGTCGGTGGCCTGGCCGGAGAGGCCGGACATGCCGGGTTCATGGAGCAGGATGCGGGAATTGGGCAAGGCGAAGCGCTTGCCGGGCGCGCCGGCGGCAAGCAGTAGGGCGGACATGGAAGCGGCCTGGCCGATGCAGAAGGTGGCCACGTCGGGGCGGATGAACTGCATGGTGTCGTAGATGGCCATGCCGGCGGTGATGGAGCCGCCGGGACTGTTGATGTAAAGCGAAACATCTTTTTCGGGGTCTTCCGCGTCTAGGAAGAGCAGTTGGGCGGTGATGAGGTTGGCAATCTGGTCGTCAATGGGGGTGCCGATGAAGACGATGTTGTCGCGCAGGAGGCGGGAATAGATGTCGTAGGCGCGCTCGCCCCGGCTGGTCTGTTCGATGACCATGGGGACGAGCGTTGTGTAGTTCTGAGATTCTTCGTCGCGCATCGCGGGTCGTACGCTAGTCGGCAGGGTCACTCACCCCGAATCCGGGCGTGAGCGCGAAGGAGCTCAATGGCCTTCTCGCTGCGGATTGCACGATTCATCCTAGCCAAGCCGCCTTCGGATGTCAAGCGAGCCCGGAGGGCTTCAGGGCTCTGGCGGCTCTGGGCGGCGGCGCGAGTGATTTCCTGTTCCAGTTCGGCTTCGCTCACCTGAAGATTCTCCGCCGCAGCGATTTTTTCGAGCAGCAGGGCCAGCCGGACGTCGCGCTCGGCAGGCGGGCGTTGCTGGCGGCGGAGGCGGGCCCAGTCCACGTCGAGCCGGCGGGGATCGATCCCCTGGCTGAGGAGGGCGCGCAGCTGGCGGTCGAGGCGTGCGTCCATCTGGTCTTCGACCAGCGCCTGCGGCACGGGGAAGTCGTGGCGGGCGAGCAGGGCGTCGAGCAGGCGTTGCTCGGTGAGCTCGCGTTCGCGGCGGGTGCGGGCGGCCTCCAGGTTTTCGCGGATCTTGGTTTTCAACTCCTCCAGCGTCTTGCCTTCACCCACTTGGCGGGCGAAGTCGTCGTCGAGCGGAGGCAGGAGCTTGCGCTTGATGGCCTTGACGCGGGCCTGGTAGCGGACGCGGCGGCCGGCCAGGTCGCGTTCGGGATAGTCCTCCGGGTAGTGAACCTCGAGTGTACGCTCCTCGCCGGCCTGTGCGCCGCGGAGAGCGGTGGTGAAGGCCTCGAGCGTGGTTTCGGCGCCGACGTGGCAGAGAGCTTCTTCGATGACGATAGGTTTGCCGCCCGCTGGCTTGGGCTCGGTGACCGTGCCGACTAGAGAAAGCACGGCGGTGTCGCCCTCTTCGAGAGCGCGGCCGGTGACCGGCTCCAGCGTAGCGGCGCGCTCGCGCAGCACGTCCAGCTCACGGGCGACATCCTCATCCGCGACGCAAAGTTTGGCGGCCTCAATCTCCAGCCCCTTGTAGTCACGGAGCTGGATTTCCGGCAGCACTTCAAAGGTGGCGCGGAAGCGGACGGGCTTGCCGGGCTCGAATTCGAGCTTCTCGATGCGGGGGTCGCCGATGGGGTGGAGGTTTTTTTCGCGGGCTGCGGTCTCCAGCGAGCGGGGGAGCAGAGACTGGAGAACTTCGCTCCTGATTTCTTCGGCGAAGCGCGTGCGGACAAGGTTGACGGGCGCCTTGCCGGGGCGGAAGCCAGGCAGGCGAGCGGCGCGGGCGAATTCATGGGTGACGCGCTCGGTTTCGCGCTCAACAATCTCGGTGGGAATCTCGATGTCGAGTTCCCGCACGCAGGTATCGGTTTCCGTCGCCATAGAGGCTTAGGGTCGCTACAATGAAACCCACAGACTAACAGACGCACAGTAGGCTTTCAACGCGGCTTGCGGGGGTGAGCTGTGACTCCGAAACGGGCGATTCTCTCTATTGTCTTTGTCGCCCTGGTGGTGGGGGCGGCGCTGGGGGCCATCTTCCTGCAATTGATGGCCTACGAGTGGCTGATGCAGGACGAGAAGGCGTTCTGGATTTGGGTGGCGGAGTGGATCGGACTTGACCTTGCCCTTACCGCTTTCCTGTGCCGTCGGGAGATGCGCGCTCTGCTCGCGAAAAAGCCCGACGGCCAAAGCCAAGGCAAGACGCTGTGACGTGTATAATGAGGCAGGCGGAAGTGGCGGAACTGGCAGACGCACGGGACTTAGGATCCCGTGGCCGAAAGGCCTTGTGGGTTCGACTCCCACCTTCCGCACCAGCCATTTCTCCTTTCTGACGGTTCACTTCAGTTCCCTTCCTTTTGTTTCCGGCAGCAGGAGGGCAAGGGCGGCGGCGAGGAGGAAGCCGCCGGAGGTGAACACGAATGCCAGGCCGAGGCCGTAGCTCAGCGCCAGGGTGCCGACCAGGTACGGCGCGGCGGCGCTGAAGAGGCGGCCGAAGTTGTAGCTGAGACCCATGGCAGTGCCGCGGATTTCGGTGGGGAAGAGCTCGCTGGCGATGGCGCCGAAGCCGCTGAAGTGGCCGGTGCCGAAGAAGGCGACCAGGGCGCCGGCGAGGAGAAGCATGTCCGGGTTGGTGGCGGTGGCGAAGACCGGAACCAGCCCCGCCGCGATCCCTAGATAGCCCGCGTAGGTCCGCTTGCGCCCGGTTGCGTCCGCTACGTACCCAAAGAGCACATAGCCGAACCACTTGCTTATCCCCATGACCACGAGCCACAGGGTTGTCAGGAACAGGCCGAGCCCGCGGCCGCCCTGTTCGATGGGCAAAGCCAAGTAGGCCGGGATCCATGTGAAGAGTCCCCAGTAAGCAAAGAGGGCGGCGGCGTTCATCGCCGTGGCGATGATGCCGTGCCGGCGGACGTCCGGCTGCCAGAGACGCGCGAGCGGCACACGGCTGCTTTCGCCTTGGCGCCGCCAGATCTCCGGTTCGGGAACACCGCGACGAATCCAGAACACAATGAGTGCGGGCAGCACGCCCACGAGGAAAACCGCTCGCCACGCAGGGAGGGTGAGGCTCGCGCTGAACGTGATTGTGCCCAGACCAAGCAATGCGCCCGCGACGATGGCGGCCGCGCCTTCCCCGATCGCCCAACTGGATTGCATCAGCGCCAGAGCTTTCCCGCGGTGTTCGGCACGCCACGTCTCAGCCACCAGCGTGGCACCGGTTGCCCATTCGCCACCCATCCCCAGTCCGAGCAAAAAGCGAAACAGTGCGAGCTGCCAGATGGTCTGCGCCAAGCCGGAGGCACCGCTGGCGAGCGAGTAGACCAGAATGCTGGCCATCAGCGCGCGCGTGCGTCCGATGCGGTCGGCGAGAAAGCCGAAGAAGATGCCGCCGGCCGCGGAAGCGATCAGCGTCAGCGCGCTCAGCAGCCCGGCGGTGTCCTTGCTCATCCGGAAGTGCTCGATGAGGTGGACGAGCACCATCGAATACAGCATCACGTCGAAGGCATCGAGCAACCAGCCCAGCCCGCCGGCGAGCAACGCTTTGCGTTCAGGGGGAGATGCTTCAAGCAGCCAGCGGAATGGATTCTGCGAGCTGGTGGGACCCATCGCGGAACCGGCGAGGAATCATACGGTAAACGGCCAAAAAGCGCTTGACAAAGCTTGAGCGCGATGCGATGTCTAAGGGCTTTTTGGGTACGCGGGAGGGCCACTGTGCGTTCCCACGAAGCCTGGTATGGACGTTTTGCTCTGCTACCACAACCGCTGCTTTGACGGGGCCGCCGCCGCCGCCGTCTTCCAACGCTTCTACCAAGAGCGGATACATCCAGACAGCCGGTTCCGCTACCTCGGCCTGACCCACCGCGCCTCTCCTCCCTTTGATGATGGGCTGTTCGACGGGGATGAAAACGTCATCGTCGATTTCAAGTATTCAGCCTCGCCCCGCCTGACCTGGTGGTTCGACCACCACCATAGCGCGTTCCTTTCGCCGCAAGACGCCGAGCACTTTCGCCACGACACCAGCAGGCGGAAATTCTATGATCCCAGCTATAAGTCTTGCACAAAATTCCTGGCGCAGGTCGCTCGAGAGCGTTTCGGGTTTGACCCGAAGCCCCTGGAGGAATTGATCGAGTGGGCCGACATCATTGACGGGGCGCAGTATGAGAGCGCCGAGGCCGCCGTCAAGATGCAAGCACCGGCCCTGCAGATTGCGCTCGTGCTCGAGGCCGGTGCGGAAGATGAATTCAGTGCCTGGTTGATCCCGCAGTTCGTTCGGCGGCCGCTCAACGCGATTGCGCGCGAGCCTGAAGTCGCCAGCGAGTTCCGAACGCTTCACCTGCGCCACCAAGCGTCGATCGAAATGATCCGGCGAAGAGCGGAGTACCACGACGGCGTCGTCTACTTCGATCTCAGCGACGACAACTTTGAGGGCTATAGCAAGTTTGTTCCCTACTTCTTGTTTCCTGAATCGCTCTACAGCGTTGGACTGAGCCGCTCCCCGGAGCGGGTGAAGATTGCGGTGGGATCGAATCCCTGGAATCCGGCGCCGCGGGAGAAGAACCTGGCCGACTTGTGCGAGCGCTACGGCGGGGGCGGACATGCCCGCGTCGCCGCCATTTCCTTCGAGTCCACTCAACTCGAGCAGGCACGGGAAGCCGCTCGTGAGATCGTGGAAGAACTTCGCCGCTAACAGACCGCGTAACGAGAACCGTGAATCGGGAATCGTCCCGCTAGTGGGAGGCACGATTTGCCTTCCCACGCGTGATCGGGGCCGGTAGGAGGTCGCGGGTGCGGAGCACGGGCGGCAGCGGCTCGTCGGTGCTCATCGCGAAGCCGACCGATTGCGGCCGGTCGAAGCTCCCGTGCGTGCTGAGCAGCGTGACGACCCAGCCGAAGCTTGCCCGCCCGTGATAGTAGCCGGGCGCAAGGCTAACCAAGATGTCGGCGCGGTTGCGAACATGGTTGGTCGCCCACTGGTACAGCCGATAGGCTGCGTCCGGATAGACGTGGCGTAGAGTCGCCGCGGTCAGGTCAGCTTCCGCAAGCCAGCCGTCGCGGTCGACTTTTCCCGCCCGGCTCAACTCGGCAACGACAGCCGTCAGGGCGAGCGGGTCACCGTGCTCGGTGCGGTAGCGGAAGTGGCGACCCCGGGGCGTCCACTCCAGGAGGGCTTTTGCGCCCGATCCTTCAATAGCCACACCGTTTTCCTTCTCATACACAACGAAGTCAACGCCTTCCATTTGGGCCAGGTCACGCGCGAGCTCGAGGCGAGCTTCCGGCTGGCAGTAGACCGCCAGGAAGCCAACCAGACCGTAGGCGGGTACGACCAAATCGCGGGCGGCAACGAGGGAGTCGGCGAGTCGCCACGCCCGCTCCCGCAAAAAATGTTTCAGCGGCACGGCGCGGCTGGGAACCTGGTTGTTGCCGTGGTCGGAAAAGAAGAGGATGCGCAGCTTGCCTTCACTGGCGTAATAAAGGTCGCGCAGAAGCGTATCGAGCTCGATGAGCAGCTTGCGGGTTTCCTCACGGGAGAGGACGTGATAGATGGCATCGCCGGACGCAATGTGGGCAAGGAAGATTCTCTCGTTCGAGGCCAGAAAGCGCTTGCGGAAGCGACCCAGGTCGGCGCGGTAGCCTTTGTGCGGGACGGTGTAGTTAAAGCCCTTAAGGATGCCGGGCATGTCGTAGTCGAGCAAGGCGAGATAAGGCACGCCCTTGCCGGTCAGCGTGGGGCCGAGGCCGCCGCGCAGACGATTCTCTTTACGGTCGAAGTAGCGGTGCTCGTAGCCGGGCACGGGGCTGGCGTGGAAGAGGTCAGTTAGCGCAGTCTCGCTTTCCGACGGAAACGTCGAGATGACCTCCGACGGCGGAAAGAATTCGCGGAAGTAGCCTTCGTTCCAGAGGGCTTGGATTTCCTCAAAGGGGACGCCGTCCACGCAGAGGAGAAGCCAGCGGGCGTCAGGGTCGGTGGCCGCAGGGCGACGAAAGCCACGGGCGGGGTTGTCCTCGGGGTAAACGCGGTCCACGGTGCCGTCGCCGGTTTCGTCCGCTGCAATATAGACGGTGGAGGGAGAAACGAGCGAGCGGTAGCGGTTGGCAGCGACGCGCTCATAGGCGACTGGAACGGGCTGGCCCCACTGCTGGAAGTACCAACCCAGTGCCACTAGCGCGAGCATGATGAGCACGATGACTTTGGTGCGCCGCTTCATGTTGCTTACAGCCGAAATCGCATTGTCCGCTAGGATGCGGCCCAATTGCCACATGATTGCTCGCGAGGCGGCGCGATGCCTTGACCGATTGTTGGCGGGATTGCTATAAACTGAGTGTCCGGGTGGGCCGCTAGCTCAATTGGTAGAGCAGCAGACTCTTAATCTGCGGGTTCCAGGTTCGAGTCCTGGGCGGCTCACCACTTACTTCGGCAATTAAGAAAGCCGGGGGTTCCAGGTCCCCTTCGGCCGTTGGCCTCAGGACAGGCGAGTCCTGGGCGGCTCGCCACGCATTCCTGACTTCCTCTCGGGAAGAAGCCCAGCACCCGAGTCTATTCCCCAAGCCTTGCAAGCTGCAGTTGCCGCAGACGATTCAGCGAGCGGGCGGCAGGACGGTCATGCGGATGGGAAGGACGGAGCGGTCCTGGGCGCAGGTGGGTTCTTTGCTGCAGGTTTGGCACTGAATGACGACAGTGCCGCGATACTCGCCTGGCGCCAGTCCGGCGGCATTGATTTCGACCGGCACGGTGTGAGTTTGTCCGGGCGATACTTGAAAGTTCGGCTTCTCCAGCAGGCGCAGGAAGGGCAGGTCGTCCGCGGTAATCTGGAAGCGGTGGCGGCGCCGGCAGAAATTCTTAGCGCTGAGCGTGCTCCGCACTATCTGGTTGGCTGGCACGGAGAAACTCCATCCGGATTCCGGCTCAGGCTGCTCCGGCGGCGGATGTCCCGGCGTCGGGATCGGTTGGCCCGGTGGCGGTACGGGTTGTTGAGGGGGATGCCCGGGCGTGGGCACGGGTTCACCGGGTGGCGGCATGGGTTGACCCGGAGTTCGTTCCGGCGGCTTACCTGGAGGCTCATTCGGCGGGTGCCGGGGCGGCTCCGGCGGGATGCCCGGCGGTTCAGTCGGGATTCCGGGTTCAGGCACGATGCCCGGACAGGGCGGAATCGGCGGCTCAGTCGGGTGTCGCGGATTGACAGTAATCCTGGGGAATTCATCCACCGGCACTTCGACTGGGGCAGTGAGGGGCGGGTCGGTGAGGATGTAGCCACTGACGGAGTTAGGCGGCGTGGGCGGGTTGTTTCCGGCTGGGATCGGACCGTTCGGTCCCCACCAATTCCTCGGCATTAGCAGCACGTTGGTGGTGGTAGCAAGCACGGCGGCGCTCTCGGTGTGATCAATCAGGTTGTTGGATTCCAGGCGGTTGCTCCAGCCGGGACTGGGCACCGTGCCGGGGGCGTTGGTCGCGAACACGCCCACCCGCGAGCGCCGGAAGCCGTCCAGATGGTTCTCGGTGAAGATGGGGAGGTGGGGCCGCGTGTAGAGGTCGTTGTCGATCTCCACCTGCTTTTCCTGGTTGCCGACAAAATGGTTGCCGACGACGCGCGGCCACGACCGCCGCAGATGAAGGCCGCCGGCTGAGTTCGCCTGAATCAGCGAGTCTTGGAGTTCCACCGTGGATTGAATCCACTGCATCCGGCCATCCGGCGAACGCAGGTGCATCCCGGTGTCGACGACCTTGATGCCCCAGCCCTGATTGCTTTCAAACAGCACTCCGCGAATGAGCGTCGTCCCCTGCGCCCACTGGGAGTCTGCCGGCTGTGCTCCCACCTCCGGCGCGAAATGCTCGTGGTAGTAGAGGCCGCCCGCGCCGGGAGTGTGCGCCCCGGGGTCGCCCGGCCAGGCGCGGTTGTTGCGGAGTTGCGTGCCCTCGACTAAATAGGAGCGCGCGAAGCTGCGCTCAAGGCGCAGCACGGATCCGGCCAGACGCTGGAAGGCAGCGGGGTCGTCGGCCTCGAGCAAGATTGCAATCCCACCGCCCTCATGTTGCGCCGTGTTTTCTTCGAAAAGATTGTTGCCCTCAATCGTGAGGCGCGTAGTGCGGTTGCAAATGACGCCTTCGAGCTGGTCACGCAGCCCCTGGCCGGGGAACAGGAGAGCCTTGTCCACCTGCCAGAGGAACAAGCCACCGCCGGTACCGACGGTTTTCTCAAACAGGCCCTGGGCCAGGTTTTTGCGGATTACGTTGGTGCGGCGCAATTCCGCCCGTGCATTGCGCACGTAGAGGCCACCGCCGCCCCGCGGGTAGAGGGTCGGCGAGCCGGTGTGACGCGGCCCGCCTACAGGATTTCGTCCCTGCGCCTGGTTGTTCTCCAGCAGATTTCCCCCCTGCAGGCGGACGCGTGAGCCGCAAACAATGTAGCCCGCACCCCCGTCCCCGTGGGCCACGTTTCTTTCGAGATGACTGCTGTCGATCTCTAGCAGCGAACGTGCGTTGGTGTAGATCGCTCCGCCGGTATTGGCCTGGTTCTGATACGCCCAATCGCCTCGCAGCCTCACGCTGGCATTCCAGGTGACGGCGATGGCTCCGCCCCCGCGCAGGATTTCCGTTCCCTTCCGGCCCCCCTGCCGGTAAATGTTCGCCTCCGAGAAATACTGTTCCGGCTCGAGCTCGCTCACATCGCGCGACCACCCGCCCGCGCCGCGGTCAAACAGCGCCCAGCCTGCCTTGAACAGTGTGTTTTCGTCTTCATTCATCACCGCCACGTGACCGCCGTAGGACTCGACATCTCCCAGTACGGTGTTGCCTTCGAACAAGTTGTTGCGGGCATGGACGCGCGCCCGGAACACCTCCAGCCCTCCGCCCCAGGCGACCTTCACGTCGGCTTTGACTTCATTCTCCCGTACGGTGTTTTCGTTAAAGTCAACGTGCCAGTCGTCAATCCGGCCGGGGTTCAAGTAGACGCCTTCGATCGAAACACCGCCCCCGCTGCGCGTCGCCCGATTCTTTTCGATGAGGTTGCGCTCAATCACCACCACGGGGCGCGGCAGCGAATTGCCCTCCAAGTGGATGGAGATGCAGCCGCCGATGGCAGCTTGGTTGTCGTGGCAGCAGTTCTCGATGATTCGAGTGAGGCGGTTGGGGAAATAGATACCGGCGCCGCGGTTGCTTGTCCTTCCGTTCTGGATTTCAAAACGGAGCACCGTGGTGACTTGGTCGGGCGGGCAGCGGGCGCCCTGGCCGGTGATGACGCGTCCCTGGCCTCCGCCGTCGAGGATGGGGATAGCAGGCAGCGTACCGTCGCCTCGCAAGGTCACGCCGCAGGGCACACTCAAATTTTCCTGGTAGAGGCAGCGGCCATCCGACTTGACGCAATCGCCGTGCACCAGCACGGTGTCGCCAGGCTGGGCAAGGTCGAGCGCATCTTGAACCTTATGCGCCGCCCGCAGTTTGTCGGGGTAGGGAGGCGTTGGTCTGGGGCTTTCTTTCCAGACGTGCAACGTGCGCCCACCACCGCTGCGCTGCGCCGGTGGTTGCTGCCCGCTTGCGGCCGGGCCCATCCCGCCCAGCAAGCACATTCTCGCCCCAAGAGCAATCAATCCGAGGTATTTCCGCATGGTCAGGTTAGGAATTCCCTGCACCATAGCCAACTGACAGGCCCCAGTCAACAAACTCCGCTGGAGCGGAACCCTTCAGGGTTCCACTTCAGCTTGACCATCCCGCCTTTGGCTGCTATAAGGGACGCGGTCCGTGAGCCTGCCCGAGGGGGCAACCCTGGCGAGAATTCTTGGGGGAATCTTACCTGATTGTCCTCACCTGCGCAGGGCCCGTCTCTCTATTTCGCAAGGAGAACAGCAATGAAGAACTGGTTACGTCCGACATTCGTGGGCGTGGTTGCCGCTCTGATTCTCAGCCCGCTCGCGGTCGGCAGCTTCGGCCCGGCGCAGGAGAAAGAAGAGAAGAAGCCGGAGGCGAAGGCCGAGGAGAAGAAAAAGAAGGAAGCGCTGCCGCTCAAGCCCGAGCGCAAGGTGGAGTTCACCACCGACGAAGGCACCTGGATTTCGCTCGATGTCTCACCCGACGGGAAGACAATTGTCTTCGAGTTGCTGGGTGACCTCTACACCCTTCCCATCGAGGGCGGCGAGGCCAAGCGCCTCACCGAAGGCTTGCCGTTCGACAGCCAGCCCCGGTACTCGCCCGACGGGAAGTGGATCGCGTTCCTGAGCGACCGCGACGGTGCCGAGAACGCATGGATTATGAGGGCCGATGGTACGGAGCCGAAACAGTTGAGCAAGGACAAGAAGACACTCTTCGCCTCCCCTGCCTGGACGCCGGACGGGGACTACGTCATAGCGTCGCGCCACCCCGACTACATCGGGACGTTCGAGCTGTGGATGTACCACGTGCAGGGCGGATCTGGCCTGCAGCTCACCAAAGCCCAGCCGCAGCCCAATACCCCCATGGCGAACCGCCACAACGCCATGGGTGTCGAGGCTTCCCCCGACGGGAAGTATCTCTATTACGCGCGCAAGACCGGCGGCTTTGCCTACAACATGATGGGCTTCCCTTGGCAAATCGCACGCAAAGACCGCAAGACCGGGGATGAAGACATTATCACACAGGCGCCCGGCGGGGCGGTGCGGCCGGTGCTCTCGCCCGACGGCACCAAGCTCGTCTACGGCACACGCTTTGAGACCAACACCGCCCTCCGCCTCCGTGACCTCAACACCGGCGAAGACCGCTGGCTCATCTATCCCGTCCAGCGCGACGATATGGAGTCCCGCTTTACCCGCGACCTCCTCCCCACCTATGCCTTCACCCCCGATGGCAAGGAGGTCGTGGTCTCCTTCGGGGGCAAGATTCACCGCGTGAATGTGGAGACGGGCGAGGCTCGCAACGTCCCCTTCACGGCGCAGGTCTCGCTCGATGTCGGGCCGCTCCTTGACTTCCCCACGCGGGTCGAGGAAGGCCCCGTACGGGCGCGGCTGATTCAAGGCCCGGTGCAGTCGCCTGACGGGAAGAGGCTGGCCTTCTCCGCGCTCACTCACCTCTACGTGATGGATCTGCCCAACGGGCAACCGAAGCGCGTGACGCAGGCGAATGCGCGCGAGTTCCAGCCCGCCTGGTCGCCGGATGGACAGTTGCTGGCCTACGTGACGTGGTCCTACGAAGGCGGACAGATCTGGAAAGTCCGTGCCGATGGCACAGGCACGCCGCAGCAGTTGACGCGCCTGCCCGCCTATTATCGCGACCCGGTGTGGTCGCCGGACGGCACGCGCATTGTAGCCCTGCGCGGGCCACGGCAAATGCGAGTGGAGCGGCCCGTGGACTTCGGCACGCCGGGCATGGATCTCATCTGGATCCCGGCCGAAGGCGGCGAGGCCAACCTGATTATCCCTGCGCGCGGCGTCGGAGCGCCCCACTTCACCGAGGAGAAGGACCGCATCTACGTTTATTCTGCCCAGGGGCTGATTTCTCTGCGGTATGACGGGACGGATCGGCGCACGCATGTCAAGGTCGTGGGGAGAACCATTGACCCGCCCGATCCGACGCCCGCTGACGATGTCCGCCTCAGCCCCAACGGCCGGCAGGCGCTGGCCGTTGTCCACGACCAGCTTTACCTCGTTACCATTCCCCCGGTCGGCGGCGAGACGCCCACCGTGAACGTGATGTCACCCTCCGTGCCCGTCAAGAAGCTGACCGACGTGGGCGCCGACTACATCGCCTGGGCCGATGGCGGCAAGACCATCACCTGGGGGCTGGGTTCCACCTTCTTCCGCCAGCCGCTTGCCAGCGTCTCCTTTGAGCCGGAGAAGAAAGAAGAGGAGGTAAAGGAAGCGCAGGAGAGCAAGGAAAAGGAGGAAGAAACCAAAGAAGCGAAGAAGGAGGAGAAGAAGCCACCATACGAAGAGATTGAAGTCGCTATCGAGCGGCCGCGGTACAAGCCGAGCGGCACGATTGTGCTGCGCGGCGCCAAGGTGATCACGATGAAGGGCGACGAGGTCATCGCGAACGCCGACATCGTCGTCACCGACAACCGCATCGCCGGCTTGGGTGCCCGCGGCAAAGTGCAGATTCCGGCGGGCGCGAAAATCTTCGACGTGCGCGGGTCGACGATTATGCCCGGCATTGTGGACATCCACGCCCACTGGTTTGAGATTAAGCGTGGCGTGCTCGACATGCAGAACTGGAGCTTCCTCGCCAACCTCGCCTACGGCGTTACCGCGGGGCGCGACCCCCAGACGGGAACCAACGACATGTTCGCCTACCAGGACTTGGTGGACATGGGCGAGATGATCGGCCCCCGGGCCTACTCCACCGGCCCAGGGGTTTTCCTCGACACTGACTTCCAGTCGGCCGACGACGCCAAGAAGGTCGTGGCCAAGTACAAGAAGTACTATCGCACCAACACGCTCAAGTCCTATATGGTCGGCAACCGCAAGCAGCGGCAATGGATGGTGGAGGCGTGCAAGGAGCACCAGATTATGCCGACCACCGAGGGCGGCCTGGACCTCAAGCTCAACCTCACTCACGCCATCGACGGCTTCGCCGGCAACGAGCACGCCTTCCCCATCGTGCCGCTCTACAAAGACGTGGTGGAATTGGTGGCGAAGACGAAAATCACCTATACCCCCACGCTGCTGGTCGCCTACGGCGGCCCCTGGGCGGAAAACTACTTCTACGAGACCACCGAAGTCCACAACGATTCCAAGCTCCGCCGCTTCATCCCCCACAACCTGCTCGACACCCGCGCCAAGCGCCGGCCCTGGTTCACCAAAGAAGAGCACGTCTTCCCCCGGCTGGCGGCCCAGGCGGCCAAGATCATCCGCGCCGGCGGGCGCGTCGGCATCGGCGGCCACGGGCAACTGCAAGGCATCCAGGTGCACTGGGAGGTCTGGGCGCTCCACAGCGGCGGGCTGACGAACCTGGAGGCCTTGCGCGCCGCCACCCTGCACGGCGCAGAAGCTATCGGGAGGGCGCAGGACTTGGGCAGCATCGAAGTCGGTAAACTCGCCGACCTCGTCATCCTCGCCAAGGACCCCCTGGTGGACATTCGCAACACTAACACCATCCGCTACGTGATGAAGAACGGTGAGCTGTTCGAAGGCGATACCCTGAACCAGCTCTGGCCCCTCCAGAAGCCGCTCGAGCCGCTCTGGTGGTGGACGGATTCGCCCCGCATTGCAGTGAACCCGGAATGAGTCCGCCCGCGTCTAATAGAGCAAAAGGAGTAGGGAGGGAATCTATGCGCAAACTGGCAATCGGGATGGCGACTCTGGCCGTGACCGCTGCCGCCGGTTTCTACGCTTGGCGCGCGTACTCGGGTCCACCGGCGCCGCCGCCGCAGGTGAGCGTGGGGGAAAAGGTGGCCGACTTCAGCCTGCCCGACACACAGGGTCAGCCCCACTCGCTGGCCAGCCTGCGGGGCAACGCTGGCACACTGCTGATTTTCATCTCGACCCGCTGCCCGGTATCAAATAACTACAACGAGCGGATGGAGGCGCTGCACCGCGACTACAGTGCCCGCGGCATCCGTGTCGTCGGCATCAACCCAAACCGTACGGAGCCAGTGGAAGAAGTCCGCCGGCACGCGCAGGAGAAAGGATTGACCTTCACCATCCTCAAGGATGAGGGCAACCGCATCGCCGACTACTTCGGCGCCTCGGTGACTCCCGAGGCCTACTTGCTCGACACCGAGGACGTACTGCGCTACCACGGCCGGCTCGACGCCGACCAACACGAGCCGGCCCTCAACGCCAATGAGCTGCGCAGCGCGCTCGACACCTTTCTGGGCGGCGGCGTCCTGGCCGAGACCGGCAAGAAGGCTTTCGGCTGCACCATCAAGCGTGTCGGCGGCTAAGCAAGTCCGCGCCGCTGCCGCGGTTGTTTGTGGGGCGCTGCTGGCATTGGGTTGTCAGGCTCCGCGCGAGCAGACCTCCTTCTCCTCGGCTGATCCCACCCTGGAAGCCACCTGGATTGATCTGGACGGGCTGAAGCAGCGGTTGGCCGCCGAGCGCGGGCGTGTGGTCGTGATCAATTTCTGGGCCACCTGGTGCGAGCCTTGTCGCGAGGAATTCCCTCACCTGATTCGCTTCTACGAACGACACTCCGCCCGTGGCCTCAGCCTGCTCTCCGTCTCCATTGACAGCCCGCGTGTCCGCGACACCGAAGTCCGCAAGTTTCTTGCCGACCAGCGCCCGCCGTTCCCGGTCTTCATCAAGACCGCAGGCGATGACGACGCCTTCATCAATGGGATGGACCCGAGCTGGAATGGCGCCCTCCCCATGACCTACATCTACGACCGGCAAGGCCTCCGCCGCCATGCCCTGACCGGGCCGCAGTCGCTCGCCACGCTGGAGAAGCTTGTCCAGCCCCTGCTCTGACCATAGCGCGGCGGTTGTGCGCCGCGCAGGGCATTGGTAGCATCTTAGACGGGGAAGAACAGCGGAAGCTGACGTGCCACTGCAAGCCATCGCTCGCACTCTCTGGCTCTGGCTGCGCCTCGTTGTCGGCTTCGGGCTGGTGATCGTCGGCATCATCGGTCTCTTTCTGCCTGTCTTGCCGGGAATCCTGATGATTCTGGCTGGCCTGGCCATTCTCAGTGCCCACTACCACTGGGCCCGCCGCCTGATGAACTACCTGCGCACACGCAAGGCCATGCGCGAGCAACTCTAGCCCCGCGAGCGTCCCGTCGGTTTTCTGCTAGAATCGGCTGAGTCCTGCGAACGAGCGATCCACGATGTTTGCGCGGCGTTCCCAACTGCTCGGCCTGACCTGCGCGTTGGTTGACTTGGCGCTCACGGCCCTCGCCTTCATTCTGGCGTATTGGGTGCGCGCGATCGTATTGCCGCGACTCCTTCCGTGGGCAAAACTCCCAGAGATGTTCCCGCTAGGGGAGTACGGGCCGCTGTTTTTCGGGATGCTGCTGGTGTGGCCGGTGGCGGGATTTTTTCTCGGCATTTATCGGGAAGTTGAACTGCGCGACCCTCGCCAGCAGGCGCTCGATGTCGCCAAGCTGGTTGCCGTCGGCGTCCTGGCCCTCTATGCGGGCCTTTATGTTTTCAGGGCCGAGTACATCAGCCGTGTTTATGTGTTGACCATTGGCCTCGTGGACGCTGCCGTGCTGGTGGCCGGGCGCTGGGTGCTCTTTGCCGCCGGCGCCTGGCTGCGCGACCGTCTCGAGCGCTACCACTACTTCCTGATCGTGGGCACCGGAGCCGGCGCCCGCGAATTGGCCCAACTGATCGAAGAGAGTGAGCCGCTCGGCTTCCGGCTGGTGGGCTTCGCCGACACGGGGCAGCACGAGACGCAGTTGCCTCTCGGACTGCGACGCAGCTACCCGGTGCTGGCTCTCGAACAAGTGCCAGAGATCCTTCACCGGCACGTGGTGGACGAAGTGTTGTTTGCCGTCGGGAAGGAGGAGTTGGAGCGGCTGGAACCGCTGCTGCTCAGCTGCGAGGAAGAGGGGGTGAAGACGCGCATCCAACTGGAATTTCTCCCGCGCACCGTCGCGCGCGTCTATCTCGAGAACCTGCGGCACGTGCCGCTACTGACGTTCACGAGCACGCCGGAGAATGAGCTTCACCTGGCGACGAAGCGCCTCGCCGACGTGATTCTTGCCAGTGTTCTGCTAGTGGTGCTCTCCCCGTTGCTGCTCGTGGTCGCACTACTCATCAAGCTGACTTCGCCAGGCCCCGTCTTCTACCAACAGATGCGCTGCGGGCTGGGCGGCCGTCGGTTCACCCTCTACAAGTTTCGCTCCATGGTGCTCGATGCCGACGCCCGCAGAGCAGATGTCGAACAGCTGAACGAATTGGACGGGCCCGCCTTCAAGATGGCCGACGATCCCCGCTGCACGCCGCTGGGGCGATGGCTGCGGAGATTCAGCTTGGATGAGCTACCGCAGCTCTGGAACGTCTTGCGGGGTGATATGTCGTTTGTGGGACCGCGGCCTCCGCTGCCGGAGGAAGTCGAGCGCTACGCAACCTGGCAGCGGCGACGCCTGCGCATGCGCCCTGGGCTGACCTGCCTGTGGGCCTTGGAAGGACGAAGCAGGCTCAGTTTTGACCGCTGGATGCGGCTCGATCTCGCCTACATCGATAACTGGTCGCTTTGGCTTGACCTGAAGATTTTCCTCAGAACCATCCCGGTCGTACTCTTCGGCCGCGGTGCCAGCTAGCGGCTGGCGGCTATCCTTCTGAGCGCAGCGAAGAATCTCCTGTTCCTCTACTCCGCTCGGATTGCGCACAGGGGATAGGGAGCAGGTGGCGACGCAACGTGAGAGCCAGGCCACACAGAAACCAGAACAGCAGCACAACCAGAGAATCGCCGAAGTTGTAGTGCACGAGCGAAGTGACGAGGAATCCGCTCGCCGCCCCGAAGATCCCGAGCACCAGACCGTAGAGCGTCCGATCCAGCTGCCCGCGCGCCCGGCTCACCATCCCCGCCAGCATGAACCAGTAGACTGCCATCAACACCACCCAGGCCGCGAACGCGGGTAAGCCTAGGTCTACCGCCAGTTGAACCGGGGTAGAGAGGAAGTGGTCGCGGTACCCCCACTTCTGGTAGGCCTCGAGGTTGAACTCCTGCCAGCGGTCGCGAATCATGTTCATTCCCACGCCGAACCAGGGGTGTTCGCGGATGAGGCGGAGACCGTCGCGCCACATCAGCCTGCGGTAGTCCGTGCTGCCTTCCTCAACCGTAAACAGGCCTACGCTGCGCATGTGCCGCAGCGCAATGTCGGATCCAACCACGGCCAGGACAAGCACGAGCGGCAGCAGCGCCCGCACCCAGCGGCGGCGCGCGTGAAACCACAGTTCGAGCAGGCAAGCTCCAATGGCAGCCAGCCACGGCGCCCGCGTCAAGACAAGAAACAATGTGACGGCGAACACGAGCCAGAGCCCAGCCAGCCCGAGGGCGGGCCAGTCGAGGAATTCCGTGCGGGTCAACCTCCAGAGCCGGGCAAGCCAGAGGCCGAAGGCCAGCGCCACCAACAGTTGCAGAATCACCGCGTAGGTGACGTGGTTGCGAATAATGCTGCCAGCACGAAAAGGACGGGCACGGCTGGCGCGGATACCCAACTCCTCGAAGCTTGCTGGGCGGGGGAGATGCTCGGCGGGAATCACGATGCTGACCGGAAGGCCTTCGGGATGCGCGACCACGAGCCGGAGAGGTTCTCCCGGTGGCTTGGCACGCAGGTGGGCAATGAAGTCAGCCGGGCGGCGAATCGTGCGGCTGTCCACCGCCAGCAGCGTGTCCCTATCGAAAAGGCCCGCGCGGTGAAAGACCGAGCCGGGCACGACGTTATCGAGGCGCAACCCGACGCCGAAGGTCTGCTGGTAGAGCGAGTAGGCGACGTTGGGCAGCCCGGCCAGCAGGAGGGCCAGGATAAGTTGCCTGGCGCGGCGAATCGTATGCACGTTGTGCGCGACCACGAGCACCACGAAGATCAGACCCACCTTCCGCATCCCCGTCCAGCTGAGCACGGGCTGCGGAGACATCGACGCCGAAACGCCACAAAGAATCCAGTAGATGAGTATCGGCAGGTCAAGCGGGGAACCATACAGCTTGGAAGCCTGAGGGCCGCGGCGGACGGCGATGAGCCGGATGAGCCAGGCGAGGGCGGCAATGCCGTAGGCGATTTCCGTGGCAGCGATCGAGTGCGGAAGCGAGAGGACGAAGACAAAAAGGAAGACGGTGATAGTCGTGTCAAGCGCACGCGCCATTGGCAGGGTTGCCTCGCTCATCTGTTAGGCAGGGCCAGGACGCTGGAACGTGCGGCGCAGCAGAGCCCGCCCGAGCAGCGCGAGAAAGATCGAGTTCGTATAAAAGTAGCGTCCCGACAGGTGCACGGGGTCTTGCAGCATACGATAGAGCCACTCCAGCCCGGCACGCTGCATCCAGCCGGGAGCGCGGCGGCGCTTCCCGGCCAGGATGTCAAAGCTTCCTCCCACAGCTTGCCGGATGGGGACGTTGAGTTGAGACCGAAAGCGAGTGAGCCAGAGTTCCTTGTGGGGACTGCCGAGGGCGACCAGCAATACGTCGGCCAGGCTGGCGTTGATCGCCGCGACCACGCGCTCACTCTCCTCTGCCCGGAAGTAGCCGTGATGCGAGCCTGCGATGATGAGCCCCGGGTAGCGGCTCGCGACCCGCCGCACTGCCTTACGCAGCACCTGGGGGTGTGTGCCGAGGAAAAACACGCGCCAGGAATTTTGCGACGCCAGTTCCAGCGTCACGTGCATCATGTCTGCGCCTGCCAACCGCTCCGGCACGGGCGTTCCCAGCCAGCGCACGGCCCACACCACGGGCTGGCCATCGGGGAGGACAAGGTCAGCCGCCGCGAGTGCGCTCCTCAGATCCGCGTCTTGGCGTGCGAGGACGAGCTTATGAACATTGGCGAACAGAATCGTCGTGGGTCGGCGTTCTCGGACGCGCCGCACCAGCTCGTCTTGGAGCACCTCACGGCTGATGGGATGAATGGGACAGCCGAGCACCTCGGTCCGGCGTAAAGCCGCAAGTGCACCGACCGCGCCGGTGCTAGACTGAACGGGAGCGATGTCAGTGGTCATCGTAGCCGGGGACTACGGGCTGCGCCCGGCGGAGGGAATCCAGGATGGCAAAGGTGGCTTCCATGCTGGCCAGGGCATCCGCAAAAGGCAAGGCGAGCGCCCGGCCATCGCGCAGGCAGCCCACGAAATGGGCGACCTCTTCGCGGTGACCCTTGCCGGCCGCGCGGACTCTGCGGCGCCGCCCGCGCTGGGCGAGTCTCAGGCTTTCAAAATTCTCAAGTATGGCGGAGCGACCCCCGCCGAAGACTTCCAGGTGTTCCTTGGGTGTGGAAGTGTCGCCGCTGGCACAGTAGAGGATGGTGGCAACTGAGTCATTAGCGAACTTGAGGTTGACTTGGACGGTGTCGCGGCTGGCGGGTGAGCCCGTCTCACCCGGACTGGTGGCGTAGAGGGAAATGTGTTGCGCAGCGGCCAGGTACACGGCCAGGTCCACAAAGTGGCAGACCTCGCTCAGAATGCGGCCTCCACCCTGTTCCGGGTCGTAGATCCAGTGATGGGGTGGCAGCGACCCGGCCTGGACGCGGTAGAGGATGGTGAGCGGCGTGACACCGGCAAAGAACTCTTTGATGCGGCTGACGCCGGGCGCAAAACGGCGATTGAAGCCGACCAGAAGCGCGTGCGGATGCGCCTGATGAACTTCGGCGAGCCGCGCCAGGTCTTCCCGGCGGATGGCGGGCGGCTTTTCGACAAAGACGCTCTTGCCGCGCGTCAGGGCGGCTTCGACGAGACGCGCGTGCAGATCGTGCCGCGTCGCGATGAAGACGGCATTGACGTTGGGGTCGTTGAGGATTTCCTCGCTGTTGGTGGTGCAGTAGCCGAAGCCAAAGCGCTCGGCCACGCGGCGGGCACTGGGGCCAGTGGCGTTGCATACACCGGCCAGAGTTACCTCCTCTTGCCCTTTCAAGTGTGGCAGGAGATAGGACTGGGCAAAGTGCCCCGCCCCGATGAAGCCTACACGAACCGTTCCCACCCGGGCGGGAGTGGGCGAAACCTCGTAGCGGGTGCGCAGTGGCTCACTGGGGGCGGCGTAGTCGAGCAGGACGGCCAGGCCAGGCGCGGCCACGCCGCTCACGTGCGCATAGGCCTGCTCGGCCTGGGCGATGGGATAGCGATGGGTGATGAGCGGCGCGACCTGCACTTTCTTCTCAGCCAGCAGTTCGACGAAGGCTTCCATGTTGCGCCGCTCCGTCCAGCGGATGTAGCCGACGGGGTAGTCAATGCCGACTTCCTCGTAGAGCGGGTCGTAGCGGCCCGGGCCGTAGGAGCGCGACATCCGCAGGTCGAGTTCTTTTTCATAGAAGGGGCTGCGGGGCACATCCAGGCGGATGGCGCCGACGACGACGACCACAGCTTTGTCGCGGGCCAGCTCGCCAGCCAGCACAACTGGCTGGTTAGAGTCGCTGGCGGCGGTGATGAGGACGCGGTCGAGCCCCACTCCTCCCGTGAATGCATCCACCGCCGCAGCCGCCTGCTCGGGGCTGGCTGTGGTCACTCCCAACTCTTCCCCCAGGCGGCGGCGGTCGGCGACCAAGTCCACGCCGAAGACGCGGGCGCCCGCGGCCTTGAGAATCTGTACCGTCAGCAGACCCACCAGCCCCAGGCCGATGACACCCACGCGGTCGCCGACTGAGACCTCTGCCTGACGGACACCATGAAGGGCGATGGCCCCGACCGTGGTGAACGCGCCCTCCTCAAAGCTGACGCTGTCCGGCAGGCGGACGGTGAGCTGCGCCGGCACGCAGATGATTTCAGCGTGCGAGGCGTAGCCAGCACCGCCGCAGGCGACGCGGTCGCCCACGGAAAACTCGGTGGCGTCCATACTGCGATCGACCACAACTCCGGCGCAACTGTAGCCGAGCGCTTTCAGTTCGCTCAGGCGGTTGCGGACTTTCTCGAACGTAGCGCGGAGACCTTCCTGCCGGAGGGTGTCCAGGACTTTCTTGACCAAGTCTGGGCGGG
>Ga0209172_10001366_pt1 | contig 52524 bp, 53 predicted proteins | sample LarsenN4metaG_FD_184113 | JGI IMG/M metagenome (GOLD analysis project Ga0209172, IMG submission 184113) | Hot spring sediment bacterial and archeal communities from British Columbia, Canada, to study Microbial Dark Matter (Phase II) - Larsen... ...
CGCTGACCGCCAACCTGTTGGCGATGGCGGCGATGCGGGCGAATCTGGCCGAGGTGATGACCGACAGCGCCTACCAGTACATGTTCGGGCTGGCGGAAAGGTTGGCCGCAGGGCTGCGTGGCGTCATCGCGCAGCATGAGCTGCCGTGGTGTGTGACGCAGATCGGCGCGCGCACCGAGTTCCAGTTCACCGCCACGCCGCCCGTCAACGGCAGTGAGGCCGACAAGATCCTCGACAGCGAGCTGGAGCACATCGTGCACCTGTTCCTGCTCAACCGCGGCCTGCTGATCACGCCGTTCCACAACATGATCCTGGTGTGCCCGGACACCACCGCGGCCGATGTCGACCGGCTGGTGGCGGCGTTCGGCGACTTCGTGCAGCAGGTGCGTTGAGCGCACGGCACGCTGCGGTCAGGGCGGGGCGGCCAGCTGGAATGGCCAAATTGACATGAAAACGGCCCGCCTGTTGGCGGGCCGTTTATTTGGTGTTGCCGGACGCGCGGCTTAGAACGTATTCACGATTTCGCGCGCTCACGCGAGACAAGGCGAAAACGGCTGAGGAAGCGGCGTTTATCCAGATATAAACAAGCATTCCGAAGCCGTTTTCAACGCCGTATCGCCCCATTGAGATCAGCCGCAGCAGATCGTGAACAGGTTCTTAGTGTGCCTGGCGCCGCGGCTGCGGGTGGCGGCGGGCCTTGGCGCTGGTCTTGCGCTTGGCTTGGGTAACGCTGCTGCGCTTGCCGCTGGCGCTCAGCGCGGCTTTGCGTGTCTTGCGCTGCTTGAGGGTTTGCTTGCTGCCGGTACGGCTGGCTTTGGCCGTGGTCTTTGCGTGGGTGCTGCGCTTGGCGGTGTTCGCTGCCGCCTTCTGGCGCTTGCGGGCGGCGAGGCTGCGCTGGCCGGTGCTGGCCTTGCGGCTGCTGACCACTTTGCCGTTTTTGGCGCGCTTGCCCACCGCGCGCTGGCGAACTGCGGCTTTTTTGCCGACACGCGCCGCCTTGTTGCCGCGCACGCTCTGCTTGCCGTTGCGCAGCTGCTGGCGTGCCTTGCCGGCGCGTTGCGCCGTGGCCGCCTGCTTCAGCTGGCGAGACGATTTCCGGGCGGCCGGCTGGCTATGGCTGCGCTTGCTGCGGCGGGTTTCGGCCTGTTCGCGGCGTGGCTGTTGTCGCGGGCTGCTGGTTTTATCTTGGGTGGCGGTCGCTGTTGCGGGCGGAATATTGCGCGCTGGTACGTCATTTGCTTTATTACTGCCGCCGTTGGCGGGTGCGGCCTTGCTGGCGGCTTTGCTTTGGCGTGGCGGCTGGAAGTCGCCCGGCAGCGGGGCGTCTTCACCGGTGGCGAAGCTGTTGCCGGCGCAGCTCAGAATGAGGGCGCCAAGTGCTGCAGCGCAAAAACGGGACAATGGCATGGTCGGTAATGTCGTTGGCTAAATAATGTAGGTATAAATATCCGGCTGCGGTGCGTTGTGGCACCGTAACGGGCTTGTTATATTAGCACGCGCGCCGTTTCGGGCACGAACGGTCAATACGAGAATCGACGGAGATTACAAGTATGAAGAACACGAGAAGAACGCTGCTGGCGGGGATGTTGTTGTCGGTTTTTGCCGTGGCAGGTTGCGGCAAGAAGGCGGAAGAACCGGCGGCATCGGCAGCCAGTGATGCGGCGCCGGCGGTGGCGCAGGTGGCCGAGTACGTGGTGGGCACCGACGCCAGCTATGCACCATTCGAGTTCCAGAACGACCAGAGCCAGATCGTCGGCTTCGACATCGAGGTGTTGAGCGCGGTGGCGGACAAGGGTGGTTTCAAGGTCAAGTTCGTCAATACGCCGTGGGAAGGCATGTTCGCCACCCTGGGGCAGGGCGACCGCGACATCCTGTCTTCGGCGATTACCATCACCGACGAGCGCAAGCAGAGTATGGATTTCTCCGAGCCATACTTTGAGGCACGCCAGCTGATCGCGGTGGGCAAGGGCGTCACCGACGTGAAGACCTTCCAGGATCTGAAGAGCAAGAAGGTGGCGGTACAGACCGGCACCACCGGCGACGAAGTGGTGCAGAAACTGCTGGGCAAGACCAGCTCCAGCATCAAGCGTTTCGAGAGCATGCCGCTGGCGCTGAAAGAGCTGGAAACCGGTGGCGTTGACGCGGCGGTGGGTGACAACGGCGTGGTGATCAACTATGTGAAGAACAACCCGCAGCACGGCATGACCACGGTGGAAGACCTGCAGAGCTTCGCGCCGGAGTATTATGGCTTTGCGGTGAAGAAGGGCAATCAGGAGCTGCTGGACAAGGTCAACGCCGGTATCAAGGCGATCAAGGCTGACGGCACCTACGACCAGATCTTCAACAAGTATTTTGGCACCAAGTAATCAATTAGCTGCATGAAGAACCGGGCCCGCCTCGAGCCGGCCCGGTTTTTTTGCAGGGGGAAGCAATATGGATTTTCGCTGGGGAATGATCGCCGACTACGCGCCACTGTTCGTGGAAGGCGTGCAAATGACGATCATCATTACGCTGGTGGCGGTGGTGTTCGGCACCCTGATCGGCCTGTTCATGGGCATGGCGCGGCTGGCGGATGCGCCGCACGGCCTGAGCCGTTATCTGGTGCGCTATCTGGTGCGCATGCCTGCTGGCGCCTACGTGACCTTTTTTCGCGGCACGCCCTTGTTCGTACAAATCCTGCTGGTGCACTTTGCGCTGATGCCGCTGCTGATCCATCCGGTGGACGGCCTGGTGATCAACGGCGATATCGCCCGCGACATCCGCCAGAATTACGGTGCTTTCATTTCCGGCTTGCTGGCGCTGACGCTGAACGCCGGTGCCTACATCACCGAGATCTTCCGTGCCGGCATCCAGTCCATCGACAAGGGGCAGATGGAGGCCGCACGTTCGCTGGGGCTCTCCTACGGCCAGACCATGAAGTTCGTGATCGTGCCGCAGGCCTTCCGCCGCATGCTGCCGCCGCTGGGCAACGAGGCGATCATGCTGCTGAAAGACAGCTCGCTGGTGTCGGCGATCGGCCTGGCCGAACTGGCCTTCGCCGCGCGGACCGTGGCCGGCGTGTACTCGCGCTACTGGGAGCCGTATCTGACCATCTCCTTCATTTATCTGGCATTGACGATGTTGATGGCGTGGGGGATTTCCCGTCTGGAGAAAAAGCTGCAGATCGGCGCGCGCTGAGCGATGCCGGGTGCTTGGCAAAAAGGCCGCGATAGCGGCCTTTTTGCTTGTCTGGCGGGCGTCTTGGTGCCATTTCATGTTAGAATATCGAATATTTTGCCATGATTACGGATTTCCATGACCGACCAGCTTTTTGCCAAGGAAACACTCCCGATTAGCCTGGAAGAGGAGATGCGCCGTTCCTATCTCGATTACGCAATGAGCGTGATCGTCGGCCGCGCCCTTCCTGATGTCCGAGATGGCCTCAAGCCCGTGCATCGCCGGGTGCTGTACGCCATGCATGAGCTTTCCAACGACTGGAACCGTGCCTACAAGAAATCGGCGCGTATTGTCGGTGACGTGATCGGTAAGTATCACCCGCACGGCGATACCGCGGTGTACGACACCATCGTGCGCCTGGCGCAGAATTTCAGCCTGCGCTACCCGCTGGTGGACGGTCAGGGCAACTTCGGTTCCATCGACGGCGACAACGCCGCCGCGATGCGATACACCGAAATCCGCATGGCGCGCATCGCGCACGAACTGCTGGCCGACCTCGACAAGGAAACCGTCGACTTCGGCCCCAACTACGACGGCTCCGAGCAAGAGCCGCTGATCATGCCGACGCGCATCCCGAACCTGCTGATCAACGGCAGTTCCGGTATCGCGGTGGGCATGGCCACCAATATTCCGCCGCACAACCTGAACGAAGTGGTCGATGCCTGCCTCGCCTTGCTGGACAACAGCGAGCTGACCATCGACGAGCTGATCGACATCATCCCGGCGCCGGACTTCCCGACCGCCGGCATCATCTACGGTACCGCCGGCATCAAGGAGGCATACCGCACCGGTCGCGGTCGCGCCATCATGCGCGCCCGTGTCCACTTCGAGGATATCGGCAAGGGCGACCGCCAGGCGATCATCGTCGACGAGATCCCGTACCAGGTAAACAAGTCGCGGCTGCTGGAACGCATCAGCGAGCTGGTGCGCGAGAAGCTGATCGAGGGCATTTCCGACCTGCGCGACGAGTCGGACAAGTCCGGCATGCGCGTGGTGATCGAGCTCAAGCGCGGCGAAATGCCGGAAGTGGTGCTCAACCACCTGTACAAGCTGACCCAGCTGCAGGACAGTTTCGGCATCAACATGGTGGCACTGGTCGACGGCCAGCCGCGCCTGCTGAACCTGAAGCAGATCATCGACGAATTCCTGCGCCACCGTCGCGAAGTGGTGACGCGCCGTACCATTTTCGAACTGCGCAAGGCCCGCGAACGCGGCCACATCCTCGAAGGTCTGGCGGTGGCTCTGTCCAACGTCGACGAGATCATCGCGCTGATCAAGGCTTCCGAAGCCCCGCCGCAGGCCAAGGCGGCACTGATGGGTCGCGCCTGGCGCTCGGAGCTGGTGGAAGGCATGCTGTCGCGCGTCGACCAGAGCTACGCCCGTCCGGACGGCCTGGCGGCCGAGTATGGTCTGCACGCCGACGGCTACCGCCTGTCCGAAGTGCAGGCCCAGGCGATTCTGGACCTGCGCCTGCAGCGCCTGACCGGACTGGAACAGGACAAGATCGTCGGCGAATACCGCGAGATCATGGACACCATCCTGGACCTGATCGACATCCTGGCGCGTCCGGAACGCATCAACCAGATCATCCATGACGAGCTGACCGCAGTGAAGCTGCAGTACGGCGATAAGCGCCGCTCCGAGATCGAGCCGTTCGGCGGCGACATCAATATCGAAGACCTGATCACGCCGCAGGAGATGGTGGTGACCCTGTCGCACACCGGCTACCTCAAGGCGCAGCCGGTCGACGACTACCAGTCGCAGCGCCGTGGCGGCCGCGGCAAGCAGGCGGCGGCGACCAAGGACGACGACTTCATCAACACGCTGTTCGTGGCCAATACCCACGACTACGTGCTGTGCTACTCCTCGTTTGGCCGTTGCTACTGGATCAAGGTCTACGACATGCCGCAGGGTGGTCGTACCAGCCGCGGCAAGCCGATTGTCAACGTGCTGCCGCTGGCGGAAGGCGAGAAGATCAACGCCATGCTGCCGGTGAAGGCGTTTACCGGCAACGACAGTGCCGAGCTGGACGACGACATCGAAGTCAGCGACAAGGTCAAGGGCCCGTTTGTGTTCATGTGTACCGCCAACGGCACCGTGAAGAAGACGCCGCTGGAAGCGTTCTCGCGGCCGCGCAGTGCCGGCATCATCGCCGTCAAGCTGGACGAGGGCGACAAGCTGGTTGGCGTGGCGCTGACCAGCGGCAACGACCAGATCATGCTGTTCTCCAATGCCGGTAAGGCGGTGCGCTTCGACGAAAGCGGCGTGCGTGCCATGGGCCGTAATGCCACTGGCGTGCGCGGCATGGCACTGGGCGAAGGCCAGCAGGTGATTTCGCTGCTGGTGGCCAACAGCGACGAGCAGCAAGTGCTGACCGCCAGCGATGGCGGCTACGGCAAGCGTACCCGTGTCGGCGAGTTCCGCCACACCAGTCGCGGCACCCAGGGCGTGATCGCCATGGACCTGACCGACAAGACCGGCCTCGCGCTGGTGACGGCCAGCCTGGTGGAAGACAGCGACGACGTGATGCTGATCACCACCGGCGGCGTGCTGATCCGTACCAAGGTCGACCAGGTGCGCGAGACCGGCCGTGCGGCACAGGGCGTGCGTCTGATCAACCTAGACGACGGCGAGAAGCTGATCTGCCTGGTGAAGGTTGCCGAAAGCGAAGACGACGCCGCGGAAGAGGGCGACGAGGCTGCGGCCAACCTTGAGGCGGGCGAGGGCGCGGCAGAATGACGGACGCGGCACCGGCCAACGAAAAGCTGCTGGCGACGGCGGGCGCGCTGTTCGTGTCCTTTCCGCACTGCGTGACGCTGGGCATGCAATACCTTGGCAGCGTTGGCCGCAAGCCGACGCTGAAGGTGGAGTGGCGCGACGATCTGGTCGGCAATCCGGCCAGCGGCGTGCTGCATGGCGGGGTGATCACCTCCATCGTCGACACCACCAGCGCCATCGCGGTGACCGCGCACATGGACGAACTGGAAACCATTGCCACGCTGGACCTGCGCATCGACTACCTGAAGGCGGCCACGCCGGGCAAGGCCATCTACTGCACCGCCGAGTGCTACCGCCTGGCCAGCCAGATCGCGTTCACCCGTGCCGTGTGCTACCACGACAGCCCGGATGACCCGATCGCCCATGGCGTCGCCACCTTCATGCGCGACTCCAACCCGAAACCGATGCTGGTGGAGGGCGCGGCATGAGCCAGTTCATGGAAACCTTCCTCGCGCTGCGCGACGAGAAGCGCTTTGCCGACATCATCGCCGCGGTGCCGTACGCCCGGCTGATGGGCGTGGCGTGCGGCGAAGACGAGAACGGCGAGCTGCTGTTCTCGCTGCCGTTCGCCGAGCGCAATGTCGGCAACACCACGCTGCCGGCGCTGCATGGCGGCCTGATCGGCGGCTTTCTGGAAAATGCAGCCTTGCTGCACCTGATGTGGAACCGCGAGTCGCTGGAAGCGCCTAAGATCGTGGACTTCTCGCTGGATTATCTGCGCTCCGGCAAGGCCACCACGCTGTATGCGCAGTGCGAAATCACCAAGCAGGGCAAGCGCGTGGCGCACGTGCTGATCGAGGCCTGGCAGGAAGGCCGCCGCAAGCCGGTCGCTGTCGCCCGTGCGCACTTCCTGCTCAGCACTCCTTCCTGATTTTGACGAGAAATAGAGGATAGTCATGGCCAAGGTGTACAACTTCTCAGCCGGTCCTGCCGTATTGCCCCACGAAGTGCTGGCAACCGCCCAGGCGGAAATGCTGGACTGGCACGGCTCCGGCATGTGCGTGATGGAAATGAGCCATCGCGGCAAGGAGTTCATGGAGATCATCCACGATGCCGAGCAGGATCTGCGCGCATTGATGGCGATCCCGGCCGGTTACAAGGTTTTGTTCCTGCAAGGCGGTGCCTCGCAGCAATTCTCCATGGTGCCGCTGAACCTGGCACCGGTGGACGGCCACATCGACGTGCTGGATACCGGTCACTGGTCGAAGCTGGCGGTCAAGGAAGCGCGCCGCTACACCGGCGTCAACGTGGTGGCCAGCAGCAGCGACAGCAACTACGCCGTGGTGCCGGATGTTGCCAGCTGGCAGCGCACGCCGGATGCCGCCTACTTCCACTACACATCCAACGAGACCATCGGCGGCCTGCAGTGCCCGTTCGTGCCGGAAGTGGGCGATACCCCGCTGGTGTGCGACATGTCGTCCGACTTCCTGTCGCGGGAGGTGGACGTGTCCAAATTCGGCCTGATCTACGCTGGCGCGCAGAAGAACATCGGCCCATCCGGCCTGACCGTGGTCATCGTGCGCGAAGACCTGCTCGGTCATGCCCAGGCGCAGACGCCGACCATGCTCGACTACCGCGTGCACGCCGATGCCGACTCGATGTACAACACCCCGGCCACCTATCCGATCTACATCGCCGGTCTGGTGTTCAAGTGGCTGAAGACGCGGGGCGGCATCAAGGGCATGCAGGCACGCAACGACGAAAAGGCCGGCCTGCTCTACCACATGATCGACAGCAGCAACGGCTTCTACTTCAGCCATGTGCAGGCGCCGTACCGCTCGAAGATGAACGTGGTGTTCCGCCTCAAGGACGAGGCGCTGGAAGACGTGTTCCTGTCCGAGGCGAAAAAGAACGGCCTGATGCAGCTCAAGGGCCATCGCTCGGTCGGCGGCATGCGCGCCTCGATCTACAACGCGATGCCGATCGAAGGCGTGAAGGCGCTGGTGCACTTCATGGAAGACTTCGCCCGCCAGCACGGCTGAGCGACAAGGTTGGCCGCAACGCAAAACCCGTCCGTGTGACGGGTTTTTTCATTGTTCGCGATCCGGATCAGTGTTTTTGCCGTGGCGACTGGTCGCCGGCGCATGAAGCAAGCATCATGTCGTTCTTGCTCCGGAGTTCCCATGACAGCCAATCGCCCCCTGATGTTCCTGTTGCTCGCCGCCGGTACCGTGGTCACCCTCAGTATGGGCATCCGCCACGGTTTCGGTTTTTTCCTGCCACCGATGACGCAATCGTTCGGCTGGACGCGTGAAACCTTTGCCTTCGCGCTGGGTTTGCAGAACCTGGTGTGGGGGCTGGCGCAGCCGTTTTCCGGCGCGCTGGCTGACCGGCACGGCCCCGGGCGTGTGCTGCTGGCCGGTGGCGTGCTCTACGCCGCCGGGCTGGGGCTGATGACGCTGTCCAGTAGCGGGGTACTGCTTTCCGGTTCCGCCGGCCTGCTGATCGGCCTTGCCCTGTCGTGCACCACCTATAGCGTGGTGTTTTCGGTGATCGTGCGGGCGGTGGCGCCGGAATTCCGTTCCCGCGCCATGGGGCTAACGGCGGCGGCCGGCTCTTTCGGCCAGTTCATCATGGTGCCGGTCGAGCGCGGCCTGATCGACGGCCTGGGGTGGATGCCGGCGCTGTTGGTGCTGGCGGTCACCGCCGCCTTGCTGCTGCCGCTGGCGGCGCCGCTGGAAAAGGCCTACCGCCAGGCGCCAGCGCTGCCGGTTTTGCAGGGCAGCATGCTGCGCGGCATGAGCGACACCTTTGCCATGGCCTGGCAGCAGCGTTCGTTCCGCCTGCTGATGGTCGGCTATTTTGTCTGCGGCTTCCAGGTGGTGTTCGTCGGCGTGCACCTGCCGGCCTATCTGCGCGATCACGGTCTGTCCGGCGAGGTGGCCAGTCTGTCGCTGGCGCTGATCGGCTTGTTCAACATCGCCGGCACCTACGTCGCCGGCCACCTCGGCAGCAGCCGGCCGAAGCCGATGCTGCTGGCCGGGATCTACTTCCTGCGCAGCATCGTGGTCACCATCTTCATTCTGGCACCGCTGACGCCGTGGTCGGTGGCGCTGTTTGCCGCGGCGATGGGCTTCTTGTGGCTGTCGACAGTGCCGCTGACCAATGGCGTGCTGGTCAGCCTGTTCGGCGTGCGCCACCTGGGCATGCTGTCGGGTGCGGTCTTTTTCTCGCACCAGGTCGGTAGCTTCCTCGGGGTGTGGCTGGGCGGCCTGCTGTACGATCGTACCGGCAGCTACGACGTGGTGTGGTGGCTGACGGTATTGCTGGGGTTGCTGGCCACTGCGGCCAACCTGCCGGTGCGCGAGCAGCCGGTGCCGGCGGTGCCTGCGGTAGCGACTCAGTCATGAACTGGCTGGCGGCAGTGTGCGGCGTGCTGGTGCTGGCGGCGGGTGTGTGGGCTTACCTGCGGCCGGATTTCGTGGTCGATGCGGCAAACCTGATTGCCGCCTGTTTCTGAAGGGGATGACATGTTGACTAGGGAGAGGCTGGTACGGCTGCAGCAATTGTGGGAAGACAACGAGGCACACGACTGCCATGCGGCCGCCCGTGCCGAGAAGCGGTTGACCATTACGCCGCAGACCGGGCGTTTCCTGTACCAGCTGTCACGCACCCGCCGTGCGCGCATCACGCTCGAAATCGGCACCTCCAGCGGCTATTCCACGCTGTGGCTGGCACTGGCGGCGCAGGCGCACAAGGGGCAGGTGGTGTCGGTCGATCATTCCGTGCACAAGATCGCGCTGGCGCACGCCAACCTGCAGGCGTTCGCGCTGGAGCCGGTAGTGACGCTGCACACCGACGACGCGTTCGCGGTGCTGGCCAATACCGCCGACGAATCGGTCGATCTGCTGTTTCTCGATGCCGACCGGCAGCGTTATCCCGGCTACTGGCCGGAGATCACGCGCATCCTGGCGCCCGGTGCCTTGCTGGTGATGGACAACGCCTTGTCCCATGTCGAAGAATGTGCGCCTTTTGTACAAGCAGTGCTTGCTACGCGTGGCTATCTCGCGGAAACTTACCCCATCGGAAAAGGCCAGTTTGTCATACTGAAAGACTTGTAAATCGTGTCGGAACAACAGCTCAAGCAACATCGCGATGCCATCGACCGCATCGACATCGAGATTCTCCATCTTCTCAACCAGCGCGCCCAGCACGCCCGTGAAATCGGCGAGATCAAGGGTGGCGGCATCATCTACCGACCGGAGCGCGAGGCGCAGGTGCTGCGCCGCATCAAGGAGCAGAACCCCGGGCCACTGCCTGGCGAATCCGTGGCACGGCTGTTCCGCGAAATCATGTCGGAATGCCTGGCGCTGGAAAAGCCGCTGTCCATTGCCTACCTCGGCCCTGAGGGCACCTTCAGCCAGCTGGCGACGCTGAAGCACTTCGGCCATGCCGCACGCACCGTCGCTTGTTCCTCCATCGACGAAGCCTTCCGGCTGGTGGAAGCGCGGGCGCTGGATTATGTGGTGGCACCGGTGGAAAACTCCACCGAGGGCGCGGTTGGCCGCACGCTGGACCTGATGGTCAGCACGCCGCTGAAAGTGTGCGGCGAAGTGGTGCTGCGCATCCATCATCACCTGCTGCGCAATAGTGCCGGCACCGACGGCATTCGCCGCGTCTATGCCCATGCCCAGGCGCTGGCACAGTGCCACGAGTGGCTGAACAAGAACCTGCCGGCCGATGTCGAGCGGGTGTCGGTGGCCAGCAATGCCGAGGCGGCAAGGTTGGCCGCAGAGGATGGCAGCTGCGCCGCGATTGCCGGTCAGGCGGCGGCGGAGCGCTTCAACCTGCTGAAGCTGGCGGAAAACATCGAGGACGAGCCGAACAACACCACCCGCTTCCTGGTGCTGGGGCATCAGGATGTCGGCCAGACCGGCCAGGACAAGACCTCGCTGATCGTGTCGGCGCCGAACCGTCCGGGTGCTGTGCACTACCTGTTGGCGCCGATTGCCGACAACGGCGTATCGATGACCAAGTTCGAATCGCGGCCATCGCGTGCCGGGCTGTGGGACTACGTGTTCTTCATCGATGTCGAAGGCCACCACGACGACCCGAATGTCGCCAAGGCGCTGCAGGGGCTGATGGAGCGTACCTCCTTCGTGAAGGTGCTCGGCGCCTACCCGCAAGCCGTTCTCTGACATATTGCCAGGCCGGCATCGCGCCGGCCGTTGATGGATGACCTCTCATGACTATCCAGTCTATTTGCCTGTTTTGTGGTTCCAACAAGGGGACGCGCGCCGCTTACGAGCAGGCGGCGTGCGAGCTGGGCCGGACGCTGGCGCAGCGTGACATCGCGCTGGTGTACGGCGGCGGCAATGTCGGCCTGATGGGTGTCGCCGCAGATGCGGCGCTGGCGGCCGGCGGCCGCGTGATCGGCGTGATCCCGGGCTTTTTGCGCGAGAAAGAACTGGCGCACCAGGGCCTGTCCGAGCTGCATGTCACGCAAACCATGCACGAGCGCAAGGCGCTGATGGAAGACCTGTCCGGCGGCTTTGTCGCCTTGCCCGGCGGCTTCGGCACCTACGACGAACTGTTCGAGATGCTGACCTGGGGCCAGCTGTCGGTGCACAGCAAGCCGATCGGGCTGCTGAATGTCGACGGCTTCTTTGACCCCCTGCTGGCGATGATCCGCCACGGTGTGGCCGAGGGCTTTGTCGCGGAAGGCAATCTGCAGCTGTTCGTGGTGGCGGCAACCATCGACGAGCTGCTGGCCAGGATGAATGCCTACCGGCCGGCACCGGTCAACAAGTGGTTGTCGCACGACCGCATCTGAGTTTGTCGCCGGCCTCGCCGGCTTTTCTGTTTATACGGGGACGGTTTTCATGATTATCGTGATGTCGCCAGCCGCCAGTGCGCAAAGCATTGACGACGTGATCGGCAAGATCCGTGCGGCGGGCTTGAGCGAGCACGTGTCGCGCGGCACCGAGCGCACCATTATCGGCGCCGTCGGTGACGAGCGTTCGCTGCAGCCGAGCATGTTCGAGATGATGCCAGGGGTGGAGCGGGCGCTGCGGGTGCTGAAGGACTACCGCATCGTGTCGCGCGAAGTGCAGCCGGACAATACGGTGGTGCACGTGCGCGGGCTGTCCATCGGCGGCGACGCGGTGCAGGTGATTGCCGGGCCGTGCGCGGTGGAAACCGCACCGCAGATGCAGCAGGCCGCTAGGCTGGTGCGCGAGGGCGGCGCCCGCCTGCTGCGCGCTGGTGCTTTCAAGCCGCGCACCAGTCCGTACAGCTTCCAGGGGCTGGGCGTGGTCGGGCTGGACTATCTGCAGGAGGCGGCGCGGCAGCAGGGGCTGCCGGTGGTGTCGGAGCTGATGGACATCCGCCTGCTGGATACCTTCCTCGAGTACGACATCGACGTGATCGAGATCGGTGCACGCAATATGCAGAACACCGACCTGCTGAAAGAGGTTGGCCGCATCAACAAGCCGGTGATCCTCAAGCGCGGCCTGTCGGCGACGGTCAGCGAGTGGCTGATGGCCGCCGAGTACATCGCCATCGGCGGCAACCACAACATCATCTTTTGCGAGCGCGGCGTGCGCAGCTTTGACCCGGCGGCGCGCAACACGCTAGACGTGACCGCGATTCCGCTGCTGAAACGCGAGACGCACCTGCCGGTGATCGTCGACCCCAGTCATGCCGGCGGCAAGGCGTGGCTGGTACCGGCGCTGTCGTGCGCGGCGCTGGCGGCGGGCGCCGACGGCCTGATGCTGGAGGTGCATCCCGATCCGGCACAGGCATGGTGTGATGGTGATCAGGCGTTGGATGGTGTGGCGTTTGGCAGTCTGATGGCGCAACTGCGCCCGTTGGCCCAGGTGCTGGGCCGCAGCTTGGCATAAGGGGAGCGTGATGAGTGACCAGGAACAGGAAATCGTAAGGCTGACCCAGATCGACAACTACCGCTTCGACAATCGTTTTGAAGGCGGGGACTATCAGTTGCTGACCGACGAGCCGGCGCCGCTGGGCGACAATAGCGGGCCGTCACCGTCGCAGTTGCTGGTGGCTGCGGCGGCCAACTGTCTGTGCGCCAGCCTGTTGTTCTCGTCGCGCAAGTTCCACCTTGATGTCGCGCCACTGTCGTGTGAGGCGGTGGCCACCATCAGCCGCAATGAACGCAAGCGGCTGCGGGTGACGCGCATCGATGTCACGCTGCAGTGTGGCAAGCCGCTGCAGGGGCAGCCCAATCTCGAGCGGCTGCTGAGCAGCTTCGAGGATTTTTGCACCGTGTCGCAGAGCATCGGCCAGGGCATCACCATTGCGCTGACGGTGCTGGATCAGGATGGCACGGTACTGAAGTCGCCCGCCGCCTGAGCTGCCTGAGCGCGGCACCAACAAAAAACCGGATGGGGTAACCATCCGGTTTTTTGCATTTACAGGTAGCGCAAGAACAGCGGCACCAGTATCTCGGCGATCCAGCCCAGCAGCAGCGGCGGCACCAGCAGCGCGAACAGGATGCCCCACCATGGTGTGCGCTGTTGCGGTCGGCTGATGGCGAGCAGGGTGCGGTACAGCGCGTAGCCGGTAAGGGCAACAAACGGCGGCAGCGTGGCCAGCGCCTGCAGTGGGCGTCCGGCCAGCAGTGGGTTGAGTAGCAGCATGCCGGCCAGCAGGCAGGCCTGGCTGAGGAAGTAGCTGCCCATCTTCAGCGACAGTCCGCGCAGCAGCACGCCGGAGCGGCGGAATTCACCGCAGCCGAGCAGCGCCAGTGCACCGGCCAGCCCCAGCCACAGGTAGGCATAGAACAGCGGCAACCACACCGGCACCAGTGCCAGCGACGGCAGGTACAGCCGGAAGAAGACGGCACTGACGACATAGGCCGACACCACGGCCAGTACGGCGGTCACGTTGTCACTGGCGATCAGCCGCCACAGCGCGTGCAGCAGATACAGCAACAGTGGCGACAGCAGGATCAGGCTGGAGAGGGAGGGCGTCATGCCGCGGCCAGTACCCGTTGCAGCGCCACGGCGACCAGTTCGCCCATCTGCGCCAGGTAGTGGGTCTGCATGTCCTGCGAGAAGCGCTGGCTGTCCTCGCTGCCCAGTACCAGCAGGCCAAAGGCCTCGCCCTGCTGGTGCAGCGCGATGGTGGCGAACGATTGCAGTACCGGCTGGGTCGGGAACCAGCTCAGGATTTCGTCGTTGACGTAAGGGCCGCAGTACGGTGCGCACAGGTTGCCGGCCAGTAGGCGGATGTCCTGCTTGGCGTTGTAGAACGGGCCAGGGTTGGCCGCATCGTGCCACAGTCGCAGTGCCACGCGCTGCAGGCCGAACTGCTTGTCGAAGGTGCGCACGATGGCGTCAACGGCCTGTTCCAGGGTGTCGGCCTGCATCAGCGCCAGACTCAGCTGGTGGCAGCGCGACAGGATCAGGTCGTTCTGCTCGCCATGCCTTACCAGCTGCACCAGCCGCGCTTCCAGCTGGCGGTTCTGGTCTTTCATTTCCAGCAGCTGGCGCTCGGCAAAGGACACCACCACCCGGTCGTGGCTGCTTTTCAGGCCGAAGCGCGGCGCATGCTGGTTGAGGAAGTCCGGATGGGCATCAAGAAAGGCAAGAACATCATCATTTTGCACGCTGCGACTCCGCTGTCAGGTCAGATTTCAATTTCACCGGTAAAGACGGTCACCGCCGGGCCGGTCATCTTCACCGGATGGCCGGGGCCGCCCCATTCGATATTCAGGTCGCCGCCACGGGTATGCACCAGCACGCGGCTGTCGAGCTGGCCGCGCTGGATGCCGGCCACCACCGCGGCACAGGCGCCGGTGCCGCAGGCCAGGGTTTCGCCTGCACCGCGCTCGTAGACGCGCAGGCGGATTTCGCCGCGGTTCACGATCTGCATGAAGCCGGCGTTGACCTTTTCCGGGAAGCGCGGGTGCGACTCCACCAGTGGGCCCTGCTGTGCCACCGGTGCGCTGTCCACGTTATTGACGACGCAAACCGCGTGCGGGTTCCCCATCGACACCACGGTGACGTCGATCGAGTCGTCGCCGATGGCCAGCGGGTGGGTGATGGCATCGCCGTCGGCGATGAACGGTACCTCCAGCGATTTCAGCCGCGGCACGCCCATGTCCACCGTGATCAGGCCGTTGCTGTGGTATTCCGGCACGATCACGCCCTTGGCGGTTTCGACGCGGATGGCGCGCTTGTTGGTCAGCTTTTGCTCGGTGACGAACTTCACGAAACAGCGGGCGCCGTTGCCGCACTGTTCCACCTCGCTGCCGTCGTTGTTGAAGATGCGGTAGCGGAAGTCGTTTTCGCCGGCATGCGGGGCTTCCACCAGCAGCAACTGGTCAAAGCCGATGCCCAGGTGGCGGTCACCAAGCTGACGCAGCCGCTCTGGCGTCAGGCCTACCGTCTGGCGGATGCCATCCACCACCACAAAGTCGTTGCCGAGGCCGTGCATTTTGCTGAACTTGAGTTTCATGGGAGGTACGCGTGTGAGGTACGGCAAAGTAAAAGGCCATCATAACCGAATAATTTGGCGGCAAACAGCATCGCGACATGGCGTGCATTGACACCTTACTGACCAGTAAGTAGAGTCGCGGAATGAAGCCTGAAACCGACGCCCGTATTACCGATACGCGCAAAAAAATCCTCGACCTGGCGGAAGCACTGATGCTCTCGCGCGGGTTCAATGCCTTCAGCTACCAGCACATCAGTGCCGAGCTGGGGGTGCGCAATGCCGCCATCCACTATCACTTCCCGAAAAAGAGCGATCTGGGCGTGGCGCTGATCGAGCGCTACTGCCGCCGCTTCGAGCGCTTCACCCAGGCGCAGGCCGAACTGTCGCCGGGCGAGCAGCTGGAAAAGTATTTCGAGCTGGCCGACCGCTATTTCGGGCAGCAGCAGATCTGCCCGAGCGGCATCCTGTCGGCCGAGCTGCAGACCCTGCCCGACGACATGCGGCTGCAGACGCAGGCCTTTGTCGCGCTGATGCGCGGCTGGGCGGCGGACATCGTGCGCCGTGGCCGCGCCGCCGGGGTGATGCACTATCCCGGCACCGCCGAGGGCATGGGTGACGTGGTCTTTGCCGCGATGCAGGGCGCGCTGCAGCTGGCACGTTTCGACCAGCAGGCGCTGCAAGCGGTCAAGCTGCAGATACGGCTGCTGCTGGGCTGCCAGTAGTCATTCAAATAACAAGCAAATAACAACACGACAACACGAGAAGAGGGTTTGATGGAACAACAAAAAAACAGCATGTGCCGCATGGTGGACAAGACCGCGGCGCTGCCGGGCGGGCTGCGCTCCTGGGCGATCACCAAGCTATTCGGCAATTTCGTCCCGTTCCTCGGGACCGCCGGCCTGCGTTTCGACGAGGTCAGCCGCGAGCGCATGGTGGTCAGCATCCGTAACCGCAAGAAGGTGCAGAACCACATCAAGGGCCTGCATGCGGCGGCGATGGCGCTGCTGGCGGAAACGGCGACCGGTTTCGTGGTCGGCATGAACGTGCCGGACGACAAGCTGATGCTGCTGAAATCGATGAAGGTCGAGTATCTGAAGCGGGCACAGGGCGACATGAAGGCAGTCGCGACGCTGGACCGTACCCAGGTTGGCCGCATGGCAACGGAAGAAAAAGGTGACGTGCTGGTGGACGTGGTGGTGACCGACGAGTCCGGCGAATCCCCGATCCGCTGCGAGATGGTGTGGGCGTGGGTGCCCAAGAAACGCAATTGAGGGCGACACGATGAGCTATGACACGATCACCGTCGAGGTGCGGCAGCAGGTCGCCCACGTGGCGCTGAACCGTCCGGACAAGGCCAACTCGCTCAACGAGGCGATGTGGCAGGAGTTGCAGCAGGCGATGGAGTGGTGCGATGCACAGTCGGAGGTGCGCGCCGTGGTGCTGTCCGGCAACGGCAAGCATTTCTGCGCTGGCATTGACCTCGCGATGCTGATGAACATGCAGCGCGCCATCGAGGACAGCTGCGAGGCGCGCAAGCGCGACAAGTTGCGGCGGCTGATCGTCGGCCTGCAGGCCAATGTCAGCAGCCTGGAGCTGTGCCGCAAGCCGGTGATTGCCGCCATCCACGGCGCCTGTGTCGGTGGCGCACTGGATATCGTGCTGGCCGCCGACATCCGCCTTGCCGCCGAGGGCGCCGTGTTCAGCGTGCGCGAGGTCGATGTCGGCATGGTCGCCGATGTCGGCAGCCTGCAGCGTCTGGCGCGGGTGGTGGGCGAGGGCAATGCCCGCGAGCTGGCACTGACCGCGCGCGACGTGCCGGCGGACGAGGCGAAGGCGATGCAACTGGTCAATCGCGTGCTGCCGGATCGCGAGGCGCTGTTGCAGGCGGCGGAGGCGATGGCACTGCAGATCGCGGCCAAATCGCCGCTGGCGGTGCAAGGCACCAAGGAAATCCTCAACTACAGCCGCGACCACGGCGTGGCCGAGGGGCTGAATTACGTGGCGACCTGGAACGCGGCGATGCTGATGTCGGAAGACATTCAGGTGGCGGTAATGGCCGCAGTCAGCGGCGAGCGGCCGGTGTTCCGCGACTAGTTGTACACGGTAGCGTCCGGCGTAGCGCGGCAGAAGTCTGCGCGCGGCGGCCGGCGTCGTTCACGGCTTGCGGCCAACCTTGGCGACAAGGTTGGCCGCAATGTTTTTTGGGGTGGCTGGCGGCCACTGCCGGCGGCCGGCCAATGAAAAACGGGCCACGAAGGCCCGTTGTTGTTGCCGGCGTCGCCCGCTGTTACAGCTTGATCAGCGTCGACTTCAGCTCGGTGTACTTCTCCAGCGCGTGCAGCGACTTGTCGCGGCCGTTGCCGGACTGCTTGAAGCCGCCGAACGGGAAGTTCATGTCGCCGCCTTCGTCGTAGCAGTTCACCCACACCGTGCCGGCACGCAGGCGGCGCGACACCTTGTGCGCGGTACTCAGGTCGCTGGTCCACACCGCGGCGGCGAGGCCGTACTCGCTGTCGTTGGCGATCTGGATCGCCTCGTCCACATCCTTGAAGGTGATGATGGCCAGCACCGGCCCGAAGATTTCCTCGCGGCAGATGGTCATGTCCGGCCCGGTGCAGACAAAGGCGGTCGGCTCGATGAACAGGCCGGTATCGGTATGCGCGGCCTTGCCGCCACACACCAGTTGCGCGCCCTCGGTCAGGCCCTTGTCGATATAGGACAGCACTTTGTCGTACTGCACGCGGTCGACGATGGCGCCCATGCTGGTGGCCGGATCCAGCGGATCGGCCGGCTGGTAGTGCGCGGCCGCCTTCTTGAATTCGGCGATGAAGGCGTCCTTGATGTCTTGATGAACCAGCAGGCGCGAGCCGGCGGTGCACATCTCGCCCATGTTGTAGAAGATGGCGCCGGCGGCGGCGCGCGCTGCCTTGGCCAGATCCGGGCAGTCCGGCAGCACGATGTTGGGCGACTTGCCGCCCAGCTCCAGCCAGGCGCGCTTGAGGTTGGATTGCGCGGCATCGGTGGCGATCAGCTTGCCGACGCCGGTGGAGCCGGTAAAGGCGATGCAGTCGATGTCCATGTGCATCGCCAGCGCCTTGCCGACATCGCCGGCACCCGGCAGCACCTGGAACACGCCGTCCGGCATGCCGGCCTCTTTGGCCAGCGCGGCTAGGCGGATGGCGGTCAGCGGCGATTTTTCCGACGGCTTGACGATCACGGCGTTGCCGGCGGCCAGCGCCGGGCCGAATTTCCAGCTCGCCATCAGGATCGGGAAGTTCCATGGCACCACGGCGGCGACCACGCCGATGGCTTCACGGGTGACCAGGCCGACGATTTTCGGGTCCACCGGGGCGACTTCGCCGCCGATCTTGTCGATGGCCTCGGCGAACCACTCCACGCAGTAGGCGGCACCGGGCACGTCCACGCTGGTGGTATCGCCGATCGGCTTGCCGGCGTCCAGCGTTTCCAGCAGTGCCAGTTCGTCACCATGCTCGCGGATCAGCGCGGCGAAGCGCTTCAGGATGCGGCCGCGGGCCAGCGGCGCCAGCTCCGACCATTTGCCGCTGTCGAAGGCGCGGCGCGCGGCCTTGACCGCCTGTTCCACTTCCGGCGCGCCGGCCCAGCTGATGCTGGCCAGGTGCTGGCCGTTGGCCGGGTTGATGCAGTCGAAGGTGCGCCCGTCTGCTGCTGCAACATACTGGCCGTCGATGAAGGCGCGGCCTTCGATGGTGAGCGTGCTGGCAAATGCTTGCCATTCTGCATGGGTGCGAGCCATGGTGTTTCTCCTTTGTTGTGTCGGGTCCGCCCCGTAGCAGGAGGCGGTTCAGAACGTCGGCGGAGAGCTGGCGCTGACGATCTCGCAGCACTCGTCGCTGACGTTGCGGAAGCGGTGCGGCTGGCGACTGTCGAAGTAATAGGCGTCGCCGGGGCCGAGGATGCGGGCTTCGTTATTGACGGTGATCTCGATCTGGCCGCGAATGATCACGCCGCCCTCCTGGCCGTCATGGGTCAGCATGTCCGGCCCGGTGTCGGCAAACGGCTCGTACACTTCGCGCAGGATGGCGATGTCGCGCCGCTCGTGCGAGGTGCCGACCAGCAGCAGCTGGATCTGGTCGTTGCCGAGGTTGGGCAGTTCGTCCTTGTTGTAGAACACGCGTGGTGCTTGCGGGTCTGCATCGAAGGTGAAAAAGTCGGAGAGGGTCATTGGCAGACCCTCCAGCACTTTTCGCAGTGAACTGATCGACGGGCTGACGCGGTTTTGCTCGATCAGCGAGATCGTACCGTTGGTGACGCCCGCTCTTTTGGCCAGTTCACGCTGCGAAAGACCCATGCGTTCGCGAACCATCCTTAATCGTGCTCCAACATCCATGCTTCCTGTCCAATCTGTATGTTAATAATTTTAGACGTACAACGATGAGGATTTTGACCACTTTAAGCCCGTCTGTTGCGCCGCAATAACGAAATTTCTTTGCAACCCGTGCATTTTATAGTCAAAATCAGTGTGTGATTGCAAGTTTGTTGTATATTTTTTTAAACAACTGTTGCTCAGAGCTTCACGACATCACCCAAAGGAGAGTGCTATGTTAATCGGCGTTCCGAAGGAGATCAAAAATCATGAGTACCGTGTCGGCCTGACGCCGTCCGGTGCGCGTGAACTGGTGGCACACGGCCACAAGGTGCTGGTGCAAAGTCAGGCCGGGCTCGGCATCGGCTTTGCCGACGAGCAGTACCTGCAGGCCGGCGCCACCATCGTGTCGCGGCCGGAAGAAATCTTTGCCAGGGCCGAGATGATCATCAAGGTCAAGGAGCCGCAGCCGGCCGAGTGTCGCATGTTGCGCCCGGGGCAGTTGCTGTTTACCTATCTGCATCTGGCGCCGGATCCGGAACAGGCGCAGTTGTTGCTGGAATCCGGGGCCGTGGCCATCGCCTACGAGACGGTTACTGACGAACGTGGCGGCCTGCCGCTGCTGGCGCCGATGTCGGAGGTGGCCGGTCGCATGGCGGTACAGGCCGGCGCCCACGCGCTGGAAAAGGCGCAGGGTGGCCGCGGCGTGCTGCTCGGCGGTGTGCCCGGTGTGGCGCCGGCGCGGGTGGTGGTGCTGGGCGGCGGGGTGGTCGGCCTCAATGCGGCGCGGATGGCGCTGGGACTGGGCGCCGATGTGACATTGCTGGACAAGTCGCTGGCGCGGCTGAAAGAGATCGACATGCTGTTCGGCAGCGGCATCAAGACGCTGATGTCCAACAGCAGCAATATCGAGGAAGCGGTGCGCGACGCGGACCTGATCATCGGTGCGGTGCTGGTGCCGGGTGCGGCGGCGCCGAAACTGCTCAACCGCGCGATGCTGAAACAGCTGCGCGCCGGTGCGGTGCTGGTGGATGTCGCCATCGATCAGGGCGGCTGCTTTGAAACCAGCCGGCCGACCACGCACCAGCACCCGACCTATATAGTTGACGGCATCGTGCACTACTGCGTTGCCAACATGCCCGGTGGTGTCGCCAGAACCGCCACCATGGCGCTGACCAATGCCACGCTGCCGTATGCACTGGAGCTGGCTGACAAAGGTTGGCCGCAGGCCCTGCATGACAATGTCCATCTGCGTCACGGCCTGAACATCTGTTGTGGCAAAGTGACTTATGCGGCGGTAGCGCGCGACCTCGGTTACGACTACGTCGATCCGCTGACCGCGCTGAAGACGGCGCTGTAAAACCAACCGAGGTAACCATGCAAGCGATTATCGGCATCCCTTGTGATGTCAAAACCATAGGCCTGTTTCCCTTCCACGCGGTGGGCGAGAAGTACATCACCGCGGCGGTGGGGGCGGCCGGCGGCGTGGCCGTGCTGATCCCGTCGCTGGGTGACGCGGCGCAGCTGGACACGATCATTAATCTGGTGGACGGCATCCTGCTGCCGGGTTCGCCGTCCAATATCGAGCCGCACCACTATCAGGGTGTGCCCAGCCGCCCCGGCACCCTGCACGACAAGGCGCGCGACGCCACCACGCTGCCGCTGGTGCGGCGCGTGATCGACGCCGGCATCCCGCTGTTGGGTATCTGCCGCGGCTTTCAGGAGATCAACGTGGTGCTGGGCGGCGAGCTGCACCAGCACGTGCAGGAGCAGCCGGGGCTGAATGACCACCGCGAGCCGCAGACCGAGGACCTGGACCTGATGTACGGCCCGGCGCACAGCGTGCAGTTCACCGCCGGCAGCTGGCTGCAGTTCTGGCTCGGTCGCGACAGCGCCAGGGTCAACTCCATCCATCAGCAGGGCATCAAGCGGCTGGCCGACGGCCTGATCGCCGAGGCGGTGGCCGAGGACGGGCTGATCGAGGCCTACCGCGTCGGCAGCGCCAGCAACTTTGCCTATGCCGTGCAGTGGCATCCAGAATGGAAGTACTGGGACAACGACGTGTCCCAGGCAATTTTCGAGGCTTTCGGCGCAGCTTGCCGGGAGCGCCGTATGCGTCGCAACCAATAGACGTACTCGGCAAAACCGCCGGCAAGACCGGTAAAAAAGAGGAAATGCATCATGAATCACCAATTGTTTGAATGGCTGCGCGACAACCGTATCACCGAGATGGAATGTATCGTTCCGGACATGACCGGCGTCGCCCGCGGCAAGATCGTCCCGAAAGACAAGTTTGTTTCCGACCAGGAAATGCGCCTGCCGGAGGCCGTGCTGATCCAGACCGTCACCGGCGACTATCCCGATGACAGCATGCTGGACCTGACCGACCCGGACATGGTGCTGATGCCGGATCCGAACACCATGCGCTTCGTGCCGTGGGCCACCGATCCGACCGCGCAGCTGATCTACGATGCGCTGCGTCCGGATGGCTCGATGGTGGAAGTCGCCCCGCGCAACGTGCTCAAGCGCGTGCTGGCGTTGTATGAGGCCCAAGGTTGGGAGCCGGTGGTGGCACCGGAGATGGAGTTTTACCTGCTGTCGCCCAACCCTGATCCTGATATTCCACTGGCACCGCCTATCGGTCGTACCGGCCGTGCCGAATTCGGTCGCCGCTCCTACGCCATCGACGCGGTCAACGAGTTCGATCCGCTGTTCGAGGACATCTACGACTACTGCCACGCGCAGAATCTGGAAGTCGACACGCTGATTCACGAAATCGGCACCGCGCAGATGGAAATCAACTTCATGCACGGCAATGCGCTGGACCTGTCCGACCAGGTGTTCCTGTTCAAGCGCACCGTGCGCGAGGCTGCTTTCCGTCACGGCATGTACGCCACCTTCATGGCCAAGCCGATGGAAGCGGAGCCGGGCAGCGCGATGCACATTCACCAGAGCGTGCTCAACAAGCACACCGGCAAGAACCTGTTCTCCGGTGAAGACGGCAAGCCGACCGAGCACTTCTTCCACTTCATCGGCGGTCTGCAGCACTACCTGCCGGAGTGCATGCCGTTCTTCGCGCCGTACGTGAACTCCTTCCGTCGCCTGTCGCCGTACACCGCGGCACCGACCAACGTGGAGTGGGGCTACGACAACCGTACCGTCGGCCTGCGCGTGCCGCACTCGTCGCCGGCCGCGCGCCGCGTGGAAAACCGGGTGCCGGGCGTGGACGTCAACCCGTACATCGCCATGGCCGCCACCCTGGCCTGCGGCTACCTCGGCATGATGAACAAGATCAAGCCGCGCGACCCGCTGGCCAGCGACGCCTACGAGCTGCCGTTCCAGTTCCCGCACGGCACCGAGGAGGCACTGGTGCGCCTCAAGGCCTGCACCGACGTGGCCGAGGTGATGGGGCCGCGCTTCGTCGAGATGTATGTCGGCATGAAGGAAAAGGAATTTGCCGAATACTTCCGCGTCATCAGCCCGTGGGAACGCAAGTTCCTGCTGCTGCACGTGTAATTGAGTAGCAAGCGGGAGGCGCAGACCTCCCGTTATTCAAACCAGGAGAGATTTCATGAAGCATCAGCGCAGCACAGCCCAATGGCGGGAAATGGACGCCGCACATCACCTGCACCCGTTTACCGACACCGCCTCCCTGAACGAACAGGGGGTACGCATGATTACCCATGCGGACGGCATCTACCTGTGGGATAGCGAAGGCAACAAGATTCTCGACGGCATGGCCGGCCTGTGGTGCGTCAACATCGGCTACGGCCGCAAGGACCTGCCGGAAGTCGCCAAACGCCAGATGGAAGAGCTGGCTTATTACAATACCTTCTTCAAGACCTCGCACCCGGCGGTGGTCGAACTGTCGCACCTGCTGGCGGAAGTGGCGCCCAAGGGTTTTGACCACGTGTTCTACACCAACTCCGGCTCGGAGTCGGTGGACACCATGATCCGCATGGTGCGCCGCTACTGGGATGTGAAAGGCAAGCCGGAGAAGAAAACCCTGATCGGGCGCTGGAACGGCTACCACGGTTCCACCATCGGCGGCGCCAGCCTGGGCGGCATGAGCTATATGCACGAACAGGGCGACCTGCCGATTCCGGGCATCGTGCACGTGCAGCAGCCGTGGCACTACAAGTACGGCAAGGGTATGAGCGCCGACGAGTTCGGCAAGCTGGCTGCCAGCTGGATCGAGGACAAGATTCTGGAAGTGGGCGCCGACAAGGTGGCCGCCTTCGTCGGTGAGCCGATCCAGGGTGCCGGCGGCGTGATCATTCCGCCGGCCAGCTACTGGCCGGAAGTGGAACGCATCTGCCGCAAGTACGACATCCTGCTGGTCGCCGACGAGGTGATCTGCGGCTTCGGTCGTACCGGCCACTGGTTCGGCCAGCAGCAATTCGGCTTCACCCCGGACATCTTCACCACCGCCAAGGGCCTGTCGTCGGGCTACATGCCGATCGGCGCCGTGTTCGTCAACAACGAGGTGGCGACAACGTTGGCCGCAGGTGGCGATTTCAACCACGGCTTTACCTACTCCGGTCACCCGGTGGCGGCAGCGGTGGCCCACGCCAACGTCAAGGCGCTGCGTGACGAGGGTATCGTCGCCGCCGTGCACGAGGACACCGGCCCGTACATGCAGAAACGCTGGCGCGAGGCGTTCTCCCGCTTCGAGCATGTCGACGACGTGCGCGGTGTCGGCCTGATTCAGGCGTTCACCCTGGTCAAGGACAAGGCCAGCCAGACGCTGTTCGACAACTGGGGCGAGATCGGCCTGATGTGCCGCGACATCTTCTTCAAGCATGGTCTGATCATGCGTGCCTGCGGCGATCACATCGTGTCGGCACCGCCGCTGGTCATCAGCAAGGACCAGATCGACGAGCTGATCACCACCGCGGTCAAGTGCATGGAGATCTTCGAGCAGCAGCTGAAGGAACGCGGTCTGGCCTGAGCCTGAGGCCGTGACGGCACGGCTTTTACGAGCAGCAAAGCGGGTTTGATTATACAATCGACCCGCTTTTTTCATTGCCGGCCGGCTAGCGCGCGGCCGGCGGCCATGCCAGTGACGTGAGCGCGCGGCTGGCAAGCACCGGCGGCTTTGGTTATGCTGATACGGCATGCTGCTTTCCTGATACTCCAGACTCAAAACGAGGCCACGGCTGACAATGGCTGACGAATCGCAACGCCCCATCATCGTAAAACGCATCAAGAAAGGCCACGGCGGCCACCACGGCGGTGCCTGGAAGATCGCCTACGCCGACTTCGTGACCGCGATGATGGCTTTTTTCCTGTTGATGTGGCTGCTGGGCTCGACTTCGGCCGGCGCCCTCAGCGGCATCTCGCAGTATTTCCAGATGCCGCTGAAACTGGCGCTGCAGGGCGGCGAGGGCGCCGGTGACGCCACCGCGGTGATCCCCGGCGGCGGCACCGACCTGACGCGGCAGTCCGGCCAGGTCAAGCGCGGCAATCCTGACCCGGCCAGCGGGCAGAAGCGGGCTGAGCTGAGCAAGCTGCAGCAGCGCATCCAGCAAAAGCTGCAGCAGAAGATGGAGCAGAGCGCGGTACTGAAGTCGTTCAAGGACCAGGTCAAGCTGGAAATGACGCCGGAAGGGCTGCGCATCCAGCTGATCGACGAGCAGAACCGGCCGATGTTCCAGTCCGGCGGCGCGCTGCCGATGGAGCACACCCGTGTGCTGCTGCAGGAAATCGGCCGCGAGCTGAACGAAGTGACCAACAAGATCAGCATCTCTGGCCATACCGACGCCACCCGCTTTGCCGGGGCGGCCACCGGCTATACCAACTGGGAACTGTCGGCCGACCGTGCCAATGCCGCGCGCCGCGAGCTGATCGCCGGCGGCATGCTGGATGAGAAAGTATTGCGCGTGGTCGGGCTGGCGTCGGCGGACCCGCTGAACAAGCAGAACGTGTTCAGCTCGGAAAACCGCCGTATCGCCATCGTGATTCTGAATGAGGAAACCGAGAGCCAGATTCGTGGGCAGGGACCGGTTGCAGAAGCGGCGCCGGTGGCGGCTGCGGTTGCAGGAGCACCGGCAGCGCCATGATGCGGCTGGCTGCCTTGCTGCGTCATGCCGGTATCCAGCTGCTGGCGGTGCTGCTGGCCTGGGTGTTCTGGGCGCCGTTGCCGACGCCGCTGCCCTGGCTGGCGGCGCAGTGCCTGCTGGCGCTGCTGCTGGCCAGCGTGCTGCGCTGTTCGCTGCCGCAGCGCCTGCTGCACCTGCTGTTCATGCCGCTGGTGGTGCTGGCGCTGTGGCAGCAGTGGGCGCCGTGGCTGTATCTGTGTGGTTTCGTGCTGCTGTTTGCCCTCAGCCGCAATGCGCTGACCGAGCGGGTGCCCTTGTACCTGTCGTCGCAGGAAAGTATCGCCACCTTGGCGCACTGGCTGCCGCCGGGCGCGGCGGTGCTGGATCTGGGTAGCGGTGACGGCCGGGTGGTGCTGCAACTGGCGCGACAGCGTGCCGACCTGCAGCTGTGCGGTGTGGAAAACGCGCTGCTGCCGTGGCTGTGGTCGCGCTGGCGCTACCTGCGTGCCGGGCGGCCGGCCAATGTCAGCCTGCATTACGGCAATTTCTGGGATCTGGACTGGTCACGTTTCGACGTGATCCATGCCTTCCTGTCGCCGGCGCCGATGGCGCGGGTGTGGGCGCACTTCCAGCAGCATGCGGCCAACCATGCGCAGCTGGTGAGCAACAGCTTCGGGATCGCGGCGGTGCCGCCGCAGCAACGGCTGCCACTGAACGGGCCATTACAAAAAGAACTCCTCATTTGGGGACACAATCATGGACATCGCTAACTGGCTGTCATCGCTGTCGGAAAACCGCTGGCCGATCCTGCCGGCCACCGCGGTCGAGGTGCGGCAGATGCTGTCGCTGCCCGGCGATCGCATCGTGTTTTCCGAGCTGGCCAACCTGACCCTGTCCGATCCCTTCCTGCTGCTGGACCTGATGCGGCTGGTCGGCGCCTCGCGCGCACTGCAGCGCAGCGAGGCGCACCCCACCGTCGAGCAGATGCTGATGATGCTGGGACTGGAGGTGATCACCGCGCGCTATCGCCAGATTCCGGCGCTCTCCACGGTGCACGGCAAGCTGGACCAGGAGGTGGTCGATGCCGTCGGCGACTGGCTGGGGCGCTCGCGGGTCGCCGCCTTCATCATCAAGGAATGGCTGGCGATCACCGGTGAATACAAGGTCGAGGACTGCTTCATCGCGGCGCTGGTGTACAACCTGCCGGCCTGCCTGTACCTGATCTACCGCAACCGCATTCCGGGCGGGCCGTTGCTGCACGAGGTGTCGGATGTGTTCGCGCTGGACTATCCCAAGATCGTCGAGCAGTTCATCCAGCGCATGCCGTTGCCGTCCGGCCTGCTCAATACCCTCGGTGCCGGGCCGGTCAACCGCCGCAAGCAGTTACTGAAGCTGGCGATTGCCACCGCCAACGCGGTGGACCAGGGCTGGTGGCGGCCGCAGTGGAATATCGGCATCGAGGCGGCGGCCAAGCTGATCGGCTGCCGGGTCGACGACGCGCAGCAGGTGGTGCAGCAGGCGATCCTGCAGGTGGCGCGCCACCCGCGCGCGCTGGGTTACACCTATCCGGCGCGGGCCTACCTGTACATTCCCGGCCCGTTCCCGGAGCGAAACAAGCAGGACGAGGTCGCCTCCCTCACCGGCGAGCAGCAGCTGGAAAAGGCGCTGCTGGAGTCGCTGCGCCATCTCGCCAACGACATCCAGTTCGAACGCATCATGTTCCTGCGCTACGACCAGCCCAGCCATTCGCTGAAAATGCGCTACCAGATCGGGCTGGAAGACAACCACCCGCTGCGCAAGCACATCGTGGCGCTGGAGCCGGGCTCGTTCTTCGCGCTGCTCACCAGCCGGCCGCAGAGCTTCCATGCGCCGGCTTCGACGCGCGCGCAGCTGGCGCGTAAATACCAGGACGAATTCTTCACCCATCTCGGCGAAGGCCACTTCGCCTGCATGTCGGTGTTTTCCGGCCACAAGCTGGCCGGAGTCTTCTTTGTTGACAACTATCGCAGCAACAAGGCGATCGACGACGACACCTACCACCGCTTCAAGGAAACGGTATTCCGGGTGTCGCAACTCACTTTCTAGGCATGACATTCCATAAAATCATTACCTCGGCCGCCAATGACGAGATGAAATCGCTGGCGCGGCTGCTGGACAACGCCCGCGAGCGGCGCAAGCAACAACTGCTGGTACTGGAAGGGCTGCACCTGCTGCAGGCCGCGCTGGACGCCGGGCTGCCGCTGCACGCGGTGTACGTCAACGAGGCGGCGCAGCAGCATCCGGAATGGCTGGCGCTGCAGGGTCGCATCGACCGTGCCGTGCCGTGCAGCCTGGTCAGCACCGCGGTGCTGGCCAAGGTCACCGCGCTGGCGACACCGGCAGAAGTGCTGGTGCTGTGCCCGCGGCCACAGGGCAGCGCCGCGCAGCAGGAGGCGGCGGTACTGCTGGACGACGTGCAGGATCCGGGCAATATGGGCACCATCCTGCGCTGCGCCGCTGCGGCCAACGTGCGCCAGGTGTACCTGTCCAAGGGCTGCGTCGACGTCTATTCGCCCAAGGTGCTGCGTGCCGGCATGGGTGCTCACTTCGTGCTGCAGATCCACGAGCAGGCCGATCTGGCCGCCGAACTGGCGCGCTGGCCCGGCGCCCGGCTGGCGACACACCTGGAAGGCAGCGTGTCGCTGTACAGCGAAGACCTGCGCGGTGCGGTGGCCTTCGTGTTCGGCAACGAGGGCAAGGGCGTGTCGGCGCCGGTGCTGGCCGCCTGCGACCGCCGCGTGCGCATCCCGATGCCCGGCCACGCCGAATCGCTGAACGTGGCGATGGCGGCCACCGTCTGTCTGTTCGAACGCGTGCGCCAGGGCGAGGCGGCGGCCCCCGGCGCCGCGTAATCAGCGCTTTGCCAATCGGGCGGCGCTCACTACAATACGCGGCCTGTTATTACACGCGCGGTGCCGCCTGCGGCCTGACGCTACTCCGGAGTGAAGAATGGAACCCGTACGACTTTCAAAACGCATGGCTGAAATGGGGCTTTGTTCTCGCCGCGAGGCCGACAGCTATATCGAGCAGGGCTGGGTCAAGGTCAACGGCAGCGTGGCGGTGCTGGGGCAGAAGGTGGTGACCGGCGACGACATCCAGCTCGACAAGAAAATGACCCAGGCGCAGGAGCGCCGCGTCACCATCCTGATCAACAAGCCGATGGGCTACGTCTCCGGCCAGGCCGAGATGGGCTACCTGCCGGCGGCGGCGCTGATCACGCCGGACAACCACTGGGAAGACGACAAGTCCGGGCTGCGCTTCTCGCGCGACCACATGAAAGGGCTGGCACCGGCCGGCCGCCTCGACATCGACTCGGTCGGCCTGCTGGTGCTGACCCAGGACGGCCGCGTGGCGAAAGAGCTGATCGGCGAGACCTCCGACGTGGAAAAGGAATACCTGGTGCGCGTCGAGGGCGATCTGTCCGACGAAGGCCTGCGCCTGCTCAACCACGGCCTGTCGCTGGACGGCAAGGCGCTGATCCCAGCCAAGGTGTGGTGGCAGAATGACGACCAGCTGCGCTTCATCCTGAAAGAGGGCAAGAAGCGCCAGATCCGCCGCATGTGCGAGGCTGTCGGCCTGCACGTGGTCGGCCTCAAGCGTATCCGCATCGGCAAGGTGATGCTGGGCGACCTGCCGACCGGCAAGTGGCGCTACCTGGCGGCGGACGAACAGTTCTCCTGATTCCTGGCCATGCGGCCAACCTTGTTGGCCGCCATTTCATGCAGCCGGCAGGGACACAGTCACGATAAAGCGGGCAGGGCGATGAGCTTCTTTTTGCAGCGGTGGTTGGGCGGCGGCGGACCCTGGGGGCGGCAGGAGGTGTCGCAGGCGGTGGAGCGGCTGATCGACGAGGTCGATCCCAAGGTGCGGCTGCTGCCGCGCAGCCAGCAACAGCTGCAGCGCGGCGTGCGCGACACCCTGCGCTACGCCAGCGAGCTGATCGAGCACCTGCCGCCACCGCTGGACCTCAGCCCCGCCGGCTACACCACCGACCGCCGTGTCGGCCTGCTGTTCGCGTCGCCGGAAAGCCTGTGCCGCGTGCTGCAGGGCAGCGAGGCGCTGCAACAGTATTTCTCCCATCCATCCAATCCCGACACCGCCTACCTGCTGCTGGTGATGCAGCCGCAGGCGCGCCAGCGCCTCGGCCGCCAGCTGCTGCCCGATGGCCAAGTGCAAAACGACGTGCCGCAGCAGGTGATCAGCTTCGAGCAGCACCGCGTGGTGGCGGCCTACGACAGCCTGAAAAACCTGCGGCAACTGGCCGGCATGGAGGCGTTCAACGCCTTGTGCCGCGACCTGGCGCGGCGGGTGGCGCTGTTCGATGCCCGCCGTCAGCAGCTGGAGGCCGAGCGCCAGCGCGTGCTGTTGCGGCTGGCGGCCGGCGGCCAGACGCTGATCAACGCCGCCGCACTGCGCGGCCGCGACGACGTCAGGGATGACGAGCTGCCGCGCCGCTTGCAGCAGCTGGATGCAGAACTGGCGGTGATGGGCAAGCAGCTGTCGCTGCCGGGTAAGCTGGATTACCTGCGTCAGGTGCTGCGCCAGCCGCAGCAATACATCAAGGCCGGTCTGGAATCGACATGGCTGGACCGTATGGGAGTGGTGACACCGCCGGATCTGGGTGGCGCGCAGCTGGATTTCGGCCTGATGAAGCTGGGTGAGGGCGAGGACAGCGTGCGCGAACGGGTGGTGTTCCCCGGCAGCGTCACGCGCCGCGACTTGCAGCAGTGGCGCGAACGTTGGCCGCAATGAGACGGTGGTTTGTGCCACCTGCTGGCCGTTCGGCTGGGAACCTGTTCAAGGTCTGCCGCGACTGATCGCAATCGGCGAAATGGCGTTAAAAATGCCTTCGGATGCTGGTTTTTATTTGCATAAATGCCGCTCTCACCACTTTTTTGCCTTGTCACACCCTGGTTCGCGAGAGCTGGAACAGGTTTGGGGCTGCCAACAACACCTCGCAGTGCACCTGAGCCAAGCCGCGCTGACGCAGACAGTAAGTCCGGCAAGGCGGCGCCACGCAGGGTCAGTGGTTTTGCTATCGACGCTTATTCCTGCGGCAGGGTCGCCTTGCCGTAGTGCAGGAACACCTCGTCGCGCACCCAGCCCTTGGTGTGGTACAGCTTTTGCGCGGCCTGGTTGTCGCGGGCGGTGGACAATTCCAGCCGCACGAAGCCGTTGTCGCGGGCGTAGCGTTCGATGTGGCCGAGCAGGCCGCTGGCAATGCCGCGCTGTCGGTCTTGCGGCCGGGTGAACAGGTCGTACAGCACGTAGATCGGCGCCGCCGCCAGCGAGCAGAACGACGGGTACAGCTGGCAGAAGCCGAGCACCTCGCCGTCGCTGTGTTCCGCCAGAAAAATCACCGATTCGTTCTTGGTCATGCGCGCCTGCAGGAAGCGCCGTGCCAGCTCGCGGTCGCTGCTTTCGCCGTAAAACTGGCGATATTCGTCAAACAGCACCGCCAGTGCGGTCAGGTCGTTGTGTCCGGCGCGGCGTATCGTCGGGTCACTCATCACTTGCTACTCCTTCTTTTCCGTCAATCACGATCAGCGGCACCATCATCTCGGCGGCAGACAGCCCGCCGTGGTTGCCCAGCAGTTTGGGCAGCGGGGCGTCGGCCGGCGAATCCAGCAGTCCCCAGTCCTCTTTCAGCAGCAGCACATAGTCGCCGACGCGTGCGGCCAACCTTGGGTCGTTTGCGTCGGCGCCGGGGCCGAACCAGGCCTCGTCCAGCAGCTGCGCCGCCGGCAGGCACCAGGCGGCATGGCCGAGCAGGCGTGCGGCCAGCTGCGGGAAGTCCGCCAGCCGTTCCGGCTTCACGTGGCAGAACGCCACCCGCGGTTCGCCGGACAGCGGCTGGCGCAGGCAGGCGGCCAGCTCCGGGAAATCGCGCAACTGCAGCAGGCGCGGCGGCGGGATGTCCATCTGGCCGTGATCGGCGCTGATGCACAGCACCGCGTCGCGGCCGGACAGCGTGGCGGCAAAGGCGGCGCAGTGCGCTTCGATACGCTGCAACAGCTGGCGGCAACGCGGGTGCGTGGTGCCCTTGTGGTGCATGATCGAATCCAGGTCCGGGATGTAGGCGTAGATGAACTGCGGCACGCTGGCCTCGCGCAGCAGCGTGTCCAGCTGGCGGAACAGGTCCTCGTACGACGCCCAGCCCTGGCGCGCTGCGCTGCCGCCATGGTGCAGGCTGTAGGCGGAGTCGAGTATGTAGTTCGGCTGCAGCACGATCTGGCGCCGCGGTCCGGTGAGAGCCGAGGGCGTGCGGTACACCGCGCGTGCCAGTTCGGCCGGGTCGTCCGGAGTGTGGCGGCCGCGGTGGCGTACCGTCAGCGGCAAGGGCGTGACCACGGCATCGACCTCCGGCGCCGCCAGATGCCAGCCGGTGAGGGTGTGCACGCTGGGCGGCAGCCCGGTGAGGTAGGTGGTAATGGCGCTGGTGGTGGTGCTGGGAAACACCGACGTCAGCGCCAGCGTCTGCTGCTGGCGCAACCAGCCGCCGGGCGACAGCTCGGCCAGTTGCTGGCAGCCCATGCCGTCGATGACCAGCAGGATGATGGTTTGCGCCTGCTCCAGTCGTGCCAGCGACGGGTGCTGCAGCGGCGGGCAGGGGCTGTGGCTGCCGTGCAGGCGGGCGGCGAGGTTGGCGATGCCGTGTTCCGGGTGCGGGAACACCAGGCCGGCGGCGGTCAGCTGTGGTCGGGTCGGTTGCGTCACTTGCGGCGATGGCCAGGTTGCGGTAATACCTGTACTTTTACCATTTTCACCGCATTCCAGATAGCCGATGGCCGCTTATCCTGTTTCCTGTACCAGTTGCGGCGCCTGTTGCGCCGCGTTCCGGGTGTCGTTTCACCGCACCGAACTGGCCGGCCCCGAGCGCCGCGGCGTGCCGCCGGCCATGGCGGTGGTCGAGATCGGCAACACCATGCGCATGTGCGGCACCGACGAGCACACCCTGCGCTGCGTCGCGCTGCAGGGCACCGTCGGCGAGTCGGTCAGCTGCAGCATCTACGCCGACCGGCCGTCGCCGTGCCGCGAATTCGGCGCACTGGCCGATGTCGGCATCTACGAGCGCGCCTGCAATCGCGCCCGCGCGCGCCACGGCCTGCCGGCGCTGCCGGTGGACGACTAGGGCCGGCGCCACGGTTAAACCCGTGTTGACCGGCCTCAAATCACAACAGCACCAGATGGTTGTCCCACTTCACCGGGAAGTGCTGGCTGCGCGCGGCGACGATCTGCAGCTGCTGGCTGTCGATCCACACGATGTCGCCCAGCTCGTTGCTGACGATGAAGTGGCGCTGGTCCGGTGTCGCGGCGATGCCGGCCGGCTTGCTCAGTGCCACCGCCCCCAGAAACTCGCCGGCGCCTGACCAGAACACCACCTGGTCGCCCTTGGTGGCGGTGCAGGCGATGCGGGTCGGCGTCGCCGCCACGCTGGCGGCGTAGCCGTTGCAGGCGGCGGCCAGCTCCGGCGGCAGCGGCAGGTTGCGCAGCCCGCTGTTTTCGTGCCACAGGCTGGCCAGCGGCGCGCTGCCTTCGCCCTCGTACTGCAGGGCTACCGCGTAGTGGCCGTCGGCCACCGCCGCCAGATGGCGCAGCGACAGCTTGTTGTCCGGCAGGCGGAAGCTCGCCACGCTGCGGCCAACGTTGAGATCGATGATGTCCAGGCTGGGCTGCATGCTGTGCACGTTGAGCTTGATGCGGCCACTCTCCGGCAGCGTCAGGATGCCGCCGTTGGCGACCAGGATGCGGCCGTCAGGCAGCGGCAGCAGCTGGTGCGGGCCGATGCCGCCGGACGGCAGCTCGCGCAGCGGTGCCAGCGTCAGCGCGTCGCGCAGGGTCAGGATGCCGTCGCCGCTGTCGATATTGCTGTCGGTGGTGGCCAGCACGCCGCCGGGCAGCACGATGCCGTGGCCGAAGCCGTGGCGGTCGTCGGGATAGTCGTACCACGCCAGTGTCTCGCCGCTGTGCCAGTCGAGGCGCGCGATGAAACTGCCGGGGCGGCGCGCGAACACCAGGCACTCGTGTGGCCGGCCGGGCAGCAGCGCGATGTGGTGGCCGCGTTGCGGCAGGGTGGCGGCCGTGCTGCGGCCGGCGGCGCCGACGCGGTGCTCGTTGCGGCCAACGTCGTAGGCCGACAGCAGCTGCAGTGGGGTCTCGCCGGCCAGGCTGCGCAGCGGCCACGCCAGCAGGCCGGCGGCCACGCCCTGCAGCAGGCGGCGGCGTTGCGGATTAGTCGCCATCGGATTCATTGAAGCTCAACGTGATGTCCAGGCTGTCGGCAACCGGGCCTTCCAGCAGGGTCAGCAGCGCGGCCAGCGCCGCTACCGCCGCTTTTTCCTTGCCGCTGCGGCCAACCTGCACCAGGTCGTCCGGCAGCTGCGCCAGTCCCTTGTTCACCGCCGTCACCCGCTGACGCAGCTGCTGCGCCAGCGCCGGCTGCCGGGCCTGTTCCAGCAGTTGCTCCAGCGCGAAGTCCTTGCCCTTGCCGCCGATCAAGAGCTGTTGCAGCAGGTCGAACTGCGCCTGCAGCAGCCGCTTGCCGCTGTGGCTGCGCTGGCCGCTGACCAGTTCCGGCTTCTGGCTGGAAAGGCGCGACAATTCCTTGTGCAGCTCGTTGTTGCCGGCCAGGGTCAGGTTGATGATTTCCTCCAGCGCCTGCTGGCTGGACGGCAGGTCGTCGGCGCTTTCGCCGGCACTGATGCGCGCGGCAAAACGCTGCCACTGGCGCTGCAGCTCGGCGCTGTGCTCGCCGATGTCGTCGGCGTTGCGTTGCAGCCAGGTGCAGACGCCGGGCGTGGCCAGGCTGGCGGCGGGGCGGTACAGCAGGTATTCGATGGCGGTGTAGCCCTTGGCCGCGGTGCCGGTGGTGTCGAAGACGTCGGCTTCCTGCGCGGCACTGCGGCTGACTGCGCTGTCGACCAGCGCGGTGCGCGTCGGCTTGAAGGCGATGGTGCGCTGGCTGCGCAGCTGCGCCGTCGGCCCCCAGTTCAGCGCCGCGACGCGCATCCAGCTGCCGTAGGCCTGTTGCCACTGCTGGCGTACCGCCGCCAGGTCGGCATCGTCCGGCTGGGCGCAGCTGTGCTGCAGCTGGCTGGCCAGCGCACGGTTGGCGGTGGCCAGCTGCTGGTAGCGCGGCAGCAGGGTGTCGTTGAGCACGTACTGCACGTAGCGCGGCGTCGCATCGTGCGGCGCGGTGGTGTCGGCGTGGGCCGCGCCGGCGAGCAGCAAGGCCGACAAAGTCAAAACGGATTTCAGTTGCATAGTCGCTCCGCTGTCGCCGGCACCAGGGCAGGGTGCCGGCTTCAGGTTCAAAGGGATTCGAGGAAGCGCAGCAGGGCGGCGCGGTCGGTCTTGTTGAAGGCCATGAAACGCTGCTTGGCGGCCTCGGCCTCGCCGCCGTGCCACAGGATGGCTTCGCTCAGGGTGCGTGCGCGGCCGTCGTGCAGGTAGCGGGTGTGGCCGTTGACATCGGCAAACAGCCCGATGCCCCACAGCGGCGGCGTTTTCCACTCCTGGCCACTGGCCAGTCCGTCGGGGCGGCCGTCGGCCAGGCCCGGGCCCATGTCGTGCAGCAGCAGGTCGGTGTAGGGGCTGATCTTCTGGCCGGACACTTCCGGCAGGCCGCGCAGCGGGCCGGTGGTGTAGCTGGCCACGTGGCAGCTGCTGCACTGTGCCTGGCTGAACAGCCACTTGCCGCGGCGCACCTCGGCGCTGTCGGCCTCGCGCTGCGCCGGCACCGCCAGCGTACGGCTGTAGAAGATCACCGCGTCCAGCTTGTCCTTCGGGATTTCCGGCTTGCCGCCGCGTGCGGCCTGGCGGCAGTCGCGCTGCGCGGGCAGGCACTCTTCCTGCGCGAAGTGTCGCGAGGTGATGCCGATGTCGCCGTTGAAGGCGCCGGCGGACTGGTGGGCGATGGTGGCGACATTGGCCTTCCAGCCGAAGCGACCGATCATGGTCTTGCCGGCGTAGGCATCGGGCACGTAGTTGGCGCGGCCGGACACGCCAAGGTTGGCCGCAGCCTGCGCGCGGGCATTGGCTAGGATGTCCTGCTCGCGGATCGCCTCCAGCAGGCCGAGGCCGATCATCTGCGGCGCGATGCGCGGCGATACCTGCACTTGCGGATGCAACGGGCCATAGCCCAGCTCGGTAAAGCGGTACTGCGGCTGCAGCAGCTCGAACGGCTCGCCATCGGGGAAGCTGCCCGTTTGCGGCTGGTAGCTGATCTGTACCTTACCTTCCGGCTTCACGCCGGGAATGGCGTCGTTGTTGAACTGGCCGCCGTAGTTCGGTTCCGGCTGCGGGCCGCTGGCGCCGGGGACGGACAGGCGGAACAGCAGCGCCATCGGTTGCTCGGCCTGCAGCTGCTTGTCGAACTGTGGCGGTGCGCCGCGGCCGTCCAGCGCGTGACAGGCGCCACAGGAGCGGGCGATGAAGTGTGGTCCCAGCCCGTCGCGGGCGGTAGTCGACGACGGCGCCTCGACCCAGGCCTTCTTGAAGAAGGAGTTGCCGACAAAGAAGCGCGTCTGCCGTTCCGACGCCATATTGGCGGCCGACAGCGAGAAGGCGTTGCGGCCGGTCTCGTACACGGTGGTATCGCCGCCCAGCTTTTCATCGCCGTCGTGATACGGCGCCAGCTCCGGCAGCGAGGTAAAGCCGACCAGCCCGCCGAGGATCAGGCCGGCGGCTAGCCACGAGGCGGGGCGCAGAAAGAGTTTTGTCATGGTGCATTCCGAATAGGCAAAAACCCGCCCGGCGAACCGGGCGGGGTGATGGCGATGGCCGATGGCAGGAGTGCTTAGCCGTTGACGTTCAGCTTCTTGATGCCGATCGCCTTGGCGGCTTCCACCAGGCTGCTGGCCTGTTTCTTCAGCGCGGCGACGGTGGCCTGCACCCGGCTGCGGCCGTCCTTGTTGACGATTTCCTGGTCGAACGGCGCCTTGATCGCCTCGGCGCGGGCCTGGGTGGCGGCCATGTCGGCGGTCACACGCTCGGCTGCCTTGGCATTGCTGGCGGCGACCAGGTCACGCAGGCTGGCGCCCTTGAGCAGGCTGCCGTCCACGCGGGTGTACTCGCCCAGCCACACGTTCTGGATGCCACGGGCGTTGGTGGCGATGTCGCGGTGGGTGTTGTCGGAGAAGCAGGAGTGCTCGTCTTCCTGGTTGCGGCTGTCCAGTGCTACTTCGATACGCTCGCCGGCCAGTTCTGCCCGCGACAGCACGCCGATGCCGACCAGCATCTGGCGCAGCGCGTCCGGTTTTTTCTCGAACCTGGCGCGGAAGTTGTTGCTGTTCGGCTGCCAGGCGGCAACCAGATAGCTCAGGTCGTCGACCAGCAGCTCGGCGGCAGTTTTCAGGTACTCGCGGCGGCGGTCGGCGTTGTTGCCCTGGCCGTCGACAAAGTCGGTGTAGCTGCGCTTGCCGGCGCCGTTGCTGTCGAAGTCCTGGCCCCACAGCAGGAATTCGATGGCGTGGTAGCCGGTGGAGATGTTTTCTTCACCGCCGCGCTCGTTCAGCGAGCTGAGCAGCTTCTTGCTGATCACCACCTTGCGGTTGTTGACCACGCCTGAGGTCGGCTTGCCCTTGACTCCATCGATATAGGCCTCGTCCAGCGGCCAGGCATTGATCTGGCCTTCCGGGCCGCGGGCGTCGTCGATCGGGCCGCCGTAGAAGCGGAAGGCTTCGGTCTGGCCGTACGGCTCGCGTGCGGCCAACCATGCCTGGCGTGCCTGGTTCAGGCCGGCTTCGCTCGGGGCGGCGACAAAGGCGTTGATCGCGTTTTGCAGCGCCTTGGCGGTGAGCAGCGAATCTTCGTAGCTGGCGAACACGATCTGGCTGTATTGCTGTACCACTGCCTCGCGGCTGACCTCGGCGGCCGAGGCGTGGACAGGAGAGAGCAGGGCGCCGAGCAAGGCGGCCGCGAGCAGGGTTTTGCGCATGATGGAATCCGGCTGATTAATGAGTGAAAAACGAAGGATTCATGATAATCACTCGCAGTTATTGCGGTCAATTTAATCGAGAATCGTTCTTGTTTTTGTGCCATTTTGTCATATTGCGCGGGCGTTCGCGCCACGGGCTGGCTTCGTGGTATCCTTGCGCCCCTTTCAAATTACCCCGCCCCGGCATGCGAGACCCCTGCGACCACTACACCATGGACCTAATCGGCGGCAGCCGCGCCAAACCCGGGCGCAAGCCGCTGGGCGAGCGCGCGATGACGGCGGCCGAGCGCAAGCGTCGTTCGCGCGAGCTGCGTCGCAATCGCCTGCAGGAACTGTCGGTGACGGTGGAGCTGTCGCGCGACGCGCAAAAGGCGCTCGACAAGATGATCGAGTGGTGGGGTGTCAGCAAGAAAGAAGCGATCAACCGGGCGATGCTGATCGCCTGCCAGTCGCAGACCGGGCGCACCGGCATGCTGTTCGACCTTGATCCCGCCTTTTTGCTGACCGAGCGTAGCAGCAAGCGCCGCCAGCGTTGAGCTGACTGCCGGGGTGGCTGTCGTTCGCCCTGTGTTGCTGAACTGGTGATGCCGGTCAGGCCGTGTTGTCCGCTGCCGTTTCCCAGGCTGTTGTTGCCCCCGGCCGCCACGGCAAGGTTGGCCGCCCGCCGCTATTCCCGAAAAATCAGACCAGACGTCACGCTGCTGGCACCCGCCGTCACACCCGCCGCCACGCCGGTCATGTCACGTCAGTTCATGACGTCGCTATATCGCGACAGCCCTTTCCCGTGATTGACGCAGATCAAGCGTGTCATGCCATTTGGAATTAATAATGGCCGATTGTTTCAATAGGAAGTGGCTGCCATGGCACTCAAACAGCTTTCGCCCGCCGATGTGATGCTGGGCAAACCGCTGGAGCAGGCGGTGTACAACGCGGATGGCCATCTGCTGCTGAACAAGGGCTCGGTGCTGCGCGACCCCGGCGCCAAGCAGAAACTGCTGGCCATGGGCCACAAGGAAGTGGTGCCCGGTGCCGCGCCGGTGGCGCCGGCTGCCAGCACGCCGCGGGCGGAACAGCTGCGCGAACCGGTGTTCGCGCTGGTGCAGCACGCGGCGGTGACGCTGAACGCGATGCTGGTCGACCAGCAGGCCGATGTCCATCGCGACCAGTTCATCGCCCGCATCCGCTCGCTGGCCGGCCGCCTGCAGGCCGCCTGCCTGCAGGACCCGGAAGCCGCCATCGCCGCCATCCACCTGTTTCACGAAGGCGAGTACGCGTTGCGCCACCACCTGTCGGTGGGCGTGGTCAGCGCGCTGCTGGCCGAAGCCGACGGCCGTCTGGACAAGGCACAGCAGCATTCGCTGATCTGCGCCGCGCTCACCCACGACATCGGCATCTACAGTCTGGCCAACCACAGTGGCGGGCTGACCGAGGAAAAACGCCGCGAGATCAACCAGCACCCGATCACCAGCTGCGCCATCCTCAAAGACATCGGCGTCGACGACGAGCTGTGGCTGGAAGCGGTGCTGCAGCACCACGAACGCCAGGACGGCAGCGGCTACCCGCTGTGTCTGTCCGGCGGCGCCATCTCGTTGCACGGCAGCCTGCTGGCGGTGGCCGATGTCTACTGCGCGATGACGCGACCACGGCCGTACCGGCCCAAGGCTTACTTCCCGATGGCGGCGATGCGCGACCTGTATGTCGGGCAGAGCCAGCAGCTGGACAATGCGCTGATCCAGAAGCTGATCAAGGCGCTGGGGCTGATCCCGCCCGGCACCATCGTCAAGCTGAAAAACGGCGAAATCGCGGTGGTGAAAAAGCGCAGCACCAATAACGCGCCGCAGGCCTACTGTCTGTACAACCGCCAAGGCATGCCGATGGCGTCGCCGGAGGCGCGCAATACCTCACTGCCGGACTACAGCATCCAGGGGCGGGTCGATTACGACGACTGCCGCAATGTCGAGGCCGCGATGCGCCGCATCTGGGCCTGAATGACCCGCGCCGTTGCGGCCAACGTTGGCCGCAGTCTCGCCGGAGGGGCGAGACGGTACACAGATAAACAAGCCCGGTGCAGTTGTGCCGGGCCTGTTTGTTTTCGGGGTGTGCTCGGAGCCGGTTCAAAGTCTCGCGAGCCAGGGCGAGACAAGGCAAAAACGACTGAGGAAGCGGCGTTTAACTAGATATAAACCAGCATGCGAAGGCGTTTTTAACGCCGGATCATTCCATTGAGATCCGTTGCGGCGACATTGAGCAGGTGCTCAGTCCGCGCCGAACCAGCCCTGTTGCTGCGCGTGGGCCAGCTGCTCGGCCAGGTAATCCCACAGCGCCGGGCAACCTTCGCGGATCGGCGGGCCGATGCGCCGTACCACGCGTGCGTGGCTGATGCCGTTTTCGCGCCAGCTCTGGCCGTTGTTGGCCAGGTTCAGCAGCACCGGCATCGCGCGGTCGGCGGCGTGGGCAAAGCGCGCCTCGGCGGTCTCGCCGTCCTCGAACTCCTGCCATAGCGACATGAAACGCTGTGCCTGCGCGGCCGGCAGCAGGCCGAAAATCCGCGTCACCGCCGCCAGCTCCGCCGCCTTGCGCTCTTCCCAGCCGTCCTCGGCGTAGACGATGGTGTCGCCGGTATCGATCTCGCCGATGTCGTGCACCAGCAGCATCGCCACCACATGGCTGATGTCAACCGGCTCCGCCGCGTACGGCGCCAGCGACGCCGCCAGCATCGCGATCTGCCAGCTGTGCTCGGCGGAGTTTTCCTGCCGTTCCAGCCCCAGCGGCCGCGTCTTGCGGGTGACGCCCTTCAGTTTGTCCAGTTCCAGGATGAAATCGATGATCTGCTGCATGGTGTTTTCCTTGTGAACAGCCCGCGATTCTAGCGCCGAGCGGCGCCGCGGTCGAACAGCAGGCGCGCTGCTGCGACGAGAAGGGCTGAGGGCGGCGGGCGCTGCCGGGGTGATGGTCGAGGCCGATTGCGTTGCCGGGCGGCGGCCAGTTAGCGGTATTTTGCCAAGATGCGCGGCACGGTGTTGTCGTGCAGCAATCGGGCGATGGCGCGATTGAGCTGCGGCAGGCTGATCCGGCTGTGGCGGGATAGTGCACAGCCGGCGCGGTAACTGTTGAGCACCAGCGGCGGGTGCAGTGCGACCGGTAATTGTCCCAGTTTTTGCTGGTAGCGCAGGTAGAGCTGGTTGACGGCGGCGTGGCGGGTGCGACCGGCTTCCAGCTTTTTCAGGTTGCTGCTGGCGTTGGGTGCGTCGTCGCGGACAAGATTGCTGCCGAGGTGGGCTTCCAGTTCCGGGTAGTGGAAGCCGTGAATGGTGCCGATGCTTTGTCCGGCCAGCGCGGCGATGCTGTCGGGGCGTGGCTGGTCGCGGCGGGTGACCAGCAGGTCGGCATTGGGCAGGAATGGCCGGGACCAGCGGAAAGGGCCGGGCAGCCACTCGGGCAGGTACAGGCACACCAGGTCGGCATCGCCGTTTTGCAGGCTGCTGCTGATCCGCTTGCGCGGCAATACCCGGAAACTGGCCTGCTTGCCCAGTTCGCTGGCCAGCGCCTGGCCCAGGTCAAGATGAATGCCGGCCAGCAGTGTGGCGCCTTGCAGGCTGGCCAGTGGCATCTCGGTGCTGTCGTCGAGCAGGATCACCAGTTTGCCGGGGCTGGCGAGGGCCAGTGGTGCGGCCAGCAGCCAGCCGGCCATCCGTAGATATTTTTTCATGGGTAATCGCTGCGGTTGTGCGCTGAGGTGCCGAATCTAACACGCCTGTATCGGCGCGAGAATGCTGCTGGCGTGCTATCCGCCAGTGGTCGTCGCGAACAAGACAGAGGCCGGCTCACTTGTGGGTGGGCCGGCCTGTTTTGGTCGTGCATTATCGGCAAGGTTGGCCGCAACGGTGTGGCCCGGGGCGTGACGGCTTGCCGCTGCTTACAGGATGTCGCCGGGTACCCGTACCCAGCCTTCCATCAGTACCCGCGCGCTGCGGCTCATGATGGCCTTGGTGACTTTCCATTGGCCGTTTTCTTGCGCCGCCTCGGCGCCGACGCGCAGGGTGCCGGACGGATGGCCGAAGCGCACCGCGCTGCGTTCACCGCCACCGGCGGCCAGATTCACCAGCGTGCCGGGGATGGCGGCGGCGGTGCCGATGGCCACCGCGGCGGTGCCCATCATCGCGTGGTGCAGCTTGCCCATCGACAGTGCGCGCACCAGCAGGTCGATGTCGGCGGCCTGAATCTGTTTGCCGCTGGAGGCGGTGTAGTCGGCCGGCGGTGCCACGAAGGCGATCTTGGGGGTGTGCTGGCGGGTGGCGGCTTCTTCCGCGGTCTTGATCAGGCCCATGCGCAGCGCGCCGGCCACGCGGATGGCCTCGAAGCGGGCCAGCGCCGCCGGGTCGCTGTTGATGGCCTCGCGCAGCTCGGTGCCGGTATAGCCGATGTCGGCCGCGTTGACGAACACGGTGGGAATGCCGGCGCTGATCATGGTGGCCTTGAAGGTACCGACGCCGGGCACTTCCAGATCGTCCACCAGCTTGCCGGTGGGGAACATGGCGCCGCCGTCGTCGCCATCATCGGACGGGTCGATGAACTCCAGTACGATCTCGGCCGCCGGGAAGGTGACGCCGTCCAGTTCGAAATCGCCGGTTTCCTGTACCTGGCCATTGGTCACTGGCACGTGGGCGATGATGGTTTTCCGGATGTTGGCCTGCCAGATGCGCACCACGCACACGCCGTTGTCCGGAATGCGTGCCGGGTCCACCAAGCCTGCGTGGATGGCGAAGGCGCCGGCAGCGGTGGACAGGTTGCCGCAGTTGCCGCTCCAGTCGACGAAGGCCTTGTCGATGGCCACCTGGCCGTACAGGTAGTCGACGTCGTGATCGGGCTGGGTGCTTTTGGACAGGATCACGCACTTGCTGGTGCTGGAGGTGGCGCCGCCCATGCCGTCGATGTGGGCGGAGTAGGGGTCGGGGCTGCCGATCACGCGCATGAACAGCGCATCGCGCGCCGGGCCAGGCTGCTGGCAGCTGGCGGGCAGGTCCTGCAGGCGGAAGAACACGCCCTTGCTGGTGCCGCCGCGGATATAGGTAGCGGCAATGCGGGCTTGAGCTTGATGAGTCATGACTATCCTCAAAGGTGGGCAAACACCGCCGGCGGCCGATCCCAGTGCTCGTCACGACCATCCACATAGATGATGGGGGCTTGTGCCAGTTCTGTGTCGCTGACATCGTCGAGGCAACCCAAATTGACGCCATACATGAGGCCGGTCGGGGTCTCGGTGCCGATGCCGAAGCAACGCACGCCACAGTGTTTGCAGAAGTAATGCTGATTTTTCTGGGTATTGAACAGGTACTGGGTCAGCTCGGCTTGCCCGGTCAGCAGGCGGAACTGCCCGGCCCGGGCGATGGCGGGCCAGAAGCGGGTGCGTCGGCAGATTGAACAGTTGCAACGGTAGGTGGGTTGGCTCAGGTCGAGGTCTGCTTCAAAGGTGACAGCCCCGCAATGGCAACTGCCATGATAGGTCTTTTCCATATTGCCTGTTCCCGGTTACGTGGCAGGCACCACTGGACGGTGCCTGCCGCTTGATGCTCAAGCCGGTTGGCCGGCCAGGAAATCCTGGGCGAAGCGCTGCAGTACGCCGCCGGCCTGGTAGACGCGCACTTCGGCGGCGGTGTCCAGACGGCAGGTCATCGGCACCGCCACGCGCTCGCCGTTTTGGCGGTGGATCACCAGCGTCAGCTCGCTGCGCGGCGCGATGTCGCCCTGCACGTCGTAGGTTTCGCTGCCGTCGAGGTTCAGCGTCTTGCGGTTGACGCCGGGTTTGAACTCCAGCGGCAGCACGCCCATGCCCACCAGATTGGTGCGGTGGATGCGCTCGAAACCCTCGGCGGCAATCGCCTCGACCCCGGCCAGACGCACGCCCTTGGCGGCCCAGTCACGCGAGCTGCCCTGGCCGTAGTCGGCACCGGCGACGATGATCAGCGGCTGCTTGCGCTGCATATAGGTCTCGATCGCTTCCCACATCCGCATCACCTGGCCGTCCGGCTCGACGCGGGCCAGCGAGCCTTTTTTCACTTCGCCGTTCACCACCGCCATCTCGTTGACCAGCTGCGGGTTGGCGAAGGTGGCGCGCTGCGCGGTGAGGTGATCGCCGCGGTGGGTGGCGTAGGAGTTGAAGTCCTCTTCCGGCAGGCCCATTTTCGCCAGGTATTCGCCGGCGGCGCTGTTGGCCAGGATGGCGTTGGACGGCGACAGGTGGTCAGTGGTGATGTTGTCCGGCAGCAGTGCCAGCGGGCGCATGCCGCGCAAGGTGCGTTCACCGGCCAGCGCGCCTTCCCAGTACGGCGGACGGCGGATGTAGGTGGATTGCGGGCGCCAGTCGTACAGCGGGCTCTTGGCCTGCTCGGCGGTGCCCAGATCGAACATCGGGATGTAGATCTGCTGGAACTGTTCCGGCTTCACGCTGGCGGCGACGATGGCGTCGATCTCCTCGTCGCTCGGCCACAGGTCCTTCAGGCGGATTTCGCGGCCGTCGACCACGCCCAGTACGTCCCGCTCGATGTCGAAGCGCATGGTGCCGGCGATGGCGTAGGCCACCACCAGCGGCGGCGAGGCGAGGAAGGCCTGCTTGGCGTAGGGGTGGATGCGGCCGTCGAAGTTGCGGTTGCCGGACAGCACCGCGGTGGCGTACAGGTCGCGGTCTATGATTTCCTGCTGGATGGCCGGATCCAGCGCGCCGGACATGCCGTTACAGGTGGTGCAGGCGTAGGCGACGATGCCGAAGCCGAGCTGTTCCAGCTCGCCGAGCAGGCCGGCGTCTTCCAGGTACAGCTTGGCCACCTTGGAGCCGGGGGCGAACGAGGTCTTCACCCACGGCTTGCGCGTCAGTCCCAGCAGGTTGGCCTTCTTGGCCAGCAGCGCGGCGGCGACCACGTTGCGTGGGTTGCTGGTGTTGGTGCAGCTGGTGATGGCGGCGATGATCACCGCGCCGTCCGGCAGCAGCCCTTGCGCTTCCTGCTCGCGCGCTGCGGCAAGGTTGGCCGCAATGCCGCGCTCGGCCAGTGCCGAGGTCGGCAGGCGTTTGTGCGGGTTGGACGGGCCGGCCATGTTGCGCTCCACGCTCGACAGGTCGAATTCCAGCACCCGTGGGTACTGCGCGGTAGCCAGGTCGTCGGCCCACAGGCCGGTAAGTCTGGCGTAGTTTTCCACCAGTGCCACCTGTTCCGGTTCGCGGCCGGTGAGCTTCAGGTAGTCGATGGTCTGGCCGTCGATGTAGAACATGGCGGCGGTGGCGCCGTACTCCGGGCACATATTGGAGATGGTGGCGCGGTCGCCGATGGACAGGCTGTCGGCGCCTTCGCCGAAGAACTCCACCCACGCGCCGACCACGCGCTCCTTGCGCAGGAACTCGGTCAGCGCCAGCACGATGTCGGTGGCGGTGATGCCGCTCTGGCGCTGGCCGCTGAGCTTGACGCCAACGATGTCCGGCAGCCGCATCATCGACGGGTGGCCCAGCATCACGGTTTCGGCTTCCAGGCCGCCGACGCCGATGGCGATCACGCCCAGCGCGTCCACGTGCGGGGTGTGGCTGTCGGTGCCGACGCAGGTGTCGGGGAAGGCGACGCCGTCACGCGCCTGGATCACCGGCGACATTTTTTCCAGGTTGATCTGGTGCATGATGCCGTTGCCGGCCGGGATCACGTCCACGTTCTTGAACGCGGTGCGCGTCCAGTTGATGAAGTGGAAGCGGTCCTCGTTGCGGCGGTCTTCGATGGCACGGTTCTTGGCGAAGGCATCGGGGTCGAAGCCGCCGCACTCCACCGCCAGCGAGTGGTCGACGATCAGCTGCGTCGGCACCACCGGGTTGACCTGCGACGGGTCGCCGCCCTTGTCGGCGATGGCGTCGCGCAGGCCGGCCAGATCCACCAGCGCGGTCTGGCCGAGGATGTCGTGGCACACCACTCGTGCCGGATACCACGGGAAATCCAGGTCCTGGCGGCGTTCGATCAGTTGCGTCAGCGCGTCGGTGAGCAGGGCCGGCTCGCAGCGGCGGACCAGCTGTTCGGCCAGCACGCGGGAAACGTAGGGCAGGGTGGCGTAGGCGCCGGGCTTGATGGCATCCACCGCGGTGCGGGTGTCAAAGTAGTCAAGGCGGGTGCCGGGCAGCGGCTTGCGGTATTGGCTATTCATGGCGTGGGCACGAGGGTGAGGTTGGAGATCACCCTGCGGCCAACGTTGGCCGCAGGGCGCCGTTCCTGTTTTGTTGTAAGCGCCCTGCCGGTCGCAGCCGGCAGGGGGTGATGCATCAGCGCTGTGCCAGTGGCACGAATTCCTGGTCTTCCGGGCCGATGTAGTTGGCGCTCGGGCGGATGATCTTGCCGTCGATGCGCTGTTCGATCACGTGCGCGCTCCAGCCGCTGGTACGGGCGATCACGAACAGCGGAGTGAACATCGCGGTCGGCACGCCCATCATGTGATAGCTCACCGCGCTGAACCAGTCCAGGTTGGGGAACATCTTCTTGATGTCCCACATCACGCTCTCCAGACGCTCGGCGATGTCGAACATCTTGCTGTCGCCGGCGCTGTTGGACAGCTCGCGCGCCACTTCCTTGATCACCTTGTTGCGCGGGTCGCTGATGGTGTACACCGGGTGGCCGAAGCCGATCACCACTTCCTTGCGCTCGACACGGGCCTTGATGTCGGCCTCGGCTTCGTCCGGGTTTTCGTAGCGCTTCTGTACTTCGAATGCCACCTCGTTGGCGCCGCCGTGTTTCGGGCCGCGCAGCGCGCCGATGGCGCCGGTGATGGCGCTATACATGTCGGAGCCGGTGCCGGCGATGACGCGGGCGGTGAAGGTGGAGGCGTTGAACTCGTGCTCGGCGTACAGGTTGAGCGAGGTGTGCATCGCGCGCACCCACTGTGCGGACGGCTTCTGGCCGTGCAGCAGGTGCAGGAAGTGGCCGCCGATGGAGTCGTCGTCGGTTTCCACCTCGATGCGCTTGCCGTTGTGGCTGAAGTGATACCAGTACAGCAGCATCGAACCCAGCGATGCCATCAGGCGGTCGGCGATGTCGCGTGCACCCGGCACGTTGTGGTCGTCCTTTTCCGGCAGCGTGCAGCCTAGTGCCGACACGCCGCTGCGCATCACGTCCATCGGGTGCGAGGCGGCCGGCAGCGCTTCCAGCACCGCTTTCACCGACGCCGGCAGGCCACGCAGCGATTTCAGCTTCTTCTTGTAGCCGGTGAGTTCGGCCTGGTTCGGCAGCTTGCCGTGTACCAGCAGGTAGGCCACTTCCTCAAATTCGGTATCGGCGGCCAGATCCAAAATGTCGTAGCCGCGGTAGTGCAGGTCGTTGCCGCTGCGGCCAACGGTGCACAGCTCGGTATTGCCGGCGGCGACGCCGGACAGGGCGACGGATTTCTTGGCTTTGGGAAGCACTTGGAGTGATTCGGTCATTTCTTCTCTTCTCCTGCTGCTGGTATTGACTGGGTTGTGCGTTATCGGATTATTTTTCGCTGAAAAAAAATGGCCAGCCAGACGCTGTCCTGTGCCGGTGTGGTCCACGCCACGCGGTGACGGCAATGGGCCGGAATCAGCACCGCATCACCGGGGGCCAGCTGCTGGCGGCGGGGCGGGTCGGCGTACGCCAGTTCTGCGGCGCCGGCCAGCAACAGCACCCACTCGTGTTCGTCCTGGTCGTACCAGAAGTCCTCGGGTGAGGCGTGCCCGCGCGACACGATGCGTTCCACGCGAAAACCGGCGCTGCCGGAGAACAGCGTCTGGAACAGCTCTTGCGGCAGATCGGCCGGAATGTCCGCTAGCAGATTGGGCATGGTGTACGCCGCCGCGCCGCTTGCCAGGCCGCTTACTTGCCTTGGCTGAACAGGGCGTCCAGCTTCTGCTCGTAGGCGTGGTAATCAAGGTGTTCGTACAGGTCCATCCGCGTCTGCATGGTGTCGACCACGTTCTGCTGCGTGCCGTCGCGGCGGATGGCACCGTAGACATTGAGTGCCGCCTGGCTCATGGCGCGGAACGCCGACAGTGGGTACAGCACCAGCCCGACGCCGTTGGCGCCCAGCTGTTCGGTGGTGTACAGCGGGGTGGCGCCGAATTCGGTGATGTTGGCCAGCACCGGCACCTTCACCGCTTCGGCGAACTGCTTGTACATCGCCAGATCGGTGATTGCTTCCGGGAAGATCATGTCGGCGCCGGCTTCGACGCAAGCCACCGCGCGCTCGATCGCTGCCTCCAGCCCTTCGACCGCCAGCGCGTCGGTACGCGCCATGATCACCATGCCGTGCTTGCGGGCGTCTACTGCGGCCTTCACGCGGTCGACCATTTCTTCCTGGCTGACGATGGCCTTGTTCGGGCGGTGGCCGCAGCGTTTCTGCTGCACCTGGTCTTCGATGTGCACCGCGGCGGCACCGGCTTTTTCCAGGTTGCGCACGGCGCGGGCGATGTTGAAGGCGCCACCCCAGCCGGTATCGATGTCCACCAACAGCGGCAGCTCGGTGACGTCGGTAATGCGGCGCACGTCGATCAGCACGTCTTCCAGCGTGGTGATGCCAAGGTCGGGAATGCCGCAGGAGCAGGCAGCGACACCGCCACCGGACAGGTACAGCGCCTTGAAGCCGCTGTGCTCGGCCAGACGGGCGGCGTAGGCATTGACCGCGCCGACGACTTGCAAGGGTTTTTCGTTGGCAACTGCATCGCGGAAACGTTGGCCGGGTGTCGTCATCGGGTTTCTCCTGTCTTCGGGTTCGGGTGTTAGGTTCTGATGTTTTGTGTTCTGGAGTGGTTGTTCATATTCTAGCAAGTGCTTGGTAAATTGGTAAACGAATTTCTGCGCGCTTTTTTGCTAGATGCGGACAGCTTTGTTATAAGTGCAACGGCTTGTACGGTGAACTTATCCTGAACAAGGCAGGTCACAGTTTCTGTCCTGTGTTGGCCCAGCGTTGGCCACAACAAAAACAAGCAGGACGAATCAGGGAGATAACGGCAACGATGAGTGATCGTGATATCGATCAGCAATTGGTCGAGCGCGCGCAGCGTGGTGAAAAACGCGCGTTCGATCTGTTGGTGGCAAAGTACCAGCGACGGCTTTCCCGCCTGTTGTCACGCTTTATCCGCGATTCGGCGGATATCGAGGATGTGACGCAAGAAGCGTTTGTAAAGGCCTATCGTGCACTGCCTTCGTTTCGCGGTGAAAGTGCGTTTTATACCTGGCTATATCGTATTGGCATCAATACGGCCAAGAACTTTTTGACTTCCGCCGGCCGCCGGCCGGTAATCAGCGCCGAGTTCGAGGATGAGGACGGCGAAAGCCTGGACATGGCCTCGCAGGTGCCGGATTACCACACGCCGGAAGCCGAGATGATGAACCAGCAGATCCTCGCCGCGGTCAATGCCGCGGTGGAGCGGCTGCCGGAAGAGTTGCGCACGGCCATTTCGCTGCGCGAGATGGAAGGTCTCAGCTACGACGAAATTGCCAGTGCCATGAACTGTCCAATCGGTACCGTGCGGTCGCGGATTTTCCGTGCCCGCGAAGCGATCGCGGCAGAGTTGCGTCCCTTGCTGGATACGGCAAAAAACAAAAGATGGTGAACCGATTATGAAACAAAACCTTTCTTCCTTGATGGATGGGGAGCTGGACGATGCGGCTTCCACTCAGTGTATTCGTGCGCTGGATGCTGATCCGGAGTTGAAAGCGGCATGGAATGAATACCATCTGATTGGTGATGCAATTCGCGGCTCTGCGCTGTTGTCGGTCGATGTGCGCGCCGAAGTCGGACAGGCGTTGCAGCAGGAGCCGACGGTGCTGGCGCCCAAGCCCAAGCGCGGTTCGGCATCGGGCCTGATGCGCTACGCCATGGCGGCGTCCTTCGCGCTGGCCGGGGTGGTCGGCTGGGCGGTGTGGCAGAGCCAGCCGGAACCGGTGCCGGGCCTGATGGCGCAGGCAGTGTCGACGCCGCAGGGCGGGGCGGTGCCGGTATCGGCCGAGCAGGCGTCCTCCCGCAACTCCTATTTGCAGGCTCATCGCGACATGATGGCCACCGAAGGGCTGGAACGTGTCAATCTGGCGGAACCGGTGTCGGGGGTGGCGCGCTGATGGTCAAGTTTGCCGGTTATCTGTTGCTGGGCATTCCATTGTTGGCGGCCGCGGAGTCGGATTGGGATCTGTTGCAAAAAGCCGCGCAGGCGGGCCGTCACCAGGCACTGAGCGGTAGCTATACCCATCACGTCGATGACGAGCTGGAAACCTTTCGCCTGTATCGCGCGCAGGAAGGCGGCGTGGTACGAGAGCGGCGCGAGTCGATGGACGGCATGCCGCGCGAGCTGGTGCGCGACGACAACGAGCTGACCTGCTACGCGCCGGACACCAAGGCGCTGAGTGCGGCCAAGGTCAATGCCATCAAGCTGTTTCCGGCGATCCTGCCGGAGCGCTCGCAAGACCTGAAGTCGGCCTACGTGCTGAGCCGCGGCAAGCTGGACCGTGTCGCGCGCCGCGATTGCCAGTGGCTGTTGCTGACGCCGAAAGAGGCCAACCTGCGCTACGGCCTGAAGGTATGCGTGGACCCGGCCAGCGCCTTGCCGCTGAAGACGGTGACCCACGATGTCAAGGGTGCGGTGATTGAGCAGTTTGCCTTCAGTGACCTGACGCTGGGCAACCCGAAAGAGCGCGCCCTGCTGCGGCCGCGCTTCAAGTACAGCCTGGCACTGGGTGCCGCGGTCAGCGCGCCGCAGGAAGTGGTGCCGGCCGATTTCGAGATCCGTGGCATGCCGACCGGCTTCCGCCTGTTGCGCTACGCGACCCGCCAGTTGCCGGGACATGATTCCCCAGTGTCACATTTTGTCTATACCGATGGTCTGGCCAAGCTGTCGCTGTTTGTCGAGGCCGGCAAGGGAGAGGCCGATTCGCATCCGGCGGTGATCGGCCCAGGTGGGCTGGGGCTGGCGTCGCGCCGGCTTGGCAACCAGGTGCTGACCGTGGTCGGTGACCTGCCGGAGCAGGGCCTGGAAAACGTGATCAACACCGTGCGCGTGATCAAGAAATAAGCATGCTGGTAACCGAAGCCCAGGTGGTGTCCCTCCATGGCGGCGAAGCCATGGTGCGGCCAGCCCCGCATTCCCCGTGCGGGCAGTGCGATCCGGTGCACGGCTGCCGCTCGCTGTCGCTGGCGCGGATGTTCGTGCTGCGCGAGCCGCTGTTCCGCGTGCGCAATCCGTCCGCGGCTGGTGTCGGCGACAAGGTGATCGTCGCCGTGCACGAGCGCGCGCTGCTGGTGTCGACCGCGCTGTTGTACTGCCTGCCCTTGCTGGCGCTGCTGGCGGGGGCGGTGCTGGGGCGGGCGCTGGGCGAGTTGGCGTCGGTGCTCTTGGCTTTTTCCCTGTTTGCCCTGACCTTGTGGTGGGTCAAACGCTATGCCGCAGTCGTGACCACCCGGCAGTTCTTCATGCCCAGCATCGTGCGCCGGGTCGATCCGTCACTGATCATTCAGGAGAAAACAGAAACATGCCGTTCAAGAAACTGATCCTGTGTTCTGCCATGTTGGCCGCATTGGGTGCCACGGCGCCCGCGCTGGCGGCGCCGCAGGTGTTGCCCGACTTTACCCAGCTGGTCGAGCAGCACGGGCGCGCGGTGGTGAATATCCGTACCGTGCAGACGGTGCGTGAGATGGTGCGCCAGATCCCGGAGGGGATGCAGAACGATCCGTTTGCCGAGTTCTTCCGCCGTTTTGCGCCGCCGCAGCTGCGTGAATATCGCACCGGCGGTCTCGGCTCCGGTTTCATCCTGTCGGCGGATGGCTACATCCTGACCAATGCCCACGTGGTGGCCGAGGCGGACGAGATGATCGTCACCCTCAGCGACAAGCGCGAACTGAAGGCGCGCCTGATCGGCTCGGATGCACGTACCGATGTCGCGCTGCTGAAGGTCGATGCGGCCAACCTGCCAACGGTAAAACTCGGCAGGTCGGAAAAGCTGAAGGTCGGTGAGTGGGTGCTGGCAATCGGCTCACCCTTTGGCTTCGAGAGCACGGTGACTTCCGGCATCGTCTCGGCCAAGGGGCGCCAGCTGCCGGACGAGAGCTATGTGCCGTTCATCCAGACCGATGCCGCGATCAATCCCGGTAACTCCGGTGGCCCGCTGTTCAATCTGGACGGCGAGGTGGTCGGTATCAATTCGCAGATCTACAGCCGTTCCGGTGGCTTCATGGGGATTTCCTTCGCCATTCCGATCGATGTCGCGCTGAATGTCGCCGAACAGCTGAAAAAGGACGGCAAGGTCAATCGCAGCCGCCTTGGGGTCAGCATCCAGGAGCTGACACGCGAACTGGCCGCCTCGTTCGGCTTGAAAGAGCCGCAGGGCGCGCTGATCAATTCGGTGGAGAAGGGCGGTCCGGCGGAGCTGGCCGGCCTGCGTGCCGGCGACGTGGTGCTGAGCGTCAACCGCGACAGTGTGCAGGCCTCGGCCGATCTGCCGCGGCTGATTGGCGCGATCAAGCCGGGCTCGCGCGTGGAGCTGGGCGTGTGGCGTAACCGTGCGCTGTCACGGGTGACGGTGTTGACCGTCGCGCTGCAGGAAGAGGACCCACGTACCGTCGACCGTGCTTATCACGGTCACCAGCAGCAGGACGGTGACGCGATGAACCGCACCGGCCTGTCGGTGCAGTTGCTGGCGCCGCAGCTGGCGCAGCAGCTGGGCGTCAAGTTCGGTCTGCAGGTGCGCCAGGTCGAGGGGCCGGCGCAACGGGCCGGCATCGTGGTCGGTGACGTGATCATC
>Ga0209172_10001367_pt1 | contig 52495 bp, 51 predicted proteins | sample LarsenN4metaG_FD_184113 | JGI IMG/M metagenome (GOLD analysis project Ga0209172, IMG submission 184113) | Hot spring sediment bacterial and archeal communities from British Columbia, Canada, to study Microbial Dark Matter (Phase II) - Larsen... ...
GCCGCCACGCGCAGGCCGACGGTGCCGATGAGCAGCGCCAGCGCCTCGCGCACCGCGGCATCGTCGTCGACGACATGGATGAGGGGCGTGATCGGGGTCATGTCGGTCCGGTTGCGCCGGCGGCTGCCGGCAGGTCGAGGACGAACTCGGCGCCGCCTTCGGCCGGCGCCTGCCAGTCGACGCGGCCGTCCATCGCCAGCGCCAGGGTCTGGCACAGCGGCAGCCCCAACCCGAGGCCGCCAACGCGCGTGCTGAAGAAGGGCTCGAAGAGCCGCGCCGCGGACTCCGGCGCGACGCCGGGCCCGTTGTCGCGCACGGCGCAGCGCACGCGCGCGCCGTCGCGCGCCAGGCGCACGGTGATCCGGCGCGGGCTCGCGCCGGGGGCCGGCACTTCCGGTGTCCGGCGTGCACCCGGTGCATCGCGCGCATCACCCGCGTGGCGCGAACCGGGCGCGTCCAGCGCCTGCATCGCGTTCGTCAGCAGGTTGTGCAGGATCTGCTCGACGGCCACCGGATCGGCGCGCGCCGGCGACGCCTCGCCCTCGATTCGCAGGTCGATCCTGCGCTGCTCCAGCTCGGGCGCCAGCAGCGCCGCCAGGCGGCGCGCGATCGCGGCCACGTCGGTGGCCACCGGCGGCGTGGGCGGGCTGCCAGGTTGCAGCAGGCGGCGCAGCCGCGCCACCACGTCGGCGGCGCGACGCGCCTGCGCGCCGGCCAGCTCCAGCGCCCGCACGGCGCCGGCGGTGTTCTGCGCCGCGTCGGCCGGCTCGGTCTCGCGCAGCAGCCTGAGCGCGGCCTGCGTGCCGGCCAGCGTGGCCGTGAGGGGCTGGTTCAGCTCGTGCGCGATGCCGGCGGCCAGTTCGCCCAGCGTGTTCAGGCGCGCCGTGTTCGCCAGGCGCGCCAGCTCCTCGGCCCGCAGGCGATCGGCGCGCGCCGCCTGCCAGCGCCTTGCCGCGACAAGCCCGGCAGCACACGCCGCCGCCCAGGCCGCGATGAGGGACCAGGGCCACTCCGACGGCCCCGCGATGCGCTGCGCTCGCATCGCAAAGGGCTGGCTGGGGCTGGCCAGCGTCTTCGTGAAGGTGAACCCCTGCGTCAGCCCGAAGGGTCGTGACGGCGATGCCGCGGCGTCCTGCAGCACGATCACGTCGCCGCCGTGGGCGAGCGTCACGTGCACCGGCGCACCCGCGGGCCACGGCCACCCCTCGGCCTCCGCCAGGCGACGCGCATCGACGCGCAGCGCGAAGCTGGCCGGCGAGCCCGCCTGCACGAGCGTGTAGGCCGCGCGCCCGGCCTCGACGAGGGCCAGCGCCGCCTCGCGACGCCCTGCCGGGGTTGCGGCCGAGCGGGCCTCGGCCGCCGCCAGCGCCGCGGACGGCACGGTCTCGCCGCCGGGCGAAGACGACCAGGGCTGCCCGGCCTCGCGTCGCCAGGCGGCCAGCACCTGCGGATACAACGCCGGCAGCCGTGCCGTCGCGTCGCCCTCGCCGGCGCGCGCGCCGGGCCCGGCCACCAGCACCAGCGTGCCGAGGACGGCATCGAGCCGCGAGGTCGCCTGGCTCAGGACGCGGTGGGCGGTGCGCGCCTCGGCCTGGAAGGCCGCGCGCCGGGAGGCGATGTCCGCACGCACGATGAGCGTCGCCCCCGCGATGGCGGCCAGCACCGCGATCCAGAGGTCGCGTGAACGGGGCTCCCGCAGGGCGCGCATGGGTCGATTGTCCTCAGCAGGCGGACCGCCGGTCGGCGGCAGCGCCACCCGGTGCACCGAGGTGATGCCACGCGGGGCCGTCGCCACGGCGGCGGTGCGCTATCGTCGTCGCATGACCACGACGCTGACTTCCGCCGGCTCCGGGGAACCGCCGCTCGGCCTCGTGCCCGCCGGCACGGGGACCCTGTTCTACAAGGAGGTGCTCCGCTTCTGGAAGGTGGCGTTCCAGACGGTGGCCGCACCGGTGCTGACGGCGGTGCTGTACCTGATGATCTTCGGTCACGTGCTCGAGGATCACGTGCAGGTCTTCAAGGACGTCAGCTACACGAGCTTCCTCGTGCCCGGGCTCGTGATGATGAGCGTGCTGCAGAACTCGTTCGCCAACAGCTCGAGCTCGCTCATCCAGAGCAAGATCACCGGCAACGTCGTCTTCCTGCTCGTCACGCCGCTGAACCACTGGGCGTGGTACCTGGCCTACGTGGGCGCGTCGGTGGTGCGCGGGCTCACGGTGGGCCTGGGCGTGTTCGTCGTGACGGTCTGGTTCGCGCCGCTGCACCTGGCCGAGCCGTGGTGGATCGTCGTCTTCGCGGCGCTGGGGGCCGGCATGCTCGGCTCGCTCGGGCTCATCGCGGGGCTGTGGGCCGACAAGTTCGACCAGCTGGCCGCGTTCCAGAACTTCATCATCATGCCGCTGACGTTCCTGTCGGGCGTGTTCTATTCGGTGCACTCGTTGCCGGCGGTCTGGCAGGCCGTGAGCCACCTGAACCCCTTCTTCTACATGATCGACGGCTTCCGCCGCGGCTTCTTCGGCGCCAGCGACGTCTCGCCTTGGCTGAGCCTGGGCATCGTCGGCACGAGCTTCGTGCTCGTGGCTGCGCTGACGCTGCGCCTGCTGGCCAGCGGCTACAAGCTGCGCGCCTGAGTCCGCCGGTCGCATCTCGCCGTGCCGGCGACGGGCAGCGCCCCCGGACCATAATCCGTGCCTGACGGAGTGAACCCCATGGCCACCGAAACCCCCTCCAACGACGACAGCAAGCCGCAAGGCCGCGGAGGCCTCATGGAGGCGCTGTCGCTGAAGTCGCGCTTCGTGCTCGTCTTCGGCGAGATCGACGACAAGATGGCGCGCCAGACCTGCGAGCGGCTGATCCTGCTCTCGCAGGAGAGCGAGGCGCCGATCCAGCTGCTCATCAGCTCGCCGGGCGGCCACGTGGAAAGCGGCGACGCGATCCACGACATGATCCGCTTCGTGCGCGCGCCGGTCACCACCATCGGCAGCGGCTGGGTGGCCAGCGCCGGCACGCACATCTTCCTGGCCGCGCCGAAGGAGCGCCGGGTGTGCCTGCCCAACACGCGCTTCATGATCCACCAGCCCGCGGGCGGCGCCGGCGGCCGCGCCACCGACATCGCGATCCAGGCCAAGGAGATCATCAAGACGCGCGAGCGCATCGCCAAGGTCATCGCGCGCGAGACCGGCCACAAGCTCGAGAAGGTGCTCGCCGACATGGAGCGCGACTACTGGATGAGCGCCGAGGAGGCCGTCGGCTACGGCATCGTCTCGCGCATCATCGAGCGCCAGAAGGACCTGGCCTGATGGCCGCCAGAGTCGGGACATGAGCGAACCCACCGCCGACGAGGTGCGCGGCTACATCGCCGCCGGCCTGCCCTGCACGCACCTGGAGGTGGAGGGCGACGGGCGCCACTTCTTCGCCACCATCGTCTCGGCCGAGTTCGAGGGGCTGGCGCGCGTGCGCCGGCACCAGCGGGTCTACGCGGCGCTGGGCGATAGAATGCGTGAACAGATCCACGCGCTGTCGATGAAGACGCTCACCCCCGCCGAGTTCGCCGCCGCCCCCGCCGGGCAGGCGCCGGCACATCACCACCACTGACCCTCCCTGCGGTGCGCCGCGGGGAGCCGCAGCGTGCCGCGCCATCGACAAGCCAGGGGCAGCGCGAGACACCGAAGGCCCGATCCCCGTCCAGCGCACCGGTCGCCAAGATCCCGAAGACTCTTGCACCGCTGCCCACGATGATCACCCTCGCGCTATCCAAGGGACGCATCTTCGACGACTCGCTGCCGCTCCTGGCGGCCGCGGGCATCGAGGTGCTCGACGACCCCGAGAAGAGCCGCAAGCTCATCCTCGCGACCAACCGGCCCGACCTGCGCGTGGTGCTGGTGCGCGCCACCGACGTGCCCACCTACGTGCAGCATGGCGGTGCCGACCTCGGCGTGGCCGGGCTCGACGTGCTGCTGGAGCATGGCGCCGAGCACAGCGCCGGCGGCGCGGGCGGCCACGCGGGGCTTTACCGACCGCTGGACCTGCGCATCGCACGCTGCCGCATGAGCGTGGCCACGCGCGAGGACTTCGACTACGAGAGCGCCGTCCGCCAGGGCTCGCGCATCCGCGTCGCCACCAAGTACACGGAGACGGCGCGCCAGCACTTCGCGGCCAAGGGTGTGCACGTCGACCTCATCAAGCTGTACGGCTCGATGGAGCTGGCGCCGCTCACGGGCCTGGCCGACGCCATCGTCGACCTCGTCTCCACCGGCAGCACGCTGAAGGCAAACCGGCTGGTCGAGGTCGAGCGCATCATGGACATCTCCTCGCGCCTGGTCGTCAACGCGGCGGCGCTGAAGGTCAAGCGCGAGCCGCTGCGGGCGCTGATCGACGCGTTCGAGCGGGCCGTCGGCCTGGCGGGAGCGTCGAAGTGAGCGCGCCGGTGAAGATCACGCGCCTCGACACCGCCGCGGCGGATTTCGACGAGCGGCTGCGCCGCCTGCAGCACTGGTCGGACGACACCGACGCGGCCGTCGAGCGCACGGTGGGCGAGATCCTCGCCGACGTCCGCCAGCGCGGCGATGCGGCGGTGCTGGAGTACACCCGGCGCTTCGACCGCCTGGACGTGCCCTCGATGGCCGCGCTCGAGCTCGATGCCGCGACGCTGCGCGCCGCGCTGGACGCCATCACGCCGGCGCAGCGGCGCGCGCTGGAGGCCGCGGCGGGACGCGTGCGCGCCTATCACCAGCGCCAGCTCGAGGCCGTGGGCCGCGGCTTCAGCTACCGCGACGCCGACGGCACGCTGCTCGGCCAGAAGGCGACGCCGCTGGACCGCGTCGGCATCTACGTGCCGGGCGGCAAGGCCGCCTACCCGAGCAGCGTGCTGATGAACGCCATCCCGGCCCAGGTGGCCGGCGTCGGCGAGATCGTCATGGTGGTGCCCACGCCCGGCGGCGAGCGCAACGCGCTCGTGCTGGCCGCGGCGCACCTGGCCGGCGCGCACCGCGTGTTCACGATCGGCGGCGCGCAGGCGGTGGCGGCGCTCGCCTACGGCACGGCCGCCGTGCCGCGCGTCGACAAGATCACCGGCCCCGGCAACGCCTACGTCGCCAGCGCCAAGCGGCGCGTGTTCGGGCAGGTGGGCATCGACATGATTGCAGGCCCCAGCGAGATCCTCGTGCTGGCCGACGGCACGACGCCGCCCGACTGGGTGGCGATGGACCTCTTCAGCCAGGCCGAGCACGACGAGCTGGCGCAGAGCATCCTGCTCTGCCCCGACGCGGCCTACCTCGACGCGGTGCAGGCGGCCATCGACCGCCTGCTGCCGGCGATGCCGCGGCGCGACGTCATCCGTGCCAGCCTCGAAGGGCGCGGCGCGCTGGTGCGGACGCGCAGCATCGAGGAGGCCTGCTCCATCAGCAACCGCATCGCGCCCGAGCACCTGGAGATCAGCGCGCGCGAGCCCGGGCGCTGGGAGCCGCTGCTCAAGCACGCCGGCGCCATCTTCCTCGGTGCCTACACGAGCGAGAGCCTGGGCGACTACTGCGCGGGGCCCAACCACGTGCTGCCCACCTCGGGCACGGCGCGCTTCAGCTCGCCGCTCGGCGTCTATGACTTCCAGAAGCGCTCGAGCCTGATCGAGGTGAGCGAGGCCGGGGCGCGCACGCTGGGGCCGGTGGCCGCCGAGCTGGCGTACGGCGAGGGCCTGCAGGCGCATGCGCGGGCGGCCGAGTTGCGGCTGGATGGCGGCGGCGCGGTGCCGGCGCAACTGGAGCAACCGGCCGATCCCCTCGCGGCGCGCATCCGCGCCACGCTGCGGCAGGACGTGCAGTCGATGCACGCCTACGCGATCCAGCCGAGTGCGGGCCTCGTCAAGCTCGACGCGATGGAGAACCCGTTCGCGCTGCCGCCGGCGCTGCAACGCGCGCTCGGCGAGCGGCTCGGCGCCGTCGCCATCAATCGCTACCCCGGCGCGCGGCAGGCCGACCTCATCGCCGCACTGGCCGTGCATGCGCACCTGCCCGCCGGCTGCAAGCTGATGCTCGGCAACGGCAGCGACGAGCTGATCGACCTGCTCTCGGTGGCCTGCGACGTGCCCGGGGCCAAGGTGCTGGCGCCGCTGCCCGGCTTCGTGATGTACGAGATGAGCGCCAGGCTGCGCGGCCTGCAGTTCGTGGGCGTGCCGCTGACGCCGGCCTTCGAGCTCGACGAGGCGGCGATGCTGGCGGCCATCGAGCAGCACCGGCCGGCGCTGACCTACATCGCCTACCCGAACAACCCGACCGCCAACCTCTGGGACGACCGCGTCATCGCCCGCATCGTCGCCGCGGTGGGCGCGCAGCAGGGCCTGGTGGTTTTCGACGAGGCCTACCAGCCGTTCGCGAGCCGCAGCTGGATGCAGCGCATGGGCGAGCCGGGGCACGAGCACGTGCTGGTGCTGCGTACGCTGTCGAAGTTCGGGCTGGCCGGCGTGCGGCTCGGCTACCTGTGCGGGCGCGCGGCGCTGATCGACGAGGTCGACAAGGTGCGGCCGCCGTACAACATCAGCGTGCTCAACGCCGAGGCGGCGCTCTTCGCGCTGGAGCACGCCGACGAGTACGCGCGCCAGGCGGCCGTGCTGCGCGAGCAGCGCGAGCGGCTGCAGGCCGCGCTGCGCGCGATGCCGGGCGTCACGCCCTTCCCGAGCGAGGCCAACATGGTGCTCGTGCGCGTGCCCGACTCGAAACGCGCCTTCGAAGGCCTGAAGGCGCGCGGCGTGCTCGTCAAGCACATCGCCGGGCTGCACCCGATGCTGGCCAACTGCCTGCGCCTGACGGTGGGCGCGCCCGACGAGACGACGCGCCTCATCGACGCGCTGCGCGCCAGCCTGTGACGCACGCACCGAACCGCGACCCGGCCACAGACGACCCCCGACCCCTGCCCTCCTCCAGCGAGACCGCGATGACCGCCCCGCGCACCGCCGACCTCCGCCGCGACACGAAGGAAACGAAGATCCGCGTTGCGCTGAACCTCGATGGCACAGGCGAGGCGAAGCTCGCCACCGGCATCGGCTTCTTCGACCACATGCTCGACCAGATCGCCCGCCACGGGCTGATCGACCTGACGATCGAGGCCGAGGGCGACCTGCACATCGACGGCCACCACACGGTGGAGGACGTGGGCATCACGCTCGGCCAGGCGGTGGCGCGCGCCGTGGGCGACAAGAAGGGCATCACGCGCTACGGTCACGCCTACGTGCCGCTGGACGAAGCGCTGTCGCGCGTCGTCGTCGACTTCTCCGGCCGCCCGGGGCTGCACATGCACGTGCCCTTCAAGGCGGCGCAGATCGGCGGCTTCGACACGCAGCTCGCCTACGAGTTCTTCCAGGGCTTCAGCAACCACGCCGGCGTCACGCTGCACATCGACAACCTCAAGGGCGAGAACGCGCACCACCAGTGCGAGACGGTGTTCAAGGCCTTCGCGCGGGCGCTGCGCATGGCTCTCGCGCCCGACCCGCGCGCCGCCGGCACCATCCCCTCGACCAAGGGGTCCCTGTAGCAGCGAGGCGCCGAGGAATCATGGAAACGGTCGCCGTCGTCGACTACGGCATGGGCAACCTGCGCTCGGTGTCGCAGGCGGTGGCGCACGCCGCGCTGGGCGCCGAGGGAGCCGACGTGAAGGTCGTTCTCACGGCCAACCCGGAGGAGGTCTACGCGGCCGACCGCGTGGTGCTGCCGGGCCAGGGCGCGATGCGCGACTGCATGCGCGAACTCGAGGCCTCGGGCCTGCGCGAGGCGGTGCTGCACGCGGCGGCGAACAAGCCGCTCTTCGGCGTGTGCGTTGGCATGCAGATGCTGCTGCAGCACAGCGAGGAGCAGGACACGCCGGGCCTCGGCCTCATCCCGGGGCGCGTGGTGCGCTTCCGCCTCGAGGGCCGGCGGCAACCCGACGGCAGCCGCTACAAGGTGCCGCAGATGGGCTGGAACCGCGTGCATCAGGTCGGCGCCCCGGGTCGGGCGCACGCGCTCTGGCGGGGCATCGCCGAGGGCAGCTGGTTCTACTTCCTGCACAGCTACCACGCGGCGCCGGCGGATGCGGCGCATGCGGTCGGCGAAACCGAGTACGGCGCGCGCTTTACCAGCGCCGTGGCCCGGGATAATATTTTTGCCACTCAGTTCCACCCCGAGAAGAGCGCGGCGCAGGGCCTGGCCCTGTATCGCAACTTCCTGCACTGGAAGCCTTGATCAGCAGCCGCGACTTCTCCGGCCCGCCCGGGACCGCTCTCCCGCCCTCGCCGCCTCCGCCACCCGCTCCCCCCGAGCCATGCTGCTGATCCCTGCCATCGACCTCAAGGACGGCAAGTGCGTGCGCCTGCAACAGGGCGACATGAACGCCGTCACCACCTTCGGCGACGACCCGGCCGCCATGGCCCGGCGCTGGCTCGAGGCCGGGGCGCGGCGGCTGCACCTCGTGGACCTGAACGGCGCCTTCGCGGGGAAGCCGGTCAACGAGGGCGCGGTCAAGTCGATCCTGCGCGCGGTGGACGATCGCATCCCGGTGCAGCTGGGTGGCGGCATCCGCGACCTCGACACGATCGAGCGCTACCTCGACGACGGCATCAGCTACGTCGTCATCGGCACGGCCGCGGTGAAGAACCCGGGCTTCATGAAGGACGCCTGCAGCGCCTTCGGCGGCCACATCATCGTCGGCCTCGACGCGAAGGACGGCAAGGTCGCCACCGACGGCTGGAGCAAGCTGACCGGCCACGAGGTCGTCGACCTCGCGAAGAAGTTCGAGGACTACGGCGTCGAGGCCATCATCTACACCGACATCGGCCGCGACGGCATGCTCACCGGCATCAACGTCGAGGCGACCGTGAAGCTGGCGCAATCGCTGACGATCCCGGTCATCGCCTCGGGCGGCCTCGCCGGGCTGCCCGACATCGAGAAGCTGTGCGCGGTGGAAGGCGACGGCATCAGCGGCGTGATCTGCGGGCGCAGCATCTACACCGGCGCGCTCGACTTCGCCGCCGCTCAGAAGCGCGCCGACGAGCTGAACGGCAAGCCGGAGTGATGCCCGAAGCGCTCGCCGTCGCGGCGCCCCGCGGCCGTTTCCCGGTTCTTCGATCTGGTTCCACGCGGCCCCACCGGGGCCCCACCCTCGCATGCTCGCCAAACGCATCATCCCCTGCCTCGACGTGACCGGCGGCCGCGTCGTCAAGGGCGTCAACTTCGTCGAGCTGCGCGACGCGGGCGACCCGGTGGAGATCGCCGCGCGCTACAACGACCAGGGTGCCGACGAGCTGACCTTCCTCGACATCACCGCCACCAGCGACGAGCGCGACCTCATCCTGCACATCATCGAGGCGGTGGCCTCGCAGGTGTTCATCCCGCTCACCGTCGGCGGCGGCGTGCGCACGGTGGCCGACGTTCGCCGCCTGCTGAACGCCGGCGCCGACAAGGTCAGCTTCAACTCCGCGGCCGTCGCCGACCCGCAGGTCATCCGCGACGCGAGCGACAAGTACGGCGCGCAGTGCATCGTCGTCGCCATCGATGCGAAGCGGCGGCCTCCTTCGCCGGCCGACCCGTCGAGCGGGCCGGGCGCCTCGGCGTCCGCCCCGGCCTGGGATGTCTACACGCACGGCGGCCGCAAGAACACCGGGCTCGATGCCGTCGCGTGGGCCAGGCGCATGGCCGAGATGGGCGCCGGCGAGATCCTGCTGACGAGCATGGACCGCGACGGCACGAAGAGCGGGTTCGACCTCGAGCTGACGCGCGCGGTGAGCGACGCCGTGCCGGTGCCGGTGATCGCCTCGGGTGGCGTCGGCGCGCTCGAGCACCTCTCGGAAGGCATCCGCCTCGGCGGGGCCGACGCGGTGCTCGCCGCCAGCATCTTCCACTACGGCGAGTTCACGGTCGGGCAGGCGAAGGCGCTGCTGGCGCGCGACGGCGTGCCCGTGCGGCTCTGAGCGGCCGCGACGGGCCGTGCGAGCGGGATGAACGTTCGGCGCGCCGGGCCGCCCCCCCGCGCCGCTGCGCCCGGTGCGCGGCGCGGTGCGACGGCCCGGTTGCCGGGCGAGGTGAGGCTGATCGGCGGCCAGTGGAAGCGAAGCAGGCTGCCGGTGCCCGATCGCCCCGGCCTGCGCCCCACGCCCGACCGCGTCCGCGAGACGCTGTTCAACTGGCTCGGCCAGGACCTCGCCGGCTGGCGGGTGCTCGATGCCTTTGCCGGCAGCGGTGCCCTCGGGTTCGAGGCGGCCTCGCGCGGCGCGGCCGAGGCCCGGTTGCTGGAGCGTGACCCTGCGCTCGCGCGCCTGCTGGCAGCCACGAGCGAGCGGCTCGGGGCGAAGACCGTCGCCGTGACCTGCGCCGATGCGCTGGCCTGGATGGCCCGCTGCGAGCCGGCCCGGTTCGAACTCGTGCTGCTCGACCCGCCGTTCGAAGCCGACTGCCTGGAGCCGGCGATCGCGCGCGCCTCGGCGCTCGTGGCGCCGGGCGGCTACCTGTACGTGGAGGCGAGCCATCCGATCGATCCGCCCGCGGGCTACGAGGCGTGGCGGACGCTGCAGGCCGGGGCGGTGCATGCCCATCTCTTCCGGCACGCTGGCTGAGAGGTCTACGCTGGTCGGCGGCAGCGGCGCGGCTACACTGCACCGCAACAAAACCGCCGGTTCGCGCCCGGCGACGGAGGCAGCCCCATGACCACCGCCACGCCGATCACCGCCGTCTACCCGGGCACCTTCGACCCGATGACGCTCGGGCACGAAGACCTGATGCGCCGGGCCGCCCGCCTGTACGACCGGTTGATCCTCGCGGTGGCGGTGGGCCACCACAAGCGAACGATGTTCACGATCGCCGAGCGGCTGGAGATCGCGCGCGAGATCGCCCAGCCTTACCCGAACGTCGAGGTCACGGCCTTCCGCGGGCTGCTGCGCGACTTCGTCGTCGAGAACAGCGGCAAGGTCGTCGTGCGCGGCCTGCGCGCGGTCAGCGACTTCGAGTACGAGTTCCAGATGGCCGGGATGAACCGGCAGCTCATGCCCGAGGTCGAAACGGTGTTCATGACGCCGAGCGACCAGTACCAGTTCGTCAGCGGCACCTTCGTGCGCGAGATCGCGAGCCTCGGGGGCGACGTGTCCAAGTTCGTCGCGCCCTCGGTGCTCAGGCGCCTGAAGGAACGCGTGACGCAGCCGGAGAGCTGAGCCAAGCGCCGGCTGCCCGGCCGCGGAGGCACACGACCATGGCACTGTGGATCACCGACGAGTGCATCAACTGCGACGTCTGCGAGCCTGAATGCCCGAACGACGCGATCTCGCTCGGGGAGGTGATCTACGAGATCGACCCGCAGCGCTGCACCGAGTGCGTGGGCCATTTCGACGAGCCGCAGTGCGTGCAGGTCTGCCCCGTCGCGTGCATACCGGTCAACCCGCAGCACGTGGAGACGCCGGCGCAACTGCTCGCCAAGTTCCATCGCCTGCATCCGGGGAAGGTGCCGGCCGGGGCCGCTGAAGCTTCGGGCGCTGCGCCGTCGGGGCCGGTTGCGACCGCCCCGCTGCCGACGGGCGAGCCGCGCTGAGCGGCCGGGTGCGCGGGCCGATGTTGATCGGCTGCGAACGGGCGGCGATCGATGCGGCTTCGCGCGCCTCGCGCTCGCGCCGGAGGCGGTCGGCCAGGGCCCGCTCGCGGGCGGCCACCCGGTGGGCGGCCTGCACGTCGGCTGGCGGGCGCGGCGCCGGCAGCGCCACCTCGCGCCCGCCTGGGCAGGGGGCATCGGTGTAGACGCGGCCCTCGGGCCCGCAGCGCCACGCGCCCGAAGCTGCGAGGTCGCTGCCCGCTGCGAACGCCGACGGCTGCGGCAGCCACAAGACGGCCGCTGCGACGGTGGCCCCGACCGCATTCACGAGGCGGGCCGGCAGCGACCGGCGCGATTGCACGAGCATCATCTCAACCTCCCGGGTTGGCCGGCCGGGGGCCTGCGGCCCTGGGCGCGGTGGCGTCTGGCGGCGCGGGGGTCGCCGGTCGGCCCGCATCAGCGGCCGGGGCTTTCGGCGGCGGCCGGTGGGCACGCTGCGGGCCGGCGTGGACGCGCGCGAGCGCCTTGTCCATCTCGCCGGCCATCATCAGCGGCGCGGCGGCGAGGGATTGCTCGATGGCCTTGCCGATCGCCTCGCGGTGGTCGGGCGACGGTCGCTTGAGCACGTAGTTGGGGACCTCGGCCTTCACGCCGGGGTGGCCGATGCCCAGGCGCAGGCGCCAGAAGTCCAGCGTGCCGAGCATCGCGTGGATGTCCTTCAGCCCGTTGTGGCCTGCGGCGCTGCCGCCGAGCTTGAGCTTGGCCTGGCCGGGTTGCAGGTCGAGCTCGTCGTGCACGACCAGGATCTGCCGCGGCTCGATCTTGAAGAAGCGGGCCAGGCCCGCCACCGAGACGCCCGAGCGGTTCATGAAGGTCATCGGCTCGAGCAGCCAGACGGGGCCGCCATCGGCCGCCTTCCCGTTGACCCGCGCGACGAGCCCCTGGTAGCTGCGCTCGGGCACGAGGTTCGCGCGCAGCTCGGCGGCCAGCGCCTCCAGCCACCAGAAGCCGGCGTTGTGCCGCGTGGCCTCGTACTCCGCGCCCGGGTTGCCCAGGCCGACGAACAGTCGAATCATGGCGGCCATTATCGGCAGCGCAGAAACGACGAGGCCTCACCGAAGTGAGGCCTGCCTCGGGGTGATGCGTCCGCTCGGGGGTTCCCCCCGTCGGAGGGGCGGGGCCGCCAGCGGCCCCGCCACGCGGCGATCACTTCTTGTTCTGCTTCTCGTCCTTCTTGGGCTTGGCCTTCTTGTCCGGCGCGGCCACCACCGGCGCCGCCGGCGCGGCCTCCTCGGCTTCGGCCTTGGGCACCGTCACCGAGACGATCACCGGGTTCAGCGTGCCGTGCTTGACGACCTTGATGCCCTCCGGCAGCTTGAGATCGCTGGCGTGCAGGCTCTGGCCCTTGACGAGGTGCGACAGGTCGATCTCGACGAACTCCGGCAGCCTGGAGGCCAGGCACTCGATCTCGATCTCGTTGGCCACGTGGCTGACGAGGCACTTGTCGGTCTTCACCGCCGGCGAGTTCTCCTCGCCCTTGAAGTGCAGCGGCACCTTCTTGCGCAGGCGCGTCGTCTCGTCGACGCGCTGGAAGTCGATGTGCATCACGATGGGCTTCCAGGCGTGCATCTGGAAGTCGCGCAGCAGCACCTTCTCGGTCTTGCCGGCCAGTTCCATCTCGAGGATGGAGCTGTGGAAGGCTTCCTTCTTCAGCGCGAAGAAGAGCGCGTTGTGATCGAGCTCGATCATCTTGGGCGTGCCGGCACCGTAGACGATGCCGGGCACCTTGTCGGCGCGGCGCAGGCGGCGGCTCGCTCCGGTCCCCTGCAGGCTGCGCTCAAAGGCGGTGAACTTCATTTCCACTCCGATTGAAAGGGCGCCCGCGACCAGGCGCCGTGATGGGCCGGACACGACAGGCGCGTCCGATCCCGCTTGCGAGGTCGCCCGGCGGGCGGCCCCGTTGACCTCTAGAAGTTGTTGTTCTGCTCCGAGAACAGCGACGTGACCGACTCGCCGTCGCTGATGCGCCGGATCGTCTCCGCGAACAGGAAGGCGACCGAGAGCTGGCGGATCTTGGGGTTGGCCTTGGCCGCCTCCGACAGCGGGATGGTGTTGGTGACCACCACCTCGTCCATCGCGCTCTTGGCGATGCGATCCACCGCGGGGCCCGAGAAGACGGGGTGCGTGCAATAGGCGTAGACGCTGCGCGCGCCGCGCTCCTTCAGCACCTCGGCCGCCTTCACGAGCGTGCCGGCGGTGTCGATCATGTCGTCCATGATCACGCAGTTGCGGCCCTCGATCTCGCCGATGACGTGCATCACCTCGGAGACGTTGGCCGCGGGCCGCCGCTTGTCGATGATGGCCAGGTCGCAGCCGAGCTGCTTGGCCAGCGCCCGCGCGCGCACGACGCCACCGACGTCGGGCGACACGACCACGAGGTTCGGGTAGCGCTTGCTCTTCAGGTCCGACAGCAGCACCGGGCTCGCGTAGATGTTGTCGACCGGGATGTCGAAGAAGCCCTGGATCTGGTCGGCGTGCAGGTCCATCGTCAGCACGCGCTCGACGCCCACCGTCTCGAGCAGGTTGGCCACCACCTTGGCGCTGATCGGCACGCGCGTGCTGCGCGGGCGGCGGTCCTGGCGGGCGTAGCCGAAATAGGGGATCACGGCCGTGATGCGGCGCGCGCTCGCGCGCTTCATCGCGTCGACCATGATGAGGAGTTCCATCAGGTACTCGTTCACCGGCGCGCAGGTCGGCTGCACGACGAAAACGTCTCGCGCGCGCACGTTCTGGCGGATCTCGACCGTCACCTCGCCGTCGGAGAAGCGGCCCACCGCGGCCTGCCCGAGTTCAACGCCCAGATGCGTGGCGATCTCCTGCGCCAGCACCGGATTGGCGTTGCCGGTGAAGAGCACGGTGTTGAACAGCACGGGTCGGACTCCGCGATGATGATCCGGCATGAGGGCCCCAGGCACGGGCCGCCGACCGGATCAGGTGCAGCTGGCGCTGTGGTGAATGGTTTGGCAGGGGAGGAAGGACTCGAACCCTCGCATGTCGGAATCAAAATCCGATGCCTTAACCAACTTGGCGACTCCCCTACACAGGAGGCGGAGACCCTGCGGCCACCACCACCGGAACACTGGCTCAACCGGCCCAGAGCACCAAGGGGTGCCGGGCCAGCCCCTTGCACATCCGCCCCACCCACCCGGCCGGCAGACCGGCCGGAAACTCCGGCACCGCTGCCGGCGCGGACATCGCCTCGGGCGAGGCGGCCGTGCCAGGATCTGTATCCACTCTCGCGAAGACTGCACTGCCCGAACCCGTCATGCGGCTGTTGCCGAAACGGGCCTCGAGCCAGCGGGCGGCATCGGCAACCTCGGGGCACCGGTCTTCCGCGGGCCATTGCAGGTCGTTCCTGCCGAAGCCCTCACGCGCCCAGCGCGCGGCCCTGGTCGAGATCTCCGAGGCCCACGCACCTGTCACGCCGGTTCCACCGGTTTCCCCTGGGTCGGCGGCACGCTCGCTGCTGCGAACTCCAGAAGAGCCCGCAAGTATAACCGGGTCGATCACCGACGCCGTGTCGCGCCGAAGCTGCGGGTGCGTGAAGATGCTGCGCGTCTCGATCGAGGCGGGCGGCTTCACCACCGCATAGGTGAGCAGCGGCAGCGTCACCGGCGTCAGCCGCTCGCCGATGCCCTCGACGAAGGCGTTCTCGCCGCCGATGAAGAACGGCACGTCGGCACCGAGCTGGAGCCCGAGCGCCGCGAGGCGCGCCTTCGGCCAATGCAGCCGCCAGAGCCGGTTCAGCGCCAGCAGCGTGGTCGCCGCATCGGAGCTGCCACCACCCATGCCCGCACCGGCCGGCAGGCGCTTGTCGAGGTGGATGTCCGCGCCCAGCGTGCACCCGCTGGCCGCCTGCAGCGCTCGCGCGGCACGCACGCACAGGTCCTCCGGCGGCAGATCGACGCCGGCCGGGGTACGGAGGTCGTGGCGCCGCAGGAGCCCGTCCTCGCGCCGCTCGAAGTAGAGCCGGTCGGCCCAGTCGACCAGCACGAACAGCGACTGCAGCAGGTGATAGCCGTCGGCGCGCCGGCCCACGACGTGCAGGAAGAGATTGAGCTTGCCCGGAGCGGGCACGTCATGCAGAGCGCGCAACGTCACGGCCGGCCCCCCGGCGCGGGCGGCTCGGCATCGAGGACGATGCGCACCGTCACGGCAGGGGGCTGGGCGCGCCGCGCCTCGATCCTTCCTTCGGCATGCCGCGACAGGTCGACCGCCCAGCCGAGTTGCTCGAAGCCCGGGGCCGCGCGCGCGACCGTGCCGGCATCTGCCGCCACGGCCGTGGCCGGCGCCGGCACGGCCGCGGCGCCCGGCCATGGCCGCCCCGCCAGCCAGTCCGGCCACGCCGCCAAGGGCATGCGCTCGCCCAGCGCACGCTCGGCGAGGTCGTCCAGCGTGTCGAAGCGGGCCTCGCCCTCGGCGGTCTCGAGGCGCGCATCGCCCGGCGACCAGCGAGCCCTCGCCAACTGCGTGCCCAGCGGCGACAGCAGCCGCAATTCACCACGCACTCCGTCGCCCCGCCACTGGAAGGCAGCCGTCAGGCTCTGTGAAGGACGCATCGCGGTCGCGTCGACACGCACGCTGAGCCGGCCCGCGGCGGTCATCCGCAGTCCGTCGACCGCGGGCGGCGGCGTGGCGCAGCCCAGCGTCAGGGCCGCCGCGCAGCCCCCGGCCAGCAGGCCGATTCGTGGCCGGCGCATCCGCCCCGGCTGGCCGGCACGCGGCGCGCGTGGGGCCGGCCGCCCAGCCGGTGCGGGCGCGATCACGGGTCGGCGCGCAAGCGCTTCAGCGTCTCGCGCAACACCTCGTTGTCGGCGTCCTTCGCGCGGGCCTCGCGCCAGATGCGGCGAGCCTCGTCCTTGCGGCCCAGCGACCACAGCACCTCGCCGAGATGGGCCCCGATCTCGGCGTCGGGTCGCGCGCGCCAGGCGTTCTCGAGGTGGCGCAGCGCCTCCTCGCGGTTGCCCATGCGGAACTCGACCCAGCCCAGGCTGTCGGTGATGAAGGGGTCGCCGGGCGCCAGCTGGAGCGCCCGCTGGATCAGCGCGCGCGCCTCCGGCAGCCGCTGCCGTCGATCGGCCAGCGAATAGCCGAGCGCGTTGTGCGCATGGGCGTTGGACGGCTTCAACTCGATGACGCGCCTGAGCAGCCGCTCCATCTCGTCGAGCCGATCGAGCTTCTCGGCCATCATGGCCTGCTCGTAGATCAGGTCGCTGTCGTCGGGCTGGCGACGCAGCGCACCCGCCAGCAGGTCGTAGGCCTCCCGCCAGTTCTTCAGCTCACGCAGCACGCCGACCTCGGCCACCAGCTTGGCGCGGCCGTCCTCCGTGGTGCGCTCGGGGGCCTGGCGGATCAGCTGGCGCGCCTCGGCGACCTTGCCCTGGCGGGCCAGGATGGAGGCCCGGCGCGTCTGCACCTCCAGCGCGCGTGCCGGATCCTCGATGCGGTTGAGCCAGCCCTCGGCCGCCGCGAAGTCACCGCGCTGCTCGGCCGCCTGCGCCAGCATCAGCCAGGCCTGCACGAGGCCGCGTTCCGACGAGGCCGGCGCCGGGTCGTCGTCGCCGTCGTCGTCGGTGGCCGATGCCCCCGCCGGCCGGCCGGCGCCCTGGACCAGTTCGACGTACCGCGTCAGCGCGGCTTCCGCCTCGCGGGGGTTGCGCAACTCGAGCTGCAGGGCGCCGAGTGTCACGTAAGCGGGGGCGAACTCCGGCTGTTGCCGCACGGCCTGCTGCAACTGAACGACCGCCTCGGCATAACGCTGCGCGTCGGTGAGCGACCGCACGTAGGCCAGCCGCATCTGCGCGTCGACGTCCGGCCGCGCCATGTGCGCCGCCACCAGGCGCGCCGCCTCCGGCTGGCTTCGCATCAGCTCCATCGCCAGCAACACCGGGCCCGGGGCGGCGGGCTCGAGGCCGTTCGCTTCGCGCACGAGCGCCAGCGCCCTTTCGGGGTCCCCGGCCGCCAGCCATGCGCGGCCCTGCGCCACGCGGGCCGCCACGCGGGTGGCTTCGGCATCCATGTGCGGGCGCACGATCTCCTCGATCAGCCCCGCCACGGCCTTCGGCTCGCCGGCTCGAGAGAAGAAGCGCGGCAGCGCGGCGATCGTCGCGCCGCGTTCGGCCAACGGCGTGGCATTGATCAGGGCCCGCGCCGGCTCGGCCGTTTCGGCCAGCTTGCCCATCGCGACCAGGATCTGCAGTTGCGTGCGCAACGCATCGGCCGACTCGGGGCGGGCCGTGCGCCAGGCTCGCACCGCGGCCAGCGCCTGTTCGCCCGAGCGCGCCGACAGCGCGATGTCCACGGCGCGCCGGAACAGCGTCTCGTCGCGGGTGCGCCGGGCGGCGTCGAGGATCACCGCGTAGGCGGTGCCGTTCTCGCCGCCGCGCAGTTCGAGCTCGCCGATCAGCAACTGGTAGAAGAGAGGCGCGTCCAGCGAGGAGTTGACCACCGGCGCCGGCACCTCCGGCGTCGCCGCGGCCGGCGCACTCGCCTCGGGCGCCGTGGCGGGCTGGGCATGCGCTGCCAGGCTCGCGAGCGCCAGCAGCGCCGCGCTGGCCACGGCAGCGCGGGCCCGGCGCGGGAGCACCGTTGCCCGGTGCGACGCCCCAGCAGGCCGGCGGGCGGGGATCAGCCGCGTCGTGGCGGCTCGGCAAGAGGGCGAGGACATGATCGAGGCGCTGCGGCGCCAGCGCGGGCAGAGGCTTCAACCCATTCTCACATAATGAATTCATGCCCGAGTTACCAGAGGTCGAGGTCACCCGCCAAGGAATCGACGAGCCTCTGCGCGGGGCCCGCGTGCTGGACGTCCGCCTCGGCAAGCCGCTGCGCTGGCCCCTGGGCTGCCGGCGCGACCGCCTCGTCGGCACGACCGTGGGCCCGGTGCTGCGGCGCGGCAAGTACCTCTGGTTGCCACTATCACGGGAGGGTCATCCCGCCGGCGGCCTGTTGATGCACCTAGGCATGTCCGGGTCGCTCGCGCTGCTGGCCGCCCCCGGCGAGCCCGGCCCCCACGACCACTTCGACCTCTCGACCGACCGCGGCGCCCTGCGCCTGACAGACCCGCGCCGGTTCGGCGCGGTCGTCTTCTCCCCGGCCCTGGACGAACCTCCGGCCAGCCGTCTGCTGGCACGCCTGGGCCCCGAGCCGTTCGATCCCGGGTTGACGGCAGGCGCGGTCCACAAGGCCCTGCGCAACCGCCGCGCACCGATCAAGGCGGTGCTGCTGGCCGGGGAGGTCGTGGTCGGAGCCGGCAACATCTATGCCTGCGAGGCGCTGCACCGTGCCGGGATCCACCCCGGCACCCGCAGCGACCGCCTGAGCGCCGCGCGCGCCGCCGCACTTCTCGACGCGCTGCGGCAGACGCTGGCACGGGCGTTGGCGCTGGGCGGCTCGACGCTGCGCGACTTCAGCGACGTGCACGGCGCCAGCGGCGCGTTCCAGGCCGAGGCGGCCGTGTACGGGCGCGCCGGCCTGCCCTGCCCTCGCTGCGGCCGACCGATCCGCCGGGCCGTGCATGCCGGCCGTTCCACGTACTACTGCGCCGGCTGCCAGCGCCGATAACCCGTCCAGGCCAGCCGCCCCGCGCGGGTGGCAGCCGACCCGATCAACGCCCGCGCACGCGTTCCGCGAGATAAACGGACACAGCCACATCCGACCCCCTGCGCTAGGATGCGTCGCGCGAAGCCCGACCGCACTGGATGAAGACCGTCATCGCCCGTCAACTGGACGCCTTGGCCGGCTGGCGCGCCGCAGTGGACAAGCGGGTCCAGGCGCTTTCGGCCCTGCTCGCCGCCAACGACCTCCAGGACGACGCGGCCTCGGCGCAGATCATCGCGCTGCGCGAGCGTCTCGCTTCGGACAAGCTGGTGCTCGCTTTCGTCGCCGAGTTCTCGCGCGGCAAGTCCGAGCTGATCAACGCCATCTTCTTCGCCGACGCGGGCCGCCGCGTGCTGCCGGCCACGCCCGGGCGCACGACCATGTGCCCGGTGGAACTGCGTTACGAGCCGGGGCTGCCGCCGCGCCTGTCGCTGTTGCCGATGGAGACCCGGCTGCGCGGCCTCTCGCTGGCGGAACTGCGCGGCCGGGAGGAGCCCTGGCAGCACGTGCCGCTGGAGCCGCGCAACCCGCAGGCACTGACGCAGGCGCTTGCGGCCGTCACGCGCACGCAGCGCGTCACGGTCGAACAGGCGACCGCACTCGGCTTCTGGAACGCCGAGCAGCCCGAGGACAACCCGCCGCAGGGCACCGACGGCCTGGTCGAGGTGCCGGCCTGGCGCCATGCCCTCATCAACTACCCGCATCCCCTGCTGGAGGCGGGGCTGGTGGTCATCGACACGCCGGGCCTGAACGCCATCGGCGCCGAGCCGGAGCTGACGCTCGGCCTGCTGCCGACCGCACACGCGGTCGTCTTCGTGCTCGCCGCGGACACGGGCGTCACGCGCACCGACCTGGCCATCTGGCGCGACCACCTCGGCGGCGCCAGCCTCGAGCGCTTCGTCGTGCTGAACAAGATCGACACGCTCGTCGACCCGCTCGCCACCGCCGAGGAGGTCGCCGAGCAGATCGAGCACCAGAGGGAGATCACCGCCACGACGCTGAAGATCCCGCTGGCGCGCGTCTTCGCGCTGTCGGCGCGCGACGCCCTCTCGGCCCGCGTCGGCCACGACGCCGATGCCGTGACCGCCAGCCGCCTGCCGCCGCTGGAGCGCGCGCTGGCGCTGGAGCTGATGCCGCGCCGCCACGAGCTTCTCGTGCAGGCCGCGGTCACCGTCGTGCAGCAGCTGCATGCCGGTGCGCTGCATCGGCTCGGTGACCGCCGCCGGCACCTGGCCGAGCAGCTGTTCGAACTGCGCGGGCTGCGCGGCAAGAGCAGCGGCAAGCTCGTTCGCATGCTCGACCGTGTCGAGGCCGAGGCCGCCGAGTTCGAGCGCTGCACTGCCCGCCTGGCCGCGCTGCGCTCGGTGCAGATGCGCCAGCTGCGCGAGATGACCGCCCGCCTGTCCAACGACACCCTGCGCCGCGAGGTGGCGCAGCTGCAGGGGCAGACCGCCGGCAAGCCATTCAACATCGGCGGCAAGACGGCGTTCTCCGGGCTCATCGAGCGGCTGCGGGGCGTGCTCGGGGCGGCCGAGAAGCAGGCCGACGAGATGCGCCAGATGCTCGAGGCCAGCTTCACGCAGCTGAACACCGAGTTCGGGTTCGCACTCGCGGTCGGCCCGGCGCCGGGCCTGGAGACGTACCGGCGCGAGCTCACGCTCATCGAGGACAACTACAGCCGCTACTTCGGCTTCCACCAGGCGTGGCGGATGGCCCAGCCGGGCTTTGCCGAGCAGTTCCGGCGCATGCTGCTGTCCAAGCTGCGGGTCATCTACGAGAACGCCGCGGCCGAGCTGGAGCTGTGGAGCAAGGCGAGCTCGGGCCAGATCGAGATGCAGCTGCGCGAGCGGCGTCGCGGCTTCGCGCGCCGGCGCGAATCGCTCGAGCGCGTGCAGAGCGCCGCCGGCGAGCTCGAGCTTCGCATCGCCGAGGTGCAGCAGCAGGAGGACCATCTCGTGCAGCTGATCGGGCGCATCGAGGCGCTGACCGCCAACGCGGTGGCGGCGGCCCGATGCAAGCCGGGCGAGGAAGACCTGCTGGTCGACGCCATCGTGCCGGGCTCCGTGGTGCCGGTGTCAGCGGCCGAAGACCGACGCGCTCGCACGAGCATCGACGACACGAGCCCGGCACTCGAGGTGGCAAGGCGGGACGCGGCGTGAGCCGCGGCCGGCCGACGACCGCCGCCTCCCCGACCGCCGGCCTGGCGGAAGAGGTGCAGCGCTGGCAGCGGCGTCACGGGCGCACCCACCTGCCCTGGGTGGGCGAGCGCGATCCCTACCGCATCTGGCTGTCGGAGGTCATGCTGCAGCAGACGCAGGTGTCCACGGTGCTCGACTACTACCGGCGCTTCCTCGAGCGCTTTCCCGACGTGCGCTCGCTGGCCGCCGCGCCGCAGGCCGACGTCCTGGCCCTGTGGAGCGGCCTCGGCTACTACAGCCGGGCCCGCCACCTGCACCGCTGCGCGCAGCAGGTGGTCCACGAGTTCGGCGGCGAGTTCCCTCGCGCCAGCAAGGATCTCGCCACGCTGCCGGGCATCGGCCGCAGCACGGCCGCGGCGATCGCCGCCTTCTGCTTCGGCGAGCGCGCCGCCATCCTCGACGGCAACGTCAAGCGCGTGCTGACGCGCGTGCTCGGCTTCGAAGCCGACCTCGCCACCGTCGCCGCGGAGCGGGAACTGTGGCGCCTGGCCGAGTCGCTGTTGCCTGCACGCGGTATCGAGCGGTACACGCAGGGCCTGATGGACCTCGGCGCGACCGTGTGCCTCGCGCGCCAGCCGCTTTGCGAGCGCTGCCCGCTGGCCGCGCGCTGCGTCGCGCGGGCGCAGGGGCGGCCGCACGACTTCCCGGTCAAGACGCGGCGCCTGAAGCGCGGCCGGCGCGATCACGTGCTGCTTTGGCTGGAGCATCGGGGCCGCTGGTGGCTCGTCGAGCGTCCTTCCACGGGCGTCTGGGCCGGCCTGTGGTGCCTGCCGATGATGGACGACGAGGCGGCGCTGGCCCTGCGCACGCGCGGCTGGCCGGGCGAGGCGCAGCCTCTGCCGGCCGTGGAGCACGCGCTCACGCACTTCGACTGGACCCTCAGGCCGGTTCGCTGGCGCTGGCCGGCCCGCTCGAAGGCACCCACCGCCGAGCAGCTGGGCGCACTCGACCCGCAGGCGCGCGGGGGCTGGCACGGCCCGGAGGCGGCGCTCGCCCTGGGCTTGCCGGCGCCGGTGCGGCGGCTCCTCGAGGCCGCCGACCTCGCCTGACTCAGCCGAGCACGACCTTCTTGTCGCGCAGGTAGCCGTCGACGATCGACAGGCGGATCACCGGGTCGGCGAGCTCCATCAGCTTCTGCTTCGCCGCCAGCGGCACGGGCAGCAGCTCGCACCACCGGTTGGCCACCCAGCCCGCATCGTCCAGGCGGTAGGGCTCGGCGAACGGCACCTTGTCCAGTTGCTGCAGCTTGCGGATGGCCTCGGCCAGCGCGCTGACGGTCTGCAGCATCGCCGGCCCGGGCGTGCGCGCCGGATCGTCCGGGATGCCCTCGGCGGCGCTCTGCCAGAGACCGTCGTCGCGCTGCCATGCCTCGCCGAGCAGCCGGAAGCGGGACAGGCCGCTGCAGCGCACACGCAGGATGCCGGCCTGCTCGGCGTCGACGTCGTCGATGCGCGCCAGCACGCCCACCGATTCGAAGTCGACCTTGTGCGCGCCGCGTGCGGTCTCGGTGCCCTTCCTCAGGCACACGACGCCGAAGGCGGCGCCGGACTTCATGCACGCGCTCACGAGGTCGAGGTAGCGCGTCTCGAAGACGCGCAGCCCCAGCACCGCGCCCGGGAACAGCACGAGGTTCAGCGGGAAAAGCGACAGCGGCTGCGGCAGGACCGGCGTCGCCGGAGGCGACGCGTTCATTCGCGCCAGTCCAGTTCGCGGTGGCGCACGAGTGTGGCGTGGCGCGGCTCGAACTGCCGCGCCAGCCACTCCACGGCGTACACGGAGCGGTGCTGCCCGCCGGTGCAGCCGATGGCCACCGTCAGGTAGCTGCGCTGGTCGTCCTCGAAGGAAGGCAGCCAGCGCTGCACGAAGCCCTGGATCTGGGCCAGCATCTCCTTCGCCTCGGGCTGCGCGTCGAGGTAGGAGGCAACCGGTGCGTCGCGCCCGGTGAGCGGGCGCAGCTCGCGCACGTAGTACGGGTTCGGCAGCACGCGCACGTCGAACACGTAGTCCGCGTCCAGCGGCACGCCGTGCTTGTAGGCGAAGCTCTCGAACACCAGAGTCAGTGCCGAGTCCCGTGCGCCGACGAGGCTGCGCACCCAGCTGCGCAGCACGGCCGGGCGCAGCTGGCTGGTGTCGATGACGGTCGAGACCTCGCGGATGTCGGCCAGCAGCTGCCGCTCGAGGTCGATCGCCTCCATCAGCGCGCGCTGCGCGTCGCGCTCGCCGCCGAGGGCGGTCAGCGGATGCGGCCGCCGCGTCTCGGAGTAGCGGCGCAGCAGCGCGTCGTTGCTGGCGTCGAGGAAGATCGAGCGAACGTGCATGCCCTCGCCGCGCAGCGCGTCGATCAGCGGCACCAGGTGCGGCAGCGAGCTCGCGGTGCGCACGTCCACCGCCGCCGCCACCCGGTGCGTGAAGCGCTCGTGCTCCAGCCGGATGAAGTCGCGCAGCAGCTCCGGCGGCAGGTTGTCGACGCAGAAGTACCCCGCGTCCTCCAGTGCGTGCAGCGCGACCGACTTGCCCGAACCGGAGATGCCCGTGATGAGCACGACGTCCTGGCGGTCGCCGGGGCCGAGCGGCATCCAGTCGCTCACGTCGCAAGCCCCACTGCGGCGGCCCTCCGGCGCCCCGCGCGTGCGTCGGCACTCACCGCGCCCGCTCCTTGCCCTGGCGGCCGGCCGCAGGCGCCGGCGCGGCATGGGCACCCAGCATGGCCTGCGCGTGCGCCGTGCCCGAGAGCCGCTCGCCGCCGAGCATGCGTGCGATCTCCGCGACGCGGGCCTCGCCCTCCACGGGCGCCACCGCCGAGAGCGTCTGCCGCCCCTGCGCCGCCTTGCTCACGACGAAATGGTGGTCGGCACAGGCCGCCACCTGCGCCAGGTGCGTCACTGCCAGCACCTGCACCTTGCCGCCGAGCTGCTTCATCAGGCGGCCGACGCTGTCGGCCACGGCGCCGCCGACGCCTGCATCGATCTCGTCGAAGATCAGCGTCGCCGGGCTCGCGGCCGCCGGCGCCTGCCGGCGCGATGCGGTGCCGCCCGCCCCCTTCGGCGTGGCCTTCTGCGTCGCCTGCGACGCGGCCTGCTGCGTCGTCGTCACCGCGATCGCCAGCGCCAGCCGCGACAGCTCGCCACCCGAGGCCACCTTGGCCAGCGCGCGCGGCGTGCTGCCGGCATGCCCGGCCACGCGCAGCTCCACCGACTCGAGCCCGTAGGACTGCGGCTCCTCCTGTGGCACCAGCACCACCTCGAAGCGCCCGCCGGCCATGCCGAGCTGCTGCATCGCGGCCGTCACCGCATCGGCCAGCGGCCCAGCGGCGCGCTTGCGCTGGCGCGACACCTTGTCGGCCTCGGCCCGCCACGCGCGCCCGGCTTCGTCGGCGGCGCGCTGCAGCGCCTCGACGTCGGCGGCCGCATCCAGACCGGCCAGCTCCTGCTTCCACTGCGCCAGCAGGGCCGGCAGCTCTGCCGGCGCGCGCCGGTATCGACGCGCCTGTCCCACCCAGGCCGCCAGCCGCGCATCGAGCTCGGCCAGGCGCTGCGGATCGGGCTCGGCACGCGAAAGATAGGCAGCCAGCGTGTGCGCCGCATCGTCGATCTGCGCCTGCGCGCCGCGCACCACCTCGAGCACGGCCTCGAGCGCCGTGTCGAAACGGGTGACCTCGGCCAGCGCATCGGCGGCGCGCCCGACCAGGCTGCCGGCGCTCGGCTCGTCCTCGCTCAGCGCGGCCAGCGCAGCGCGCGCGCCGTCGAGCAATGCCTGCCCGTGCGCCAGCCGCTGGTGCTCGGCGTTGAGCGGCTCCCACTCGTCGGCCCCCGGTGCGAGCTTGTCGAGCTCGGCCACCTGCCAGGCGAGCCGCTCGCGGTCGCGCGCGAGCGCGTCGCGCTGCGACACCGCCTCGTCGAGCCGCGCCTGTGCCTCACGCCAGGCCTTCCAGGCGGCGGCCAGCGGCTGCCCGTCGATGCCGGCCTGCTCGTCGAGCAGCGCGCGCACGGCGGCCGGCCGCGTCAGGCTCTGCCAGGCGTGCTGGCCATGGATGTCCACCAGCCACTCGGCCGCCTCGCGCAGCTGGGCCACGGTGGCCGGGCTGCCGTTGACCCAGGCGCGGCTCTTGCCCTGCGCGTCGACGGTGCGGCGCAGCAGCAGCATGTCGTCGTCCGCGGCGAAGCCGGCCTCCTCGAGCCAGGGCCGCAGGGCCGGCGGCGTGTCGAACTCGGCGCTCACCTCGGCACGCGCGGCGCCCTCGCGCACCAGCGTGGCTTCGGCGCGGCCGCCGAGGGCAAGCTGCAGCGCGTCGACGAGGATCGACTTGCCGGCACCCGTCTCGCCGGTCAGCACGGTGAAGCCGGCGCCGAGCTCGACCTCGAGCTCGGCCACGATGACCACGTCGCGCAGGCTCAACCGGCGCAGCATCTACACGCCCCCCTCGTACCAGCGCAGCTTGCGTCGGAGCGTGGCGTAGTAGCTCCAGCCGCGCGGGTGCAGGAAGCGCACCTGGTGCGCCGAGCGGCGCACGCGGATCTGGTCGCCGTGCAGCAGGCTCGCCAGGTTGTGCATGTCGAAGCTGGCCGAGACGTCCTTGCCGGCCACGATGCCGATGCGCACCTCGCCCGAATCGGGCAGCACGATCGGCCGGTTCGACAGCGTGTGCGAGGCGATCGGCACCACCACCCAGCCACCGATGGCCGGGTGCAGGATCGGCCCGCCGGCCGACAGCGCGTAGGCGGTGCTGCCCGTCGGCGTGGAGACGATGAGGCCGTCGGCGCGCAGGTTGGCGACGAAGTCGTCGCCGACGTCGACGCGCAGCTCGACCATGCCGGCCGTGCCGCCGCGGCCCACGACCACGTCGTTGAGCGACAGCCCCTCGTAGATGCGCTCGCCGTCGCGCCAGACGCCGCCCTCGAGCATCGAGCGGTGCTCCTCCTCGTAGTCGCCCCCGAGGATCGGCGCGAGGCTCTCCTTGTAGCGGTCGAGCGGGATGTCGGTGATGAAGCCCAGCCGCCCGGCGTTGATGCCGACCAGCGGCACCTGGAAGCGCGCCATCTCGCGCGCGAAGCCGAGCATCGTGCCGTCGCCGCCGACGACGACGGCGATGTCGCAGCGGCGCCCCAGGTCCTCGGCCTTCAGCGCCTCGTAGCCGCCGATGCCGCCGACATCGCCGACGCGGTCCAGCCCGCGCGTGCCGGTGGCCCCCATCGCGTGCGCCGTCTCGCGTTCGAAGAAGACGTCCAGGCCGCGGCCGTTGAGGAAATGCGCGATCTCCTCCAGCACCGGGGCGATACCCCGGGCCTGGAACTTGCCCACGATCGCGGCATGTCGGAACGCCTTCGGCATGCGATGCATTAGACCATAGGCCCCCTCGCAGGCGCGGGGGATCACGGGGCATTCCAGGCCCGTTCCGGGCCCTCCGGACCGGGGCGTCCGTACAATGAAAACGACATGCTGGACGACCGTGCCCGCACCCTGCTGAAGACGCTGGTCGAGCGCTACATCGCCGACGGCCAGCCGGTCGGCTCGCGCACGCTTTCGCGCGCCTCGGGGCTGGATCTGTCCCCGGCCACGATCCGCAACGTGATGGCCGACCTCGAGGAGCTCGGCCTCATCGCGAGCCCGCACACCAGTGCCGGGCGGGTGCCCACCGCGCGCGGCTACCGGCTGTTCGTCGACACCATGCTCACCGCCCGCCCCTTTGCCGAGGTGGAGGCGACGAGCCCGGAGCTGGCCGCGGTGCGCGAGCAGATCCACCCCGACCAGCCGCAGCGCGTCATCGCCCAGGCGGCATCGCTGCTGTCGAGCCTCTCCAGCTACGTCGGCGTCGTCAGCGCGCCGCGCAAGGCGGGCGTCTTCCACCACATCGAGTTCCTGCGCCTGGGCGAGCGGCGCGTGCTGGTGATCCTCGTCTCGCCCGACGGCGACGTGCAGAACCGCGTCGTCTTCACCGCGCGCGACCACAGCGCGGCCGAGCTCGTCGAGGCGACCAACTACGTCAATGCCCACTACGCGGGGCTCACGCTCGAGGAGGTGCGCGAGCGGCTGAAGGTCGAGATCGACGCGCTGCGCGGCGAGATCGCCGCGCTCATGCAGGCGGCCGTCGAGGCCGGCAGCGAGGCGGTCGGGCCCGGCGCCGAGCAGGTGGTCGTCTCCGGCGAGCGCAACCTGCTGGGCGTGCAGGACTTCGGCCAGGACATGGGGAGCCTGCGCCGGCTGTTCGACCTCTTCGAGCAGAAGACGCAGCTGATGCGCCTGCTCGACGTGAGCAGCCGCGCCGAGGGCGTGCGCATCTTCATCGGTGGCGAGAGCCAGGTCGTTCCCTACGAGCAGCTCTCGGTGGTGACGGCGCCGTACGAGGTCGACGGCCGCGTCGTCGGCACGCTCGGCGTCATCGGCCCGACGCGCATGCCGTACGAGCGGATGATCCAGATCGTCGACATCACGGCGCGCCTGGTGGGGCACGCGCTCAGCCACAAGTAGCCGTCCGCCCCTCGTGCGCCGTCGCATCGGGCGGCAGGTCACGGCGGCCCGCCGCTACACTGCCACGCGGGATTCGTCCCGGCGGGCCGTTAGCTCAGTGGTTAGAGCAGAGGACTCATAATCCTTTGGTCGTTGGTTCGATCCCAACACGGCCTACCACTCGCGCCGATGGCCGACAGGCCGGGCGACGGAGCACCGCACGATGACGACACCAGCGCTGTGGGCCGGCGCCAGCGGCTACGCCTACGACGTGTGGAAGGGCAGCTTCTACCCGCAGAAGATCGCCGCCGACGCGATGCTCGCCTGGTACGCCGCGCGCCTGCCGACGGTCGAGATCAACAACACCTTCTACCGCATGCCGAAGACGGCGGTGCTCGCGCAGTGGGCCGCCGCGACGCCGCCGGCGTTCCGCTTCGCGGTCAAGGCCTCCCGCCGCATCACGCACGACGCCCGGCTGAAGGCAGAGGAGGCGGCCGAGGCGCTGACCCACCTTTACCGCAACCTCGCCACGCTCGGCGACAGGCGCGGGCCGGTGCTGTTCCAGCTGCCCCCGTTCCTGAAGAAGGACCTGCCGCGGCTGCACGACTTCCTCGCACTGCTGCCGCAGGGCCACCGCGCGGTGCTCGAGTTCAGGCACGACAGCTGGTTCGACGACGCGGTGTACGACGCGCTGCGCGGGGCCGGTGCGGCGCTGTGCCTCTCGGAGCGCGAGGATGCCTCGGCGCCGCCGCTGGTGGAGACGGCGCCCTGGGGCTATCTGCGGCTGCGCCTGGAGACGTACGACGAGGCCGATCTCGCCCGCTGGGCACAACGCATCGCCGACACCGGCTGGCGCGAGGCACACGTGTACTTCATGCACGAGCCGACGGCGCCCGCGTACGCCGCCGCGCTGCTCAGGCTCGGGGCCGCGCAGGGCGCGGGCACCGCGGGCCCGGACCCGTGAGCGGAGCCGTGAGCGGGACCTTGAGCGGAACCGGTGGCGACCCGGAGGAGCGCGGTCACGGCGCGGGCTCTCTGCCCGAGCGGCTGAAGAGCGGCACGCGCGCGCTGCACGCCGCCGCCGAGCGCAGCGGCGCGATGGCCCGGCTGCTGGCCGGCACGCTCGAGCGCGAGCGCTACTGCGTCCTGCTGCGCTCGCTGCACGCCATCTATGCCGCGCTCGAGGCGGCGCTCGAGCTCCGAGCGGACGACCCGCTGGTCGCGCCGGTATGCCTGCAGGGGCTCGCCCGTCGCGAGGCGCTGGCCGCCGACCTGCAGGTGCTGCACGGCGAGGGCTGGCGGCAGGCGCTGCCGCTGCCGCCATCGGCTCACCGCTATGCGCGCCGGCTGCGACGGCTGGCCCGCTGGCATCCGGCGCTGCTGGCCGCGCATGCCTACGTGCGCTACCTGGGCGACCTGCACGGCGGCCAGGTGCTGCGCGGCCTGGTCGCGCGGCGCTTCGGCCTCGCGGTCGGCAGCGGCACGGCCTTCTACGCCTTCGGCGACCGCTCCGCCACGCAGGCCCTGGTGGTCGCGTTCCGGCACGGCCTTGCCGAGATCGGCCGGCGCGACCCCGCGCGCGTCGAGTCGCTCGTGCGCGAGGCGCAGCGCGCCTTCGAGGCGCATTGCCGGCTCTTCGAGGAGATCGAGGCCACGCCGCTGCCGGCCCTGCCCGGGCGGACCTGATTCCGCGGGCGGCGTCCCGCACCGACGGGCCGCCACGCGGCCGGGCGGGCGTCGCATGGCAACGTCAATATGACTTGACATTACAGAGTGTAGGCATCAGATTACACCGGTCTGGCCAACCCACGTTGCCAAGGCACCCGCGCGCAGGTATTGCACGCTTCGAAAACCCCCGAGAGGAGGGTCCATGGCAGAGTACAAATCAGACCCCAACAAGGTCTGGCCCACAGGCCTCACCGAGGCCGAGTCGGAGGAAATCCACCGGCACATCATCCAGGGCACGCAGATCTTCGGCTTCATCGCCGCGCTCGCGCACCTGTTCGCCTACATCTATTCGCCCTGGCTGAAGTAGGCGTCGAGGAGAGCAAGTCATGATCTACGGAAAGATCTGGTGCGTCGTCAAGCCGACCGTCGGCATCCCGCTGTTCCTCGGTTCGGTGGCCCTGACCTCGCTGTTCGTCCACTACCACCTGCTGCAGGCCACGGGCTGGTTGAAGACGTACTACATGGGCAAGCAGAAGACGGCGATGATCGAGTCGTCGACACCCACCGCCGCCGCGCCCGCAGGCGACACGGTGCTCGTCGCGAGAGCGACACCGAAGTAGACGGTCCCCGCCGTCTGCCTCAGTGGACCGGGCTGCTTCCCGGGCTCCGGCCCGGGCGGCGGTCCTTGCCCAACCCCGGCCCGGTGAGCCGCCGATGACGCAACGCACCCGCCTGCTCGTGCAGCGATGGGTCCGCCTCGGCCCGCGCTTCCTGCCCTTTGCCGACGCGGCCTCGCCCGACCTGCCGCTGTCGCGCCTGTTGCGCCTGGCCCTGTTCCAGGTGTCGGTCGGCATGGCTCTCGTGCTGCTCGTGGGCACGCTCAACCGCGTGATGATCGTGGAGCTCGGTGTCCCCGCCTCGCTGGTGGCGGTGATGGTGTCCCTGCCCGTGCTCTACGCGCCGTTGCGCGCGCTCATCGGCTTCAAGTCCGACAACCACCGCTCGGCCCTCGGCTGGCGTCGCGTGCCCTTCATCTGGATGGGCACGCTGCTGCAGTTCGGTGGCCTGGCGATCATGCCGTTCGCGCTGCTGGTTCTCTCCGGCGGCGGTGATGCGGGGCGCTGGCCGGCGTGGATCGGTCAGCTCGGCGCCGGCCTCGCCTTCCTGCTCGTCGGCGCCGGCCTGCACACCGTGCAGACGGCCGGCCTGGCGCTGGCCACCGACCTCGCGCCGCGCGAGACGCGGCCGCGCGTCGTCGGCCTGATGTACGTGATGCTGCTGGCCGGCAGTGTGGCCAGTGCCTTCGCCTTCGGCGCCTTCCTGCGCGAGTTCACGCCCGGCCGGCTGGTGCAGGTGATCCAGGCGGCCGCGCTCGCCACGATGGTGCTGAACGTGCTCGCCCTCTGGAAGCAGGAGGCGCGCCATCCGCCGCGGCGCTCCGCGAATGTGCCCGCCGCCGCAGGCGGTGCGCGGGCGGCCGAGCCGGAGAGCTTCGGCCAGGCCTGGCGCGCGTTCGCCGCCGGCGCGGGCGTGCGGCCCCGCCTCGTCGTCATCGCGTTGGGCACGCTGGCCTTCGGCATGCAGGACGTGCTGCTCGAGCCCTACGGCGGCCAGGTCCTCGGGCTCGGCGTCGGCGCGACGACCTGGCTGACGGCCGCGCTCGCCTGCGGCGGCCTGGTCGGGTTCAGCGTCGCGTCGGCGGTGCTCGGCCGCGGCGCCGACCCGCTGCACATGGCCGCGGCCGGCGCCATCGCGGGCGTGCCGGCCTTCGTCGCCGTGCTCGCCGGCGGCGCTGCGCAATCGACGTGGCTGTTCGCCGCCGGCGTGTTCACGATCGGCCTCGGTGGCGGCCTCTTCGGCCATGGCACGCTGACGGCGACGATGAACAGTGCGCCGCCGGACCAGGCCGGCCTGGCGCTCGGCGCCTGGGGCGCGGTGCAGGCCACGTCCGCCGGTGTCGGCGTCGCCGCGGGCGGCGTGTTGCGCGACCTGGCACAAGCCGCCACCGCCGACGGCCGGCTCGGCAGCGCGCTCGCCGGCCCGGCGGCGGGCTACGCGACCGTCTACGTCATCGAGATCGCGCTGCTGCTGGCCACGCTGGTGGTCCTCGCGCGGATCATCCGGCCCGCCGCGGCTTCCGCGGCCGCGGCGCCCGGCCGTGCGGGCGCCCATCTCTCGGCCCGCCCGCGATGAGCGCCCGCCGCGTGACGCTGCTATCGTGCCCCGCCATCGACGTGGCCGACCCGGCGCACGGCGCCCGCCGCGGCTGAGCGCGAGCCCCTGCCCCACTGGAGACCCTCATGAAAGTCGTTGAGATCCTGTTCGTCGCGTGGTTCGTCGTCTTCCTGTTCTGGGTGGCGCGCCAGTTCTCCGCCTACAACCGGCGTCGCGAGCGCGAGAACAAGGAGTGACCTCCTCGGCGCGCCCGGCAGGGGCGCGCCGGGCGCGTGCATTCTGGCCGCCGAGCCAGGGCCCGGCCACGAGAGTGGCGCCGACCTGCGCGCCTCAGGCCGGGTCGGCGGCCGCCGGGTCGTGGTGCCGCCGCAGCCGCCAGCGGCGCAGCCGATGCGCCGCATCGACCACCGAGACCGCCAGCAGCGCACCACACACGGCCGCGTTGAGCGCCATCAGCGTCGCGAGCGTGAAGCCCTCGACGCGCGCGCCGATCTGGAAGCCGGCGGCGGCCGCGCCCAGGCCGCAGGCCGCTGCGAAGGCGTGGCCCAGCCAGTGGCTCGCCCGTGGGCTGAGCAGGTTCATGTCCGATCCTCCTCGATCAAGGGGCCTTGGCCCGTGGCGACGGCCGGCACGGTGCCGTACGGCCCGTTCAGTTGCACCACCGCCGCGTTGAGCGCCCCGGCGAACGCCACCCACGCCAGGTAAGGCAGCAGCAGCCATGCGGCGCGGCGGTCGAGCCGCCCGGCGCAGATCGCGAGCACCGCGATCGAGAGCCAGAACGGCAGCCATTCGACGAGTGCCCAGTCCGGGCGGCGCAGGCCGAAGAAGAGCCAGCTCCACGCGACGTTCAGCACGCTGTTGACGGCCAGGGCGACCAGCAGCCAGCGCCGGCGCGAGCGCAGCGCACGGGAGGCCGCGGCGTCCGCGGCAGGCCCGGCCCCGCCGGCCAGCCACGCCCGCGCGCAACCCCACGCCGTGAGCGTGAAGATCAACGTCCACGCCGGCCCGAACCAGGTGTCCGGCGGCTTCCACGGCGGCTGCTTCAGCGCGTAGTACCACGAGCCCAGGTCGGTTGCCAGACCGCCGAGCCCGGCCACCGCCATCGTCCAGGCGGCCGCCACGGCGGCAACGCGCCACCGGCGCGCGCGCGCGTCGGTGGCGTCGGAGGCGGCAGGCCCATTCATCGCACGCCGGGCCCGCATCGGCGCCCGCCCTCGCCATCAGACGCGTGCCAGCCCCAGCAGGTGCGCCATGTCCTTGAGGAAGATGCGAACGTGCGCCATCGGCCTGGCGCGCACCAGGCGCTTGTGCATGTACGCGTCGAAGGTGAGCTGCTGCACGTCGCGGTCACGGCAGATGCTGACGAAGCGCTCGCGTCGCTTGTCGCTGCAGTACCAGAAGCGCTGCATGATGCCCAAGACCCAGAATACGCGCCCGTGCTCGCGCAGGAAGCGGCGCCGCACCGCACGCAGGTGGCGGGCGTCGCCCGTGCGCACGAACTCGGCCACGCCCTCGGCCGCCATGCGGCCGCAGGCCATCGCGTAGTAGATCCCCTCCCCCGACGAAGGCGCCACCACGCCGGCCGCGTCGCCGACGACGAGCACGTCGCGCCCGTTGTCCCAGCGCGGCAGCGGCTTGAGCGGGATCGGCGCGCCCTCGCGCCGCACCGTCACCGCGTCGCCGAGGCCGATCTCGCGCCGGTAGGCGGCCACCGCGTGGCGCAGCGAGAAGCCCTTGTTCGCGCTGCCGGTGCCGATCGACAGCGTCTCGCCGTGCGGGAACATCCAGGCATAGAAGTCGGGCGACAGCGAGCCGCGGTACACGACGTCGCAGCGCTGGTCGTCGTAGCCGGGCGGCGGCGTGGCCGGCCGGCGCACGATCTCGTGGTAGGCGAACACGAGGTTGCTGCGGTCGAACCGGCCGAGCGCCTGCTCGGCCACCAGCGAGCGCGCCCCGTCGGCGCCGATAACGCAACGCGCTCGCGCCTGCGCGTGCCCCACGCCCTCGGGGCCGCCCTCCGGCCGCCAGCGCACCACCGACAGGCCGTCCGCGTCGCGCTCGAGGTGCTCGAAGCTGCCGTCGACGCGCATCGCGCCGGCCATCGCGGCGCGCTCGCGCAGCCACTCGTCGAACTGCTCGCGGTCGACCATCCCGACGAAGCCGCCCTCGATGGGGATGTCCACGCGCTGGTCCGCCGGCGACACCATGCGCGCGCAGCGGATGCGCGCCACCAGCAGGTGCGCCGGGATGTCGAAGTCGGCGATCAGCCGCGGCGGAATCGCGCCGCCGCAGGGCTTGACCCGCCCGGCACGGTCCAGCAGCAGCACCGACAGGCCGCGCTGCGCGAGTTCGTGCGCGGCGGTGGCGCCCGAAGGGCCGCCGCCGACCACGATCACGTCATAGGTGTGCGCCGTTGGCGCCGGCAGGCTGCTGCTCATGGCCTCTCCCGTTGGCAAGTGCGGACGCTGCGGGCGCCGTCGACGCGGGTGACGCGCCTGCGGCCGCCACCGCGTCGCGCAGGCCGAGGGCCAGGCGCGCAGCCAGCACGAACAGCAGCGCCTCGGCGGCAAAGACGAGTGCATAGGCCATCGCCGGCGAGCCGGTGATCCAGCGCGCGAGATCGCTCGCCATCGCGCCGATCACGCCGCCGCCGGCAAAGCCGATGGCCTGCGCGGCGCCCCACAGGCCCAGGCGGGTCCCTTCGCGGCCGCTCGCCTTGCCGGCCGCGCCCGCGGCGCCGCGGCCGCCGGCGAGCGCCATCATCGAGCCGATCGCGGCGATCGAGAAGGCGCCGTTGGCCGCGCCCATCAGGAAGACGTTGGCGCGCAGCGGCCAGTTCGGCGCCGCGAAGAGCCCGCCGACGACGAGGCCGGCGAGCGCGATGCCCGAGGCGATGCAGCCGCCCACCGTCCAGGCGCGCAGCGAGCCGAACTCGGCGCCGGCCAGGCGACGCCCGGCCAGCGCGGCCAGCAGCATCCCGGCCAGCGTGCCGCCGTGCTGCACGCCGGCCAGGCGGGTCGTCTCGCCCGGGGTGAAGCCGAACACCAGGCCGGCAAAGGGCTCGAGGATGAGGTCCTGCGCGCTGTAGGCCACCATCGACGCGAACACGAACACCGTGAAGCGGCGCGCCTCGGCGTCGGCCCACACCTCGGCCAACGCGGCGAAGAAGCGCTGGCTCGTCATCGTGTCGTCGCCCGCGCGCCGCAACGCCTGCGCACCCGCCTCCAGGCGCCACAGGGCCAGCGGCGTCACGACGACCGCGATCACCGACACGACCCCAGAGACGAGCACGAGGCGCGCCGGCGTGTACGGGTCGAGGAAGCGTCCGGCGGTGCCGGCCGTGATCGCGAAGCCGGCGATCATCATCACCCACACCATCGCCGCCGCGCCGGCCCGTCGCTCGTCGGCCACGCGCGTGGCCAGCAGCGTCAGCAGCGAGGTGCCCGCGGCGCTGACGCCGAGCCCCACGCCCGCGAAGGCGACCGTGGCCAGCACGATCGCGGCGGTCGCATCGCGCGACATCCAGGCGGTGGCCACCGCCGCCAGCCAGCCCGAGGCGGCCAGCACCCCCATGCCGCCGACGATCCACGGCGTGCGCCGCGCCGTCCGATCGGCGCCGTAGCCCATGCGTGGCCGCGTGAGCTGCACGGCGTAGTGCAGCGCCACCAGCAGACCGGGCAGCAGGGCCGGCAGCGCCAGCTCGACCACCATCACGCGGTTCAGCGTCGACGTCGTGAGCACGACCACGCCGCCCAGCAGCGCCTGCACGAGGCCCAGGCGCGCGACGCCGAGCCAGCCCAGGCCCGCGGAGCGGGGCGCCCCGCCCGTCATGCGCCGCTCCGCACGAGCCCCTGCAGCGCCAGGGCCGAGACGAGCATGCCCAGCACGTAGAGCGTGACACCGAGGCCGCTGTACCAGACGGCGCGGCGCTCGGGGTCGGCGAGGAAGCGGCGCATCAGCAGCCCCTGCACCAGCAGCAAGACGCCGACGATGGCGGCGTGCGTCGGCGCGCCCCATTCGGCCAGCAGCGCCACCACGGCGACCTGCGGCACCGCCATGACCCAGCAGGCCACGCGCGCGGCCCGCGCCGGGCCGAGCATCACCGGCAGCGAGCGGATGCCCGTGCGGCGATCACCGGCCATCGACTTGAAGTCGTTCAGCGTCATGATCCCGTGCGCGCCGGCCGAGTACAGCGCGGCCAGGATCAGCGACGGCACGCTCGGCCAGCCGCCGGCCATCAGCGCGGCACCGGTCACCCAGGCGAGGCCCTCGTAGCTCAGGCCGCAGGCGGCGTTGCCCCACCAGCCGTTGCGCTTCAGGCGCACCGGCGGCGCGCTGTACAGCCAGGCCAGCACGAGCCCGAGTGCCGCGGCCACGAGGCCCCACGGGCCGAGTGCCCAGCCCACGCCCAGCGACAGCACGGTCCAGGCGAGTGCCATGTACAGGCCCCAGCGCCCGGGCATGCGGCCGCTCGGGATGGGGCGCTGCGGCTCGTTGATCGCGTCGACGTGGCGATCGAACCAGTCGTTCACCGCCTGGCTCGTGGCACAGACCATCGGGCCGGCCAGCAGCACGCCGCCCAGCAGCACGTGCATCCGGCCCTGCAGCGGGATGCCCGAGGCCAGCACGCCGCAGCCGAAGGCCCACATGGGTGGAAACCAGGTGATCGGCTTGAAGAGTTCGGCGATCGCCGAGGGGGCCGGCAGCGGCATGCCGCCGATGGTGCGCCTCGGCACGCAAAACGTCAATCCAGATTGACAACCTCAGGTGATCATCCGAGATGTCACCGAGGCGGGCGCGCCGCCCGGCCGGCGGCCCGCCTCAGTCGTCCTCGGCACCCGCCCCGGCCTCGCCCAGGCCGAACCGGCGCAGCTTCACGTAGAGGCTCTGGCGCGAAAGGCCCAGCAGCTGTGCCGCCAGCGCCCGGTTGTTGCGGCTGAGCTTCAGCGCCGCCTCGATCGACAGCTGCTCGATCAGGTCGCTGGTCTCGGCCACGATCTGCTTCAGCGGCACGCGGCCGACGAGCTCGGTCAGCTGGTGCACCGAGGCGGGCAGCTGCGGCCCCGGCTTGCTGCCCTCGGGCCGCAGGCGCCGGCCGATGTCGCGCACGGCGAACGAGTAGACCGCGTCACCCGCCCCCTCCAGCCGCGACGCCGAGATCTCCACCTCGCTGACCGCGCCGTATTCGCCGCGCAGTTCGGTCGCGTAGAGCCCGAGCGAGCCTTCCTGCCGCAGGTTGGTGATCAGCATGTCGAGCTCGACGCCCGGGCGGCCCAGCCAGCGGTCGAGCGACTCGCCGCGCGCCTCGTCCTCGCTGGACAGCTGCGCCAGCGTCGCGAAGGCCCGGTTGACGGCGACGATGCGGCCCTGCGAGTCGGTGAAGGCCAGCGCGTCGGCGCTCGCACGCATGAACGAGGCCAGCAGCGTGCCGTCGCCGCGGGGGGCGCCGTTGCTGTGCGGGGCGCTGCCCTTGCGCGGCGCGGCCGGCGCCTGCGGGCCCGGCACCGCCGCCGCGGCCATCGGCGCCAGCCGCACGATGGTGAAGGCCGATTCGTCCTGGCGAACGAAGGTGGCGTGCACCGACACCGGGCCGCCGCCGGCGAGCATCACCGTCAGCGGCTGGTGCTTGCCGACGCTGCGGGCGCTTGCCAGCAACGCCTGCACGGGGTCCGCCGCCGCGGGCTCGAAGAGCGCGGGCAGCCCCAGCCCGACGATGCGCCCGCCCGCCGGCCTCACGAGCGCGATCGCGGCCGGGTTGGCCTCCAGGATCTTGGAGCTCGTGCCGTCGACGATCAGCACGGCATCGGTCGAGGTCTGGAAGAGCTTGCGGTAGCGCGTCTCCGCCTCGCGGAAGCGCCAGTAGTCGCGCTCCACCGCCTGCTGCGCCTCGACGAGCCGGCGCTGCATCGCCATCGTCGGGCGCTGGTCGCGACCGAGCGCGATGAGCCGCCGTTTCGCGGCGGAACGCGCGTCGTCGACCAGCAGCGCCACCGAATACAGCACCGGGAAGTCGGTGCCGTCGGCCAGCAGCTGGTTCACCTGGCGCCAGCGCGTGGGCGTGCCACGCTCGTTGCGCGCCTCCTGCAGCATCTCGGCGACCTTGTCGCGCGTCTCCGGCGCCACCGTCTCGGCCCAGGTGAGGCCGCGCCAGTCGCGCGCGCCCGCCTGCAGCAGTTCCTTGTCCTGCGCGTTGACCTCGAGCACGACGCCGGCGCCATCGAGCACGAGCGTGATGTCCGCGGCGTTGTGCACGACGCGCTGCAGCGCCTCGCTGTCGACATCGCGCAGGCGCGCGGCCGCCGCCTTCGGCGAGTTCACGGAGCGGCTCATCGGACGCCTCCCCGCACGATGCGGCGAGGGTTCTGCGCCTCGCGGCGCCCGTGCGCCCCGACAGGTTGTGGTGGGCATGCCATGCGCGTCATCTCGAATGGTTCGAGAGCGGCCGTCGGCTGCTGCCTGGAGGGGCCCCGCGATCCTACGAGTTCGAACTCCCCCTGGCGATCAGCCGCTCGCCGACCACCGGCGCCTGCGCCCCCTCGGTGATCGCGGCATCGGCGCCGATGCGCGAGGTCCACTCCGGGTGCACCGCCAGCAGCGGCCCGCCGACCAGCACCACGACCGCGCGGTTGCGCGAGCTTGCACGGACATCGACGACGCGCTCCTTGGCCCATGCTACATGGCCTTCGGAGCCGATCGAGAACCCCACCACGTCGAACCAGTCGAGTGCGACCTGCCTGGAGGGGTCGGAGACCGCCCCGCCCACGCCACCCAGCACCTCCCATCCGTCAAGACGGAAGAACTCGGCCACCATCGACAACCCGAAGCTGTGCTGCTCCTGCGGGTGTTGCGCCAGCAGCACGCGGCGCCCGTTCGGCGGCGGGCGCACGTCGCTGCCGAACGCCTGCGTCCAGTGGCGCAGCAGCCGCTGCAGACGGCCCAGCGCCACCGTGACGCTGGCGAAGTCGCAGAGGTCCTGCTCCCACAGCGCCCCCAGCCGCCGCGCCGCGGGCGCGAAGAGGTCCAGGTAGATGCTGGTGACCGACAGGCCGCGCTCGTGCGTGACACGCACGAACTCGTCCACGCGCGAGTCGCCGGCCTGGATCAGCAGCCCGGTGAACGACTCGACCTCCGACTCGGACACCGCGGCCGGCGCCGACGGCGTGCCGGCGTGCGCACGCACCAGGCGCGGAATGATGTCGGCCTGCAGCGCATCGGTCAGCGCGAGCAGGCGCTGCTTCGCGCCGGAGTGCTCGAGCTCGGGCGAGCCCCACGCGGAGCCGCTCGTCGATGCCTCGCCCTGTCGCGGCGATTCGGCCCGGCACTCCACCGCCGGGCGCGACCCCGGCCCCGACGGCGGACTGCCTGGTGCTCCGACAGGCATTCGTTCAACCTCCTGCAGCCCTGACGCCCACCGCAGCCTTGTTTCGCGCAGCGGACGCTCCTCTCCCCCTGCCGGCTTCAGCCCCAGGCGCAAGCGTTCGAGGTTCTCACGCAGCCGCGGCGGAACAGGCTTCATGGGTTGTACACCTCGTCTCCCAGGGCGGCAATGCGCCAGGCTGCGGGTTTTCCTAGGGCGTGCTGTCGCAGCGCAACATCGGCGTGGCGGGCGGCCACATCGCGGTTGCTGCCGCAGGCAGTGCCCCAGGCTCCTCTCGGCCTCGGCTGCTTCCCCGGGGCGCTCGGACGCATGCTCTCGCGCCACCCGGCGTATGTCAATATGGCTTTACGTCAATCCGCATTGACATTGTCCGGGCCCCGGCCTAGGCTGCGCCAAACGCTCGCCCCATGCCCGATCCCGGTCCCCTTCACCGTGCCGCGCCCCACCAGGGCGCGCCGGCCGTCGCCTTGCCGGCCACGAAGCGGGCGCTGTACACGCCGGCCGAGCGCGCTCGCCGCGACCGTACCCGCTGGACCCTGGTCCAGGGCGTGCTCGCGCCGCTGCAGTTCCTCGTCTTCGCCGTCAGCCTCGTGCTGGTGTTGCGCTACCTCGCCACCGGCGAGGGCTGGTGGGCCGCGAGCGCGTCGTTCGTGCTCAAGACGGCCCTCCTGTACACGATCATGGTCACGGGCTGCCTGTGGGAGAAGGCGGTGTTCGGCCGCTGGCTGTTCGCGCCGGCCTTCTACTGGGAGGACGTGTTCAGCATCGCCGTACTGGTGCTGCACACCGCCTGCCTGGTGGCGATGTTCACCGGCGCGCTCGGCCCGCGCGGCCAGATGGCGCTGGCGCTGGCCGCCTACGCGGCCTACGTCGTCAACGCCGCGCAGTTCCTGCTGAAGCTGCGCGCCGCGCGGCTCGAGTCCGCCGGGGCGGCCGTCCGCCGCGCCGAGCCCGTCGCCCGCGGTGCTGGAGCGGGGGCCCGATGAGCCCGGTCATCCCCATCGCCGCCGAGCCGGCGCCCGCGCCGACGGCAGGCTCCTGCGCCGCCGAGCGCCCCGTGCAGCGCGAACGCGGGCAGCGCGAGGTGTTCTGCGGCCTCACCGGCATCGTCTGGCTGCACCGCAAGCTGCAGGACGCCTTCTTCCTCGTCGTCGGTTCGCGCACCTGCGCGCACCTTCTGCAGTCGGCCGCCGGCGTGATGATCTTCGCCGAGCCGCGCTTCGCCACCGCGATCATCGACGACCGCGACCTCGCGGGGCTCGCCGACGCCAACGACGAGCTCGACGGCGTCGTCGCGCAACTGGTGTCGCGCCGACCCGACATCCGGCTGCTCTTCCTGGTGGGCTCGTGCCCGTCGGAAGTCATCAAGCTCGACCTCGGCCGCGCCGCCGAGCGCCTGTCGCAGCGGCTGCTGCCGCAGGTGCGCGTGCTGCACTACTCCGGAAGCGGCATCGAGACCACTTTCACGCAGGGCGAGGACGCCTGCCTGGCGTCCTTGGTGCCGCTGATGCCGACCGTCGGCACCGCTGCCCTGCCTTCTCTCGCCCGTGGCGATGCCGGCACCCCGGCCGACGGGGCGCCGCCGACGTCGCTGCTCGTCGTCGGCGCGCTCGCCGACATCGTCGAGGACCAGTTCCGGCGTCTCTTCGCGGAACTCGGCATCCCCGAGGTGCACTTCCTACCCCCTCGCCGCGCCGGTGCGTTGCCGCCGGTGGGCCCGGGCACGCGCGTGCTGATGGCGCAGCCCTTCCTCGCCGAGACGGTGCGCGCGCTCGAGGCGCGCGGCGCGCGGCGCATCCCGGCCGTGTTCCCGCTCGGCGCCGAGGGCACCACCGAGTGGGTGCATGCCGCCTGCCTCGCGTTCGGCGTGCCGCACACGACGTTCGCGATGGCCGTCGGCCCGCGCCGCGAGCGCGCCGCACGCTCGATGCAGCGGCACCGCCTGGCGCTGCAGGGTCGTCGCGTCTTCTTCTTCCCCGACTCGCAGCTCGAAGTGCCGCTGGCGCGCTTCCTCGCGCGCGAGCTCGGGATGCAGCTCACCGAGGTGGGCACGCCGTACCTGCATCGCCAGCACCTGGCCGAGGAACTGGCGCTGCTGCCCGACCCCGTGGTGCTCACCGAGGGGCAGGACGTCGAGGCCCAGCTCGACCGCTGCCGCGCCGCGGCACCCGACCTCGTCGTGTGCGGCCTCGGGCTCGCCAACCCGCTCGAGGCCGAGGGCCTGGCGACCAAGTGGTCGATCGAGCTCGTCTTCACGCCCGTGCAAGGCTTCGAGCAGGCGGCCGACCTCGCCGAGCTCTTCACGCGGCCGCTCGTGCGGCGCCACAAGCTCGGCGCCACCGACGCGCCCGCGCCGGCGCCCACGCCGGCCTCGCCGTGGAGGCACGCCGCATGAAGCTCACGCTGTGGAGCTACGAGGGCCCGCCGCACGTCGGCGCGATGCGTGTCGCCACCGCGATGCAGGGGCTGCACTACGTGCTGCACGCGCCGCAGGGCGACACCTACGCCGACCTGCTGTTCACGATGATCGAGAGGCGCGGCCACCGGCCGCCGGTCACCTACACGACCTTCCAGGCCCGCGACCTGGGCGGCGACACGGCCGAGCTGTTCAAGGCCGCGACGCGATCGGCGTACGAGCGCTTCCGGCCGCAGGCGATGCTCGTGGGTGCCTCCTGCACCGCCGAGCTGATCCAGGACGACCCGGGCGGCCTCGCGTCGACGCTGGGGCTGCCCGTGCCGGTGGTGCCGCTCGAGCTGCCCGCCTACCAGAAGAAGGAGAACTGGGGCGCCGACGAGACCTTCTATCGGCTCGTGCGCACGCTGTGCCCGCCGCCGGCGGCCAGCGCCTCCGGCGCCGGCGGCCGGCTGCAGCGCCAGCCCGGGCGGCGCTGCAACCTGCTCGGTCCGATGGCGCTCGGCTTCCGCCACCGCGACGACGTGACCGAGCTGAAGCGGCTGCTCGCCGGCCTCGGCATCGAGGTGAACGTCGTCGCGCCGCTGGACGCCAGCCCCGCCGACATCCGGCGCCTGCCCGAGGCCGACTTCAACGTCGTCATGTACCTCGAAGGCGCGAGCGCCGCGGCCGCCTACCTGCAACGCTCGCACGGCATGCCGGCCACCCGCACCGTGCCGATCGGGCTGGCCGCCACGCACGCCTTCGTGCGCGAGGTCTGCACGCTCGCCGGCTTCGACGACGCCGCCGCGGGAGCCGCGCTCGCCACGCTGCAGGCGCCCGGCGACGCGCGCGCGCGCTGGTACAGCCGGTCGGTCGACTCCACCTACCTCACCGGCAAGCGCGTGTTCGTCTTCGGCGACGCCACGCACGCCATCGCGGCAGCGCGCGTCGCGGCGCACGAGCTCGCCTTCGACGTGGTGGGCCTCGGCACCTACAGCCGCGAACATGCACGCGCCGTGCGCGAGGCGGCCACCGAGCTCGGGCTGGAGGCGCTCGTGACCGACGACTACCTCGAGGTCGAGGCACGCGTCGCCGAGCTGCAGCCCGACCTCGTGCTCGGCACGCAGATGGAGCGCCACATCGCCAAGCGCCTGGGCATCCCCTGCGCGGTGATCTCGGCGCCGGTGCACGTGCAGGACTTCCCGGCGCGCTACTCGCCGCAGATGGGCATCGAAGGCGCGAACGTGCTCTTCGACACCTGGGTGCATCCGCTGATGATGGGCCTCGAGGAGCACCTGCTCGGGATGTTCCGCGAGGACTTCGAGTTCCACGACGCCGCGGCGCCCTCGCACCTGCCGCGCAGCAGCGGCGCGCCCCTGCGGTCGGCCGCCGTGCCGGCCGGTGCCGCGGCCAACGAGGCCGGGGTTCCTCCGGCGGAGGCGGCCGAAGCGGCCGGCCCGCACCCGGGCCGCACCGCGCCGACGCCACCGGAGGCCGCGGCGATCACCGTGCCCGCACCGCCGGCTTCCGATGCGCCCCGAGCCGGGGCAACCGGCGCAGCCGGCGCCGACCGCACCGACGCACCGGCCCTGCCGGCCGCCGCCGCGGGTGCGGCCGCCACGCCCGGATGGACCGCGGACGCCGAAAGCGAGCTGCTGAAGATCCCGTTCTTCGTGCGCAAGCGCGCCCGCCGCAACACCGAGCGCTATGCCGCCGAGCGCGGCCTGGCCACGATCACGCTGGACACGCTGTATGACGCCAAGGCGCACTTCAGCCGGTAGCGTCGCCGCCACCGGCGTCGCGGCGAAGCTCGCCGAGACCGCGCGCGCGCTCGCCTCCGGGGCGCGCTCGTCGTTCGTCGCCCCCGGCACCGGGGCCGGCGGCAGCGCGCTGCTGCGCACGCCGATCCGGGTGGTGATCGTGACGATGGACACGCACCTGGCCAGCGCCACCGAGCGCGCCCGCGCGGTGCTGCAGCGCGAGCTGCCGGGCCTCGTCCTCAGCTCGCACGCCGCCGCCGAGTGGGCCGGCCAGCCGGCGCTGCTGCAGCGCTGCCTCGAGAACATCGCCCACGCCGACATCGTCATCGTCACGATGCTCTTCATGGAGGAGCACTTCCTGCCCGTGCTGCCGGCGCTGCGTGCGCGCCGCGAGCACTGCGACGCGATGGTCTGCGCGATGTCGGCGGCCGAAGTGACGCGCCTGACGCGCATCGGCCGCTTCGACATGGACAAGCCGGCCAGCGGCCCGCTCGCGCTGCTCAAGCGCCTGCGCGGCCAGAAGGGCGCCGCGTCCACCGGCGGCGCGCAGCAGATGAAGATGCTGCGCCGCATCCCGCAGCTGCTGCGCTACATCCCGGGCACGGCGCAGGACGTGCGCGCGTACTTCCTGGCGCTGCAGTACTGGCTCGGCGGCTCGCAGGACAACGTGCGCAATCTCGTGCGCTTCCTGGTCGACCGCTACGCCGCCGGCCCGCGCGCCGCGCTGCACGGCCAGGTGCCGGCCGACGCGCCGCTGGCCTACCCCGACATCGGCGTGTACCACCCGCGCCTTCCGGGCCGCATCGGCGAGGACGCTTCGCAGTTGCCGCGCCTGGCGCCGGCACCCTCCGGCGCATCGGCCCGCAGGCCGGCGGGTGGCGCGGCCGCGTCCGTCGGCAGCGCGGCCACGGCGCGGCCTGCCGCCCCTTCGGCGCCCCCGGCCCCGGCCGGCCGCGTCGGCCTGCTGCTGCTGCGCGCCTACCTGCTGGCCGACAACGCGCGCCACTACGACGCCGTCATCGCCGCCCTCGAGGCGCGTGGCCTCGAGGTGGTGCCCGCCTTCGCCGCCGGTCTCGACGCACGCCCGGCCATCGAGCGCTACTTCATGCGCGACGGCCGCGCCGCCGTCGACGCGGTGCTCTCGCTCACCGGCTTCTCGCTCGTCGGCGGGCCGGCCTACAACGACGCACGCGCCGCGGCGCAGATGCTCGAGCGGCTGGACGTGCCCTACCTCGCCGCGCACCCGGTGGAGTTCCAGACGCTGGCCGAGTGGGGCGAGTCGCCGCGCGGCCTGCTGCCGGTGGAGAGCACGATCATGGTCGCGATCCCCGAGCTCGACGGTGCCGTCGCGCCGACCGTGTTCGCCGGCCGCGCCGGCGGGGCGGCCGGCCCGGCCGAGGACCGCGATGCCGCCGCGGCCACCGCGAAGCGCGGCGGGCCCGCGGCCGCGCCGCGCGCCGTGTCCACCGCGGCCAAGGGCGACGCGCACGACATGCACCCCTGCGCCGAGCGCATCGACACGCTGGCGGGTCGCGTCGCGCGCCTCATCGAACTGCGGCGCAGCGAGCGCGCCTCGCGCCGTGTCGCGCTGGTGCTCTTCAACTTCCCGCCCAACGCGGGCCATGTCGGCACCGCGGCGTTCCTCTCGGTCTTCGAAAGCGTGTTCGAGACGCTGAAGGCCCTCCGCCAGGCCGGGTACCGCGTCGAGGTCCCGGAGAGCGTCGACGCGTTGCGCGATGCCGTGCTCGTCGGCAACGCCGCCGAACTGGGCACCGACGCCAACGTGCACGCGCGCATCGCCAACGACGACCACGTTCGCCGCGAGCGCTGGCTCGCCGACATCGAGGCGCAGTGGGGCCCGGCGCCGGGCCGGCAGCTGACCGACGGCCGCTCGATCTTCGTGCTCGGGGCGCAGTTCGGCAACGTGCTCGTCGCCGTGCAGCCCTCGATGGGCTACGAGGGCGACCCGATGCGGCTGCTGTTCGAGCGGGGCTTCGCGCCGACACACGCCTTCTCGGCCTTCTACCGCTACCTGCGCGAGGACTTCGCCGCGCACGCGGTGCTGCACTTCGGCACGCACGGCGCGCTCGAGTTCATGCCCGGCAAGCAGACGGGCCTGTCGGGCGACTGCTGGCCCGAGCGGCTGATCGGCGACCTGCCGAACGCCTACCTCTACGCCTGCAACAACCCGAGCGAGGGCACGATCGCCAAGCGGCGCTCGGCCGCCACGCTGGTGAGCTACCTGACGCCGCCGCTGGCGCAGGCCGGCCTCTACCGCGGCCTCGTCGACCTGCGCGCCAGCGTGCAGCGCTGGCGTGGCCTGGGGCCCGACGACGCCGCCGAGCGCGGCCCGCTGGCCGAGCTCGTGCAGGCGCAGGCCGCGGCGCTCGAGCTCGTCGCCGCCGAGCCGGCATGGACCGCCGCCGAGGCCGATGCGCACGTGAACGCGCTCACCGAGAAGCTGCACGAGCTCGAGCTCACGCTCGTGCCGCACGGCCTGCACGTCATCGGCCGCGTGCCGCCGGCCGCGCAGCGCGTCGAGACCCTGTGCGCGATGGCCGAGGCGCAGGCCACGGCCGAGGCGCCGGCGCCCTCGCGCGAGGTGATCGAGGCGATGGTCGCAACGATCGACCACGCGGAGTCCAAGGGGTCGAAGGCGGCCAAGACGCCCGCGTGGCCCGCCGGCCTGGAGAAGCTCGCCGCCTCGGCCCGCGCGCTCTCGGAGAACCACGAGCTGCAGGGCCTGCTGCGCGCGCTGGACGGCCGCTTCGTGCCGCCCTCGCCCTCCGGCGACCTGCTCACCACGCCCGACGTGCTGCCCACCGGGCGCAACCTGCACGGCTTCGACCCGTTCCGCCTGCCCAGCCAGTTCGCGCTGCGCGAAGGCGCGCGCCTGGCCGACACGCTGCTCGCCCGCCACGGCATCGACGGCCATGCGGTGCCCGAGTCGGTGGCGATCGTGCTGTGGGGCACCGACAACCTCAAGACCGAAGGCAGCCCGATCGCGCAGGTGCTGGCGCTGATGGGCGCCGCGCCGCGCTGGGACAGCTACGGCCGCCTCGCCGGCGCCGTGCTGGTGCCGCTGGCCGAGCTCGGCCGCCCGCGCATCGACGTCGTCGTCACCGTCTCCGGCATCTTCCGCGACCTGCTGCCGCTGCAGATCAAGCTGCTGGCCGAGGCCGCGTACCTGGCGGCCAGCGCCGACGAGCCCGAGGAACTGAACTTCGTGCGCAAGCACGCGCTCGCCTACCAGCAGGCGCAGGGCTGCGACCTCGAGACGGCGGCGCTGCGCGTCTTCGGCAACGCCGAAGGTGCCTACGGCAGCAACGTCAACCACCTCATCGACAACGGACGCTGGGACGACGAGGACCAGCTCGCCGAGACCTTCGAGAAGCGCAAGGGCTTCGCCTACGGCCGCAGCGGCCGGCCCACCGCGCAAGGCGCGCTGCTCGGCCGCATGCTCGCCGACGTGCAGCTGGCCTACCAGAACCTCGACTCGGTCGAGCTGGGCGTCACCACCGTCGACACCTACTTCGACACGCTCGGCGGCGTCAGCCGCGCCGTCAAGCGCGCGCGCCAACAGCAGGGCGTGGCCGGCGAGGCGCCGGTCTACATCGCCGACGCCACGCGCGGCCCCGGCACCGTGCGCACTCTCTCCGAGCAGGTCTCGCTCGAGACGCGCACGCGCATGCTCAACCCGCGCTTCTACGAGGCGCTGCTCGAGCACGGCTACGAGGGCGTGCGGCAGATCGAGACGCACCTGACCAACACGCTCGGCTGGAGCGCCACCACGGGCCAGGTGCAGCCGTGGGTGTACCAGCAGATCTCCGAAGTGTTCATGCTCGACCCGGCGATGCGCGAGCGCCTCGCGAAGCTGAACCCCGCCGCGTCGGTGCACGTGGCGCGGCGGCTGCTGGAAGCCAGCGAGCGCCGCTACTGGAAACCCAGCGAAGAGACCTTGGCCGCCCTGCGCCAGGCCGGAGACGAACTCGAGGACCGGCTCGAAGGCATCTACGAGTCCGTCCCCCAAGGAGCGCCCGCATGATCGAAGTCGCCAAGGTTCCCATCACGGAGGTCCGACGTGGCCCGGCCCCCGGCGTCGGCCGCGCCGTGCCCACCGGCCCCGGCAGCGCGCCGCCCGACGGCGAAGGCAGCGTGCAGGTGCAGCTCGACCCCGGCGTGAAGATCGGCAACGCCAAGGTCTTCGCGATCTACGGCAAGGGCGGCATCGGCAAGAGCACGACGAGCAGCAACCTCAGCGTCGCGTTCAGCAAGCTCGGCAAGCGCGTGCTGCAGATCGGCTGCGACCCCAAGCACGACAGCACCTTCACGCTGACCAAGCGGCTCGTGCCCACCGTGATCGACGCGCTCGAGCAGGTCGAGTTCCACAGCGAGGAGCTGCGCCAGGAGGACTTCGTCTACGAGGGCTACAACGGCGTCATGTGCGTGGAGGCCGGCGGGCCGCCGGCCGGCACCGGCTGCGGCGGCTACGTCGTCGGCCAGACGGTGAAGCTGCTCAAGGAGCACCACCTGCTCGACGACACCGACGTCGTCATCTTCGACGTGCTCGGCGACGTCGTCTGCGGCGGCTTCGCGGCGCCGCTGCAGCACGCCGAGCGCGCGCTGATCGTCACCGCCAACGACTTCGACTCGATCTTCGCGATGAACCGCATCGTGCAGGCCATCGGCGCGAAGTCGAAGAACTACCGCGTGCGGCTGGGCGGCGTCATCGCCAACCGCAGCGACGCGACCGACCAGATCGACAAGTTCAACGCCCGCGCCGGCCTCAGGACGATGGCCCGCATCCCGGCACTGGACGCCATCCGCAAGAGCCGGCTGAAGAAGTGCACGGTGTTCGAGCTCGACGCCGAGCCCGAGGTGGAGGCGGTGCAGAAGGAGTACCTGCACCTGGCCGCGCAGCTGTGGGCCGGCAGCGACCCGCTGCCCGCCGTGGCGCTGAAGGACCGCGAGATCTTCGACCTGCTCGGCTTCGACTGAGACCACCCCCGCACCGCGCCCCCCTGCCATGCAACGCCAGACCGACCAGAGCTACCTCGAGCGCCGCGGCCAGATCGAGCACTACTTCGACCGCACGGCGCTGAAGTCGTGGGAGCAGCTCACCAGCGACGCGCCGGTGAGCGGCATCCGCGCCACCGTGCGCGCCGGCCGCGAGCGCATGCGCGACGTGCTGCTCTCGATGCTGCCCGCCGACCTGCACGGTGCGCGCGTGCTCGACGCCGGCTGCGGCACCGGCAGCATGGCGATGGCGCTGGCGCGGCGCGGCGCCGAGGTGGTGGCGATCGACCTCTCGCCCTCGCAGGTGGAGATCGCGCTGCAGCGCACGGCGCATCACCTCGAGACCTTCGCGGTCGGCGGGCGCATCCAGTTCCGCAGCGGCGACATGAGCGACCCCGCGCTCGGCACCTTCGACCACGTGGTGGCGATGGACTCGCTGATCCACTACCGCGGCAGCGACGCGATGGCCGTGCTGCAGAGCTGGGCCGAGCGCACGCGCGGCTCGATGGCCTTCACCTTCGCGCCGAGCAACCCGCTGCTGCTGGCGATGCACGCCGTCGGCCGCCTCTTCCCGCGCGGCGACCGCGCCCCGGCCATCGAGCCGGTGGCCGAGAGCGCGCTGCGCCGCATGCTCGCCACCGACGACGGCCTGGCACGCTGGCAGGTGGGCCGCACCGAGCGCGTGAAGAGCGGCTTCTACACCTCGCAGGCGATCCAGCTGACGGCCTCGTCGGCCTCACCGGCCGGCGCATCGCCCGCGTCCACCTCGTCCGCCTCGCATGCGGGAGGCGGCGACCGATGAAGCCCATCGTGCAGCGGTTCGGCCTGCGCATCGACTGGACGCGGGTGGCCCTGCGCTACCTGCCGTTTGCCGATGCCGCGACGACCGAGCTGCCGCTGGCGCGCCTGATGCGGCTGGCGCTGTTCCAGGTGAGCGTCGGCATGGTGGCCGTGCTCACCGTGGGCACGCTGAACCGCGTGATGATCGTCGAGCTCGGCGTGTTCGCCTGGCTCGTGGCGCTGATGGTGGCCCTGCCCATCCTCGTGGCGCCGCTCAGGCCGCTCATCGGCCTGCGCTCCGACCTGCACCGCAGCTTCCTCGGCTGGCGCCGCGTGCCGTTCCTCTGGGGCGGCACGATGCTGCAGTTCGGCGGCCTGGCGTTCATGCCGTTCGCGCTCATCCTGCTGGCCGGCGAGACCTCCTTCCAGGTCTGGGTCGGGCGCGTCGCCGCTGCCGTCGCGTTCCTGCTCGTCGGCGCCGGCGCGCAGACCGTGCAGACCGCCGGCCTCGCGCTCGCCACCGACCTCGCGCCCGAGCACGCGCGGCCGCGCGTGGTGGCGCTGATGTACGTGATGCTGCTCGTCGGCATGGTGGGCAGCGGCATCGCGTTCTCGGCGCTGCTCGTGGACTACACGCACACGCGCCTGGCGCAGGTGGTGCAGGGCGCGGCCGTCGCCACCGTGCTGCTCAACTTCGTCGCCGCCTGGAAGCAGGAGCCGCGCACGGCGCGGCGGATGCCCGGCCGCGCGGCCGCGGGCGGTGCCGGCGCCGGCCTCGCCGGCTTCCGCGCACACTGGCAGGCGCTGGCCCGGCAGGGCCGCGCGACGCGCTTCCTGCTCGCCGTGGGCCTGGGCACGCTCGCCTTCAACATGCAGGACGTGATCCTCGAGCCCTATGGCGGCGAGATCCTGCACCTGCCCGTGGGCCAGACGACGCTGCTCACCGGCCTGATGGCGGTGGGCGCGCTGCTCGCCTGCGTCGGCGCGGCGCGCCGGCTGGCCCGTGGCGCCGATGCACACGGCGTCGCCGCCTGGGGCGCGGTGGTCGGCCTCTTCGCGTTCGCGGCGGTGCTCTTCGCGGCGCCGGTGCAGGCGCCCTGGCTCTTCAGCCTCGGCGCGGCGCTCATCGGCTTCGGCGGCGGTCTCTTCGCCGTCGGCACGCTGACGGCCGCGATGGGGCTGGACGGCGGCGAGGGCCGGCACGGCCTGGTCATCGGCGCCTGGGGCGCGGTGCAGGCCACCTGCGCCGGCGTGGCCATCGCGCTCGGCGGCGCGCTGCGCGACCTCGTCGGCGGCCTCGCGCAGTCCGGCAGGCTCGGCGAGGCGCTCGCCGGCCCGGGCACCGGCTACGGCGCCGTCTACCAGCTCGAACTGCTGCTGCTGATCGCCACGCTCATCGTCATCGGCCCGCTCGTGCGGCAGCGCCGCCAGGCCACGGCCGCCGGCGGCGGCCGCTTCGGGCTCGCCGAGTTCCCGGGTTGACCCGCCCTCCTGCAACACCTCCGAGGACCAGACCGATGGAAGCCTTCATGCACATCCTGGACGGCTCGCTGATCGCGTCGGCGCTGGTGGCCTGCGGCTTCGTCGGCACCGGCTTCGCGGCGCTCGTCGGCTACGCGCTGTCCGATTGACTCGCGCCGCTCCGCGCCCTTCGAACCCGATCCGAACCCGCCCTCCGAGCTTCCGCGCCGCCACGCCCCGCACCGAGCCCGGCCCGACTTCACCGAGACACCGACCCCACCGAGGAGCCCGCCATGACCAAGGGTGCCATCACCGCGTACTTCGACGTCGCACAGCTCGTGCTGTACATGTTCTGGATCTTCTTCGCCGGGCTCATCTACTACCTCGTGCGCGAGAACCGCCGCGAGGGTTATCCGCTGGTCTCCGACATCGGTCCGCGCGAAGGCTGGATCCCCGTGCCCACGCCCAAGACCTTCCTGCTGGCCGACGGCAGCACGCGCGAGGCGCCCGCCGCCGACAGCGGCGCGGAGCTCCCGGCGGGCATCGAGCGCCTGGCCGGCCACGGCGGCAGCGCCTACGAGCCGGAGGGCGAGGCGCTCGGCGCCGGCGTCGGCCCGGGCTCGTGGAACCCGCGCCCCGACCATCCCGACCTCGACCACGAGGGCCACCCGAAGATCCGCCCGCTGTCGCAGCTGACCGACTACGGCGTGAGCGGCCGCGACCCCGACCCGCGCGGCCAGACGCTCTTCGACGGCCGCGGCGAGCCCGCCGGCACCGTGGTCGACCTCTGGCTCGACGCCGCGGAGATGAACTTCCGCTACCTCGAGGCCGAGGTCGCCGCGGCCGACGGCGCGCCGGTGCGCGTGCTGGTGCCGATGACCTTCGCGCGCGTCAAGGGCGACGGCAGCGTGCACGTGCACGCGCTGATGGCGAACCAGTTCGCCGGCGTGCCACGCCCGCGCACGCCCGGCCAGGTCACGCTGCTCGAGGAAGAGAAGATCACCGCCTACTACGGCGGCGGGCTTCTCTACGCCGAGCCGAGCCGCACCGAGCCGCTGCTCTGACCGAAGACGCCGAGGAGCCTGCACCATGCCCGGCCGCCGCCACGAACACGAATTCGAGCCCGTCCGCGGGCTGCCCGAGCGGCTGCCCGACTCCGAGCACATCCTCTGGCAGGGCGCCCCCGACGCGCGCTGGATGGCGCGCCGCGTGTTCCACCTGCCGCTCGTCGCCGGCTACTTCGCCGTGCTGCTCGCCTGGCAGGGCCTCGCCGCCTGGCACGACGGCATGCCCTGGCCCGCGATGGCGGCCGGCCTGGCGAGCGGGTTCGCGCTGGCGCTGCTGGCGCTCGCGTTGATCGCCCTGCTGGCCGTGCTCAGCGCGCGCACGACGATGTACACGCTGACCGACCGGCGCGTCGTGATGCGCGTGGGCATCGTGCTCACCGTCACCTACAACCTGCCGCTGCGCTGCGTCGACGCCGCGCACGTGCACCCGCTCGGCGCCGGCCACGGCGACCTGGCGCTCGTGCTGCGCCCCGACACGCGCATCGCCTACGTGCACCTGTGGCCGCACGCGCGGCCCTGGCACCTGCGGCGCACGCAGCCGATGCTGCGCTGCCTGCCGCACGCGCTGGAAACGGCCGAGCTGCTCGGCCGCGCCTGGTCGGCCGCGAACGCCCAGCCCGCGGTCGCGCAGCCGGCACCGGCGGCCGCCCCGGCCGGCCACCCGCTGCAGCCCGCGCTGCCCACGATGGCCGCGGGCCACTGAGCACGCCGCGCACCCGATCGCCCCGAGTCGCACCCGACCGCCACCAGCCGTTCACAACCGCACCCAGCCGGACAGGCCCACCCTTGAACCTGACCTCCACGCCCTTCATCCCGCGACCGCTGCTGCTCGGCGCCGCGGCGATGGTGGCGGCGTCGCTCGCGCTCGTGGCCTACGTGCGCCTGGCCGGCATCTCGCCGGCGGTGGTGCTGGACGAGGCGCCACCCACCGTCTGGCGGCACCTGCATTTCGCCGACCGCGC
>Ga0209172_10001369_pt1 | contig 52469 bp, 40 predicted proteins | sample LarsenN4metaG_FD_184113 | JGI IMG/M metagenome (GOLD analysis project Ga0209172, IMG submission 184113) | Hot spring sediment bacterial and archeal communities from British Columbia, Canada, to study Microbial Dark Matter (Phase II) - Larsen... ...
AATGACGCCTTTTGCTCCGTGACGGGCTTGGTGTCCCGCGGCACGATGAAGCTGCCATTCCCAACTGGTCGAGAGAACACTAAAGGCTGTGCGTTGAACATACAAGGGCACAGAGGTTAAAAAGGAAAAGCTGTTAAATTACGCATCTGTTCACACCATTCTTACGTCACCTTCCTGGTGAGTTCCTTGATTCAGATTTCCTTGATGTTTTCCTCTGAGTCCTCTGTGGTTCATGCTTTTAAGTGTCGTTCACAAAAAACGCCGCTGAGATGGCTCAACGGCGTTTTCTCCACGATTACTTCAGATTTCGGATCTTCTCCAGGCTCGCCAGGAGAACCTCCTTCTTCTGGCTGAACTCCGCCAGCTTCTCCCGTTCCTTGGCCACCACGTCGGCGGGGGCCCGCTCCACGAAGGAGGGATTCTCCAGCTTCTTCGCCAGGAACTCCACATCCTTGTCCAGCTTCCCGATCTCCTTGAGGAGCCGCTTCTCCTCCTCTTCCACATTGACGAGCCCCTTGAGGGGCACCGCCACCTCCACATCCCCCGCCACGGAGACGGCTGCGTCCGCCGGCCGCTCCAGCCCCGTGCCGATGGCCAGGTCCGAAACCCGGGCGAGGCTCATGATGTAGACCTCGTTCCGCTTCAGGAGGTGGAGGCTCGCCTCGGAGCCGCAGTTGAGGATGGCGGCGATCTCCCGGGAAGGGGCAACGTCCATCTCGCCCCGGATGTTCCGGATCCCCCGGATCACCTCCATGACCAGCTCCATCTCTGCCGCCCCCTCGCGATACCCGTCCCACTCGGGAGACGGCTGCGGGTAGGAAGCAAGCATGATCGATTCTGCCGGTCCCCGGTCCCCGGTCCCTGGTCCCTGTTTTTTGGGAAGGGTCTGCCAGATCTCCTCGGTGATGAACGGCATGAAGGGGTGGAGGAGCCGCAGCAGATGCTCCAGCACCAGCCAGAGGACGTAGCGGGCCGTCCGCTGCCGCCCCTCGTCACCCCGGTAGAGATCGTCCTTCACCAGCTCGATGTACCAGTCGCAGAACTCGCTCCAGGTGAAGCGGTAGAGGGCCGTGGCGGCGTCGTTGTACCGGTAGGCCTCCAGGGCCTCCCGGACATCGGCCGCCGCGGCGTTGAACCGGCAGAGGATCCAGCGGTCGGCGTTGGAGAGCTCCAGCCCCGCCGGGTCCACGGCGTCGGGGTCGAACCCCTCCAGGTTCATGAGGGCGAAGCGGGAGGCGTTCCAGATCTTGTTGGCGAAGTTCCGGTAGCCGGCGATCCGCTCCTCGGCCAGCTTGATGTCGCGCCCCTGGGCCGCGAAGGCCGCCAGGGTGAAGCGGAAGGCGTCGGTGCCGTACTGCTCGATGACGGTCAGGGGGTCGATGACATTCCCCTTGGACTTGCTCATCTTCTGCCCCTGGGCGTCGCGGACCAGGGCATGGATGTAGACGTCGCGGAACGGCACCTCCCCCATGAAGTGGAGCCCCATCATCATCATCCGGGCCACCCAGAAGAAGAGGATGTCGAAGCCGGTCACGAGGCACGAGGTGGGATAGAAGGTCTTGAGCTCCGGGGTCTGGTCGGGCCACCCCATGGTGGAGAAGGGCCACAGGGCCGAGGAGAACCAGGTGTCGAGCACGTCGGTCTCCTGGCGGATCTCGTCGCTGCCGCACTTCGCGCAGTGGGTCGGATCCACCTTGGCCACGGTGGTCTCGCCGCAGTGGTCGCAGTACCAGGCCGGTATCCGGTGTCCCCACCAGATCTGGCGGGAGATGCACCAGTCGCGGATGTTCTCCATCCAGTCGAAGTAGGTGTTCTCCCACTGCTGGGGGACAATGCGGGTGCGGCCCTCCTTCACGGCGGCCAGGGCCTCCTGGGCCAGGGGGCCCACCTTCACGTACCACTGGAGGGACAGGTAGGGCTCCACCACGGTCTTGCAGCGGTAGCACCCCCCCACGGCCAGGGCGTGGTCGTCGATCTTCTCCAGGAGTCCCTGGGCCTCCAGGTCCTCCACGATCCGCTTCCGGGCCGCGAAGCGGTCCAGCCCCTCGTACTGGCGGCCGGCAGCGTTGATGACCCCAGACTCGTCAAAGACATTGATCACGTCGAGGCTGTGGCGCCGCCCCACCTCGAAGTCGTTGAAGTCGTGGGCCGGGGTGATCTTCACCACGCCGGTGCCGAACTCCCGGTCCACGTAGTCGTCGGCCACCACCGGGATCTGCCGGTTCACCAGCGGCAGGAGAACGGTCTTCCCCACCAGGTCGGCGTAGCGCTCGTCCTCCGGGTGGACCGCCACGGCGGTGTCGCCGAGCATGGTCTCGGGGCGGGTGGTCGCCACCACCACGAAGCGCCCCGGCTGATCCACCACCGGGTAGCGGAGGTGCCAGAGGTTCCCCGCCTTCTCCTCGTGCTCCACCTCGATGTCGGAAAGGGCCGTGTGACAGCGGGGGCACCAGTTGATGAGCCGGTTGTCCCGGTAGATGAGCCCCTCCTCGTAGAGGCGGACAAAGACCTCCCGCACGGCCCGGGAAAGCCCCTCGTCCATGGTGAAGCGCTCCCGCTCCCAGTCGCAGGAGGCGCCGAGGCGCTTCAGCTGCCCGATGATCTGCCCGCCGGACTCGGCCTTCCACTTCCAGACCCGCTCGATGAAGGCCTCGCGCCCCAGCTCGTGGCGGTCCTTCCCCTCGGCGGCCAGCTGCCGCTCCACCACGTTCTGGGTGGCGATGCCGGCGTGGTCGGTGCCGGGCATCCAGAGGACGTTGTAGCCGCTCATCCGCTTCCAGCGGCAGAGGATATCCTGGAGGGTGTTGTTGAGGGCGTGCCCCATATGGAGGGCCCCCGTCACGTTCGGGGGGGGAATAACGATGCTGTAGGCGGGCTTGTCACTCGCTGCCTCGGCGTGGAAGTACCCTTCCCGCTCCCACGTCTCGTACCACTTTCCTTCAACGGCCTGGGGCTCGTAGACCTTTGCCAGTTCCTTGTCTGCCATGTGCATAACCTCTTTCATCTGCAAAATGAAAAATGGGGATGTGGCATCCCCATTTCAGCGTCAACGATTCCTGCCGGTCCCTGATTCCCGGTCCCAGGTCCCGGACTATTAACTGCCTTCCTTGATCCTGCGGATCTCTTCCTTGATGAGGGTCTCGGCCAGATCGGGCACCACTTCCCAGGCAATCCGCTCGATGACCTCCCGGGAGATGCGGGAGATGGCCGCGGCAAGCTGCTCTTCCGTGAGGGTGATGGTGCCGGCGGCTTCGGCCGGCGCTGGCGCGGCAGCGAGGGGGGCCGGGACCGGCGGCTCCTCGGGAGCAAAGACGGTCTCCTCCAGGGCCGGAGCGGTGAATTCATCACCCCGGGACGCCTCGAAGGGCTCCATGGCCGGAACGAGCTCCTCGGAAACCGGCGCTTGGGAGATGGTGCCGTAGGGCTCGACGACGTCGGCGGCACCCACCTCACCGAAGGCGAAGGGCTCCTCCATGGGGGGAGCGCTGAAGGGTGCCGGCTCGGCGGGAGCCAAAACTTCCGTCTCTTCCGTCTCGTCGGAGAATACGAACTCATCACCGGCAGCGGGAATGCCGAAATCAACCTCTCCGGCAGCCGGCTCCACTCCGAAACCGAAGATATCAGCCGCCTGGTCGCTCCCTGCGGAAACCGGCTCGGCAGCCGGAGCGGCACCCCCTGCAGCAGCAGACACCTGACCGAACTGGACGGGCGCCTCTTCCACCACCTCGTCCTCAAGCTCGAACGCCCCCCAGAGATCATCGGCGGGAGAAACCTCCTCGATCTCGAAGGCAAAGGGGTGCGGTTCAGGGGTCGGGACCCTGGCGGCCACGGGCCCCGCCACAGGAGGGGGAGCAACAACGGGTTGGGGCTCCTCGAATGCGGGCTCGTCAAATTCGATAATGAAGGACTCCTCCGGCTCCTGGGCAGCCGGAACCACAGGTTCAGGCGCTGCCGCCATGGCAGGCGCCACGGTTGCCGCCGGCGCTGCCGGCGCCGTGACGGCGCGGCTTTTGCCAAGCTCCAGAAGGTTTTTGACCTTGTCGATGAGCTGCTGGGACTCGAAGGGCTTGGAGATGAAGTCATCGGCGCCGCACTGGCGGGCCTTCTCTTCGTCGAAGGGCTCAAAGGCGCCGGTCATGAGGAGGATGGGGACGTTGCCGAGGGCTGGATCCCGCCGGATGGCGGAACAGACCTCGTAGCCGGACATGCCCGGCATGATGGCGTCCACCAGCATCACGTCGGGACTGGCTTCACGGGCCTTTTCCACGGCGGCGTCACCATTGTCAACGACAGTCAGGTCGTAATCCTCGTTGGCGAAGATGATCCCCACGACCTTCTGGATAGTGATGCTGTCGTCGGCAAGGAGAACCCTGTTGCCCATGAAAAAACCTCCTCGGACAGGAGCGTCGCAAGTCATGAAAATCCGCGTACAACCGCGGGAAAACTAGCACAAGCCCCTGTGGGTGTCAAGATGTTTACCGGGACCGCGCCCCCCCGGACAGGGCGACTTCGGTCAGCTCCCCAAGGCCGGGGTGAAGCAGGGCGAAGGCGACCGAGGAGAGGTCGTGCCTGAGTTTCGAGAACTCCTTGGTACGCCGGTAATCGAGCCGCACCGAAAGGAATACCACAAAGGAGTCGTTCTCCGGATCAATCCAGATCGAACTCCCCGAATAGCCGGTGTGCCCGAAGGAGGCCTCGGAAAACCCGCTCCCCTTGGGGGAGGAAAAGGGGGATGCGATATCCCACCCGAGCCCACGGCGTACCGCCCCGCCCCGGGAGAAACGGGGGGCCGTCATCTGCCGCACGGTCCGGGATTCCAGCACCCGGCGGCCGTCCAGCTCCCCTTCGGCCAGAATCATCCGGCAGAAACGGGCCAGGTCGCCGGCCGTGGTGAAAACGCCGGCATGCCCGGCCACGCCGTCCAGAAGTCGGGCCGACGGGTCCTGAACTGCCCCGAACAGGGCCCCCCCGCCGGAGACGTCGAGGGCCGCGGCGCAGCGTCCGGCAGCGGCCGGGCCGGGGTTGAAGCAGGTATCAACCATGGCGAGGGGGGCATGGATGGTTTCCGAGGCGAAGCGGTCCAGGGGGATGCCGGTCGCCCGGCGCACCAGTTCCCCCAGGAGAATGAAGTTGATGTCGGCGTACCGGAAACGCTGGCCCGGTTCCCCCTTGAGTTTCTGGCGGGCAGCTCCTTCAATGGCGCTCTGGAGAGGAGCGGCCCCGGAAAGGGGAAAATCGTCGAGTCCCGATGTATGGGTCAGCAGGTGCTCCACCCGGAGGCCGTCCTTGCCGCTGGCGGCGAACTCGGGAAACCAGCGGACAAGGGGATCGGCGAGGGATACCTGTCCCTGCTCCACCAGCTTCATGACCGCCGGCGCCGTGGCCAGCACCTTGGTGAGGGAAGCCGCGTCGAAGATGGTCCCGGTCGTTACCGGTGGAGCGTCGGGCTCACCGGAAACCTTGCCGAAGGCAGACTCATAGACGATTCCGTGGCGGTTTCCCACGACCACCACCCCGCCGGCGATGAGGCCGTCGGCCATGGCCCTGTCGGTGACGTGGGCAACGGCATTCCGCCAGGAAGAGGGGAAGACCGGGGTGTCGCCGGCAAACACCGGCAGGGAGGTGAGCAGAATGGCCAACAGGATGAAAAGTCTGCGGGGGAGCATGGCGGGCACCCTTCGGATCCTGGGGAGTGTGTGAGACTGGAATCGCCTCTGCAAAACGGAGGCCACGACACCATCCGCCACAAACGGATAAAGGGGAGCTGTCTCCCCTTTCATGACATCAGTTGATTCTGAATTCCACCGCCTTCAGCAGCTTCCCCTCGCTGTCGAGGGCCTCGACCCGCCATGTGCCGATGGAATCTTTGTCGATGGGGCGCTTGCTCCAGGTGCGCCACTTCTTCCCCTTGACCTGGAGCTCCTGCTCCCCAGCCACCTGGCCGTTGCGGTACCAGACGTGCCTGACGGCCGCATCCTCGCCGGAAGGGTTGACGAACCGGGTGAAACAGTAGAGGGCGGGAACCGACCGGTGGCTGATCCGCCGGACCGCGTCGATGGGGTTGTTACGGGAAATCTTGGTGGTGACGGCCATCTCGGTGATCCGCAGCGCACCGCCTTCGGCGGCCATGGACGCCGTCGCAATGAAAGAACACACCAAAACCGCGGTCAGAAACGTGAACAGTCTTCCCATAAGCGTCACCCCCATGCAGTTGAAACCGGCCTGCCCGCCGCCCGCCCATCAGGTCCGGTAGTCGGCGTTGATCTTGACGTAGTCGTAGGAGAGGTCCGACGTGTAAACAGTGGCCTCCCCCGCGCCCAGATGGAGGTCGACGGTCACGCTGAACTCCTTTTTCCTCAGAACCTCGGTCCCCCGGGCCTCAGCGTCGCCGCCGGCAAAGACGCCGTTTCTGACCATCTGAACATCGTCGAAGAAGAGCTCGGCCCGGTCGGGTTCCACCTCGGCGCCCGAGTACCCCACCGCCGCGAAGATCCGCCCCCAGTTGGCGTCCTGGCCGAAGAAGGCGGTCTTCACGAGGCAGGAGTTGGCCACCGCCATGGCGGCCCGCTTGGCGTCGGCGTCGGAGCGGGCTCCCTTCACGGCGATCTCCACGAACTTCGTGGCCCCTTCCCCGTCCTTGACGATGAGTTTCGCCAGGGCCAGAAGCACCTCGTCCAGAAGCCGCACGAAGTCGGCGGCTCCGTCGCTCCCGGCGGAGAGCACCGGAGTGCCGGCGGCGCCGTTGGCCATGATGAGGGCCGTGTCGTTGGTGGAGGTGTCGCCGTCCACGGTGATGGCGTTGAAGGAGCGGTCCACCCCGACGGCGAAGACCGTCTTCAGCCACGCCGGGTCCACCGCCGCGTCGGTGACGATGAAGGCGAGCATGGTGGCCATGTTGGGCATGATCATCCCCGCCCCCTTGGCAATGCCGGCGATGGTGTATTCCGCGCCGCCGGCCATCCCCGTGCGGACTTCCAGCTTGGGAAAGGTGTCGGTGGTCATGATGGCGCGGGCCACGTCGTCGAGGGTCCCGGCCCCGAGCCCCTGGATCAGGGGAGCAATCCCGGCCCGCACCCGCTCCATGGGAAGGGGCACGCCGATGACGCCGGTGGAGCAGACAAGCACCTCCTCCTCGGCGGCGCCGAGCCCCTCGGCCACGAGCCGTGTCGTTTCCCGGGCGTCGGCCATCCCAACGGGGCCGGTGCAGGCGTTGGCGTTGCCGCTGTTGACGACAATCGCCCGGCAGGTGCCGTTTTTCGTCCGCTCCTGGTCGAGGATGACCGGCGCAGCTTTCACCGCGTTGGTGGTGTAGACCCCAGCCACCGCGGCCGGCGTTTCGGACGCGATCAGGGCCAGGTCCAGCCGACCCGGCTTCTTGATGGCCGCCTCCACGGCGGAGAACTGGAATCCCTTGATGTTCATGACGTATCTCCCTGTAGGGGCAACCCCATGGGGTTGCCCTCAAAGGGCGGCCACACGGGGCCGCCCCTACAAGACACAGATTATTTGCCGCAGCACTTCTTGTACTTCTTCCCGCTGCCGCAGGGGCACGGATCGTTGCGGGAAGCGGTTTTCTTGCTCTTGGCCGGCTGGGGCGCGGCGGCGGGCTCGTCCCCCAGATTGAAGACCATCTTCTTCTGGGCCTGCTTCTGCTGCTCCTCCTCCAGCCGCTCCACGTCCTCCTCCCGGGCGATCTGGACCCAGAAGATCTTCTCCACGGTCTCCTCGGCGATGCGGGCCATCATGTCCATGAAGAGGCGGTACGCCTCCTTCTTGTACTCCTGCTTCGGATCCTTCTGGCCGTACCCCCGGAGGCCGATCCCCTCCTTCAGGTGGTCGATGGAGAGGAGGTGGTCCTTCCACTGGCTGTCGATGGCCTGGAGCATTATCACCTTGATGAGGTGGTCCATGAGCTCGTCGCCGAAGGAGGCCACCTTCCCCTCGTAGCTCTCGTAGACCTTCTCCTTGAGGAGCAGGCGGAAACTCTCGGGGGTGAGCCGGTCCATGGTTTCAGCCGGGATGTCGGGCTGGAAGGCGAAGGTCTTGTAGATGGCCTCGCCGATGCCCTGCCAGTCCCACTCGGAGGCATGAACCTTGTCGATGGCGAAGGCCGCGGCGATATCCTCGATGGTGTCGTCGAGCATCTGGGTGAAGTGCCCGCGGATGTCCTCCCCGGCCAGGATCTCCCGGCGCTGGGTGTAGATCACCTCCCGCTGCTTGTTCATGACGTCGTCGTACTCAATGAGGTGCTTGCGGATCTCGAAGTTGTGGGCCTCCACCTTCTTCTGGGCGTTCTCGATGGCCTTGGTGATCATGCCGTGGGTAATGGCCTCCCCCTCCTCGATCTTGAGGAAATCCATGATCTTGGAGACCCGCTCGGAACCGAAGATTCGCAGCAGGTCATCCTCCAGCGACAGGTAGAACCGGGACGACCCCGGGTCCCCCTGGCGGCCGGAACGGCCCCGGAGCTGATTGTCGATGCGGCGGGACTCGTGGCGCTCGGTGCCGAGGATATGGAGACCCCCCAGTTTCACCACCTCGTCGTGCTCGGCGGCACACTCCGCCTTGAACCTGGCGAGAACAGCGGCGAATTCCTCCTCGGAGGCATCGGGATTCTCCCGGCGCCACTGCTTGGCCAGGAAATCGGGGTTCCCCCCCAGCACGATGTCGGTACCGCGGCCCGCCATGTTGGTGGCGATGGTCACCATCCCCTTGCGCCCCGCCTGGGCCACGATCTCGGCCTCCCGCTCGTGCTGCTTGGCGTTGAGGACGTTGTGGGGAATCCCCTGTTTCTTGAGAAGGTCGGAAAGAACCTCGGACTTCTCGATGGAGATGGTGCCCACCAGCACCGGCTGCCCCTTCTGGTGGCACTCCTTGATCTCTTCGATGACCGCGGCGAACTTCTCCCGCTCGGTCTTGTAGATGACGTCGGGGAAGTCGGGGCGGAGCAGGGGCCGGTTGGTGGGGATGACGGTCACATCCAGCTTGTAGATCTTGTGGAATTCCTCCGCCTCGGTGTCGGCGGTGCCGGTCATGCCCGAGAGCTTCTCGTACATCCGGAAGTAGTTCTGGAAGGTGATGGTGGCCAGGGTCTGGTTCTCGTTCTCGATAACCACCCCCTCCTTGGCCTCGATGGCCTGGTGGAGGCCGTCGGACCAGCGGCGCCCCGGCATGAGGCGGCCGGTGAACTCGTCGACGATGATGACCTCGCCGTCCTTCACCACGTAGTCCACATCGCGCCGGAACAGGGCATGGGCCCGCAGGGCCTGGTTCACGTGGTGGAGAATCTCCATGTGGCGCGGGTCATAGAGGTTGTCGATCTTGAGAAGTTTCTCCACCGTCAGCACCCCCTCCTCGGTGAGGGTGGCGGAACGGGCCTTCTCGTCCACGGTGAAGTCGCCGGTGTAGACTTTCCGCTTCCCGGAGAGGGTGTTGGCCTCCACCTCCTTCACCTCCCCCTTCTTCAGACGGGGGATAATCCGGTCGATGATGTAGTACTTGTCGGTGGAGTCCTCGGTGGGACCGGAGATGATGAGCGGCGTCCGGGCCTCGTCGATGAGGATGGAGTCCACCTCGTCCACAATGGCGTAGTAGAAGGGACGCTGCACATAGTCGTCCAGGGAGAACTTCATGTTGTCCCGCAGGTAGTCGAAGCCGAACTCGTTGTTGGTGCCGTAGGTGATGTCGGCGGCGTAGGCGGCGCGGCGCTCCTCGTCATCGATGCCGTGGACAATGACGCCCACGGAGAGGCCCAGGAAGTTGTAGATCCGCCCCATCCATTCGGAGTCGCGCCTTGCCAGGTAGTCGTTCACCGTGACCACGTGGACCCCCCTGCCGGTGAGGGCGTTCAGGTAGGCGGGAAGGGTCGCCACGAGGGTCTTCCCTTCGCCGGTCTTCATCTCGGCGATCTTGCCGCTGTGGAGTACCATGCCGCCGATGAGCTGCACATCGAAATGACGCATGTTGTGGACCCGCTTCCCCGCCTCGCGGCAGACGGCAAAGGCCTCGGGGAGGAGGGAATCGAGGGATTCCCCCCTGGCGTGGCGCTCCTTGAACTCAAAGGTCTTATTGCGAAGCTGGTCGTCGGTGAGCTTCGCCATCTGCGGCTCGAGCCCGTTGATCTTCTCCACGATGGGCCAGAGGCGCTTCAGCTCCCGCTCGTTCTTGCTGCCGACGATCTTCTTGATGATGGCTCCAAACATTACCTGGGATCTCCTGGTGGGATATTTTTAGGGGAAAGCAACGGGGAACGGTACCACAACGGGGGAAAATGCTCAACAGAATCGTGCGGCACAGAATCGTGCGGCGTGCCGCGAGCAAATTGGTGAAATGAATTATCCCTCAAGTTTTCCACTAACCGGGCGATAATTCTTAGGGAGACATTTCACGCAGAGGGGACACCATGACCGGAATAACCTTCGAAGAAATCATGTTCACCATCATGTCGGCCACCCAGGACACCTTCAAGAATTACCTGGGGGTCGACATCTACGCGGGCAAGGTGGAAAAAAAGGTTGATCCCGTGGACTCCGACGTGGTCGGCATCGTCGGGGTGGCTGGGGACCGGGTCGGCTACATCATCCTCGGCGCCGACAGCGGCGCGGCCGTGACCATCGCGAAGCAGCTCCTGATGCTTGACGAGCCGGACGAAGAATCGATCCGGGACGCCATCGGCGAGCTCACCAACAACATCGCCGGCGTCTTCAAGACCAGGTATCACGAACAGTACGGCAGCGTAGCCCTGGGGCTGCCGCTGGTGGTTTCCGGCTCCATCCGCACCATGGGCGAAGGGGAACCGGACCCGGCCGCCCCTTCAAGCATGAACGTCCAGTGCAAGGGGGTGACCATCCCCTTCCGGTCCCTGGACGGGACCTTCTCGCTCCGGGTCATGGTGTACATGTAGCAGCCCTTCCGAGCAGGCACCAAAAAGCCGCTTCCGGCATGGCCAGGGAGCGGCTTTAAATGGTAACGAGAGAAGCATCGTCTACGCCCCGCTCACGTCAAGGGACGCGATTCGCAGCGACGGCGAACCGACGGTGCCGTAAAGGCGAAGGTCGCTGCCCACCCCCTCCACCCCCCGGAAGAGCTCCAGGATGTTCCCCGAAATGGCAATCCCCTTGACCGGGGAGGTAACCCTCCCCTCCTCAATGAGGAACCCGGCGGCCCCCACGGAGAAGTCGCCGGAGATGGAATTGGCCGTGTGCATCCCCATGACGTCGGTGAGAAGGATGCCCCGCCCGATGCCGGCCAGGAGGTCGTCGAAGGGGACGGTGCCGTTCTCGATGAAGAGATTGGAAACTCCCATGTGGGGAGGAGACTTGATTCCCCCCCGGACGGCGTTGCCGGTGGATTCGACGCCGTCCTTGCGGGCCCGGAGGGTGTCATAGAGATAGCCCAGGAGCACCCCGTCCTGCACGAGGACCGTGTTCCGCTTCGGTACCCCCTCGGCGTCGAAGGGTGCGGTCCCCATGCCGCCGAGAAGGGTGCCGTCGTCCCGGATGCGGATGAGGGGGCTCACGATCCGCTCTCCCCTCTTTCCCGCCAGGAGCGACTTCCCCTTCTGGACGCTCTCGGCCAGGAAGGCGGAAGCCAGCACCTCCAGAATTTCGGTGGCCACGTGGCTGTCCAGAACCGCCGGGCAGCGCATGGTGGGAATCTTCGCGGCCCCCAGGAGCCCCACCGCCCTGGCCACGGCCCGTTCGGCAACCCGCGCCACGGACAGGTCGGCAAAGCCGTTGGCAAAGTCGAAGTCCCACCCCATCTGGGAATTGCCGTTGTCCTCGGCAATGGCCGAGACGCTGGCCGACACCGACGTTCCCCGATAGGCCACGTCGACCCCCCGGGAGCTGACGATGCTGGTCTCCACCGTCGATTCTCCGTAGGAGCACTTGCGTACCCGCTTCACCCGAGGGTCGGCGGCCATGACGAGCCGCTCCAGCTCCATGGCCCGGGCAATCTTCTCGGCCTCGGGCACGGCCGCCAGCCCCTCGTCGTAAAGCCCCGCGATTTCCGGACAGGGCTGCGGCTCCGGGAAGGCATGATATTCATCGGGAGTCTGGGTTTCGGCCCCCACAATGGCGTTTTCCACCATGCGCCCCAGATCGGCGGGGTCCATGCTGGTGGAGTAGGAGAACCCCATGCCGCCGTTCTTCAGCACCCGGATGCTCACCCCCACCGGCTCGGAGCACTTGAAGGTGTCCACCTTCTGCTCCTTCACCTCTATGGAGAGAAGACGCGACGATGCGGCGGCAACCTCCCACCCGTCCAGGGGGCGGGTTTTCAGGAGAGCAGAAACGGCCTCGATCATTTCACGTGCTTGCATGGGCATGGCTATTCCAGGTCCAGGATCATGGCGATCTCGTCGCAGTCGGGAAACTTCACGCACTTCACGCAATCGCCCCACACCTTGTGGGGGAGTTCCGACTTGTCCACGATCCGCATCCCGAACTTGGCGAAGAAATTGGGCTTGTAGGTGAGGCAGAAAACCCGCTTGAGCCCCAGCTGGCGGGCCTCATCGATGCAGGCATTCACAACCCGCGTGCCGATCCCCTTGCGCCCCGCGTCCTCCGCCACGGCCACGGAGCGGATCTCGGCCAGGTCTTCCCAGATGATGTGGAGAGCGGCGGTGCCGAGGATCTCCCCCCCCTCCTCCCAGACGTAGAAGTCGCGGATCGACTCGTAGAGCTCGGAAAGGGAGCGGGAGAGCATGTCACCCCGGCTGGCGAAGTGGGTGAGGAGCTTCTGGATGTTCTTGGCGTCGCGTATCTGGGCCTTGCGGAGCATGGGCGGTTCTCCTTGCGTGGTATGGTTGGGGTGATGCCGCGCCGGCCGGCTATTTTCGCCGGTCGATGACGTAACAGCTCGTGCGGGACTTCTTGGCCAGCTTCTTCAGCTCCGCCGCCACCTCGGCCACCTTGGCGTAGTGGCCGATCTTCGGCGAATCCATGGGAACGATGGAGATGGCGACCCCCATGAGCGGCACCTGTTCCTCGTTCCCCTTGCGGTCATGGGCCACGTAGAACCCCCGGAGCTTCTCCTCCTCGTTGAAGAGTTCGGAGACGACGGCGGTGAAGTTGGCGATGATCCGCTCGGAGACGGCCTCGGCCTGGTCCAGCGGCACAATGAAGACGAAGTCGTCACCGCCGATATGGCCGGCAAACCCCTCACCCGCCTCCTTGACGGCGTTGGCAATGATGCGGGCCACCATCCGCAGCACCTCGTCGCCATGGGCAAAACCGTAGACGTCATTGTACTGCTTGAAGTGGTTGATGTCCACGTAGCAGACTCCCATGGGCTTGCCCACGGCATGCTCGATGGCCCGCTGGATGGAGGTGTTGCCGGGAAGCCTGGTCAGGGGATTGTTGTCGAAGACCCGCCGCAGGCGCCGCAGCGACAGGGTGATCCGGGTGAAGAGGTCCCGGTAGCTGAGGGGAACGGTCACAAAGTCGTCAAGGGGATACTCCTCCCAGTCGAACCCTTCGGCCCCCTGCTCGGGGAGCATGCCGATGACCGGAATGGTGGAGAAGAAGAAGTCGTCCTTGAGGCTGCGGATGATGCCGAGAAGCGTCCCGTCGGGGGCCGTCAGGTCAATGATGACCACGTCGGGGGGGTCCGAGTAGATGAACCCCATGACGCCGGCCGGGTTGGCGAGGGTGACCACCTGATACCCCTTGCTCTGGAGGCGGAGCTCCAGACTTCCGTCTCCCCCCCGGGGGCCGGTGACGACGATTATTCTCAGGTTAGCTCTCATCGGCGGACTGTATCTCCAGACTGAAGTTTTTCGTCTCCACCAGCCGGTCCTCCAGCTCCTCCACAATCACCGCCAGGTCGGCCTCGGTCATGCCGAGCCGCTCCCAGGCCGCGGGCTGGATCCGGGGGACGTACTCGTCGCCGCTGAACCCGAAGCCGCTCGCCTTCACGAGCACGTCGGCCAGATGCACCACGGCGGTCTTCGTCTGGTGGGTCTGGGCCCGGGCCACGTCATGGTGGCAGGCAACGGGCTCGCTCAGCTTGTCGGGGAGGTACCAGTTGCGCACCAGCCACTCCCCCACCTCGGCGTGGTCCGTCTGGAGCACCGCCCGCTCGGCCTCCAGCATGGTGATGCCGTCCCGGGCCATGGCGTCGGCGATCAGGTCGTAGTCATCGGCGCACTTTTCCTTGAGTATCACCTTGCCGATGTCGTGGAGCAGCGCCGCGGTGGAGATCTCCTCCACTTCGGGGAGCTTCAGGTGCCGGGCGATGATGTTGGCCGCCACGCCGGCCCCCAGGGAGTGCTCCCAGAGGCCGACGGTATTCTTTTCCATGATCTCGAAGATGGAGGAACTGAGGGCCAGGCTCTTGACCACATTCACCCCCAGGAGGATGAGGGCGTTGGAGATGGTGGAGACCCGGTAGAACCCGTAGGAGGGGGAGTTTACGAGCCGCAGCACCCGGGCCGACAGGATCTGGTCCGAGGAGACCAGCCGGGCCATCTCTTCGATGGTGGACCGGCGGTTTTCCGCCAGGGCCTGGAGCCGCGTGACCACGCCGGGCAAGGTGGGGAGCGAGCTGGTGTCCCGGATGATCTCGATGATCTGGTCGCGCTTACTTCCCACCCTCACCCCCCATGGAACGAATGATGTTCCCGCGGTAGATCTCCTTGAGCCGCGCCATGAGGGGCACGTTCGCCACCTTGCTGAACCGGCGGTCCAGGTCGGCCAGGAGATCATCCAGGGTCTTTTCCCCCTCGATGGCAACCGGGTGTCCCTCCACGGTGATCGACGTGATCCCCAGGTTCCTGAGCCGCTCGATGAGCGACGCCGACAGCACCGTTCCCCGACCGCAGACGGGGGGCCCCTGGGGATTGTCGGCCCGCTTCACATCGCGGGCCAGGACCATTTCCGGCTCGGCAAGGGCTATGGGTATCGTCTGCATCGGTCTCGTCTCCGTGTACGGTGCGGGTTCTGGTCCGTCCCTACGCCGCGGCCCCGTGGGCAATCATCTCCCGGGCATGCTCCAGGGTCCGGTCGGTGATGGTGACCCCCCCAAGCATCCGGGCCATCTCCGTCACCCGGGCCTCCCCGTCCAGGGGGGTGACGGCCGTGGCGGTCCTCCCCCCCTCCACGCGCTTTTCCACCAGGTAGTGGTGGTCGGCAAAGGCCGCCACCTGGGGAAGGTGGGTGATACAGAGCACCTGCTGCCCCCGGCTCACCCGCTTGAGCTTTTCTCCCACCAGGGCCGATGTTGCGCCGCCGATGCCGGTGTCAACCTCGTCGAAGACGAGGGTCGGCACGTCGCACTCCGGGTGGATCTGCTTGAGGGCCAGCATGAGCCGCGACAGCTCGCCGCCGGAGGCGATCTTCGACAGGGGCTTCGGCGTCTCCCCCGGGTTGGGGGAGAAGAGGAACTCGGCCCGCTCAAGCCCCGTGGCCCGGGGCTCTGGAAGCTCCTCGAAGGCCACCTCGAAAAGGGCATGCTTCATGGCGAGCTGACGGACCTCCCGCTCCATGGCCAGTTTCAGCTCCTTTGCCGCCGCGCGGCGCTTCGCCGAAAGCTCGCCCCCTTTTGCCGCCAGTTCCTTCCGCAGCTTTTCCAGGGCGGCATCCAGCTCGCCCCGGGTCCGCTCCCGGTTCGCGAGGGAATCGATTTCGCGGTCCGCCGCTTCGCCAAAGGCAAGGATCTCCTCCACGGTGGGGGCGTATTTCTTCTTGAGGCGCCGGATCAGGTCAAGCCGCTCCTCCACCCGCTCCAGCCGGGCCGGATCTGCCTCCACCCGGGAAGCATAGTCCCTGAGGGTGAAGGCGGCGTCCTCCAGTTGGGCCGCGGCCGCCCCCAGGGAGTCCAGCAGCGGCGCCAGGGATTCGTCGATGCCGGCGATCCCGGCCAGCTTCCCCCTCACCTCGGCCAGCCGGTCAAGGACGGCGCCGTCATCGCCGTAGAGGGCCGCGTAGGCTTCCTGGCTCCCGCAGAGGAGCTTTTCGCCGTGCACCAGAAGCCCCCGTTCCCGCTCCAGCTCCTCGTCCTCGCCGGGGCGCAGGGCCGCCTCCCGAATCTCGCCGGCCTGGAAAGAGAGGAGATCAAGCCTCCGGGCCGCCTCACGCTCTCCCTCTTCCAGCTCCCGGATACGGCCGAGGGTCTCCCGGTAGTCGGCGTATACCGCCGCGTAGGCCTCCCGAAGCGGCAGGAGTCCCCCGAAACCGTCCAGCAGCGTCAGGTGGTTGTCGGTCCGCAGGAGGGTCTGGGACTCGTGCTGGCCGTAGATGTTGATGAGCTCCCGGGCGACGTCGGCAAGAATCGCCAGGGTGGAGAGGCCGCCCCCCACGAAGACCCGGTTGCGCCCGGAACGGGACACAACCCGCTTTACCAGGAGCTCGCCGTCGCACTCGATCCCCGCCTCGGCCAGACGGGCCGCGAGGGGAGTCCCTTCGGGCAGCGTGAAGACTGCCTCAACCGTGGCCTCGTCGGCGCCGGTCCGGATCAGGTCGGCGGAGGCGCGCCCCCCCATGATGAGGTTCACGGCGTCGATGATGATCGACTTTCCCGCGCCGGTCTCGCCGGTAAGGACCGTAAGCCCCGGCTGAAACGGCACGTGGAGCGTATCGATGATGGCGATGTTTCTGATGAAGAGGTCAATGAGCATGGCAAACCGGGGATCGGGGTCCCTATCTTTCCCCCCACTTGAGCTTGGTCCTGAGGACCTCGAAGTAGTCCTTGCTCCGGGACATGACGAGGCGGGTGCGGTGCTCGGCCCGCCGCACCCGGATGATGTCGCCGCACTTGAGTTCCATCCCCACCTGGCCGTCGAGGGTGAGATAAACATCCTCGTCCTTGGAGATGAGCCGGACGGTGATTTCGGCGCTGGCCTCCAGGACGATGGGGCGGTTGGTGAGGGTATGGGGGCAGATGGGGGTGATGGTGAGGCACTCCAGGTCGGGATGGACGATGGGGCCGTTGGCCGAGAGGCAGTAGCCGGTGGAGCCGGTGGGGCTCGAAATGATGAGGCCGTCGGCCTTGTAGGTGGTGAGGTAGTGGTCGTTGACCAGGCTCTCCATGTCGATGATCCGGGCCAGGGCCCCCTTGTTGATTACCGCGTCGTTCAGGACCCGGTGCGAGAAAATAATGTCGTCGCCCCGCTCCACGGTGACGGCGAGCATCATCCGCTCAGAAACCCGGTAGTCGCCGGAAACGCAGGACTCAATGGCAGGATAGAGTTCATCCAGGGTAATCTCGGTCAGAAAGCCGAGGCTCCCCAGGTTCACGCCGAGAATGGGGATTTCCCGGGCACCCAGGAGCCGGGCAGCCGAGATGAGGGTGCCATCCCCCCCCAGGACCACTGCCATGTCGGCCAGGTCGGGAATCTCCTCGGAGGCAATGCCTGGCCGCCCCAGATGGCGGGCGAAATGGGCTTCAACGAGCGGAACGATCCCCCGCTGCTCGAGCCAGGTGATCAGCTCCCCTGCCACTCCCTGGCAGCGGGGGTCGTGAACCTTGGCGAAGATGGCGATTTTTTTCATCGTGCCGACCCTGTTGTTGTGGTATAAGTATGGAATTTACTAGCACAGATCAGGGGGCATGTCCAATGGAAATTCCGCTGTTTAGGGGTGCTGCCGCCCCTGCCGCAGCGGGTTTTCCGCCCCCCTCTCCCATAAGGATATCCCGCATGAATGACGAAACAGCTCCCGCAGCCCAGGATTCCCCCGAACTCGACTCCCTGATGCTCATCATCAAGTCGTTCCTGGAACACCTGGAGTATACCCTGGGCAAGGACAAGTACTCCGCCACCCGCCACGACATCTTCAACGCCCTGGCCTACGCTGTCCGGGACCGGATGGTGGAGCGGTGGCTCGACACCCAGCAGGCCTATTACAACGAGGACCCCAAGCGGATCTACTACGTCTCCATGGAATTCCTCATGGGAAGGACCATGGAAAACAGCCTGGTGAACCTGGGGCTTCTGGCGGAGTTTCGGGAGGCCATGAACTCTCTCGGCTACGACCTCGACGAGTTCATCGAGCAGGAACAGGACGCGGGACTCGGCAACGGCGGTCTCGGGCGGCTCGCGGCCTGCTTCCTCGACTCCATGGCCACCATGGGGATTCCGGGGTACGGGTACGGCATCCGCTACGAGTACGGCATCTTCCGCCAGCACATCGTGGACGGCGCCCAGGTGGAGATTCCCGACAACTGGCTCCGTTACCGCAACCCCTGGGAACTGGACCGCCAGGAGCACCTCCACCCGGTCAAGTTCTACGGCCGGGTCGTGGAGCGCAAGGACGCCGAGGGGAAGACCGTCTTCGACTGGGTCGACACCGAGGACGTCATGGCCATGGCCTACGACACCCCCATCCCCGGCTACGGCAACAACACCGTCAACACCATGCGGCTCTGGACCGCCAAGTCGACCCGGGAATTCGACCTGAACTTCTTCAACGAGGGGAACTACATCCGGGCCGTCGAAAAGAAGATGATGAGCGAGAACATCTCCAAGGTCCTCTACCCCGCCGACCACATCCCCGAGGGGAGGGAGCTGCGCTTCAAGCAGGAGTACTTCCTGGCCTGCGCCACGGTTCACGACGTCATCTACCGCTTCCGCAAGCAGCACGAGGATCTGCGGCTCCTTCCAGAAAAGGCCGCCATCCAGCTGAACGACACCCATCCGGCCCTCTGCATCCCCGAGATGATGCGGGTCCTCATCGACCACCACCGCCTTGACTGGGACACAGCCTGGGACATCACCACCAGTACCTTCGCCTACACCAACCACACCATTCTCCCCGAGGCCCTTGAGAAGTGGCCGGTCTGGTTCTTTGAGCAGATCCTGCCGCGCCACATCCAGATCATCTACGAAATCAACAACCGCTTCCTGGCCCAGGTGCGCGCCCGCTTCCCCGGAGACACGGGGAAACTGGAGCGGATGTCCCTCATCGAGGAGCACTGGGAACGGAAGGTGCGGATGGCCAATCTGGCCGTGGTGGGAAGCCACTCGGTGAACGGCGTGGCGGCGCTGCACACGGAGATCATCAAGGAGCACGTCTTCCGGGACTTCTACGAAATGTACCCGGAACGGTTCAACAACAAGACCAACGGCATTACCCAGCGCCGCTGGCTCAAGTGCGCCAATCCGGGCCAGGCGGCCCTCATCAGCTCGGCCGTCGGCAATGGCTGGAGCACCGACCTCTACAAGCTCACACAGCTCCGTCCCCTGGCCGACGACCCAGCCTTCGTGGCCCGGTGGCTGGAGGTGAAGCGGGCCAACAAGCAACGGCTTGCCGAGTATATCCTGAAGCACAACTGCATCCAGGTGAACGTGGACTCCATGTTCGACTGCCAGGTAAAGCGGATCCACGAGTACAAGCGGCAGCTGCTGAACGTGCTCCACGCCATCACCCTCTACAACCGGATCAAGGCGAACCCCGACGGCAACTTCGTCCCGCGCACAATAATTTTCAGCGGCAAGGCGGCCCCGGCCTACGCCATTGCCAAGCTGATAATCAGGCTTATCAACGCCGTGGGAGAGGTGGTCAACAACGACCCCCAGGTGGGAGACCGTCTCAAGGTGGTCTTCCTGGCCAACTACAGCGTCTCCCTGGCCGAGAAGATCTTCCCGGCCGCCGACCTCTCGGAGCAGATCTCCACCGCCGGCACCGAGGCGTCGGGAACCGGCAACATGAAGTTCGCCCTGAACGGGGCCCTCACCATCGGCACCCTGGACGGCGCCAACATCGAGATCATGGAGGAGGTGGGGCGCGACAACATCTTCATCTTCGGCATGAACGCCCAGGAGGTCGGCGACCTGCGCCGCCGGGGATATAACCCGAGGGATTACTACAGCGGCAATCCTGAGCTGAAAAAGGTGCTGGACATGATTGCCGAGGGGCACTTCTCCCCCGGCAACCGGGACCTCTTCCGCCCCATCGTCGACACCCTCCTCACCCAGGGGGACCACTACCTGCTCCTGGCCGACTATGCCTCCTACGTGGCCTGCCAGGAGGAGGTGAGCCGCCTTTACCTGGATCAGAATCAGTGGGCCCGCAAGGCGATTCTCAACTGCGCCGGGATGGGGAAGTTTTCCAGCGATCGGACCATTGCCGAATATGCCCGCGAAATCTGGGGGGTAAAACCGTTCACGGTCCGGCCCGTCCTGGACTATCGCCTCCAGGACGTCATCCCCGACTGAGCGGCACCAGCCCCATGACCGATCTCTTCGATGCAACCGCAGCGGTCGAAACCGGCAGGGACGCCCCCCTCGCCGAACGGATGCGCCCCCGCACCCTTGACGAATACGCGGGCCAGGAACACCTTCTGGGCGAAGGGAAACTCCTGCGCCGGCTCATCGAGTCCGACACCCTGACATCCCTCATTTTCTGGGGGCCGCCAGGGTCGGGCAAGACGACCCTGGCCCGGATCATTGCCAACGCCACCAGGTCCCACTTCATCTTCTTCTCGGCCATCCTCTCCGGCGTGAAGGAGATCCGCGAGATCGTCAAAGAGGCGGAGAACGAACGGAAGTACCGGGGAACCAACACCATCCTCTTCGTGGACGAGATCCACCGCTTCAACAAGTCCCAGCAGGACGCCTTCCTCCCCTACGTGGAAAAGGGGACCTTCACCATCATCGGCGCCACCACCGAAAACCCCTCCTTCGAGGTGATCGCCCCGCTCCTTTCCCGCTGCAAGGTTCTGGTCCTCAATCCCCTGACCGACGAGCAGGTGACGGCAATCCTCCGCCGCGCCCTGGCCGACCCGGAGCGGGGGCTCGGCGGCCGGGGCCTTGCCGTCTCCGATGAGGCCCTGGCCTTCATGGCCGAACAGGCCCAGGGGGATGCCCGCATCGCCCTCAACACCCTGGAAACGGCGGCACGGCTGGCGAAAAACGGCGAAATAGACCTGGACACGGCCCGGGAAGCGGCCCAGAAGAAGGCCCTCCTCTACGACAAGGGGGGGGAAGAGCACTACAACGTCATCTCGGCCTTCATCAAATCCATGCGCGGCAGCGACCCCGACGGCGCCCTCTACTGGCTGGCCCGGATGATCGAGGCCGGCGAGGACCCGCTCTTCATCCTCAGGCGGATGGTGATCCTGGCATCGGAGGATATTGGCAACGCCGACCCCCGGGCGCTCCAGGTGGCGGTGGCGGCCATGCAGGCGTTCCAGCTGGTGGGGATGCCCGAAGGGCGGATCATCATGGCCCAGGCGGTGACCTACCTGGCCACGGCCCCCAAGTCCAACGCCTCCTACGCAGGGATCGACGCGGCCCTGGCCGAGGTGCGCAGAAGCGGCGCCCTGCCCGTTCCGCTCCACATCCGCAACGCCCCAACGCGGCTCATGAAGGATCTCGGCTATCATGCGGGATACAAATACGCCCACGACCATGAGGGGGGATACGTCTTCCAGGAATATCTACCGGAGAAACTCAGGGGACGGACCTTCTATGCCCCCCGGGGCCACGGCTATGAAAAAACCATCCGGGAACGGATGGACTACCTACGAACCATACAGGAGAAAGACAAGGAATGAAGAAAATCGGGATTCTCACCAGCGGCGGCGACTGCTCGGGCATGAACGCCGCCATTCGGTCGGCGGTGCGGACGGCGCTCCGCATGAACATCGAAGTCCTTGGCTTCAGAAAAGGATATCTGGGACTCATGAAGGGGGATGCCGTCCCCCTCGACACGAAGGCGGTTTCAGGGATTCTGCACCGGGGGGGGACGTTCCTGCAATCGGCCCGGTCGCCGGAATTCAAGACTCCCGAGGGGCAGCAAAGGGCCCTGGAAAACATGAAGAAGCTGGGTGTGGAGGGGCTAGTGGTGCTTGGGGGCGACGGCTCCCTGACCGGGGCCCTGGCCCTGCACCGGCTCGGCCTCCCGGTGGTCGGCATCCCCTCCAGCATCGACAACGACATCCCCTACACCGACATGGCCCTGGGGGTCGACACGGCCCTCAACAACATCATCTACGCCGTGGACTGCATCAAGGATACCGCCAGCTCCCACGCCCGGGCCTTCGTGATCGAGGTCATGGGACGCAACTCGGGCTACCTGGCCAGCATCGCCGCCATCGCCACCGGCGCCGAATTCGCCCTGGTCCCCGAGCGGGAGTACGACCTGGCCGACATCTGCCAGCAGCTCCGGGCCCGCTACGAGGAAGGGCGCGACAACGCCATCATCATCCTCGCCGAAGGAGCGGGCCATGCCGGGGAGATTGCCGACAGCATCAAGGACGCCATCGGCTTCGAGACCCGGGTAACGGTGCTGGGCCACTACCAGCGAGGCGGCGCCCCCACCGTCTTCGACCGGCTCCTGGCGAGCCGCTTCGGCAAGCGGGCCGTGGAGCTCCTCGTCTCCGGCACCTCGGGAGTGATGGTGGGACTCTCCTGCAACGCCATGCTCGCCACCCCCCTGGAGGATGTCATCAGGGGGGAGAAGCGTCCCCAAGACGAGGTCTTGCGGCTGGCGGAAGTGTTAGGGGTGTAGGAGGTTCAGGCGAGGCCGCCCTTGCGGCCCCAGGGCGGCAGCAGGTGGAGAATGTCGCCATGGTGGCCGATGCAGGCCATGGCCGGGAGGTCCGACCGGTAGGCCACAAAGGGGATCCCGGCGGCTTCGGCGGCCATGCGGTCCACGGCCGAGTCCCCCACGAAGAGAGCCTGCCGGGGCTCGATGCCGAAGTGCTCCAGGACCTTCAGAAGCGGCTCGGGATGGGGTTTGGGGTTGGCAACCTTTGCGGCGGTCATGACGAGCCCGAAGTAGGAGGTGAGGTCGAAGCTGGCGAGAACCGTATCCATTGATGTGGACCGGTTGGTGCAGACAGCAAGCTCCACGCGCCCCCGCAACGCATCAAGGGTCTCGCGGAACCCGTCTTCCATGACCATGAGGGGAATCAGATCCCGATAGTCGATCCGGCCGGCGCAGCGGACCGCCTCCTCCCACTCCTCCCGGTCGGGGAAAAAGTGGCCGAGAACCTCCCGGTTGGCGTAGGTGTGGAGGATGCGCATCAGGTCCGCGTCGGAGCGGTCAAGGGGAGCGCGTCCCATCATCTCCATCACCCGCTGGTAAAAGGCGAGATTCGCCTCGAAGGAGTCGAACATCACACCGTCGCAATCGTAGATAACAGCCTTTACATCACTCACATTCACCTCTGTAGGCCGGAACTCGAAACAGGGCGGACAACAGGGGATTTGACTTTACCGGTCCCCGGTCCCCGGTTCCTGGTCCCGGCCGTTCAAAAACTCCTCCCACTCCACGGGGAGAAGATACTTCTTGCGGTTGTTGCACTCCTTGCAGGCCGGCACCACGTTGCCCCGGGTGCTCTTGCCGCCCCGCACGACCGGCACCAGGTGGTCCATGGTAAGTTCATCGGGGGGAAAGGTCTGACCGCAGTAGTGGCAGATGCCGCGGGCCACCCGGTTCTTCCACCACTGGCTCCGGCGGAGTTCCCGGGCCTTTTCCTTCTCCCGCCTGATCTCCTGCTCCGACACCTCGACGATGAAGTAGGTCACCGCCGCATCTCCCCTTTCCTTCTGAGTTCGTCAATGGCACCCCGGGCCAGGGCGTCGCACCGCTCGTTCTCCGGGTGGCCGTTGTGCCCCCTGATCCACGCCCACTGGACACGGTGGATCTTCGACAGCTCCAGGAGCCGCTCCCAGAGATCCCGGTTCAGGACCGGCTCCTTCCTGCTGTTTACCCATCCCCGCTTGATCCATCCCGGCAGCCACTCGGTCATCCCCTTCACCAGATACTGGGAATCGGTGGTCACCACCACCTGGCAGGGACGCGTCAGTGCCTCCAGCCCCCGGATGGCGGCGGTCATCTCCATCCGATTGTTGGTGGTCTCCCACTCGGCGCCGGAAAACTCCTTTTCCACTGCCCCGCAGCGCAGGATGGTCCCCCATCCGCCGACCCCCGGGTTGCCGCTGCAGGCGCCGTCGCAGAACAGTTCAACCCTGGTTGACATAGGCACCTTCCGCCTTGAGGAGATCGGCTATGGCAGTCATGACCCGCTCTACGATCAGCTGATGGGTCTCCTTGTTGTCCTCGCGGGCATACAGATCGGAAAAATCCAGGGGCTTTCCGAATACAATGGCCCCATCCTGGCCGACGCCGGGAAACTTCCAGCGGTTGAGGCCCACGAGGGCCGTCGGGACCACCGTGGGACGGGTATCATAGATAATCTTGCCGACGCCGCGGTTCCCCCGCCCCAGTACACCGTCCCGGTGGCGGGTACCCTCCGGAAAGAGCATCACCTTTTCCGTCCGAAGAAGCTCGTTGATGACCTTTCCGGCGCGGATGTCACGCCCCCGCTTGACCGGAAACGCACCCCACGAGCTGTAGAGCCAGCGCTGGAAACGGCTCGTAAACAGCTCTTCCTTGGCGGGAGCCCAGACCATCTGCAGGGGATAATGCCGCAACACGGCCCAGGGGATAAAAATGGTTTCGTAGGCGGAGATGTGGTTGGAGGCAATAAGCACACCGCCTTCCTTGGGAAGATTCTCAACTCCCTTTACCAGGAAGCGGTTAATGGCGGAAGCATAGAAGCCGACCACGTAGGCGGAGAACGTAACCCAAACGCGACGAAACAGGGAAGCCTTCAAGAAAACCTCGGCAGAATATGGAATGAACTGGTTATACCATCAATTGGAAAACAGGGGCAACCGTGAATACCGCCACCTTCTGCGGCGAAGCTGACAAAAAAGGGAGGCGCTTTTGGCGCCTCCCCTTCAGTCTGCACAAAGCAGCCACTTCCTGCAATACGGTCTGAAATTTCAATTCTGCATTTCAGTCACACACCGCCTCGAGTCCAGCAGCGTTACCTCTCCGTCACCATCGATATCAAGGGAAAGATCATTGGCCCCTCTGCCGGTGATTATCTTCTGGATGTCCGCTATCGTCACGAGACCGTCGCCGGTGACATCACAGGGACTGACCGAGGAAGCACTCACCCCCCCGCTGGCAGTGCCGACAGTAATGGTGAAGTTCTGGTAGGCCGAATTCCCTTTTGAATCGGTGGCCTTTATCGAGACATCGAAAGACCCGGAGCGAGAAGCATACCAGTAAACAAGACCCGTTGAGGAATTGATGGTCATGCCGTCGGGCTTTTTGGCCAACGAATACTTAATTGCGTCGCCATCAGGGTCAACGGCATTGACGTCATAGACATAGTATTTCTTGACGGGTGCAGTGATGACCGGCGTGGACGTAAAGACCGGAGGGTTATTGGAAACCGTTGTATTTGAAACTGTAATGTAGAAGCTCTGCGACGTTTTCCCTCCCTTGCTGTCGACTACATCCACTTTTACATACTGCGAACCGGCCTGGGATGATGAGGGAGTCCAGTTAATCAGTCCGGTGGTCAAGTCGATGGTCATCCCGGACGGCTTGTTCGAGAGCGTGTAAAAGAGAACATCGCCATTGGAATCAGTTGCTTCCACATCATAGCTGTATGGTGTTTCGACAGATGCCGTCGTCACAGGTGACGAAGTGATGCGCGGCGAGCTGTTGGAAGGACGGTCCACCACACTGATCTTGAAGCTCTGTGACGAAGACAGACCGGACGGGTCGCTTGCCTTCACCGTTACCGAATAGCTGCCCCGCTCTTGGGGCCGCCAGGAAATGATTCCCGTTGTTGTATTAATTGTCATGCCGCTCGGTCTCGTAGGCAATGAGTAGAGAATCGGGTCGCCATTGGGATCGGAAGCGATGACCTGGTAGAAGTAGTAGCCGTCCTTGTAGGCACTGGTCACGGGTTGGGAAATGATGACCGGTGCCTGGTTGGTGGTGCCGGCTAAGACCGAGAGGGTGATGCTGGCGGTTGCACTGGTGTAGTTGACGCTATCGGTCGGCGTAAAGGCGGCCGTCAGGGTCTGGCTGCCGGCGGTGTTCAGAACGGTGCCGGCAGCCGGGGTGTAGGCGAACACGCCGGCAACATTGGCTATTGCGTTGAGTTGGGTCGACGATAGGGACGTACCGACGGTAACTGCCGCCGGAGTTGCCCAGGTGATGACCGGCGTGGCCTTGGCAATAACCATGGTGCCCGTCACGCTGCCGATATAGTTGGCATCGTCAATATTCGCCACAACGGCATAGTTTCCTGCGGTGACAGGTGCGGCAGCGTTCCCGTTATAGGTGAGGTTCACCGTGAGGCCGGCCGGAGTGGTGATGGCGCTAGCGCTCTTTGCACTGCCGCTGTAGGTGTGACTAAGGTCTCCCAGACTGATGACGGCAGTGGCCTTGTTGACCGTCAGGGGAACTGACGCAGTTGCAGTGGTGTAGTGAGTTGAATCGTCGGGGGTAAAGGTAACCAACAACGTCTGCGTGCCGGCGTTCAGGACGGTCCCGGCTGCCGGAGTGTAAACAAATGTGCCGGGAACACTTGCCGTGGCGTTGAGTTGTGTCGCGGAAAGCTCCGAGCCATAGGTGATCGCCGCAGGCAAAGGCCACGTGATGGTCGGTGTGGTTTTGGCAGCTTCCGTAACCGAGAGGTTCACGCTCGCAGTAACGTTATTGTAGTTGTCCGTGTCAGCCGGCGTGAAGTCGGCCTTCAGGGTCTGGTCGCCGACGGTGTCCAGAACGGTGCCGGCCGCCGGGGTGTAGGCGAAGGTGCCGGCCACGTCGGCGGTGGCGTTGAGCTGGGCAGCGCCCAGGGCGGTCCCCACGTAGACCGGGGCCGGAGCAGACCAGGTGATGACCGGCGTGGCCTTGGCAACGTTGATGGTGACGGTCTTGCTGACGCTGTTGTACTTGGCGGTGTCGGCAGGCGTAAAGGTGGCCGTCAGTATCTGGCCGGCACCGGCGTTGAGTTTGGCGCCCGCCGCCGGACTGTAGCTGAAGCTGCCCGCCACGTCGGCGACGGCGTTGAGCTGGGCGGCCGACAGCGGGGTCCCGTAGACGATGTCTGCCGGGTTGGCCCAGGTGATGACCGGGTTGGTCTTGGTGTTCACGGTCAGGGTTACGCTGGCCGAGGCGCTATTGTAGTTGTCCGTGTCAGCCGGCGTGAAGTCGGCCTTCAGGGTCTGGTCGCCGGCGGTGTTCAGAACGGTGCCGGCCGCCGGGGTGTAGACGAAGGTGCCGGCCAAGTCGGCGGCAGCGTTGAGCTGGGCAGCGCCCAGGGCGGTCCCCACGTAGACCGGGGCCGGAGCAGACCAGGTGATGACCGGCGTGGCCTTGTTGATGGTGAAGGCGACGGTGCTGGAGGCGCCGTTGTAGTTGGCGTCGGCCGCCACGGTGGCGGTGACGGTGTAGGTGCCGGCATTGGCGGGCCGGGTGGCGCTGACCGGGTAGCTGGTGGCGCCGGTCCCGGCGTAGCTGTAGGTTACGGCGCCGGTGGAGCCGGTGACGGTGGCGGTGTTCGGTCCCTGCGGAGTGCCGTTGTAGGTGTAGCTGGTGGCGCCGGTTATGGTTACGGTGGAGGCGCCTTTGCCGATGCCGATGCTCTGCTGTGCCTGGGCGGCGGCGTTGTAGTTGCCGTTGCCCCCCTGGTTGGCGTTGAGCACGCAGGTGCCGGCGCCGGTGAAGGTGACTACTCCATTGGCAAGGCTGCAGCCGGTGCTGGCGGCATCGAGGGTGATGGCAACGGCAAGGCCGGAGGTGGCAGTGGCCGCCGGGGTGTAGGTGCCGCCGATGACGGGATTGGCCGGTGCGGCCGTGGTGAAGCTGACGGTCTGGCCGGCCTTGTTGATGGTGAAGGCGACGGTGCTGGAGGCGCCGTTGTAGTTGGCGTCGGCCGCCACGGTGGCGGTGACGGTGTAGGTGCCGGCATTGGCGGGCCGGGTGGCGCTGGCCGGGTAGCTGGTGGCGCCGGTCCCGGCGTAGCTGTAGGTTACGGCGCCGGTGGAGCCGGTGACGGTGGCGGTGTTCGGTCCCTGCGGAGTGCCGTTGTAGGTGTAGCTGGTGGCGCCGGTTATGGTTACGGTGGAGGCGCCTTTGCCGATGCCGATGCTCTGCTGTGCCTGGGCGGCGGCGTTGTAGTTGCCGTTGCCCCCCTGGTTGGCGTTGAGCACGCAGGTGCCGGCGCCGGTGAAGGTGACTACTCCATTGGCAAGGCTGCAGCCGGTGCTGGCGGCATCGAGGGTGATGGCAACGGCAAGGCCGGAGGTGGCAGTGGCCGCCGGGGTGTAGGTGCCGCCGATGACGGGATTGGCCGGTGCGGCCGTGGTGAAGCTGACGGTCTGGCCGGCCTTGTTGATGGTGAAGGCGACGGTGCTGGAGGCGCCGTTGTAGTTGGCGTCGGCCGCCACGGTGGCGGTGACGGTGTAGGTGCCGGCATTGGCGGGCCGGGTGGCGCTGGCCGGGTAGCTGGTGGCGCCGGTCCCGGCGTAGCTGTAGGTTACGGCGCCGGTGGAGCCGGTGACGGTGGCGGTGTTCGGTCCCTGCGGGGTGCCGTTGTAGGTGTAGCTGGTGGCGCCGGTTATGGTTACGGTGGAGGCGCCTTTGCCGATGACGGTAATGAATACTGTTGCAACCGCGCTGTCCAGCGCACCATCGTTTGCTTTGTACGTAAAGCTGTCAGCCCCCGCATAGCCGGCGGATGGAACATAGACAAAGGAACCAATGTCATTGAGGGTAACGGTGCCGTGACTCGGTCCCGCCACCAGCACGGCGGTAAGGCCGTCGCCGTTGGGATCGCTGTCGTTTTTCAGCACTCCCGTTGTGGCGGCAACGGTGAGGGTACTGTCCTGGGTAACACTGTAATAGTCGTCGGCCGCCACCGGCGCCTTGTTCACCTTGTTTACGGTAAGGGCAACGGTCGCAATACTGGAGTCGGCGGTGCCGTCGCTGGCTTTGTAGGAAAAGCTGTCCGCACCCACAAAGCCCGCATTCGGAGTATACGTGAAAGAACCGTTGGCATTCAGAGTGAGGGTGCCGTTGGCAGGGCTGCTCACCAGTATTGCAGTAAGGGAATTGTTGTCGGCATCGGTGTCATTGCCCAGCACGCCGGGGGCGGCCACGGTCAAGGTGGCATCCTGGTTGACGCTGTATGCGTCGCCAACAGCTGCCGGCGGCTGATTGGCCGCCGTTGTGAAGTTGATGGTGACGGTGGCGATGGACTCGGCAACACCGTCACTGACCCTGTACCTGAAAGTATCCGAACCTGTAACGCCGGCATTGGGCACATAGGTGAAGGAACCGTTGCTGTTCAGGGTAACCTTACCTTTAGCAGGACTTGCACTGACAGTGGAGGTAAGGGTGTTGCCGTTGACATCATAGTCGTTGCCCAATACGCCGGGAGCGGGAATGTTAAGGGTCGCGCCCTGCGCCACGCTGTACATGTCATCAACCGCTGCCGGCGCGAAATTGGCTCCGCCGGCGCAGCTGGTACTGACCGAGAAGTTGATCGTAACCTGCGAGGAGGCCCACTTGCTGTCCAGGACCTGAACTGTTACCGGCACCACCTGGCCCACCAGGGCGCTGCTGGGGTTGGTCCACGTTATGAGACCGTTGGCACTCATGGACATCCCCAGGGGGATATTCGGGGTCGCGAACGAATACAGTAATGGATCACCGTCTGGATCACTGGCTTCTATCTGCAGGCTATAGGCGCAGAGGGTGGCGTTATTGGCCGGCGAACTGATCACAGGGGCACTGTTAGGCTTGATGACAGTGATCGAAAAGTTCTGGGTGGCCGTGAGCGAACCGCTGTCGGTCACCACGACGCTGACCTGATGTGAGCCGACCTGTGCCAGGGTCGGGGTCCAGGTGATGAGGCCCGAAGCGCTATCAATGGACATGCCGGCAGGCTTTGCGGCAAGGGAGTATTGCAGGGTATCGCCGGCATCAACATCGCTTCCCTTAACCTGATAGGTGTAGGGAGCATCGACAGCGGCAGTGCCAACGGGAGAAGTCGTGATTGACGGCGGATGGTTGCTCAGCACCGCCAGATCGCTGACCCGGGTCGGGAACGCCTCGTCGCTCACCAGAATGGCTTCATTGGTGATGTCTTTTACCGAATTCACCATGACCGCAGCCTGCACCGACTGCGGCACAGCGCCGGCGGCAAGACTCGGGATGCTCCAGGTGACAGTATTGGAGGCCGGATCATGAATACCGCCATTGGAGGCACTTGTGAATACCGTATCCTTCGGCAGGTAGTCGATGATCTTCACATTGGTCAGGGGGGTGTTGTTACTCCAGTTATTGAGGAGATTGTCAAAGGTAATGGTGTAGTTGGCACTCCCATTGTAGCTGACAGTATCAACATGGGTCTTGACAGCCGTAAGCGGGAGGTTGGGATAAACCTTGTCAGTTATGTCAAAGCTTTTCGAGCCAAGCGCGGGAATGTTCAAATCCCACTGATAGGCGAATTGCATGTCATCGCCATAGCTGTAGGCAGTTTGAGGAGACGAAAACTGGGAGGGAGCACCATCTTTCAGCTCGGGGAGAAGATAGATCTGGTTGTTGTCGATATCGAAGCTGGTAGGGGGAAGGCTTGACTCGTGCACCACGGTTATCCCCTCGTCGGAGAACGTCTGGGTGCCGTTCTGGTAAACACGGGTGCCAACAACCTCCACATTGTCTTCCGGTGTGGCAAGTTGGGTGACGTCGTAGTCACTGTACTCGAAGAGATGAAAATCGAGGGGCTGGGAAGAAATATTGGTGATGGTCACCGTCTTCTTCAGATCGGCCCGGTACAATCCTGTTGCATAGGGCGTCAGCTCATACCTGACTTTAAAGGTAAATACTCCATCCTTGGTGTAGGTGAGTTCAACACTGGTGGCAGTAGATGTAACCTTTGGAAGGCCCAGCGTTTCCAGAGATGCCTCGCCGCCGGTGGAGCCGACGCGGTACCAGAACCACTGTTGCCACATGAGCTCCTTGCCGTCGACCTTGAATGAGTACAACCCCGTCGAGGCAGTTGCATCATCCACAACCGCCAACGTATTCCGGTTGAGCGTCCGGTTCGTGAGGGTGTGCACCGCTGCCTCGCCGGTGGAAACCAGCAGGAGCAGCGCCACCAGCAGCTGCACAATCACCGTCCATACCTTGCCTGAATCTCTCATCCTTTCAACTCCTCATACACTGTTTGTGACCTATTCATCAGCCAGTGTCCGAATACAAACGGCTACACAGATGGACCGTCAATCCATCAGATACGTCTCGATGCGCGCCTTCTGCTTCAACTCCGCAATGATCTCGTCAATCTTCTTCCGCTTGTAGTCATTGACGAGGTATTTCGCAATGTTTTCCTTCACTTCGGAGAGTTCGGGAATCCGGGCCGGCTGCTTGTCGAAAACCCTGATGATGTGGAAGCCGTGCTGCGTCCGGACCGGTTCGCTTGTTTCTCCCGGCTTGAGCGCAAAGGCCACTGCGTTGAATGCCTTCGGCATGAATCCGACCTGCAGGTAGCCAAGATCCCCCCCCTGCGCGGCAGTCGCACAGCTGGAGTGCTCCTTGGCCAGGGCGGCAAAATCGCCGCCCGCCTTCAGTTCCTCGCTGATGCGCCGGGCCTTTGCCAGGGCACCGTCCACATCCTCGGCCTTGGCATTTCTCGGAAATCCTATCAGGATATGGCTCGCTTTAACCTTTTCCGGCTCGGTAAAGCTTTTTTTGTTCTTTTCATAAAACTCCGCCACGTCCTTCTCGGGAACCTGGAGGCTGTTGACACCTCTCTTCTCCAGGTACGCATCGACAAGTGCATCCCGTTTGAGCTTTTTCTCAAGCACGGCGTCCATTGCAGTGGGCTGCTGCTTTTGAGCACCGGTGGCATTGTGAAAACGTGCCTTACCCAAGGCTGCCATCCGCTGTTCGACCTGATCGGTAAATTCCTTGTCTGTTACCTGGGCACCTGCCTGAACAAGGAGCTCCACGTCGATCAGCTGCGCCAGCTCCTGACGCTCGATCTTCTTTTCAAATTCCGGCGTAATGGATTGAAAACCGGCCTTCCGGTAGCGATTCTTGGCGTTATCCACGGCAACCTTTAGCTCGTCACGGTAAATTGCCGCTCCGTTGACCCGGGCAACCACTGTCCTGTCCTGCATATCGGGAACAGAGGCGGCCTGAACCACCCCCCCCAGAAGGGCAATGACAAGGGCGCACGCTACCCGTGACAAATACCTGGCTAATCTATTCATTCTTGCAGCCTTCTCGGACGCAAGCATCAGGAGTTACGGAAAACGGAAATATCGGCGAAAGTGCCGGGCTTGCCGTGGGGCGTGAAAATAAGCACCGTTGGAACGTCGGCGTCATATTCGAATTCAAGCACCTGGGGAATGCCATGGCGGAAAATAAACAAATCAAAGAAACCCAGCTTGCGGGGATTACGGCCCGATTCAACCTCAACCGTCTTCAAACCGAAGTTTGTCATTTCTATGGTATAGCTTCCACGCTCAAGGGGAACAACAACCTTATCTCCCTTCGCCGCGCCCTTGGTTCTGACGACTTTACCGCGCTTGACATCATCCTCTACCGTGACGGTAAAGCTCTGCTCAGCGGCAAGCCCCCCCCCATCGGCGGCACGAATCGTTACCCCATGGCTCCCGGCCTGCCTGTAGGTGGGGGTCCAGCTCACAAGGCCGCTCACCGGATCAATCACCATGCCGGCCGGGGCGGTAACCAGGCTGTACGTGATGCTGTCGCCATCGGCGTCGGCGGCAGCGGCTGCGTAGCTGTAGGCCACCCCTTCCTTTGCCGCGGTAATCGGGGTGCTGGTGAACACCGGTGCGGATGGCTGCGGCTCGGCGGAAACACCGAGAGCGCGGGCAGCATCGACCAATCCATAGCCAAAAGAGGCATCCCAGCCCGGTTCGCCGAGATCCCTGGCCGTGCTCGCAAGGCGCTGGCGCACCTCGTCGGCAACGGTGCCGTTGCCGTTGGCGTCCGTAATGCCGGAAGCAAGAAGGAGAGCCGCGACACCGGCCACATGGGGTGCGGCCTGGGAGGTGCCGGTAAGGTAGCCGTACCCTCCGCCGGGAACCGTGGACTTGATGCCGACGCCGGGGGCGGCAAGCTCCATCTGCGGTCCGTAGTTGTAGAGGGGACGCGTATCGTCTGGGCGGGTTGCCGTCACGGCAATCACCGAATCGAAGGCGGCGGGATACTCTATGGCAGAGCTGTTGAAATTGCCGGCGGCGGCCACAAGGATGATCCCCGCCTGGGCAGCCCTGTCGCAGGCTTCCCGGAGGGCCTCGGAGTAAAGGCTGGAGCCGATGCTCATGCTGATGATCTGTACCTTATTGTTTATCGCCCATTCAATGCCCGCGATGACGTCGCTCACGTCCCCGGCCAGCCCTGCATTCAGGACTTTCACCGCGTAGAGGGAAACGTCCGGAGCCACGCCCACTACGCCGGTGCCGTTGTTCCGGGCACCGATAATGCCGGCCACGTGGGTGCCATGGCCGGTGGGAACGTAGGCGCTCATGGAATCATCGAATGGATCGTCGTTGTCGTACACAAAGTTGTAGCCACCCCGGTAATTGTCCTTGAGATCGGGGTGATTGTAATCGATGCCGGTATCGAGAACCGCCACCTTGATGCCGGCTCCCGTGAAGCCGGCCTGGGCGGCCAGATCGGCACCGATGCGGGACACACCCCAGGAGTCCAGATATTCCTGGGAAGGGGCTCCCAGAGCGGTGAACGGCTCAACCGCCCGAACCACCGAATCCTCTTCCACATAGGCAACAGCGGGATCATTCTTCAGCCGCAGGATTTCCTCTTCCGGCAGATGGGCCGCAACCACATTCCCCCGCTTGAGGGCACGCTTGATCCGGCCGCCGGCACGGTGAATCTTTTCCTGCTTCTCGAACGAGGTCAGACCCGCCTGCTCGCGGAAGCCGACCAGCACCTTCTTTTCCGCGGCCGTCGCCGGAACGGCAGCAGCAAGCAGCAGACCCATCATCACCACAGAAACAATGCGCGGATTTTTCATGCTCGTCCTTTTTGCTCTCGTGGGGCTCTATCGGTATTGATGCAACGGATGCCAAGCGTAACGGGGCAGTGTGCTTCGGGGAGCACCGATGGTGCCCCCCGAAGCGTCATGCACTTACTGAAGGATTCTGCAAATTAGCGCGACTTCTTGGTTGCGCCGGAGATGGTTCCGGAAGCGGAACCGAAGAGGGTCTTCACGACAACGGTTGCACCGGCCTTGAAGTCGCTGCTGCTGGCAACGATCTTCGAGGGGCTCCAGGAGATGATCCTGGCGGCCTTGTCGCCGACAAAGACACCCATGCCGGAGTTGTACTCGGCGGGAGGAGCAATGCCGAAGTTCTGGCCGGTGATGGTGACGTTGGTCCTGGAGCCGAGAACAGCAGCCTTGAACTGGGCCTTTGGCACGGCCGTGAGTTTCACCAGGTTGCTCTGGACACCGTCCTTGACCACTTTGAGATCATAGACGCCTTCCTGGAGAGCAGGCACAAGCACCTTGATCTCGCTCTCGGTAACCGAGAAGGGCTGGAGGGTGATGCTGGTGGTTCCGTTGGTGATGGTCACCGTCGGGTTGTACACCGTGGAGCCGTCACCGCCGATGTTGGTGAAGGACTTGCCGTTCAGGGTAAGGGTGGTCTCCTGACCAACGTTGGCAACGAGGCCGTTGGTGCCGGAGATGAACGGCACGGTGGCGGCGGTGAAGGGTGAGGAGTTGCCGTACCAGGACCAGTGGCAGCCCTGGCAATCCCAGTTGTTGCCGATATGGCCATAGCCGAGGTTCTCGGCGCCCGGAACGATGGAGCCGAGGTTGGCGGCGGCCGGGGTATCGGCCTGGATGTTGTGGAGCGACTTCACGCCGTGGCAGGACTCGCACTGACGGATGGTGATCGAAGAGGTGACGGAATGGCACCAGGTGCAGTCACCCTGGCCCGGCTGACCGATGCCGGTGCCGTGGTGGGTGTCGGCGTTGCTGAAGATCGGCTTCGGCGTTGCGGCCGGAGCTTCCTGGTGGCAGGCCTCGCATCCCTGGACGGTCGCCGTCTGGGTGGTGCCGGGAACAGCAACAACCCGGCCGCTCGGCATCGGCGTCACGGAAGAGATGCCGTAGGTGGGTACATAGTGCCCATCCAGCGGATTGTCGATGAGGCTGCCGTGGCAGTGCTGGCAGTCGCGGGCAAGAGCCGCCTGGGTAACGTGGTGCGGCGAGGAGGTGTGGCATTTGAGACAGTCGCGGAAGTCCTCGAACACAAAGCCGCCGGTGCCGTCAGAGACGAGCACGTGGCAACCGGTCGTAAGACTGGCAGGCTGGCTTGCCTGCCGGATACAGCTGGCAGCCGGGGTCACGGTATTGATCAGTGCGTGGTGCCTCTCCGCAAGCGCGGTGTGGGTGGGGTAGTTGGTGTTGATGTGGCACCCGTTGCACTCCGTCTGGGTCAGGTTGCCGAACTTGGTGTCGTAGATGCCCAGATTCTGATTCACCGGCGGCGGGGGAACAACGGCCCAGTTAACGGCGGCTACCCCCATGACGAGCCCCGCTGTGAGCGACGCGCTCAACAAAACCTTTTTTTTCATATCCTTTCTGCTCCTTTCGCGTGATTTACTGCTAAAACAGATTTTCCGAACGACTGCCAAATTAAATATCCTTCTAAGCCATCACCTCCTTCGTATCGAGAGTAGAAAACCTGTGGACGCATCGTTTGTTAGCGCACGCTAACCCAAGTTGAGTACTTTAACGTGCCGAATTGTTTTGTCAAGCCGATTGTTCGCTTCATTTTATAGGCGTCCTTCAAATTAGCAATGAAAAATTTCCCGCCCCCAATGTTATATTTTTGACACGGGAGCAACGACGCAAGCCATAACAAGACGGTTTAACTGGCTTTTCACATCATGCAACATCACCGCCCCACGACAGTCCCCCCTCAGCCCATCCCGCCATCCGTCAAATAACCGGACACTTCGCGAAATAACTTACCCCAGACCCCCTATCGATGCATCAGAACCACCGTACGACTCGAACAGATCGCTGTAATTAGACGCATATTCATAACCAACTGATCTGTCGCCACAATTAACCACAACCACGCCGCAGTTGAAACTGCAACCTTCGGACCCAAACAGACTGACGGAAAAATTCAGAAATGACGCCCGGCACCCGATGGTGCCGGCGGCTGGGACGTCGTGCCGCAACCGGGGATAACCGGCGGGAATTCCACAAGTACGGGGAGATTCTAGAACATGAACCTGCGCATGCTGATATTGAGCAGTATCCCCACTCCGATCATGGATGTAATCATGGAAGTGCCGCCATAGGAAAAAAGAGGGAGAGGAACGCCGACCACCGGGAACACCCCGATGACCATGCCGATATTGATGATGGTGTGCCAGAACAGCATTGCCGTGACCCCCACGGCCACGAGGCTGCCGAAGCGGTCATTGCACCTGCCGGCAATGTGAAGTCCCCACAGAATGAGAAAAAGATAGAGGAGGAGCAACACCAGGCAACCGACAAAGCCCCACTCCTCACCAAAGACGGAAAAGGCGAAATCAGTGTGCTGCTCGGGAAGGAACCGGAGCTGGGTCTGGGTCCCCTGGGTGAACCCTTTCCCCCATAGTCCTCCCGAACCGACTGCAATTTTGCTCTGGATGATATGGTATCCGGTCCCGAGGGGATCGCGCTCGGGGTTGATGAAGTTAAGCACCCTGTTTTTCTGGTAATCCCTCAGGTAGTAGTGCCATCCCAGATAGGCCGCCGGCACCGTTGCCGCCAGACAGGTGACGAGGGTCGAAATACGCACCCCCACATAGGCGATCATTGAGCAGGCAATGAGGATGACGACAATGGCGGTGCCGAGGTCGGGCTGCTTCATGATGAGCACTGCCGGCACCCCGACGAACAGAAAGGGATAGGCGAGGTCCCGCAGCGTGAAACCTCCCACGGAAGGGTAGCCGGCAAGAAACCGGGCAAGGGTTATGATCGTGACCACCTTCATCGGCTCCGAGGGCTGAACGCTTATGAAACCGAGGTGAAGCCAGCGGGTGGCCCCCATGGAGGTCTTTCCCATCAGCAGAACGGCAATCAGCACGACAATGAGTATCCCGTAAGACCAGTAGGCCACATCCTCCAGCAGATGGTAGTCGACACTGCAGACCAGAACCACCAGAAGCAGTCCGGCAACGATCCAGTACATCTGCTTGATATAGTAGGGGGCGCCGGAAAGACTGTAGGAAGCGGAAGCACTGTAGATATTGATGATCCCGACGGCGCTGACAAGAAGAACGAGCGCTAGGAGCGTCCAGTCGAAGTTGGTAAAGAGTCTGCGATCGATCATTGCCTGTCCTGTTCCTGCGGAGATGCTTCACTCTGGCCCGACGGGGAACCCTCCTGGGCTACCGGGTCCGCCTGGCCTTCCGTTCCGTCGGGAGTCTTTGTCCTGATGGGTCTCCGGATGGTCCCATTCCCCTCGAAATAGGCCCGGAGGATGTTCCCTGCGATGGAAGCCGCCACGCCGCCGCCATGCTCGCCATGCTCAACCACAACTGCCACCGCCACCTGGGGCTTGTCATAGGGAGCGAAGGCAACAAAAAGGGCATGGTCGCGGTACTGATAGGGGATCCCCCCTTTCCTGTCGCGAAGCTTCACAACCTGGGACGTGCCGGTTTTGCCCGCCACCTGAACCTCATAGAGCCGGGCCCTGCCCCCGGTCCCCCCGCCTTCGTTGACAACGGCGGAGAGCCCCTCCTTCACCAGCCTGAAACTTCTCGCACTGATGCCGGCCCGGGTGAGAACCTCCGGCTTGAACTCCTGGAGAACCCTGCCGTCCTGGTCAATGACGCGCTTGATGAGGTGCGGCCGGTAAACGACGCCTTCGGCGGCAACGGAAGCGATCATGGACGCAAGCTGGATGGGGGTCATGAGAACGTATCCCTGGCCGATGGAGGCGGGGAGGGTGTCCCCCTGGAGCCATTTTTTCCTGTGGCGCTTCTCCTTCCACTCAGAAGTTGGGATCAGCCCACCCTTCTCGTTGTCCAGCCCGATCCCCATGGGGGCCCCAAGGGCCAAAGCCCGGGCGTAGGCAGCAATCTTGTCGATGCCGAGCTTCTCCCCCAGCTGGTAAAAATAGACGTCGCACGACTCTTTGAGCGCCCGCTTCAGGTTCACGGTGCCGTGCCCTTTTCTCTCCCAGCAGCCGAATTTGCTCCCCCCGAGGGAATAGGAACCTCTGCAGACCACCGAGGTACGCTCGTTGATGAGCCCTTCCTCCAGACCGGCCAGGGCCGTGATGATCTTGAAGGTGGAACCGGGGGGGTATTGTCCCTTGAGGGCCTTGTTCTCCAGGGGATGGCGCTTGTCCTCCAGGTACTCCTTCCACTTCTCGGGGGGCATCCGGCCCGCAAAGAGGGCGGGATCGAAATCGGGATTACTGGAAAAGGCAAGGATCTCACCGGTGTTCACATCGATCACCACGGCAGCTCCCGCCTGTTCACCGAAACTCTGTTCGGTCCGTTTCTGGAGTTCCGCGTCAATGGTCAGCACTAGGCTCGCCCCGACGACCGGGGGATTTTCCGAGATGGTCCGCAGGATGCGGCCGCGGGCGTCCACTTCAATCTGCCGGCCGCCGTCCCTGCCGTGGAGCAGCCGCTCCCAGCTCCGTTCGATGCCGCTTTTCCCAATGTAATCACCCGAGAAATATCCGGAATACTCCTCGGATTTCAGCTCTTCGTCGGAAATCTCGCCGATGTAGCCGAGGAGGTGCGAGGCGAGCATCCCCACCTCGTACTGACGCACCGGCTTGACCTCTATCTCCAGCCCCGGAAGCCAGAGACGGTTCTCCTCCAGCAGCTCAAGCTGGTCACGGGTAATCCCCGAGGCGAGAACAATGGGATAGTAGCGGGCACGCCCCTTGCCCTTCTCCCATTTCTGCAGGAGCTCGTCCCGGTCGATGCCGAGGTATGCGGACAACTGGTCCAGGAGCGCATCCCGGTCCTTCACCTCCTGGGGTATGACGGCAACGCTGAAGGAGGGGCGGTTGCTGACGAGCACCGTGCCGTTGCGGTCAAAAATAGTGCCGCGGGACGCCGCCACTGGGACCATGCGCAGACGGTTGCTTTCCGACTTGCTCTGAAAATCCTCGGACTTGACGATCTGCAGATACCAGAGCCGCGTCAGAAGCAGAAAAAAAAGTGCCGCCGCGAAACAGGTAAGGATAATCAACTGCCTGTGCTTCCGGGGGTCGCTGGATTGCCGGATGAAGACTTTTCCGTTCATCGGGCCTCCCCCATCCGCGCAAGGGGCGAAAAGGTAAAGATCACGGAAGCGACCAGGGCATTGACAAGGGCCTGGGGAACGAGACTTTCGAGCAGCGTCCCGTAAATCCCCTCGGCGGCGGAAAAAAGAACCAGCAGAAGCAGGTTCAGGAAGCCGTTGACGATGGTTGCGGAAAAAACCCCGAGGATCATGAGGGAACGCCGGTCGGTGAACAGGCGATCGGCCACCATGGTGAGGCCCAGGAAGATGAGCAGGTAGGAAAAAGCGGTCAGTCCCAGGTAAAGGCCGCTGAAGCTGTCATGGATGAGGCCCAGGGTGTAGGCGAGCCCCCCCCAGGCGACCCCCTCCCGCAGCCCCATGTAGACAATAAAGATTATCAGGAGATTGGGCTTGAAGGGATCGGCCAGATGGGCGGGGAAGATGGCGACCTGCAGAACGAGGGCCGCGAATATGAGGATGGCATACCAGAGAAACTTGATCATGGCGCCTTCTGCAACAGAACGAGAACTTCCTCAAGCTTTGCCATGTTCACGGCCGGCCGCACGCTGATGGTCTGGAAGATGCCGTACTCCCCCTTCCGCACCATGGTCACCTCACCGACGACAAGCCCCTTGGGGAATATCCCCCCAATGCCGGAGGTTACGACCACGTCGCCGACCTTCACGTCCTCTTCCCGAAGGGAGAATTCCAGGGAGCAGAGACCGCCCCCCTTCCCCTTCACCACCCCCCTGGCCCTGGAACGCTGGACCACCGAGGCGATGCCGCTGGCATGGTCCGTGAGCAGCAGCACCCGGGAACTGCCGGCAGCCACCTTGACCACCTGCCCCACCACTCCGTTGGCAGCCACCACCGGCATCCCCTCCCGAAGGCCATCCACCGAACCCCGGTTGATGACAAGGGTCTTGAACCAGGGGGAGCTGTCTTCGCCAATGACCATGGCAGCCACGGAGGGGGCGCGCTGGATCGCCTTCAGGTCCAGGAGCTGTCTCAGCCGCTCGTTTTCATGGACCGCCTCGCGGTTTTCGATCAGCCGCGAATTGAGGATCTTCACCGCCTCCCGCAGCTTTTTGTTTTCCGCCCGGACGTCAACCAGATCGACATAGTCATTCCAGACGCCGGAGAAAAAACCGCTGACCCCGGCCCCCACATTGTGAACCGGAGCAAAGAGGTCGATAACCAGGCGCTCGAAACCGCTGGCATGTTCCTTGTCCCGCAGGCTGAGGGAATAGAAGGCAAGGGCCGCAAGCAGCGCTGCGCCGGTCAGCAGGTAGAAGCGGTATTTCCTGATCAGTTCGAGCATTGGATGATATTCGCGGGGCCGCTGGCGGCGCACCCGGCCGAAGCGGGACATTCAGGGATGGACAGGCACCGAGCCGGCCCGGGACGTGGGTCAAGGTGCCCCGGCTCAGTCAAGGATAAAGGGAGACCCCTCCACGTCCTCGTGCCGGATCTCGTCCACCGGCGATTTCTTCCCCTCGCCCCCATAGAGGCGGTTCGGAGCGTTGAACACGATCCCGTTCTCCCCCCCGATGTTCTTGTAGGCATGGACTACGCCGGGGGGAACAATCACGGCCAGGGGCGCATCGACCCCCCCATAGATGGTCTGCTTCACGCCGAAGGTTGCGGAGCCGGGGCGGGCATCCCAGAGATACACCTTGAAATTGGAGGGACCGATGAAGCAGAACCAGTCGGTCTGGTCCACGTGCTCGTGGGGCCCCCGGGCTACGCCGGGCACGGTCATGGAGATGTAGGCCATGACCGGCATGGTGGCCGCATCGGTTTCGTCGCCGCGGAACAACTCGGCGAGCCATCCCCGCTCGTCCAGGAATTTCGTCAGGGGCCGCACCACCACGTCATGGATCTTGCCTTTGGTGAATTCAGGAAAGCCTTGCATCGTTCCTCCCGCCGCACAGCTCGGTTTCGTTATGGACCCGCACCAGGTAGTCCCGGTACGAGGAGTTGGGGGTAGCGGCAATCACCTCCGCCATCTTGCGGCAGTCGATGTAACCCATCCGCAGGGCTATCTCTTCGAGACAGGCGATCTTGAGCCCCTGCCGGGCCTCCAGGGTGCCGATGAAGTGGGAGGCCTCCAGGAGGCTCTGGTGGGTTCCAGTGTCGAGCCAGGCGATTCCCCGGCCCAGCTTCTCCACCATGAGCTCGCCCCGGCGCAGGTACTCCAGGTTCACGTCGGTGATCTCCAGCTCTCCCCGGGCAGAGGGCTGGAGATTGCGGGCGATCTCCGACACCTTCCCGTCGTAGAGGTATAGTCCCGGAACGGCATAGTTGCTTTTGGGCTGTGCCGGCTTCTCCTCAATGCCGACGGCCTTGCCGGCAGCGTCGAACTGCACCACGCCGTACCGTTCGGGATCGTTCACGTAGTAGCCGAAGATGAGCGCCCCTCCGGCAAACTCACGGATGGCCCGGTCAAGCCCCATCTTGCCGTAAAAGATGTTGTCGCCGAGTATCAGGCAGACCGGCTCGCCGGCGATGAACTCCTCCCCCACCAGAAAGGCCTGGGCAATCCCCTTGGGCTCCGGCTGCACCTTGTAGGAGAGCCGGATCCCCCAGCGGGAGCCGTCGCCCAGCAGCGCCTGGAAGCGGGGAGTGTCATGGGGGGTGGAGATGATGAGGATGTCGCTTACGCCGGCCATCATGAGAGTGGCCAGGGGGTAGTAGATCATCGGCTTGTCGTAGACAGGCTGCAATTGCTTGCTGGCCACGAGCGTAAGCGGATAGAGGCGGCTGCCGGCGCCGCCGGCGAGAACGATTCCCTTCTTGATGCCCATTGCACTCTCCCTGCGCGAAAATTTCAAAAAAAGTCCTTCCGTCAAGCGCTTATAACACAGCCGGAAGAAATGCGTCAAACCGTAACTCCCCGCTGCCGGAGCGTCACACCCCAGCGGCTGCCAGGATCTCCCGGGCCGCGGCAAGAAGGTCGTCACAGACCGTAACCCCGGGTGGAACAAGGTTTTCCTCGACGGCACCGTAGCCGGTCCTGACCAGCAGGGGCCGGCACCCGGCGGCAAGGCCGGCCGCCACGTCGGCCCCCTTGTCGCCGACGATCCAGGAACGGGCAAGGTCTATGCCCAGGTCCTCCGCCGCCGCAAGGAGCATCCCGGGAAGGGGCTTGCGGCAGGCGCATTCGGCGCGGTAGGGGCCAATGCCGTGGCTGGGGTGGTGGGGACAGAGATAGTAGGCGTCGATGGCGGTGCCGGCCACGGCCAGCTCTCGATCCACGAAGCGGTGGAGACGGTGGACCGCCGCCTCGTCGTAGTACCCCCGGGCCACCCCCGACTGGTTGGTCACCACCACCACCAGGAACCCGGCCTCCTTCAGGAGCCGGATTGCCTCCGGCGCCCCGGGGACGAACTCGAACTCCTCGGGGCGGTGGAGGTACTCCTTCTCCACGTTGATGGTGCCGTCGCGGTCCAGAAAGACGGCGGCCCTCCCTCCGTCACTCATCGCCGTAGGCCTTGAGGATCTTCTCGATGATGTTCGTGGTGGAGCGGCCGTCCACAAAGGTCACCAGCTCGACCCGGCCGCCGTAGGACTCCACCACATCCTTCCCCACGACCCCTTCCGGGGTGTAGTCCCCCCCCTTGACGAGGACCGCCGGCCGCAATGTTTCGATGAGGCGCAGGGGGGTGTCCTCGTCAAAGAGCACCACGTAGTCGATGCAGTCGAGGGCCGCCAGGATATGGGCCCGCTCCGCCTCGCCGATGAGGGGACGCCTCTCCCCCTTGAGCCGGCGTACCGAGGCATCGCTGTTGAGCCCCAGCACCAGCACGTCGCCGTAACTCCTGGCCTTCTGGAGGTATTTCACGTGCCCCACGTGAAGGAGGTCGAAACAGCCGTTGGTGAATACGATCCGTCGGCCCCGGGCCCTATGGTCCTCGATGATCCCGGCCAGGGCATCCAGGTTCTTGATCTTGGCGTCGCCGTCGCCGTGATGGAACCCCAGGGAGCCGATAATCTCGGCGGGAGACACCGTGGAGGTCCCCACCTTCCCCACCGCTATCCCCGCCGCCACGTTGGCAAGGCGGGCAGCATCGGCGAATCCCGCTCCGCACCCCAGGGCGAGCCCCAGCACCGCCAGCACCGTGTCGCCGGCGCCGGTCACGTCGAACACCTCCCGGGCATAGGTGGGGATATGCACCACGCCGCCGTCCCGCAGAAAGAGGGACATCCCCTCCTCGCTCCGGGTAATGACCAGCGCCGCCAGGTCGGCCGTCTTCAGAAGCCGCTCGCCGGCCCTGCACAGGCTCTCCTCGTCGCGGATGGCGATCCCCGAGGCGGCCTCCGCCTCCTTGCGGTTGGGAGTCAGGAGCGTGGCGCCCCGGTACTTGGCGTAGTCGTTCCCCTTGGGATCCACCACCACGGGAATCTTCCGCTGCCGGCCGAAGTCGGTCACCGCGGCCATCAGCGACGGCGTCACGACCCCCTTGAGGTAGTCGGAGACGAGGATGACATCGAACCGCGCCCCCTGTTCCCGGAGGAAGCCGACGATCTGCTGCTCGAAGTCGGCGCCGATGGGGTCCCGGGACTCCCGGTCGATCCGGACGATCTGCTGATTGGCGGCCAGCACCCGGGTCTTGCGGCTGGTGGTCCGCAGGGGATCCTCGAAGACCCCTGCCACGTCAACCCCCTTGCCGGAGAAGGCATGGAGAAGGATCGTGCCGTTCTCGTCCCCCCCCACGACGCTGGCGACACTCACCCGACACCCCAATGCCGCCAGATTGTTGGCCACGTTGCCGGCCCCGCCAATGCGGATCTCCTCGCGGGTCACATCGAGCACCTGCACTGGCGCCTCGGGGGAGATCCGCTCGGCTTTGCCCCAGAGGTACTCATCAAGCATCAGATCCCCGATGACGAGGGCTCTGATCTCCTGGGCACGGGTGAAGAGGGATTCGACGTCTTTGCGTTCCATAGTTGCGCTCCGTGAAGGTCAGCGGCCGAGCCGATCAAGGATACCCGCTGCCAGGAGCGGTATCATGATCTCGTGGTGGCCGGTAATGGTGTAGCCGCGCCCCTTGCCCGACGTGGGCCGCTTCACCACGTTCTGCAGGGGACGGTAGTGCTGCTGCATGTCGAAGTTGGCGGTGGAGAAGTTATCCACGTGGTGTCCCAGGTTCTGGGCAATGGAGAGGGCCTTGAGAAAGACCTCGGGAAGGAGTACCGCGCTCCCCACGTTGAGGTAGACCCCGCCGTCCCCAAGGTCCGCCACCACGGAGGTGAAGAGCCGGAAGTCCCGGAAGGTGGCCTCGCCGATGACGGCACCGTCGGCGTCCGGATGCTGATGAATGATGTCGGTGCCAAGCGCCACGTGGACCGTGACCGGGATGTCCCGCCCAACGCACGTGGCCATGAGGCTCCACTCCCGAAAGGGATTGGCGCGCTCGATGATGAAGCGCCCCACTGCCTCACCGTACCCCATTCCGCAGCCAAGCCCCTCCCTGAGTGCCCGGTTGATGTCCCGGCCGGTCTCCTCGGCCATGCCGAAGGTGCCGCAGTGGAGCACCGACCCCACATCCTCGCTGGTCTCGCCGATGAGGGAGAGCTCGTAGTCATGGATGGAGCCGGCGCCGTTCAGGGCCACCGCCGTGATGACGTCGGCCTCGATGAGGGTCTTCAGCACCGGCTGAAGGCCGCACTTGATCACATGGGCCCCCATGGCCAGGATGACCGGCTTTCCCTTGGCCCGGGCCGCCACCACGGCATCAATGACCCCAGCGAGGGACTCGGCCCCCAGCTGCCGCGGAAGGGAGGCCAGCAGAGCGGAAACACTCATCCCCGGGGAAACCGGGGCAGCGAAGTCGCGCTTGATTGTCACCTTGTTCTTGCGCTCGGCAATGGGGTAGGTGCAGACCCCGGAGAGATCGACGGGACGGTATTTCATGAAAAAAGCTCCTTCTCCACCAGGTCGCAGACGATGTGGATGATGGTGATGTGCCCCTCCTGGATGCGGGGGGTGTCACTGCTCGGCACGGTGAGGTCCAGGTCAACGAGTTCCCTGATGGTTCCGCCGTCGCGCCCCAGGAGCCCCACGGTGATGCAGCCCCGGTCGTTGGCCAGGGCAAGGGCCTCGTGGACGTTCTTCGATGAGCCGCTGGTGGAAAGCCCCACCACCACATCCCCCTCGTCGGCCAGGGCCTCCACCTGACGGCGGAAGACGGCGTCGAAGCCGTAATCGTTGCCGATGGCGGTGAGAATCGAGGTATCGGTGGTCAGGGCCACGGCCGGCAGTCCCCGGCGCTCCATCTTGAAGCGGCCGACGATCTCGGCGGCAAAGTGCTGGGCATCGGCGGCGGAGCCCCCGTTCCCCATGACGAGGAGCTTTTTCCCGTCCTTCAGGGCAGCGGCCAGCATCCCGGCAAAGGTGGCGATTCGCGGGACAAGCTCCCGTTCCACCGCTTCCATAACCTCCCGGTGGGACCGGAACTGGGTTGTGATTTCCTCAACCATTGCACCCTCCTGACAAATAAATTCGCGACGCCCCAATCTAGCTAAACAATGCGATGATGTCACCCGGTTTCACGGACAGTTGCCTGACGATAGAAGGTCTCTTGCCGCTGTCGGATCTGATCCTCAAGCCACCCGAAGGGCTTCACCCCATCCACGCCGGGGATGGAGAGACCATCGACTCCTGCGACCGCCACCGTTTCGCCGCGGACAGCCATGAGCCGTCCAACGATCTTGCGGAGTTCACCGGCGGCGAAGAAGCGGGGAAGCTGGACCAGGGCGATATTGCGGTGAAGGGCGCTGTGGCCGGATTCCGTGAGGGATCTGTGGAGCGGCGGATGAACAATGACCGTAAAGGAACACCCCATGCGGGCCCCCCGGAGGATGGTGCCGAGCCGCTCCCGGACAGCGCCCGGTTCCGCATCCTTGGGGAAACAGACGCAAAAGGCATCCTCACGCCCCCAGCGGGCCGCGCACGTTTCGGCACTCCGCCGCACGGTCTCCTCCCGGCGGGCAACGGAGCCGAGAAGAACCTCGTCGGCATAGGTCACGGGAGCCCCCTCGGCGGCGAAGGTCAGGAACCCGTTGCTCAAGGCGCGGCGGGAATAGTCCTTGAGGCACCAGACGCCGCCGTCGAGCTCCTCGTCAAAGCCCCCCTGGAGCGCCAGGAGCTCCCTGCGCACCATGAGGGCGGCAAAGGAGCCGTGGGCCACCTCGGTCACGGTCACGGCGCCATCGGCAGTGCGCCGCCGCGCTCCGGGGCTCCCCTCGCGCACCAGGCGCGGCACGATGAGTCCCGCCTCTGGCCGGGAGGCGGCCAGCTCCAGGAGGGGGTCGAGCCATCCCCGGGGCACCATCGTCGTATTTCGCGCCACGACTACGCAAGGGGCTTCGGACTGGGCGAGCCCCCGGTTCACCGCCCTGACAAACCCCAGGTTGGCGCTCGTCTTCAGCAGCAGAGCCCGCTCGCCGAGTATTTCGGCGAACTCCTCCAGGAGCCGCTCGGTTTCCCGGTCGCTGCCGCTGTCGATGAGGATGAAGCGGGCCGAGGGTGAGGCATCGATGAGGGTGACCAGGCAGTTGCGGGTCTCAACCGGCCGGTTCCAGACGGGGATGAGTATGTCGACGTCGAAGGGTGCCATGGGGAATCGTCACGCCCGCGGGGCGAATGCCTGAAAACTGCGGGTCGGATAAAACACGGAAACCGCACGGACGGCGCGAACGAAGCAGGGGGACCCCTGCGATGCGGCATCGATGCGGTTTTCGCTGGACTGCTGCCGCGCGGGATACGCGGCAGTAACTCATGAAATCAGGACGAGACAGCCACCCGGCGGAGCAGGTTCAGCTCGTCGAGGACCTTGCCGGAGCCGAGAACGACACAGGAGAGGGGGTCCTCGGCGGTCACGACCGGAAGCCCCGTCTCCTCCCGGAGCAGCGCGTCCAGGTTGCGGAGCAGCGCCCCGCCGCCGGCCAGCACGATCCCCTTGTCCACGATGTCGGCCGCCAGTTCGGGTGGAGTCCGCTCAAGGCAGATCTTCACCGCCTCCACGATGGCGTTCACCGGCTCGGAGAGGGCCTCGCGGATCTCGTCGGAATTGATCTCCACCGTCTTCGGGATGCCGGAGACCAGATCGCGCCCCTTCACCTCCATGGGCCGCACATCACCCAGGGAGTATGCCTCGCCGATCTCAATCTTGATCAGCTCCGCGGTCCGGTCGCCGATGAGGAGGTTGTACTTGCGCTTGATGTACTGGACGATGGCCTCGTCCATCTTGTCCCCCCCCACCCGAACGCTCTTGGTGTAGACGATTCCGGCCAGGGAGATGACCGCCACCTCGGTGGTGCCGCCGCCGATGTCGACGATCATGTTGCCCGAGGCCTCGGTAATGGGAAGCCCCGCGCCGATGGCGGCCGCCATGGGCTCTTCTATCAGATAGACCTCCCGGGCGCCGGCCGACTCGGCCGACTCCTTGACGGCCCGCTTCTCCACCTGGGTGATTCCCGAGGGGACGCAGATGACGATCCGGGGCCGGACCAGGGTCTTGCGGTTGTGGACCTTGTGTATGAAGTAGCGGAGCATCTCCTCGGTGATGTCGAAGTCGGCGATGACCCCGTCTTTCATGGGACGGATGGCGGTAATGCTCCCCGGGGTGCGGCCGAGCATCTTCTTGGCCTCCATGCCGACGGCAAGGACCTTCTGCTGGCCGCTGTTCATCTTCTGCACGGCAACCACCGACGGCTCCCGCACCACAATCCCCTTCCCCTTCAGGTACACGAGGGTGTTGGCGGTTCCGAGGTCGATGGCCAGATCATTGGAGAAGAGCCCGAAGAGGGAGTCAAATATTTTAAGCATGCGCTAATCCCTTTCCTGCGCGAAAGTAAAGCTTTATTGAAGCGCCGAATCGTAGCAGAAACCCTTGGCGCATGCAAGGGGGAAAAGCTCGGGCCGGAGTATTCAAGGTTGCTTTTGAGCGTAGGGTTATAGTAGTATGCTGACCCGTTGTTTCACGGGTTACGGCACCGATTTCCGCTACGCAAAGGAGTCCTCGCGAATGCTCGGCATCATGCGCAAGTACAAGCAGTCCATCGTCATCAAGGTGGTCTTCGGCATTATCGTCCTCAGCTTCATCGGCACCATCTTCCTCGTCTGGGGCAAGGGTGACCGAGAGCTCACCCCGTCGAGCTATGCCGTCAAGGTGGACCGCGCCACCATCAGCTACGAAGAGTTCCAGCGGACCTACTACCGTCTGCGGGACATCTACGCCCAGATCTACGGCCCGGCCCTCACCCCCGAGGTGGAGAAGCAGCTCGATCTGAAGAAGCAGGCCCTGGACTCCCTTATCGACGCCGCCCTGCTGCGCAAAGCCGCCAGGGATATGGGAATCAAAGTATCGAAAGAAGAGGTGCAGAAGGCCATCGCCGCCATCCCCTCCTTCCAGAAGAACGGCGCCTTCGACTCCGCCCAGTACTTCGCCGTTCTCAAGGCGAACCGGATCGCCCCCAAGGAGTTCGAGGAGAGCCAGAAGGACGAGCTCATGGTGAAAAAGGCCCAGGACCAGATCAAGGCCAAGGCCCAGGTCACCGACGATGAGGCCCGGAAGCTCTTCAGCAAGCGAAACGACCGGCTGAACATCCAGTTCGCCGCCTTCTCCCCCGACCAGGTCAAGGGGGAGATCAGGCTCTCGGACCAGGAGCTCACCGACTTCCTCGCCAGGAACCAGAACGACTTCAAGACCCCGGAGCAGGTAAGCGTCTCCTATGTCCTTGCCGACCCGGCCAAACTGGCCGGCGCCATGGAGATAACCGAGGCCGACATCCAGTCCTGGTACCAGAAGAACATCGACCGCTACCAGGGCAAGGGGGGCATCCTTCCCCTGGCCGAGGTAAAGGAGCAGGTGAGGGCCGATGCGCGCCGCTTCCACACCGGCCAGAAGGCCTACGAGCTTGCCGCCGCCGCCCTCAACAGGCACAAGGCCGCCGGCGATCTGGCCGCCGTGGCCCGGGAACTGGGTGGCGCCGTGGCCGAAACGCCCCTCTTCACCGCCCAGGCACCCGCTCCGGCCCTGGCCGGCGAGAAGGAGGTGCTGACGCGGGCGTTCCTCCTCAAACAGAATGAGCTGGGCGGTCCGGTGGAAACCGCGAAGGGAATCTACATCCTGAAACTGAAGGAGCGCAGACCCTCCGAAGTGCCGCCGCTCTCCCGGATCCGGGCCCAGGTCGAAGAGAAGGCCAAGGCCGCCAAGGCGGTGGAACTGGCCAAGAAGAAAGCCGAAGAGGCCCAGGCGAAGCTGGGCAAGGGCGACACGGCCGGCCTCGCCCTTCAGGAAACCGGGAGCTTTGCCTTTGACGCCAAGGGGAACGTACCCGTGATTGGCACAGCTCCCGAACTGATGGAAGCGGCCTTTGCTCTGACCGCCAAGGCCCCCGCCCCCCAGACTCCCGTCAAGGTCGGCAGCCGCTGGGTTGCCCTGAGACTCAAGGAACGGACCGAGCTGAATGCTGCCGCCTTCCCGGCGGAGAAGGAAAGGATCAAGCAGGAGCTTCTGCCGGCGAAGCAGGAAGAGGAGCTGCGGAAGTGGCTCAAGGAGCTGCGCGCCAAGGCGAAGATAGAGATCAACCCGGCCATCAAGGATCAGTAGTACCAACCATCATACCCACGCAAAAGGAGACAGAGCCATGGCAAACCTGGTTCTCAAGACCGACTTCCCCGATCTGAAGCTTGTGGCCCGCGGCAAGGTCCGCGACATCTACGACCTGGGCGACGCCCTGCTCATCGTAACCACCGACCGGATCTCCGCCTTCGACGTCATCATGAACGAGGGGATTCCCGACAAGGGATACGTCCTCACCCAGATCTCCGCCTTCTGGTTCCGCCAGATGGAGGACATCATCCCGAACCATATCATCTCCACCGACGTGAAGGAGTTCCCGGCCCAGTGCCAGAAGTACGCCGCCGAGCTGGAGGGGCGCTCCATGCTGGTCAAGAAGGCGAAGCCCCTCCCCGTCGAGTGCATCGTGCGGGGCTACCTCTCCGGCTCCGGCTGGAAGGACTACAAGGCCACCGGCGCCGTCTGCGGCATTCAGCTCCCGGCGGGGCTCGTGGAGTCGGCCAAGCTGGAGGAGCCGATCTTCACCCCCTCCACCAAGGCCGAACTGGGCGAGCACGATGAAAACATCTCCTTCGACAAGTGCGTGGAACTGATCGGCCGCGATATGGCCGAGAAGATCCGCGACGTCACCATCGCCATCTACAAGCGGGCCCGGGACATCGCCGACGCCAAGGGGATCATCATCGCCGACACCAAGTTCGAGTACGGCATCCACAACGGCGAGCTGATCATCATCGACGAGTGCATGACCCCCGACTCCTCCCGCTTCTGGCCCAAGGACAGCTACAGGCCGGGGGGGGCCCAGCCCTCCTTCGACAAGCAGTTCCTGCGGGACTACCTGGAGACCCTCGACTGGAACAAGACCGCCCCGGCCCCGCCGCTCCCCCCCGAGATCGTCGCAAAGACCGGCGAGAAATACATGGAGGCCCTGGTGCGGCTCACGGGGAAGGGGAAGTAGCTGCTCCTGCTCTGCTCCGGACGCACGAAAGCCCCGGCCATGACGGTCGGGGCTTTGCTTTGTCAGTGGGGAGACTCAAGGGATAAGAAGACTATCCGCCGGAACCATGGATAACCTCCCGGAGTGCCCGGCCCAGCTGCTCGATGCTGTAGGGCTTGCTGACGGCGCCCCGGAAACCGTAATCGCCATGATTGGCCATGACCGGATCATTGGAGTAGCCGCTGGAGACGATGACCCGCGCCGCCGGGTCATACTCCAGAAGCCGCGCCACCGCATCCTTCCCCCCCATCCCGCCGGGAATCGTCAGGTCCATGATGACCGCCGCGAATGGCTCCCCTCCCGCCATGGCCTCCCGGTAAAGACTCAAGGCCGTTTCCCCCTCGCCGCAGGTTACCGCCTCGTAGCCCAGGAGCCGCAGCGCCACCTGGGCCATGTCGCGGATCAGCTCGTCATCGTCCATGACCAGGACGCGCCCCGAACCCCGAAGCACGCCCCCCATGGAAGGCTCCGCAGCCGGCGGAGCCTCGGCAGCCGGGAGCTCGATAGTAAAGCAGGTTCCCTCCCCCGGACGGGAGCTGACCATCACCTCACCGTCATGATTGCGGACAATGGAGTAGACCGTGGCGAGTCCCAGGCCGCTGCCGTGATCCTTGGTAGTGAAATAGGGATCGAAAATCCGGGAGAGGTACTTTCCGGGGATGCCGACCCCGGTATCCTCCACCTCGATCCTCACCCGCCGCCCTCCGCCTTGGATATTAGCCGCCCGGATGACAATATCGCCGCCATCGGGCATCGCCTGATCGGCGTTGATCGCCAGATTGTTGATCACCTGGCTCATCTGCCCCGGGTCCACCTCCACCGGCCAAAGGTCCTCGGCAATGGCAAAGGAGCAGCGGACGTTGGAGCCCCTGAAGGCGAAGGTTGCCGAATCCACCAGGAGCTGCGCCAGGGACGTAACCTTTTTCACCGGCGCTCCGCCCCGAGAGAAGGTCAGGAGCTGCTGCGTGAGGTCCCGGGCCCGTTCTGAAGCCCGCTGGGCCCGCTCCAGGAGCGGATACGCCTCGGAGTCGGCGGCGACCATCGCGCGGGCCAGGGAAATGTTCCCCATGACACCGGTCAGCAGATTGTTGAAGTCGTGGGCAATACCCCCGGCCAATACTCCCAGGGATTCGAGCTTGCGGGCCCGAAAGAGCTCCTCCTCGAGCTCCTTCTTCTGGGTCATGTCGCGAAACACATGGACGACGCCATGGATCGCCCCGGCGGAGTCACGAATGGGGGCGGCCGAATCGGCAATGACCCGCTCGGTGCCGTCCCGGCCGATGAGAACCGTGTGGTTGGCCAGCTCCATGGTCCGGCCGGTCCGAAGGACCTCGTCCACCGGACTCGCCAGTGGAGCCCGCGTTTTTTCGTTGATGATGTGAAAGACCTCGCCAAGGGGCCTCCCCTCGGCCTCCTCCTGACTCCAGCCGCAGAGCTGCTCGGCTGCGCGGTTCAGCATCATTACCCTGCCGCCGGTATCCACGGAAATCACCCCGTCGCCGATGGAGCGGAGGGTCACCGCCAGCCGCTCCTTCTCGCTCTCCAGGGAGTCCCGCGCCGCCTTGAGCTCTGTAATATCCGTGATGATGCCGACCAGAGCCTTGAGGCTGCCGTCATCATGTTCGAGCCGCTTGCCGGAAAGGTAACCCCAGAAGCCGCTCCCGTCCCGGCGCAGATAGTGTCGCTTGTATGTTCAACGCACAGCCTTTAGTGTTCTCTCGACCAGTTGGGAATGGCAGCTTCATCGTGCCGCGGGACACCAAGCCCGTCACGGAGCAAAAGGCGTCATTCCCTTCCTCAAACAGCCCGAA